>Ga0209170_1000068_pt1 | contig 67334 bp, 58 predicted proteins | sample KloWWTKNB14_bulk_FD_187178 | JGI IMG/M metagenome (GOLD analysis project Ga0209170, IMG submission 187178) | Active sludge microbial communities from Klosterneuburg, Austria, studying microevolution and ecology of nitrifiers - Klosterneuburg... | ecosystem: Engineered > WWTP > Aerobic digester >...
GAACCGGCCCAAGCCCGCCGCGGGTGGTCGCGGCAGGTGGTGGGGAATTCTCTCTCTGGTGTCAGATCAGCCGCGCCTGAGCCGGCGGCGCCCGCGCTCCGAGGGGCAGTTCGGCCTGATGTTGATACGGCGCGGTCTTTTGGATGTGCGCCAGAATCCTCGCAATCACTTCCGGCTCCTCGATGCTGGCAATCACCTTGAGCTTCCCGCCACAACGACCACAGGAATCGATCTCGATACCGAACACGCGTACATGGACGCCCCCACTTTGCCAAGCTTTCTTTGCAGGATGACTGGCAGGATTCGATTGCACCCGTACATTCGGACTTCTGCTGCAGCCTGAGCTGCTGTCCCTGATGGGTTTCGCTGCTTGGCTCCCAATCGCTTAAACGCACTCGAAGTGCTGCGCGTGTTCTGGGTTTTGCCAACCCCGGTCTGACCTGTTTTGCCATCACTACGTGATCGCCTGCGCAATCGGTGGTGTGTTCTCCTACGTCGCCGTTGTCGTTGTCGTCAGTCACTGAAGCAGACTATGCGGCCATTCGTGTTGGTTTATGATCAAATTCAAATTCTCCTCCGTGAGCTAGTATTGCCCACACAGTGCGGGCATTCTTGTTGGCCAATGCCACTGCGGCAATGTTCGGATGCCTGCGGTTGAGCAGATGGGTTAACCAGCCCCGCGCATTGTCGCCCTTGTTTTGAGCCGCCAAGATGGCTGATCGCGCGCCATGGATCAGCAAGGTGCGTAGATACGCATCGCCGCGTTTACTCATTCCCAAAAGCACCGGCTTGCCGCCGCTGGAGCTTTGACGCGGAACGAGGCCCAGCCAGGCGGAGACTTGCCGACCGTTCTTGAAGCTGCGCGCATCGGCGATCGAGGCGACCAAGGCGCTGGCAGCAAGCGGGCCGATCCCCGGTATCTTCTCCAATTTGTGGCTGTGCTCGTTATTGCGATGCCAGATGATAATCTGCTTTTCCAGATCCTTGGCTTGCCGATCCAGCTCCTTCAGACGCTCGACCAAACGAGCGATCAGTTCTCGCAATGGCACGGGTAGTTCGTTACTCGCATCCTCAAGCAGCTCGGGAATGCGCCGGGTGACGTTGTAAATGCCCTGCGGAATGACGAGACCGAATTCCCCGAGCAACCCGCGGATCTGATTGGCCTGCGCGGTGCGAGCCTTCACGAACCCCTGGCGCACCCGATGCACCGACAAGATTGCCTGCTGTTCGATGTTCTTGATTGGAACGAAGCGCATGTTCGGTCGGCTCACCGCCTCGCAGATCGCTTCGGCGTCGGCCACATCGTTCTTGTTGGTCTTGACGTACGGCTTCACAAACTGCGGCGCCATCAGCCGCACCGTGTGGCCCAAGCGCTCAAGCGTTCGTCCCCAGTGGTGTGCGCTGGCGCACGCTTCCATGCCAATCAAGCACGGCGGTAGGTTCGCGAAGAACTCCGCAAGCCGCACGCGTCGCAACTGTTTGCGTAGCACCGCCTTGCCGCGCTCATCGACCCCGTGTATCTGAAACACGTTCTTCGCCAGATCAATGCCGACCGTTGTAATCTTCATGTGGGCGCCCCTATCCAGTTGAGTGGTTGCTTGACACTTCCACTGTGGCACGTCGATGCCGTTCCAGGGTGGAGGCGTCCATCCCATTGCTTCAGGCGCTGCGCCCAGGTCATCGCCACGTGGCGTGGGGTGAGGGGTTTGTCGGAGTCGGCTGCATCTGCTTTGCTGCCCACACCCCGATGCGCCGGCGTAACCGCCGCACGCAGCTTGCAGTGCGGCGCGAACACCCCGTGGAATCGAGTCAGATGCATCCGTGGCGGCGACACCAGCGCGGCAAGCCTCGGCACAGGGGGCCCGCACGTCTACGCGAATCGCGAAGAATTACTGATCCTTGAGGGCGAGGCCATCGAGGACGACGGCACGGTGCTGAAGGCCGGTGACTGGATCGTCTACGGGCCGAAAAGATTTCATGGCACGCGCGCAGTTACCGGCTGCGTTTTGCCGGGGCTCGGCTGGAAGCCGCCGGAGCAACGGTCTTGACCGGTCGTAAGCTGCTACCAACCCTCGTCGGGGCCGGGCACGTCGCCCAATAGCAATTCGATGTCCGCCTGATCGCGGAGCCGCTTGCTTTTGCGCCGAGCCGGATCCGCGGCGGCGCGCTGCTTCATGGCAATCAGGTCTTCCTTGCGGACGATCATAATGCGCGTCCCGGCAACGGGGACGCACTCCGCCCGCTCTATCATGGCGTCGAAGCCCGCGTCGAACGCGAGCTGCACCGGTTCGCCTGTGGCATGGCGAAAATTGACGCTGTGCTCAAACTCGCCGGTTTTCTGCAGCCCCGCCCGTTCGAGCGCCTTGACGGCGGCTTCACGGCCCGCACCGAGGTGTGCCGCTACGTCCACGTCGATCGTGGCGCGAGGGAGGCCCGCGTGAATGCCCACCGCCAGCCCGCCGATGAGTGCGTACCGCACGCCGGCCGCATCCAGGGCTCTTGCCGTATCGATCAGCGCCGCAAACTTGTCCGGCTCAGGCTGCATGATCGTCTCCCCGCGCGCGTGCGAGATCAGTTGCCGCTCGCGTGCGCTGAGCCGCGAAATCTCGGAAAGCAATGTTGCTTGCGTAGCCACGCGGCGAGTCTACTCCCACTCAATAGTGGCCGGCGGCTTCCCTGAAATGTCATACACCACACGGGAAATCCCGCGCACCTCATTGACGATGCGCCGCGAGACGAGGTCGAGAAAATCGTACGGCAGGTGCGCCCAATGCGCCGTCATGAAATCGATCGTCTCGACCGCGCGCAACGCGATCACGTAGTCGTAGCGGCGCCCGTCGCCCATCACGCCGACCGAGCGCACCGGCAGGAACACCGCGAAGGCCTGGCTCGTCTTGTCATACCAGCCGTGGCGGCGCAGCTCCTCGATGAAGATCGCGTCCGCCCGCTGCAGCAGTGTTGCGAACTCCGCTCGCACCTCTCCGAGGATACGTACGCCCAGGCCGGGGCCCGGGAACGGGTGCCGGTAGACCATCTCGCGCGGCAGGCCGAGTGCGACGCCCATCTCGCGTACCTCGTCCTTGAAGAGCTCACGCAACGGCTCGACGAGCGCGAGGCGCATGTGCTCGGGAAGCCCACCGACGTTGTGGTGCGACTTGATGACATGCGCCTTGCCGGTGCGCGCGCCGGCCGACTCGATCACGTCGGGGTAGATGGTGCCCTGTGCGAGGAACTGCACGCCCTCGAGCTTGTGCGACTCCTCATCGAAGATCTCGATGAAAAGTCGCCCGATGATCTTGCGCTTGGCCTCCGGGTCGGTGACACCGGCGAGTGCCGCGTAGAAGCGCTCCGCCGCGTTCACCCGGATGACTTTCACGCCGAGGTTCTGCGCGAAGGTGCGCATCACCTGGTCGCCCTCGTCGAGACGCAGCAGGCCATGGTCGACGAACACGCAGACGAGCTGCTCGCCGATCGCCCGGTGCAGCAGCGCCGCGACCACCGAGGAATCCACGCCGCCGGAAAGCCCCAGCAACACGCGACCCTTCCCCACCTGCGCACGCACGCGCGCGATCGCATCCTCGATGATGTTGCCGACGGTCCAGAGCGCTTGCGCGCCGCAGATGTCGCGCACGAAGCGCTCGAGCAGGCGCGCGCCCTGGCGCGTGTGCGTGACTTCGGGATGAAACTGCACGCCGTAGTAGCGGCGCGTTTCGTCGGCCATCGCCGCGAACGGTGCGTTCACGCTCGTGCCCACGGAGCGAAAGCCCTGCGGCACCGCTTCGACCCGATCGCCGTGGCTCATCCACACATCGAGTACTGCGCGACGCTTGCCGTCTTCGCGATCGGCGATGCCATCGAGCAGGCGACAGGGCGCGGTCGCGGTGACTTCGGCGTAGCCGAACTCGCGGTGCTCGCTCGTCGCGACCTTGCCGCCGAGCTGCTTCGCCATCGTCTGCATGCCGTAGCAGATGCCGAGCACCGGGACGCCGATTTCGAACACCGCGCGCGGCGCCACCGGCGCCTGCGCTTCGGTGGTGGATTCCGGGCCGCCTGAAAGAATGATGCCCTTTGGCCGAAAGCGGCGAACGTCCTCGTCCGTGATGTCCCACGGATGAATTTCGCTGTAGACGCCGAGTTCGCGGACCCTTCGCGCGATGAGCTGCGTGTACTGCGCGCCGAAATCGAGGATCAGGATGCGATCCTCGTGCAGGTTCCTGTCTGATGCCTGGCGCTTATCTGACGCGGTAATTGGGCGCTTCCTTCGTGATCGTGACGTCGTGCACATGGCTTTCCCGCACGCCGGCGCTCGTCATGCGCACGAACTTCGGGCGCGTGCGCATTTCGTTGATGTTTCCGCTGCCCGTGTAGCCCATCGCGGCGCGCAGGCCGCCGGCGAGCTGGTGCAGGATCGCGACGAGGCTGCCCTTGTACGGCACGCGCCCCTCGATGCCTTCGGGCACGAGCTTTTCGAGCTCGGTCGTGGTGTCCTGGAAGTAGCGGTCACTCGAGCCGTGGCGCTCGGCCATCGCGCCCAGCGAGCCCATGCCACGATACGACTTGTACGAACCGCCCTGGTACAGCTCGACCTCGCCCGGCGATTCCTCGGTACCGGCGAAGAGGCCACCGATCATCACGGCATGCGCACCGGCGACGATCGCCTTCGCGACATCGCCGCTGTAGCGGATGCCGCCGTCGGCAATGACCGGCACACCCTGCTTCGCGAGCGATTCCGCGACGTTCGCGACCGCCGAGATCTGCGGCACGCCGACGCCTGCGATGACGCGCGTGGTGCAGATGGAGCCTGGTCCAATGCCGACCTTGACCGCATCGGCGCCGGCCTTGACGAGATCGGCCGCGGCTTCGGGTGTCGCGATGTTGCCGGCGATCACCTGCAGGTCGGGCCACTTGTCCTTGACCTTCTTCACCATCTCGAGCACGCCGCGCGAGTGGCCGTGCGCGGTGTCGACGACTACGACATCGACGTGCGCTTCGCAAAGCGCCGCGACACGATCGAGCGTATCCGGCGAGGTGCCCACCGCAGCGCCGACGCGCAGGCGCCCACCCTCATCCTTGCAGGCGCGCGGGAACTCGCGCGCCTTCTGGAAATCCTTCACCGTGATCATGCCGCGCAGTTCGAAATCCTTGCCGACCACGAGCACCTTTTCGATGCGGTGCTTGTGCAACAGCAGCAGCACGTCCTCCTTGGGTGCATTCTCGCGCACGGTGACGAGACGTTCCTGCGGCGTCATCACGCTCGAGACGGGCGCGTCGAGCTTCTCCTCGAAGCGCAGATCGCGGTGCGTGACAATCCCGACGACCTTCCTGCCCTTGACGACCGGCACCCCTGAAATGCCGCGCGCATGCGTCAGGTCGATCACCTGGCGGATCGTCATCTCTGGCGTCACGGTGATCGGGTCGCGGATCACGCCGCTCTCGAACTTCTTGACGCGCGCGACTTCGCGCGCCTGCCCCTCGATCGTCATGCTCTTGTGAATGATGCCGATGCCGCCCTCCTGCGCCATCGTGATGGCGAGGCGGGCCTCGGTCACGGTATCCATGGCCGCCGACATCAACGGGAGATTGAGGCGGATCGCGCGAGTGAGCTGGGTCGAGAGATCGACTTCCCGCGGCAGGACTTCCGAGTAGGCGGGTACTAACAGGACATCGTCGAAGGTCAGTGCTTCTTCGAGGATACGCATCGCTGGGATTTGTCCAGGGGAATTGGACGCGGCATTGTACGCACTGACCCCTCCCCCGTAAAGGCGCGCCTGCGCCGTTACAATGGGTACGCCCATGCCCCAGGAACGCAGCGTCTACACCGTCAGCCGCTTGAATCGCGAGGTGCGCCTGTTGCTCGAGCAGGGGCTGCCGGGCATCTGGGTGGAAGGCGAGATCTCGAACCTCGCGCGCCCCTCCTCCGGCCACTGGTATTTCTCGCTCAAGGACCGCGACGCGCAGATCCGTTGCGCGATGTTCCGGCAGAAAAGCAGCTCCGTGAAGTTCGCGCCGAAGGACGGTATGTCTGTCGTCGCGCGCGGGCGCGTGAGCCTCTACGAGCCGCGGGGCGATTTCCAGTTGATCGTCGAGAGCCTCGAGGAAGCCGGGCTCGGCGCGCTGCAGCGCGAATTCGAGCGGCTGCGCGACAAGCTGAAGGCCGAGGGCCTCTTCAACGAAGGCCACAAGCGCCCGCTGCCCGCTGTGCCCAAGCGGATCGGCGTCGTGACCTCGCCCACCGGCGCCGCGTTGCGCGACATCCTGCACGTGCTCGGGCGGCGCTTTCCAGCAGCCGCGGTACTGATCTACCCGACACCGGTGCAGGGCGCGGCGGCCGTGCCGGGCATTCTCGCGGCGCTCGATCTCGCTGCCAGGCGTGTGGACTGCGACGTGCTGATCGTCGCGCGCGGCGGCGGCTCGCTCGAGGATCTCTGGGCCTTCAACGATGAGCGCGTTGCGCGCGCCATCCGCGCGATGCCGATGCCCGTCGTCACCGGCATCGGCCACGAGATCGATTTCACGATCGCGGACTTCGTCGCGGACCTGCGTGCGCCGACGCCTTCGGCAGCGGCGCAGCTCACGGTGCCCGACGGCCGCGCGTGGCTGCAGTCGCTCGTGCGCATCGAGCAACGCCTGCTCGTGGGCGCAGATCGGGTGCTGCGTGAAGCCGTTGCAGCGCTCAAGCGACTCGGCCAGCGCATGCGTCTCGCCTCACCCGCCGTGCGCGTCGCGCAGGCCGCGCAGCGCATGGACGAGCTCGAACAGCGGCTCGCGCTTGCGGTGCGGGCCAGCCTGCTCGCGCAGCGCCATCGCAGCGTGGAGCTCGCGCATCGGCTGCACGCCGTTTCACCCTCCGCCCGGCTGCAAGCAGGCGCTTTGAAGAGCGCGGCCCTCGCCGCGCGCCTGGAATTTGCAATGCGCGGCGAACTGGCGCGCGGCGTGCACCGACTCGATCTCGCGAGCCGCACGCTCGACGCGGTGAGTCCGCTCGCGACCCTGAAGCGCGGTTTCGCCGTCGTCACGCGCGCGGCGGATGGCGTGCTCGTCACCGACGCTGCGACCCTCGCGCAGGGTGATACGCTCGTGACACGCCTCGCGGCCGGGCAGTTCCGGTCGCGTGTCGTGGAGGATTGATGCGCGGGAATACCAGAAGCGTTGCTACAGTCGCCGTGGCGCTGTGCGCCACTGTGTCGCTGGCCGCCACCACGACCCTGGCCGCTGCCCCGTCGATTGCTGCCGACCCTGCGCTGCCGCAGGCCAGCGAGGTGCCGGGCGGCGTCGTGTTGGTCGACGCGGGCCCTGCGAGCGCAACGGGTGGCATTGCCCCCGTCGTCACGCTCAACGGCGTGCGCACGATGGTGGTGCGCGAGGGGGATCACTGGACCGCAGTTGTGGGCTTGCCGCTGTCGCAGGCGGCACCCGCAACGGTGGACGTCGTCGTCAAGGACCGCGACGGGAACGAGCGGCGCATTGGCGTCGCCCTTGCCGGCAAGCAGTACGCGACGCAGCGCCTCAAAGTGAAGCCGGGTCAGGTGAACCTCTCGAAGGAGGACCTCGCCCGGGTGGAGGCCGAGCGTGTACGCATCCTCACGGCGCTCGCCACGTTCTCACCGGAGCCGCCCGCCACGCTCGCGCTGCGCCAGCCCGTGCCGGGCCCGCGCTCGAGCTCCTTTGGCCTGCGCCGCGTCTTCAATGGCGAAGCGCGCAATCCGCACAGCGGCATGGATATCGCGGCGCCGACCGGCACTCCGATCGCGGCGCCCGCAGACGGCCGCGTGCTCGACACCGGCAACTTCTTCTTCAACGGCAACACGATCCTCGTCGATCACGGCCAGGGGCTCGTGACGATGTACTGCCATCTCTCCGCAATCGACGTGACACCAGGTCAGGTAGTCAGGACAGGCGAGCCGATCGGCAAGGTGGGCGCGACCGGGCGCGTCACGGGTCCTCATCTGCACTGGGGAGTGACCCTCAATCGTGCGTCGGTGGACCCGGCGCTATTTCTTCCGCGGGCCGCGCCCGCGGCGGCGCGCTGAATCGTAGGGGTTCGAGTCGGTACGGAACTCGACCGCAACGGGTGAGGCGAAGAGATCGAAGGTCTCGCGGAACACGTTCGCGAGATAGCGCCGATAGGCATCCGGTACGTGTTTCGTCTGGTTGCCGTGGATCACGATACGCGGCGGATTGCGCCCGCCCTGATGCGCGTAACGCAGTTTGATGCGCCGGCCGCGCACGAGGGGTGGCTGGTGCTGCGTCATGGCGCGCTCGAGGGTTCTGGTCAGCTCGGGGGTGCGCATCTCGCGCATCGCGCCGTCGTAGGCACGGATCGCGGCCTGCGCGAGCTCGCCGACTCCGGTGCCGTGCCGCGCGGAAATGTAATGCACCGGCACGAACGGCGCGAAATCGAGCTTCAGAGCGATCTTGCCGCGGATCTCCTCGCGCTGCTCCATCGCGATCCCGTCCCACTTGTTGACCGCGATCAGCAACGCCCGGCCCCGCTCGAGTGCAAGCCCGAGCACGCTCGCGTCCTGCTCGCCGACCGTATCGTGCGCATCGAGCACCACCACAACCACATGAGCCTCGGCGATCGCCTGCAGTGTCTTCGACACGCTCGCACGCTCGATCGCATCGTCGATCTTTGCGCGCCGGCGCACGCCCGCAGTGTCAATGAGGAGGAATTCGCGTCCGTCACACGTGAACGGCACGAAGATGCTGTCGCGCGTGGTGCCTGGCATTTCGCTCGCGATCACGCGCTCCTCGCCGAGAAGCCGGTTGACGAGGGTGGACTTGCCGACGTTCGGGCGACCGATCACGGCGATGCGGATCGCATCGCGGGCAGGATCGGCCGTCTCGGTCGCGATGTCAGGCGGCGGTGCGTCCGCAAACACCGCATCCATCAGCTCATGCGTACCCTGCCCGTGCGCAGCCGAAAGCGGCACCGGCTCGCCGAAGCCGAGTCCGTGAAATTCCGCCACCGCGACGTCACTGTCGAGCCCCTCGGCCTTGTTGGCCACGAGTACGACGCGCTTGCCAGAGCGGCGCAGCTGCCGTGCGATGAATTCATCCAGGGGCGTGATCCCGGCGCGCGCATCCACGATGAAGACGAGGGTGTCGGCCTCCGCGATCGCGCGTTCAGTCTGCACGCGCATCGGGGACTCGATACCGGAGGGCTGCTCGACGATGCCGCCCGTGTCGATCGCGACGAATGCGACGGAACCAACCTTGCCGTAGCCGTACTGCCGGTCGCGCGTGACGCCGGGAACGTCGGCGACGATCGCGTCGCGCGTGCGCGTCAGCGCGTTGAAGAGAGTCGACTTGCCGACATTCGGGCGGCCGACGAGGGCAATGACGGGTAGCATGCCGGCACCGGGCGTCCCGGCTTCAGGCCTTCGGCCGGAACGCGCTCACGCGGCCGTCATCGTTGATCACGATCACGGTGCTGTCGGCGACAACTGGCGGGTTCGAGACCCGGGTGCCACCCGACTTCACGCGCGCGGCGATCTCGCCGGTCGACTTGTCGAGAAAGTGCACGTAGCCCTCGAAGTCGGCGACGACGACATGATTGCCGATTACCGCGGGCGCCGAGAGGCCCCGGTAGGCGAGCGCCTTCTGCCGCCAGACCTCGCCGCCGGTGCGGCTGTCCATCGCGACCACATCGCCCTCGGCCGTTGAGATGTAGAGATGGTCGCCGTCGAGCGCGAGCCCGCGATAGCTCGACAGATCACGCGACCACCAGATCTGGCCGGTATCGAGTGCGAGCATCGCGATACGGCCCTGGAAGCCCACCGCGAAAACATTGTCGCCCGAGACCAGCACGCGCGAGTCGATGTCGCTCAGGCGCTCGAGCTCGGTGCGCCCGCGCGGCGGCGCCACCGCCGTCTCCCACAGCACCGAGCCGTCGCGCAAGCTCGCACCGACGACCTTGCCGTTGTCGAAGCCGCAGAGGACAACGTCTCCCGCGAGCACGGGCGCCGCAACCCCACGCAGCGTGAGGCGCGGAATCTGCTGCTCGACACTCCACAGCTCGTGACCGTCTTCGCGCGCGAGGGCAACCAGGCGCCCGTCGACGGTGCGCACGACGACCGCGGTCGGCGCCACGAGCGGCGCCGAGAGTACCTCGCCGCGTACGCGCACACGCCAGAGGACGCTGCCACTCTCGCCCGACAAGGCGATCACTTCGCCTTGACTCGAGCCAGCCACAACCAGCGTCGCGTCGGCCCCCGTGCTGCCAGCCAGGGGCGCTTTGGTCTTCGTCTGCCAGAGCGCGCGACCGTTTGCGAGCGCGAACGCTGCGATCTCGCCACCATGGCCCGCCGCATAGACCCGGTCCCCGACGACCGTCGCGCCGAGCCCGAGTCGCAGCGCGGCATCGCCGCCCCCGACGCTCGCATCCCACGCGCGTTCGACGGCCAGCGTCTGCCTGAAGTCGACCAGTTCGGCGGGCGGATTGACTTCCTTGTCCTTGGAGCAGGCCGCGAGCACGAGAAACAGGCTGGCGAAGGCGATGCGACGCATGTCAATTCACCTTCGCGGGCGCGGGCGCCGTCTTCGCGGGGACCACATTCTTCGCGGGGACCGCATCTTTCGCGGGCTCGAGCGCGATGATCTTCAGCTCGAGCAACCCCGCATCGACGGCTCCTTCCGCGCCACCGGCACGCGCCGCGCGATACGCCGCGAGCGCACCGCTCCTGTCATCCCTGGCGAGCAGCGCATCGCCGCGAATCTCCTCGAAGCGTGGCTCGAATGCACCGTCCTTGCCGCTCTTCAGCAGCGCGAGCGCCTCATCGGGCTTGTCCTGTTCGAGGTAGACGCGCGCAAGGCGGCCGCGCGCCACCATGGCCAGCTCGGCATCATGCGAGCCGTCCATGACGCGCTTCAGAAGCAGGGCGGCCTTGTCGAACTCGCGCGCATCGACATGGATGCGCGCGGCGAGCAGGTCCGCCTGGTCAGCGTAAGGCGAGCCGTTGTGATCACGCCGCAACTCGTCGACGAGCGTGTAGCCGCGCGCGCGATCATTGCGACCGAAGGCTTCGATCATCTGCTCGTAGCGCGCGCTCGCCTCGTGGGCCAACCGCTCGATGCGCTCCTGCCAGACCCGCCAGCCGGCGAGCGCCAGCACGCCCAGCACGACTCCGCCCACGATCCACAAGGCGTTCTCGCGCATCCAGCGCTTGACGTATTCCCACTGCTCGCTCTCCGACAGATAATCGTCCACCGCTCACTCCTTCAACGCCGCCTCGAGCCGGGTGCTCACCTCGGTCATCGGGCATTCGATCTGGTGCGCCTCACCGCGCAGGTTCTTGACTGCGATCACGCCGCGTTCCAGTTCGCTCTCACCGAGCACGAGCGCGAACCGCGCGCCGCTGCGATCGGCACGCCGGAACTGCGCCTTGAAATTCCCGCCCCCAAGGCCAAACGCGACACGCCGCTGTGGCAGCTGGTCCCGCAACCGCTCGGCGAGTGCGAGCCCCGCCGCCGCCGCGCGCTCGCCCTGGGTCACGACGTACGCGTCGGGCGTTTGCGCCACGGGAACGACCTGCGCCAGCCGCAAGAGTTCCACCACGCGCTCGATGCCCATTGCGAATCCGATCGCCGGCGTGGCTTCGCCGCCCAGCTGGGTAATCAGGCCGTCGTAGCGGCCACCCGAGCACACCGCATCCTGCGATCCGAGTGCGTCGGTCGTCCATTCGAAAACAGTGCGTGAATAATAGTCGAGGCCGCGCACGAGGCGCGGATTCACGGTGAACCCGACGCCGGCGGCGCGCAAGGCGGCCTGCAGCGTCTCGAAATGCGCTTTCGACTCTGCGTCGAGGTGATCGACAATCAAGGGTGCACCGGCGATGACCGCCTGCATGTCCGGGTTCTTGCTGTCGAGAATGCGCAGCGGATTGCCGCCGAGCCGGCGGCGACTGTCTTCGTCGAGCACGGCGTCGTGTCCACGGAAATACTGCACGAGCCGCTCGCGATAGAGCGCGCGGGACTGCGACGTCCCGAGGGAGTTCAGCTGGAGGGTCACGCGCTCGAGGCCCAGCATCCGCCAGAGGCGCGCGATCATCACGATCAGTTCGGCGTCGACATCGGGGCCGTCGAAGCCGAGCGCTTCGACATCGAACTGATGGAACTGGCGATAGCGGCCTTTCTGCGGGCGCTCATGGCGGAACATCGGCCCGATGCACCAGAGCTTGTGCTTCTGTCCCCGCAACATGCCGTTCGAGATGGCGGCACGTGCGATGCCCGCCGTGGCTTCCGGCCGCAGGGTGAGACTGTCGCCGCCCTGGTCGACGAAGGTATACATCTCCTTCTCGACAATATCGGTGAATTCACCAATCGAGCGCTTGAAGAGATCCGTGTGCTCGACGATCGGCACGCGGATCTCTTCGTAGCCGTACATCGCGACGAGTTCGCGCAGCACGGCTTCGAGGTGCTGCCACAGACCGATCTCCGCCGGCAGCACGTCGTTCATGCCACGAATGGGTCGCACGCCGTTCGTCATGGCGCCCGGCTCAGAACGCCGTCCGCGGCGATCACAAAATGCGCGCTTCGGCCGCTGCGCACACTCCCCGGCACCTCGATCGTGCGCCCATCGGCCTCGACCGCAACGCCGTCGGCGTACCCGAGGAGCACGCGCAGCGGCGCGGGCCCCGCGACCGACAGTGTCCCGGGCGCACGCGCAAGATCGAAGTAGAGACGCTTGCCACGTGCGTCGTAGACCTCGACCCAGGAATCGCCCCGGATCGCGAGCCGCAGCCGCACCGTACCGACTGGCTTCGACGCCGGTGTTTCCATGGCCGATGGAGCTGGCGCCTCGGCCGGCCCAGCGGGCACGGCAGCTCCCGGCGCCGCTGTGGCCGGTGGCGCGTCGGGTACCGGCTTCGACTCTGCAGAGGGCGGCACAGCGTCCGGCAGGGTAGCCGTCGGGAGTCCCTTGAGCGCAAGCCAGATACCCGCGATCACGGTGCCCGCCACGATCACGCCGACCACTGGACCGGCGAGCTGGCGAGGCGCGCGAACGGGTGTGGCGTGGACGAGTTTCGCGGGATCCGGCGGCGCACTCGCGGCAATCTGCGCGGCGTAAGCGTCGAGCAGCTCGCCGGCCGGCGTGCCGAGCAGCTCGGCGTAACGGCGCAGGTGGCCACGCACGTATACGGGTGCGCCAAGCTCGGGAAATTCTCCGGCTTCCAGTGCCTCGATCATGCGTGGCTCGAGGTGCAGCTTCGCGGCTGCCTGCAGCGAAGAGAGGCCCGCGCGCTCGCGGGCAGCGCGCAGGCGCGCGCCGATGCTGTCGCCAACCGCCGGGCTCGAAGTGTTGGTCATCCCGGATTGCGGGCTGCTGCGCCCAGCGCCCGCACCTGGTCGGATTCGGGGAAATCGATGCGCAGTCGGCGCGAGAATTTTTCCTCGGCGAGCTTGTCCCCTGTGGCACGCGCGATCCGCACGCGCAGCAGCAGAAGGTCCGGCGTCGCCCGGAAGGCCTCCAGGAAACGATCCACGTCCGTGCGTGCTTCGGCAGTCGCGCCCTGCTGCAGGCGCAGGTCGCCGAGCTGGAACGCCGCCTCGGCGCTGTTTGGCCGCAGCTGCAGGGCACGGAGGAAGTTCTTTTCAGCATCAACGAATCGGCCCGCGCCCCGCTGGCAGACGCCGGCGTTGGTGTAAGCCGCCGCAGGCGTCCGATAGAGCGGGTTGCGAGCCGCCGATTCGAAGTGCTTCACGCCCTCGTCGATGCGGCCGTTGCGGCACAGATAGATCGCGTAGTTGTTCTCGATCTCGGGGTCCTTCGGCGCGAGCCGCAGCGCCGTCTCGAAGTGCCGGTCCGCCTTCTTCGCCTCGCCGAGGCGCTCGTACAGGAGGCCCAGTGCGCTGTGCACGTCCGGACTCGACGGATCCTGCTGCTCTGCGCGTTCGAGCTTTTCCTTCGCGAGCGGCAGGTTGCCCTGTCTCAGGTACGCGAAGCCAAGCTGCACGTTGTACCCCGCTGCGCTCGTGTCGGAGCGCTCCGGGCCGCCAGTCGTGGTCGTGCACGCCGCAAGCAGCAGCGCGACCAACGAACCGCAGACTCCCGCCGCAACTTGCCTCGCGCTCATGGTGAAACCGCCACGCCAATCAGCTTGTTGCCGAGACGCACCGTGGTGCGGTCCTGTACGCGGCCGGCGAGTTGCCCGCAGGCAGCGTCGATATCGTCGCCGCGCGTGCGGCGGATCGTCGCGAGCACGCCGCACGATAGCAACTCGTCGCGAAACGCGTGGATGCTCGCCTGACTCGAGCGGCGGTAGCGCGTGCCCGGATACGGGTTGAAAGGGATCAGGTTGAGCTTGGCGGGGTGGCCCTTGAGCAGGCGCACGAGACCGCGCGCATGCTCAAGCTGGTCGTTCACCCCCTCGAGCATCACGTACTCGAAGGTGACGCTGCGCCCGTTCTGCTCATCGAGATAGTGCCAGCACGCCTCGAGCAGCTCGGCGATCGGGTGCTTGCGGTTGATCGGCACGAGCACGCTCCGCAGTTCATCGGTTGGCGCGTGCAGCGACACTGCGAGTGCGACATTCGTTTCCTCGGCGAGCTTGTAGATCTGCGGCACGAGGCCCGATGTCGAGAGTGTGACGCGCCTGCGCGAGATGTCGAAGCCGAAGTCGTCGGTGAAGACCCGCAGCGCGGGCACGACGTTCCTGAAGTTCGCCAGCGGTTCGCCCATGCCCATCAGCACGACGTTGGTGATTGCACGCTGGCCTGGCGAGGCCCCTGGCGGCGGCACGAAGTCGCGTTCGAGTTCGCGCTCGGCGAGCCACACCTGGCCCACGATCTCGGCAGTGGTGAGATTCCTGTTGAAACCCTGCTGCGCCGTCGAACAGAAGGAGCAGTCGAGCGCGCAGCCCACCTGCGAGGAGATGCACAGTGTGCCGCGCCCCTCCTCGGGAATGAATACCATCTCGATCGCCTGGGTCGCGTCGGCGCGCAGCAACCATTTGCGCGTGCCGTCCGCCGAGCGCTGCGTCGTCACGATCTGCGGCGCGCGCACTGCGGCGCGCTCCGCAAGCCGCGCACGGAAGTCCTTCGCGAGATCGGTCATCGCCTCGAAGCGCGACTCGCCGCGGCCGTAGATCCACTGCATGAGCTGCCGCGCACGAAAGGGCTTGCTGCCGAGCGAGCCGACGAATGCCTCGAGCGCGGGCCTCTCGAGCCCGAGCAGGTTGACGCGCTCTTCACCAGCCAACTCAACAGACATGACGCTTCCTGCCCGCAGCCCGCAGCCCCTGGCCTTCAGCTCCGTGGACAGATGTCCACGGCCTTGAAGAAGTGGTCGATTTCAGTCTTCGCGTTGTCGACGGAATCCGAACCGTGCACGGTATTCGCCTCGATGCTCTCGGCGAGATCGGCGCGGATCGTGCCTGGCGCGGCCTTTTTCGGGTCGGTCGCGCCCATCACCTCGCGGTTTTTCGCGACGGCGTTCTCGCCCTCGAGCACCTGCACGACCACGGGGCCCGAGGTCATGTAGCGCACGAGGTCGTTGAAGAACGGCCGCTCCCGATGCACGGCGTAGAAGCCCTCGGCCTCGCTCTTCGAGAGGCGCAGCATGCGGCTGCCAACCACCTTGAGGCCGGCTCTTTCGAGACGGCGAACCACTTCGCCGATGAGATTGCGCGTCACGCCGTCCGGCTTGACGATGGAAAGGGTGCGCTCGAGCGCCATGCGGATTCCTCGGGTTTGACCTGCAAACCCGCTAGTTTACACGCTGAAGCTCTCGCCGCAGCCGCATTCGCCCTTGGTGTTGGGGTTCGAGAAGCGGAAGGCCTCGTTGAGGCCCTGCTTGACGAAATCGACGGTCGTCCCTTCGACGAGCGGCAGACTTTCCGGGTCGACGAAAACCTTGACGCCGCGGTCTTCGAAGACCCGATCGTCCGCATGGACCTCGTCGGCATAGTTGACGACATAGGCAAAGCCCGAGCAGCCGGTCTTGCGCACCGCGAGGCGCAGCCCGAGGCCTTTGCCGCGCGTGGCGAGGAAAGTCTTGACACGCTCGGCGGCAGACGGGGTCAGTTGAATGCTCATGCGCCCATTTTACGACGCCCGCCCGGAAGGGGGGTATCGGCGGGCCATTTCGCGACGCAGTCCCGCAGGGCGTCTTCGATCACCAGCAGTCGGCCGAGCTTTGCCACCGGCACCTCGAAACGTCGGGCCCAATCGCCCGGGGAGCCCGGCAGGAGGTCCTCGCGCCGCCTCCCGGCGAGCTCACCTGCGAGCCAGCTCGCCACGGCAAGGGTATGGGGACAGCCATAGGCCTGGAACCGCGCTTCAGCCACCACCGCGCCCGTCAGGCGAAGGTGAAAGCGCACCCGCGTCCCGCTCGCCTCACGACCTGCCTCACCGCTCACGACGGGCAAGTCCTCCGCAAAGCGCCCCCCTCGTGCCAGGCAGGTGAAGAACTCGCGCGTGAGCGGACTCAGGGTATCCCCGGTCACGGCGCAACGCTGCGCAGGCGCATGAATGCACGTTTGACCGCCTCACTGGCCCTCTCAATGTCGGCGGCGCACGTGAAACGGCCGAGGCTGAAGCGCAGCGAACTCTGCGCAAGTTCCGTGCTCCGCCCGAGCGAGCGCAGCACATACGACCCCGCGGCGGTTGCCGAGCTGCATGCCGAACCCGTGGAGATCGCGATTTCAGTGAGCGCGGTGACGAGGCTCTCACCCTCGACACCTTCGAACGACACGTTGAGGATCGCCGGTGAGCCCCCTGCAAGTGGGCTATTGAGAGACACGCCCGGCAGGTGCGCAAGTGACCGCCAGAGCGCCTCGCGCAGCGCCCCGACGCGGATCGCGTCGGCGCCTCCCTCCTCCTTCGCGAGCGCACAGGCCCGACCGAAGCCCACTACCTGATGCGTCGGCAGCGTGCCCGGGCGCAGGCCGCGCTCCTGACCGCCGCCGAACATGACGGGAGCAAGCCAGGGCCGTGCGGTCGCGGCGACATAGAGCGCGCCGATGCCCTTCGGCCCGTGGATCTTGTGCGCCGTGAAGGAGCCGAAATCGATCTGGCCGGCGAACGCCGTGGGCAGCTTGCCGACCCCTTGCGCGAGATCGCAGTGAAACAGCACTCCCGCGGCGCGGCAAGCAGCGCCGATCGCCGCGACTTCCTGCACGGCGCCCGTTTCATTGTTCACGTGCATGATCGAGACAAGCAGCGTGTCGGGGCGCAGCGCCGCGCGCACATCTTCGACTGCGAGGCGCCCCTGCGGACCCGGCGTGAGCCAGGTCACGGCGAAGCCTTCCTTCTCGAGCTGGCGCACTGGATCGAGCGTGGCGCGATGCTCGGTGCGCGCGGTGACCAGGTGCTGGCGCCGATCGGCGTTTGCGCGCGCGGTGCCGAGGATCGCAAGATTCGACGCCTCCGTCGCTCCGGAAGTGAAAACGATCTCGCCGGGCTGCGCACCGATGAGGGCCGCGACCTCCGCCCGTGCCGCCTCGACGCGCCGCGCCGCCTCACGGCCGTAGACGTGTGTCGTGGACGAAGGATTGCCGTAAACACCCTCTTCCGTGAGACACGCAGCCATTTCCGCAGCGACGCGCGGATCGACCGCCGTGGTCGCGGCGTTGTCGAGATAGACCGGTGCGCGCTCGCGGACGTCTGTCATCGCGGCTCTCCGGGTGCGCGCTTGCTGCCGGCCACCTTGCGCCTGCCCTGGACAGCGGCGAGCACGCCACGCAGGATGTTCACTTCGTTCTGGTCCATCTCCGCGCGCTGGAACAGCCGTCGCAGGCGCTGCTGCAGATTCGTGCCGCTCACGGTGCGATCGCGAAATTCGATCTCCGCGAGCACGAGGTCGAGATGCCCGAAGAAGCGCTCCATCTCGGCCGCGGTCGCGAGCGGCACAGCGCCGGGCGCCGCCTCGAACCGCGCGCCGCCGGCACGATAGATCTCGTAGGCGATCAACTGCGCGGCCATCGCGACGTTGAGCGATGTGTATGCGGGATTCGCGGGGATGCGTACCAGCACGTGCGCCGCGTCGATTTCCCCGTTCGAGAGCCCGGTACGCTCGGCGCCAAACAGCACGGCAACCGGACCACTCGCTGCCTCACGAACGATGCGCTGTGCGGCATCGCGCACGTCGATCACGCGATGGTTGTGCTCGCGCTCGCGCGCAGTCGTCGCGATCACGAGTCCGCAGTCGCCGATCGCCGTGTCGAGGCGATCGGCGACGCAGGCTGCCGCCAGAAGGTCGTCAGCGCCGGACGCACGGGCCACGGCTTCCGCATGCGGAAAATCCCGCGGTCGCACCAGCACGAGGCGCTCGAGCGCCATGTTTTTCATGGCGCGGGCCACCGCACCGATGTTGCCGGGGTGCTGGGTGCCGACCAGCACGAACCTGATGTTCGCCGCGTACATCGTGATATTGTAGTCCGTTCCCCGTCGAGCCCCGTTTCACATGCAACCAGCTGTCAACATCGCGGTCCGCGCCGCGCGCCGCGCGGGCGAAATCATCGTCCGCAGCATGAACCGGCTCGAGAGCATCCAGGTGACCGCCAAGGGCCGCAACGATTTCGCGAGTGAGGTCGACCGGGCCGCCGAACAGGAGATCATCGCGATCATCTCGAAGGCCTACCCGCAGCACGCATTCCACGCCGAGGAGAGCGGCGTTACCGGCGAGTCGGAAACGGTCTGGATCATCGACCCGCTCGACGGCACGACGAATTACCTGCACGGATTTCCGACCTTCGCCGTGTCGATCGCGTGCCAGCATCGAGGCCGACTCGAACATGCGGTGATTTACGACCCGATGCGCCTCGAGCTCTTTACCGCAAGTCGCGGCGACGGCGCGCGCCTCGAGAACCGCCGCCTGCGCGTCAGCAACCGTCCGGGCATCGAGGGGGCACTCGTCGCAACGGGCTTTCCCTACCGGGCGAACCAGGACTACGCTGACGACTATCTCGCCCAGTTGAAGGCCGTGATGCAGGCTACCGCCGGCGTGCGCCGTCCGGGCGCGGCGGCACTGGACCTCGCATATGTCGCGGCCGGACGCGTCGACGGGTTCTGGGAGATCGGCCTCAACCCGTGGGACACGGCTGCGGGCGCGCTCCTGATCCAGGAAGCGGGCGGCCGCATCGGCACGCTCGGCGGAGCGCCCTACAATCTCTCACCACATGTGGTTGCAGGAACGCCGAAGGTCTACGAAGCGCTGCTCGATATCCTCGGGCCGCACGTGCCGGAATCGCTGAAACGCGTCTGATGCGCGGCTGCTACGCCCCGCTCGACGCGCGACCCCGCATCGGGCTTACCCAGAAGCCGTACAGGAAATACACGATCACCGAGCCGGCGAGGAACCATGCAAAGAAGTGCAGCACGCGCGGCTCGACCTGGGTAATCAGGAACAGGCACGAGACGATGCCGAGGATCGGCGTTACGGGATAGAACGGAACCCTGAACTGCCGCGGCAGGTCGGGTCGGGCACGGCGCAGCCAGATTACGGCGAAGCAAACAATCGCGAACGCCGCGAGGGTGCCGATCGAAGTCAGGTCGCCCAACGTGTTGATGTCGAACACCGCCGCCGCGAGCGCGACCACCACGCCGACAATGAGCGTGTTGATCCACGGAGTCTTGAAACGCGGATGAACCTTCGCAAGCGCCTGCGGCAGAAGCCCGTCGCGCGACATCGTGTAAAAGACACGCGTCTGGCCGAACATCAGCACGAGGATCACCGACGAAAGCCCCGCGATCGCGCCGATCTTGATCGCCTTCACGAGCCAGCCCCACTGCGGGCCGAAGGTGTCGGCCGCGACGGCCACGGGCGCCGCGACATTGAGCTTGGTGTAGGAGATGACGCCGGTGAGTACGGCCGAAGTCGCCATGTACAGCACCGTGCAGATCACGAGCGAGCCGAGGATGCCGAACGGCATGTCGCGGCGCGGATTCTTCGCCTCCTGCCCTGCCGTCGACACCGCCTCGAAGCCGATGTAGGCGAAGAACACGATCGTTGCCGCGCGCAACACGCCGCTCCAGCCGAACTCGAAGGGCACACCGGTTGGCTCGGGGATGAACGGCCGCCAGTTGGCGCTATTCACATAGAACGCACCCACCGCGATGAAGGCGAGGATCACCGCCACCTTGATTGCGACAATGACATTGTTGACGGTGGCCGACTCGGACACGCCGATGACGAGCAGCAGCGTGACCGCAACCACGATCACGACCGCGGGCACATTCAACAGCGAAGTCACGACGGCGCCCGCAGCGATCGGCACGAGCGAGCCGATCGGAAGCTGCACGACTGCCCCTGCGGGCGCGATGACTTGCGCCCCGGCGGCCAGTTCGCGCAAATGACCCGTCGCAGGATCGAGCACCGTGGCGGCGCTCGCGAGTATGGCCTGTGTCTCCTGCGGGAGATGGATGTCGGCGGCGTTGGTCAGCGTGAAGCCGCTGCCGGTGCTGCCCCCCACGACGTCATAGAGCGCGAGCGCCGACGGATGCACTCCCGGAATGTGCGCGGTGCCCGTAGACAGGAATTGCACAAGCGAGCCGTCGGCGAGGCGCGCGGTGACACCGTTCAGGCTCACGAGCGGGTCGCTGATGCTGAACGTGGTCGCATGCGCAATCACGAGCTTGCCCATGGCCTGCGTGAACTCTGCGGGGATGCCGAGGCCGAGGTCGTGCAGCAGGCTCATCGCATAGCCGGACCAGCCGACCGCGACCACCGACGCCGCGAGCCCGTACTCGAGCAGCAGCAGCGCACCCATGATCCACGCGCCGAACTCGCCGATTGTCGTGTAGGTGTAGGTGTAGGCGGACCCCGAAACCGGCAGCATCGATGCGAGCTCCGCATAACAGAGGCCCGCGAAGGCGCAGACGACGCCCGCGATCACGAAGGAAATCATCACCGCGGGGCCCGCGTGCAGCGCCGCGGCGTTGCCGGTGCGAACGAAGATGCCGGCGCCAATGATGCAGCCGATGCCGAGCAGCACGAGATGCCAGGGGCCAAGCGAGCGCTTCAGTTCCCCGCGATCGTATTCAGCCTGGACCTGATCGACCGACTTCGTCCGCCATTTCATCGTTAGCCCCCGTCGTGGATACCGACTTTTGCCGCATCATAGGCACATCGACCGGTGGCGTCACTTTTTGGCGCGCTGCTGGCTGATCCCGCTGATCAGGGCATGTCGTCGACTGCGGACTTCTTCACGGTCGGGAACACGTGCTCGGCCGTGAGCCCGGCGTCGAGCGCGATCGCGGACGATATGTAAATCGACGAATAGGTGCCCGCGAGGATGCCGATCGCGAGCGCTTCGGAGAAGCCGCGCAGGACCGGGCCACCGAGGAACAGCAGCGCGACGACGACGATCATCGTGACGACCTTCGTCATGATCGTGCGCGACAGGGTCTGGTTGATCGCCTGGTCGAGCACGGCCAGCGGCGCAAGGCGCCGGTTGTGCTCGAAGCGTTCGCGGATACGGTCGAAGATCACGACGGTGTCGTTGAGCGAATAGCCGATGACGGCGAGGATCGCCGCGACCACGGCCAGGTCGAACGGCGTCTGCGTGACCGAGAAGATGCCGAGTACGAGAATCGGGTCGTGCATGACCGCAACGATGGCGCCCGCCGAAAGGCGCCAGGTGTGGAAGCGGAACGCGATGTAAATGAAGATCAGGAGCAGCGTGAAGCTGAGCGCCCAGATTGCGCTCGTACGCAGCTCGTCACCGACCTGCGGGCCGACGACGTCGAGCTTGCGCACCTCGGCACCCGGCTCCACTGCGAGCAGCGCCTGCTCGACCCGCGCGCGAATCTCCGCGACCGACTGCGATGCATCGGGCGGCAGGCGGATCGCAACTTCGCGCGAGGACCCGAAGATGCCGACCTGCGGCTCGTGGAACCCGGCGGACTCCAGCTGCGAACGGATGGCTTCGACGTTCGCCGCCGAAGGCAGTGCGGCCTCGACCGACACGCCGCCCGTGAAGTCGATCGCGAAATTGAGCCCTTTCGTGACGAGTGCGCCGATCGAGACGACCATCATCACGGCCGAGAGCGCGTACCACACCTTGCGGGTGCGCATGAACGCGATCTTCGTCTGCTTGTGGAAAAACTCCATGTCCTGTCCTCGCCTCCTGAACTCAGCCGATCGCGAGCTTGCCGATCTTCGCGCGCCCGCCGTACATCAGGGTCAGCAGTGCGCGACTGCCCATGAGCGCCGTGAACATCGAGGTCGCGATACCAAGCGACAGCACGACCGCGAAGCCGCGGATCGCGCCGGTACCAAACACCCATAGCACGATGCCGGCAATCAGGGTCGTGACGTTCGAGTCGGCGATCGCGGAGAAGGCCTTGTCGAAGCCGGCGCGGATCGCCGCCTGCGGCGACACGCCGTTTCGCAGCTCCTCGCGGATGCGCTCGTAGATCAGCACGTTGGCGTCGACCGCCATGCCGACGGTGAGGATGATGCCGGCGATGCCGGGCAGCGACAGTGCTGCGCCCATCATCGACAGCAGCGCGGTCAGGAGCAGCACGTTCGCGACGAGCACGAGGTCGGCGACGAGACCGAACACCTGATAGTAGAGCGCCATGAATACGAACACCCCGAGCATGCCGACAATCAGCGCCTTGACGCCCTGTTCGATGTTCTTCGCGCCGAGGCTCGGGCCGATCGCGCGCTCCTCGGCGAGGAAGATCGGCGCGGCGAGCGAGCCCGCGCGCAGCAGCAGCGCGAGCTCCCGTGCTTCGCTCTGTGTGAGCCCGGTGATCTGGAACTGGTTGCTGAACACGCCGCGGATCGTCGCTACGCTGATCACGCGCTGATCGGTCACCTCGCGCTCGATTTTCTTGCCGCCCACGTCGACGGTCTCGCGTGACTTCTCGATGAACACCACCGCCATCGGCTTGCCGAGATTCGCCTGCGTGGTCTTGAGCATCTGCGCGCCACCGCGCGCATCGAGCTTGACCGAGACGCCCGGGCCGTCCTGCGTCGCCGCTGTGATCGCATCGGTGAGCTGATCGCCCGTGACGATCAGCTCGCGCTTGAGCAGCACCGGCTGGCCATTCTTGTCCTTGTAGAGCTTCGAGCCGAGCGGCGCCCGGCCGCTCTGCACCGCCTCCGCGATACTGCCTTGCATATCGACGAGGCGGAACTCGAGGGTCGCAACCTTGCCGAGGATGTCCTTGACGTCGGCGGAGTTCTGCACGCCGGGCAGCTCCACGATGATGCGATCGAACCCCTGGCGCTGCACGATCGGCTCGGAGACGCCGAGTTCGTTGACGCGGTTCCTGAGCGTGGTGAGGTTCTGCTGGATCGCGTAATCCTGGCGCTGGCGGATCTGCGCCGTGGTGAGCACGGCCTGCACGGCCGGGCCGCTCGCGAGATTCACGGTCTGTACGGCGAGATCGGCCTGCAGGCCCTGCAGCGCGGCGCGCACCGCATCGGCGTCCGCCCCGGGTGCCAGCAGTACGCGCACGCCGTTCGGAATGTCGGCGCCTGCGGTGATCGAAGCAATGTCGAGGAACGGCAGCTGCTTCTCGCCGAGCACACGGCGGAAATCCTGCTCGTAGCTTTCGAGCAGCTGCGCGACCGCCCCATTGACGTCGACCTGGTACAGGAGGTGCAAGCCACCGCGCAGGTCGAGGCCGAGCGGCATCGGCCGCAGGCCCATCTTTGAAAGCCACGCCGGCGCACGCGACGCAAAGGACAGCGCGGTGATGTACTCGTCTTTCAGCCCTTCATTGACGGCGTCGCGCGCGGCGAGCTGCGTTGCAACGCTGCCGAAGCGCACCATGAGCCGGCCGGCATCGACAAAGGTCGAGTTGTAGGCGACACCACGCTCGCCGAGAAACTTCGCGACCCGCGCTTCGGCCGCCACATCCATCGGTACCCGGTCCTTGCGCACGACCTGCAGCGCCGGATCCTCCCCGAAAATGTTGGGCAGGGCGAAGAAGCATGCGGCGACGAGGACGACGCTGACGAGGACGTACTTCCAGCGGGCGAACTCGAGCATCGGGGGTCCTTTCTCAGGCGCCCTTGAACGTGCCCTTTGGCACGAGCGAGCTGATCTGCAGTTTCTGCACCTTGATGCGAACGCCGTCGGCGACTTCGACCGTGGCGAATGTTTCGCCGACCTCGATCACCTTGCCGAGAATGCCGCCCGAGGTCACGACCTCGTCGCCTGTCGCGATTTTCGCGAGCATCGCCTGGTGTTCCTTCGCCTTCTTCTGCTGCGGGCGGATGAGCAGGAAATAGAAGATGACGATGAAGACCACCATCATCAGGAGCGGCGCAAACGAGCCGCCCGGGGACGCGCCAGCGGCCTGCGCGTAGGCTTCCGGAATCAAAGAGTTCATCAGGGACTCCCCTCGGAGATGTGCGGGCTGGTAAAGCCGCGCATTATGCCATAGCGGCCGCGGGCGCCTGACGGGTGGCGAGATAGTCCCGGGCGAAGGCCGCGTACCCCCCCGTTGCAATGCTCGTGCGGATCCGCGCCATCAGATCGAGGTAGAAGTGGAGATTGTGGATCGTGCCGAGGCGCGCGCCGAGAATCTCGTTGCAGCGATCGAGGTGTCGCAGGTATGAGCGTGAATAGTTCGTGCAGGTGTAGCAGCTGCAACCCGGATCCACGGGCCCGGTGTCCTCCTGGTGCACGGCGTTCCTGATATTGATCACGCCGGTCCCGGTGAACAGATGACCATTGCGCGCGTGGCGCGTGGGCATCACGCAGTCGAACATGTCGATACCGCGCAGCACGGCCTGCACGATGTCCTCGGGCCGGCCCACGCCCATGAGGTAGCGTGGCTGGTGGGTGGGCATGTGCGGCACGAGCGCCTCAAGCACGCGCAGGCGCTGCGGTTCGGGTTCGCCGACCGCGAGCCCTCCCACTGCGAGTCCCGGCAGCTCGAGCGCGAGCAGGGCCTCGAGCGAGACGCGCCGCAGGTCGTCGTACATGCCGCCCTGCACGATGCCGAACAACGCCCCCGGTGCGCCCTCCCGTACATAGTGATCGCGGCAGCGCGCGGCCCAGCGCATCGAGCGCTCCATCGAGAGGCGCGCGGCCTCGTGCGTCGCCGGATACGCCGTGCAGTCGTCGAAGGCCATCACGATGTCGGAGCCGAGCACACGTTGTACGTCCATCGAGATCTCGGGCGTGATGTGCACTTCCGAGCCGTTGATCGGTGAGCGGAAGCGCACGCCCTCCTCGTTGATCCGGCGCAGCTTTGCGAGGCTGAAGACCTGAAAGCCACCCGAGTCCGTGAGGATCGGCCGTTGCCAGTTCATGAATCGATGCAGGTCGCCGTGGGCGGCGATCACCTTCGTGCCCGGCCGCAGCATCAGGTGAAAAGTGTTGCCGAGCACGATCTGCGCGCCGAGCCGCGCAAGTTCCTCGGGTGTCATCGCCTTGACGGTGCCGTAAGTGCCGACGGGCATGAACGCCGGCGTCTCGACGACGCCGTGGCGCAGCGTGAGGCGGCCCATGCGCGCCGCGCCGTCGCTCGCGAGGACTTCGAAGCGCAACGTCATTCGGCCGCTTCGGGCGCGCGTGCGGCAGGCATCGGCGTCACGAACATCGCGTCACCGTAACTGAAGAACCGGTAGCGCGCCGCCACCGCGTGCGCATAGGCCGCGAGCACATGGTCGCGTCCGGCAAAGGCGCTGACCATCATGAGCAAAGTCGATTCCGGCAGATGAAAGTTCGTGAGCAGCGCATCGACCACGCGGAAATGGCAACCGGGATAGATGAAGAGACGGGTGTCGCCCGCAAAAGGCGCGAGTGTGCCGCCGGCCGCAGCCGTTTCCAGCGCCCGCGCGACGGTAGTGCCGACCGCGATCACGCGCCGCCCCGCCGCGCGGGCGCGTTTCGTGGCGTCACACACCGCCTGCGACACCGTGACGCGCTCGGCATGCATGCGATGTGCCCCGAGGGTCGCAGCGCGCACCGGCTGGAAGGTGCCCGCGCCGACATGCAGCGTGAGAAACTCGCGCGCGACGCCACGCGCATCGAGGGCGGCGAGCAGACCGGTATCGAAGTGCAGGCTCGCAGTCGGCGCCGCGACGGCGCCGCGCTCGCGCGCAAACACAGTCTGGTAGCGCTCGCGATCGCGGTCGTCCGGCGCCCGTTCGATGTAGGGCGGCAGCGGCGTCTCGCCGCAGGTTTCGAAAAACGCGAACGCTTCCTGCGGCAGCTCGACCAGCCAGAGGTCATCCTCGCGCGACAGCACGCGTACAACACCTCCCGCCGTGCGCACACTGGCGCCATCCTTGAAGCCTTTGCTCGCGCGCAGCTGCACCCAGGCTTGCCGCCCGGCGCCGACACGCTCGAGAAGCATTTCGACTCGCCCGCCGGTCGGCTTCACGCCGTGAACCCGCGCCGGCACGACACGGGTGTCGTTGAACACCAGCAAGTCGCCCGGATCGAGCAGCGAAGGAAGGTCACGTATCCAGCGGTCCGCCCATGCGCCGTTGCCGCCCTCGAGCGTCAGCAGGCGACTCGCAGAGCGTCGGGGCAGCGGGACTTGCGCGATCAGGCCGGGCGGCAGATCGAAACGGAAATCAGCGGGGCGCACGCGCGCATGTTAGCAGGCGCGCGTTGCGCCCGGCCCCGGAGCCGGGGCGCATGCGCAGCGAAAAAGGTCGCAGTACCGGCGCTGATCTGGCAAAGTTTTCGTCCTTGCGGCCGGGATGGCGGAACTGGTAGACGCGCCGGACTCAAAATCCGGTTCTGGCGACAGAGTGTGGGTTCGATTCCCTCTCCCGGCACCACATAGCGAGGTGACACTCATGAAAAAGACAGGCCGCTGGAGCCTCACGGGCACGGCCCTGCTGCTCGCCGCCTGCGCGACGGCGCCGGCCCCGCGGCAGACCTGGGACGGGCTCGAGCTCCACCCGCAGAAGACGTTCGACGCCATGTACGTGAAGCCCCGGGCGGACTTCGCGCGCTATACGGAGATCCTGCTCGATCCGCTGCAAGTCTCGTTCGACAGGAACTGGGACCCTCGGGCGGGGTCAGTTTCGTTGCAGGAAGTCGATACCGCGCGGATCAAGCGGGTGCTGGCGGAGGAATTCCGGAAAGTGTTCGAGGAAACGCTTCCCGCCGGCGGCCGCTACCGGATCGTCACCGAAGCCGGTCCCGCAACATTGCACATCGTGCCAACCATCGTCGACCTCTATATCAATGCGCCCGACATGAGCAGGCAGACCGCGGGCCGGGTGATCAGCCTCACCGTCGATCCAGGGCGCATGACGCTCGCGGCGGATTTCCGGGATGGGGAGAGCAACACGCTGCTCGCACGCATCGTCGACAGGAAGCAGGGCATCGAAGGGAACACCCTGCAGATCACGAACAGCGTGACGAACATCGCGGACGCGCGCCGGGCGATGCAACGATGGGCGACGGCGATCCGCGAGGGCCTCGACGCAGCGCGCACCCTGACGCCGGCCACAGGCGGTTGATGAATTTCTGCAGCCATTGCGGATCACCTGTCATCCGCAAGGTGCCGGAGGGTGATCACCTGCCGCGCCACGTCTGCGACCACTGCGGCACGATCCACTACCAGAACCCGAAACTCGTGGTCGGCTGCGTGCCCGAGGACGGCGGGCGGATCCTGCTTTGCAAACGCGCGATCGAGCCGCGACGCGGCTATTGGACGGTGCCCGCGGGCTTCATGGAAAACGGCGAGACGCTGCAGCAGGCTGCAGAGCGCGAGTCGCACGAAGAGGCGCTCGCCCGCGTCGAGATCGGCTCGCTGCTCGCGATCGTACACGTCCTCTCCGCTCATCAGGTGCACGTCTTCTTTCGCGCGCGGCTCGCGGAGCCCGAATTCGGCGTGGGGCCCGAGAGCCTGGAGTCGAAGATGGTCACCGAGGCCGAAGTGCCCTGGGAGGACCTCGCATTTCCGAGCATCACGTTCACTCTGCGGCGCTTTTTCGCAGATCGCGCGCGCCGTGTCGAAGAACTTCACTTCACAACGTTCGACTATCGGACGAAGTGACACGTCGCCCGCTGCGCTGACGGGGCATCGCGTGGCAAAATGGTGGGCCCCCGGCTTCAGGATCCGACATGGCTTTCGTCGTCACCGAGAACTGCATCAAGTGCAAGTACATGGACTGCGTGGAAGTCTGCCCGGTCGATTGCTTCCATGAAGGCCCGAACTTCCTGGTGATCGACCCCGACGAATGCATCGACTGCACGCTGTGCGAACCGGAATGCCCGGTCGAGGCGATTTTCTCCGAAGAAGAGCTGCCGGCCGATCAGGTCGAGTACAAACCCCTGAATGCGGAGCTTTCGCGCCAGTGGCCGGTGATCACGGAAAAAGGCGAGCCGCCGGCCGACGCCAAGGAGTGGGAAGGCAAGCCCGGCAAGAAGGACCTGCTCGAGCGCTGATCAGCGTCCGATGGACTTGAGGTGATCGACCAGCATTGCCGGCGGTACATAGCCCGGCAGCATCTCGCCGTTGGCGAGCACGATTGAAGGCGTACCCTGGACGCCGATATCCTCACCGAGCTGATGTTCCTTTGCGACAGGCGTCGGCCCGCAGGGCTTCGCCTTCAAGGTCTCGCCACGCTTGGCGCGCGTGAGCGCGTCGTTGCGATCCGCCGAGCACCAGACGCTCTCGGCCTTGTGCCAGGACTCGGTATCGGGGCCGGAACGCGGGAAGAAGAGGTAGCGTACACGCACGCCGAGCCGGTTGTACTCGGCAATCTGGCTGTGCAGCTTGCGGCAATAGCCGCAATCGACATCGGTAAATACGCTGATTGTGTACTTCGGATCCTTGGGCGAGAACACGAGTGTCTGACTGTCGGGCACCGCAGCAAGCATTTCCCTGCGCAGCTCGCGCCGGCGGGCCTCGGTCAGGTTCTTGTTCGAACCCAGATCGTAGAGGTCGCCAGTGAGCGCATAGCGGCCATCGGGAGTGACATAGGCAATGTCTCCGCCCCGTCGCAGTTCGAAGAGGCCGGGGACAGGCGCAGGCTGTATATCGTTGGCGGTGGCACCGGGAAATTTCTTCGCAATATCCGCGCGCGTGTCGGCCTGGACGGCCGAAGCGGCCAGGGTCAGGGAAAGGATGAGCGCAAGGGATCGCAGCATGATGGGTTCTTCGACCCGTCGCGGCCGGAATGGTTCGGCTGGCACGCGCGGGGGCGCCGTATTCTATCAGCCCCGTGGGTGATGCAGGGCGTGCAGTTCCTTCATACGCTCGCGGGCGACGTGCGTGTAGATCTGCGTCGTCGAGAGATCACTGTGGCCGAGGAGCATCTGCACGACACGCAGATCCGCGCCGTGGTTCAGCAGGTGCGTCGCGAAAGCGTGGCGCAAAGTGTGCGGTGACAGGTCGCGTTCGACGCCCGCCTTGCGTGCGTAGCGCTTGATGATGTGCCAGAACGCCTGGCGGGTCATGCGATCGCCGCGGCGCGTCGGGAAAAGGTAATCGGTCGTGCGGTCGAGCAGGATCTCGTTGCGCGGGCCGCGCGTGAACTCGACCAGCCAGCGCACGGCCTCCTCGCCGAGCGGAATAAGGCGCTCGCGATTGCCCTTGCCGACCACCCGCAGCACACCCTGGTTCAGGTTCACCTGGCCGTGTTTCAGGCTCACGAGTTCCGAGACGCGCAGTCCCGTCGCATAGAGCACCTCGAGCATCGCGCGGTCGCGGTTGCCGAGCGGATCACCGATCGCCGGTGCGTTCAGCAGCGATTCGACTTCTTCCTCGCTGAGCGAACGCGGCAACGAGCGGCCGATCTTCGGCATCGCGATCTGCGCGGTCGGGTCTTCGCGCAGCACGCCCTCGCGCACCAGGTGGCGGAAGAAACGGCGAAACGACGACAACTGGCGCGCGGTCGAGCGCGGCCGGGCCCCGGCCTGCACCCGAAACGCGATAAAATCCATCAGGTCAGCGCGGGTCGTTGCGGTGATGTCGCGGCCCCGCTCGGTGAGCCAGCGTGCGAGCGCCGTAAGGTCCGCGCGGTAGGCGGCGAGCGTGTTCGACGAGAGGCCCCGCTCCATCCAGACAGCGTCGATAAAGCGGGAGACGGCCGGGTCGGTGTCGCCGCCGGGTCGTCGCAGCTCGGGTGCAGTCGCGGATCGTGCCATTTGGAGCGAGTGTGGGTGACCCCTCCGGGAGTCGGCGTGATCACCTTCACATATGCCCGGAAGCATTAACATAAAGAGAACCAGTTCACACCGCCACGTTGCCGAAAGCGCGATACCGCACACCATGCCCGGCACCCCTCGCCTCCCCACCCCGCTCGGCTGGCCGTACACGCTCTATGCGTATCTCGCCTTTGTACCGATCGGCGTGCTCGTCCTCTTTGGCATGATGCTCCCGGGTCTCGCGCTGCGGCGCGGCGTGGCACGTGCGGCGGCACGCTCGTGGCTCGTCCTGGCCGGCCTGCGGCTCACGGTGCGACACTCCGATCGGCTCCCCGACGCTCACTGCGTGGTCGTCGCCAACCACGCAGGCTACCTCGACGGTCTCGTGCTCATGGCCGCGCTGCCGCCACGCTTCGGCTTTGTGATCAAGCGGGAAATGTCGACGGTGCCGCTCGCAAGCCTCCTGCTCTCGCGCATCGGTTCGGAATTCGTCGAGCGCTTCGACCGGCACAAGGGCGCAAGCGATGCACGCCGCGTGCTGCGCAGCGCAAGCAATGGTCATTCGCTCGTATTCTTCCCGGAGGGCACGTTCGCGAAGCGGCCGGGCCTCCTCAAGTTCCACTCCGGCGCTTTCCACGCCGCGGCGCACGCCGGCTGCCCGGTGGTGCCCTGCGTGCTGCGTGGCACGCGCGAGGCACTGCCAGCGCCGGGCATCCTGCTCTCGCCGGGGCGGCTCGAGGTCGAGTTCCTGCCGGTGCTTCCCGCGAGCATCGATAGCGAAGAGCAGGCCACTGCGGCGCTACGCGATCGTGCGCGGTCCGCCATCCTTGCAGCCCTCGGCGAGCCTGACCTCACGCAGGCCGCGGCCTGACAGGTTTCCAATGCACGGTAAGATGCGTGTTTTCGACTGACGGAGCGCATCTTGAGAGTCGCAGTTCTGGGCGGCGGCGTGATCGGTGTAACTTCTGCGTGGTACCTTGCGCAGGCGGGCGCGGAAGTCGAGGTGATCGAGCGGCAACCCGGCGTGGCTCTCGAGACGAGCTTTGCGAACGCGGGCGAGGTCTCGCCCGGCTATGCGTCACCGTGGGCCGGTCCGGGCATGCCGCTGAAGGCGATCAAGTGGCTCTTCACGAGACATTCGCCGCTCGTCATGCGCCCGCAATGGGATCCGTCGATGTGGATCTGGATCCTGCGCATGCTGCGCAACTGCACCGCCGCGCGTTACGACGTGAACAAGAGCCGCATGGTGCCGATCGCCGAGTACAGCCGCGACCTGCTGCGCCGGCTGCGCGCCCACACCGGGATCGTTTATGACGAGCGCGCGCGTGGCACGCTGCAGCTTTTCCGGTCGCAGCAGCAGCTCGACGGCGCGGCCAGCGATATCGCCGTGCTGGCAAGACTCGGAGTTCCTTATGAAGTGCTCGATGCCGCCGGCTGCATCGGTGCCGAGCCCGGTCTCGCCGATGTGCGATCCCTGATCGCAGGCGGCCTGCGCCTGCCCGATGACGAGACCGGCGACTGCCATCTCTTCACGCAGCGCCTCGCCACGCTCGCGCAGGAGCGCGGCGTGAAGTTGCGCTGCGGCGTGCATGTCCTCGGCTTCGAGCGCGCGCACGATCGCATCGAGGCGGTACTCACCGACCAAGGACACGTGACAGCCGACGCCTACGTGCTCGCACTCGGCAGCTTCTCGACGGCGATGGCGCGTGGCCTAGGGCACTCGCTGCCGATCTATCCGGTGAAGGGTTACTCGATCACGGTGCCCGTCGCGAACGCCGACAAGGCGCCGGTCTCGACCGTGATGGACGAGAGTTACAAAGTCGCGATCACGCGGCTCGGCAGCCGCATTCGCGTGGGAGGCACGGCCGAGCTCTCCGGTTACAACACCCGCCTGCCCCCGGCGCGGCGCGCGACGCTCGAACTTTCCGTGCGCGATCTGTTCCCCGCCGGGGGAGATTTCTCGGACGTCGCCTTCTGGACCGGCCTGCGCCCGATGACACCCGACGGCACGCCGATCGTCGGCGCCTCGCGCTATCGCAATCTCTGGTTCAATACGGGGCACGGCACGCTCGGCTGGACCATGGCCTGCGGCTCGGGCCGGGTGATCGCCGATCTCATCACCGGCCGCGAGCCCGAAATCGACACCCGCGGTCTCGCGCTCGACCGATATTGAACGCCGACCCTCACGAGTCAGCCGCCGTGCAACCCACCCAGCGCCGCTTCGAGCAGCGGCTTGGCCCACTCCGGCGTGCGTGCGAGGTCTCTCCGACTTTGCGGCCACACGAGCCGGCCGGATTTCATCTCAGCCACCAGAACAGGGTCGGGAATGGCCTCGCCCGCGCCGACGTCTGCACTGTTGTCGTACACGGTCAGATGAGTGAGGTGCGGCATCAACGCGATCAGATTTTCGCGCGACGTCGCAAAGCGCTCGCGGATCTTCCCGGCAGGAATATCGTGACCGCCTGCCGCCACGCGCGCAGCAACGCGCTCGATATGCTGCTGCGGCGACGCCAGACCACAGAACCACATCACCACTTCATGCGATCGCGCGGCCTCGCGGATCTTCGCCGGCACGGTTCGCCCACCCAGCGTCGTCTCGAATGCATGATTTTCCCGGCGTGCAATCGCGCTTTCGAGGCGCCTCATGCCCTCCTGCCACGCGACGGAGTTGCCCGCGGCCTCGCCAATTCCGGTCCCGGCACGGAGCTCACGCGCGAAAGCGTCGGGGTCGAACCACGACAGACCTGCGCGTGCGAGCAGGTAACCACCGACCGAACTTTTGCCCGCCCCGTTGACTCCGGCCAGGACAAACAGGACCGGACGGGGCATGCGGCAACCCGTTACCCGCGATCCGAACTGACTTTGCCGCCGAGGCGGACGCGACCTCGAATGATCATGCGCAGGCGCTTGCCGGCGTCCGCTTCCTGCAGCGATGCCAGCCGATCATCGAACCGGTGGCGCAAAGTCTCCAGTGCGGATTGGTTCTTCGCGCGAGCCTGTTGCAGGGCCTGCAGGATTTCGTGATAGGCCGCGGTCGACAGAATGACCGCCTGCGGCTCATCGTGATGGGTGACAACGACCTTGCCTGCGCGGTCCACGGCTTTCATGACTCCCCGCCAACCGAGCTTTTTCACGTCAGACGCGGCCGTGCGCGGGAGATCATTGATCGTTTCGAGGTCGAGAGACAGCGTCATTCCCCGCTCCATCGCCAGAATTGAGGAATTTTACCCTTTTTACCCAATTTTGCCAGTCGGGCCTGCCAGCGTCCTCATACGTTGCGCCGGTACTGCCCGCCGACCTGATAGAGCGCGCGCGAGATCTGCCCGAGCGAGCAGACTTTCACGGTTTCCAGCAACTCGGCGAACACGTTGCCACCGCTCGCGGCCACCTGCTGCAGCCGCGCCAGCGCGGCCGGCGCCTCGGCCGCATGGCACTGCTGGAAGGCGCGCACCGCGGCTACCTGGCCCTGCTTCTCCGCTTCCGTCGAGCGGATGAGTGCGACATTGGCCTGCGCTTCGGAGGCATCGTGGCCAGAGAGGAAGGTGTTCACGCCGATCAGCGGCAGCGAACCGTCGTGCTTTTTAGACTCGTAGTAGAGACTCTCTTCCTGAATCTTGCCGCGCTGGTACATTGTTTCCATCGCGCCGAGCACACCGCCGCGGGATGAGATCGCCTCGAACTCGCGGTACACGGCTTCCTCCACCATATCGGTGAGGTAGTCGATCGCAAACGAGCCCTGCCACGGATTCTGGTTCCTGTTGAGCCCGAGTTCGCGGTTGATGATCAGCTGGATCGCTACGGCGCGGCGCACGCTGTCCTCGGTCGGTGTCGTGAGTGCCTCGTCGAACGCGTTGGTGTGCAGCGAGTTGCAGTTGTCGAACAGCGCGTACAGCGCCTGCAGCGTCGTGCGGATGTCGTTGAACTGGATCTCCTGGGCGTGCAGCGAGCGCCCCGAAGTCTGCACGTGGTACTTGAGCATCTGGCTGCGTGCGCCCGCGCCGTAGCGCTCGCGCATCGCGCGCGCCCAGATGCGCCGCGCGACGCGGCCGATCACCACGTACTCCGGATCCATGCCGTTCGAGAAGAAGAACGACAGGTTCGGCGCAAAGTCGTCGATGCGCATGCCGCGCGCGAGGTAGTACTCGACGATCGTGAAGCCGTTCGACAGCGTGAACGCGAGCTGGCTCACCGGGTTCGCGCCCGCCTCGGCGATGTGATAGCCCGAGATCGACACTGAGTAGAAATTGCGCACCTTGTGGTCGATGAAGTGCTGCTGCACATCACCCATCATCCGCAGCGCAAACTCGGTCGAGAAAATGCAGGTATTCTGGGCCTGATCTTCTTTCAGGATGTCGGCCTGCACGGTGCCGCGCACGAGCGACAGCGCCTCGGCCCGCAGGCGCTCCCAGGTCTCGCGGTCGAGCACGCCGGGCGCGATCAGCCGCTCGCCGCTCACGCCGAGGAGCGCGAGACCCGTGCCGTCGTGACCCGCGGGAAGCTCGCCCTTGTACTTGGGCACCGGCGCGCCGGTCGCGGCGATCTCGCGGCGCAGTTCGGCGATGCGTGCTTCGGCCGCAGCCCAGCGCCCTTCTGCACGCAGCCAGCGCTCGATGCGCTGGTCGATCGCGGTGTTCATGAACATCGCGAGAATCATCGGCGCCGGTCCATTGATCGTCATCGACACAGACGTCGTCGGCAGACACAGATCGAAGCCGGAATAGAGCTTCTTCATGTCGTCGAGCGTCGCGATCGAAACTCCGGAATTGCCGGTGCGACCGTAGATGTCGGGCCGCGTATCGGGATCTTCGCCGTAGAGTGTCGTCGAGTCGAACGCCGTCGAGAGGCGCGTCGCCTCGTGCCCGCCCGCAAGCAGGTGGAAGCGACGGTTGGTGCGCTCAGGTGGCCCCTCGCCCGCGAACATGCGCGTCGGATCCTCCGCCTCGCGGCGATAGGGATAGACCCCGCCCGTGTACGGATAGGCGCCGGGCAGGTTCTCGTTGCCGAGAAACGCGAGGATCTCGCCCCAGCCGACGCAGCGCGGCACCGCGAGTTTTGGCACGCGGTTGCGGCTGAGCGTCTCGGTGTAGTTCTCGCCGGTCACGTCCTTGCCGCGTACCGGGTAGGAGTAGATCTCGTCGGTGAGGCCCTTTACGCGCGCCGGCCAGGCCTTGAGTTCGCCGACACCTTCCGCGCCCACGGTGTCCAGGGCGGTGTTGTAGGCACCCCGCAGCTCGCGGCGCGTGGCGTCGCCCGGTTCCGCCAGCGCGGCTTGCGGGTAGCGATCGAGCGGCGCCGGCAGTTGCGGATCCCGTAGCGCCTTCAGCGACTCGTAGTGCGCATGTGCGTGCCGCGCCGCCTCGACCTGCCGCTCGATACGCGCGCGCGCCTCGCGTCCGCCCTGCGCGATCTCGGCGAGATAGCGCACCCGATCCGCCGGGATCAGCGCCGCGTGCGAGGTGAACGCAACGGGCCCGACGTCGCCAACGCCCCACTTCAACCTGCCGCAAATTGCGCCGAAGAGATGATTGACGCCCGGGTCGTTGAAGCGACTCGCGATGGTTGGAAAGACCGGCACCAGGTCGTCCGCAATCTTCATCCGGTCGGGGTGATTGCGGCGCCATTGCTTGCGCACATCACGCAGCGCGTCGTCTGCGCCGCGCTTCTCGAATTTGTTGAGCACGACCATGTCGGCGTAGTCGAGCATGTCGATCTTCTCGAGCTGGCTCGCAGCGCCGTACTCGCTCGTCATCACATAGAGCGACAGGTCGACGAAATCGACGATTTCGGTGTCGCTCTGGCCGATGCCCGCCGTCTCGACCACGATCAGATCGAAGCCCGCGAGCTGATAGAGCGCGATCACGTCCTGCAGCGCCTCGCTCGTCGCGCTGTGACGGCGGCGGGTCGCGAGCGAACGCATGAAGAGGCGCTCGCTCGCAAGACTGTTCATGCGGATCCGGTCGCCGAGCAGCGCTCCGCCCGAGCGGCGCCGGGTCGGGTCAATCGCGACGACAGCGATGTTGCGGTCGGGGAAGAATCGCACGAAGCGCGCGAGCAACTCATCGTTCAGGCTCGATTTGCCGGCGCCACCGGTGCCAGTGATACCGATCACGGGAGCATGACGCTCATTGCGCGCGATTGCGCGCGCAATCTGTGCGCGTGCGGCTTCATTGCCAGGCGCGCGCTCGAGGCAGGAGATCGTGCGCGCGATGTGCTGCGGGTCCTTCGGGTTGAGCGGCCCGAACTCGTACGGGGGCTGCTTCGCGCGCCGCACTCGCGCGAACACGTCATCGATCATGCCTGCGAGACCCATGCGACGGCCATCTTCCGGCGTGTAGATCTTCTCGACGCCGTGTGCCTCGAGCGCGGCGATTTCCTGCGGCGAGATCGTGCCGCCGCCACCGACAACCACGCGGATATGTGCAGCGCCGAGACCCTGCAGCATGTCGACCATGTAGGCGAAATACTCGTTGTGGCCACCCTGATAGGAGCTGACCGCTATCGCGTCGGCATCCTCCTGGATCGCCGCGCGCACGATGTCGGCAACGCTGCGGTTGTGGCCGAGGTGCACAACCTCCGCGCCGTGCGCCTGCAGCAGGCGGCGGATCATGTTGATGGCGGCATCGTGGCCGTCGAACAGTGACGCGGCACTGACGAAGCGCAGCGGCAGCTCCGCTTCGCCCGAATCCGCGACCGGAGCCCGACCCTGTTGTGCCGCGCGGGTACCCATATGTATGTTACCGGATGGTAGAATTTATACCGGTAAGTATAATCACTGCCGGATGAGCAAGCCAACTTCACCGTGGTCGGTTACCGGAGACCGGGTTCGCCAGCGCGAGCTGAAGCGCGACGCCGTCATTCTCGCTGCCGCCCGCGCTTTTCGCGAGCGGGGATTTCACAACACTTCGCTCGACGACATCGCCGCGGTGCTGCACGTCACGAAACCCACGCTCTATTACTACGTCCTCAACAAGGAGCAGATGCTGTTCGAGTGCTTCCGTGAGGGTCTCGACCGCGTCGCGCGCGCGTGCGGCGATGCGCGCGACACGAAGCTGAGTGGCCGGACACGCCTCATCGAAGTGGTGTGCCGCTATGTCGAGGCGATCACCTCCGATTTCGGCTGGTGCATGGTGCGCGCCGAGGACCAGGATCTGAGCCCGGCGATGAGCGCGCGCATCAAGCGGCTGAAGTCGGAGATAGATCAGGAGATGCGCAGTCTCATCCGGCAAGGCATCGCCGACGGCTCGATCGGTCCCTGCGACCCGAAGATGGCCGCATTTGCACTCGCGGGCGCTCTCAACTGGATCGCTCACTGGTACCGCGACGACGCCTCCCTTTCGGCGGGCGGGATCGCGGAGCGTTTCGTCGAATTGTTCGTCAACGGTCTCGCCCCGCGCCCGAGCGGGGTCATTTCAGGAAAGTCCTCATGAGTCAGCAAGCCCCCTCGTCCTCCATCGTTCTCATCGCCGCGCAACGCACACCCATCGGCGCGTTCCAGGGCGCACTCGCCGGCGCGACGGCGCTGCAACTCGGCGCGGCCGCCGCAAGTGGCGCCATCGCCGCGGCAGGCATCAGGCCCGGGGACATCGGGGAGGTGATCATGGGCTGCGTGCTGTCGGCGGGCCTCGGCCAGGCGCCCGCGCGTCAGGCGGCGATCGCGGCGGGCATTCCGCACGCGACGCCTGCGACCACAATCAACAAGATGTGCGGCTCAGGCATGAAGGCGATCATGATGGCCGCCGACCAGATCCGCGCGGGAGATGCCGAGGTTGTGCTCGCGGGCGGGCTCGAATCGATGACCAACGCACCTTACCTCCTGCCGAAGGCGCGCGGCGGCTATCGCCTGGGGCACGGCGAAGTGCTCGATCACATGTACTTTGACGGCCTGCAGAGCCCCTTCGACGGCCAGATGATGGGCTGTTTCGCCGAAAACACCGCCGACAAGTACGGCTTCACCCGCGCCGCGCAGGACGCTTTCGCGACCGAATCGGTACGCCGTGCGCAGGCAGCCGTGTCGGGTGGAGCGTTCGCCGCGGAAGTGACGCCCGTGACGGTCAAGGGACGCAAGGGCGAAACACTCGTCGACAAGGATGAAACACCCTTCAATTGCGACATCCAGAAGATCCCGACGCTCAAGGCGGCCTTTCGCAAGGAGGGCACCGTCACGGCGGCCTCCTCTTCTTCCATCTCCGACGGCGCCGCGGCAGTGATCCTCACGAGTGAGGCAGCCGCCACGCGGCTCGGCGCAAAGCCGCTCGCGCGCGTGCTCGCGTACGCAAGCCACGCGCAAGCGCCGGAATGGTTCACGACCGCACCGGTCGGCGCGATCCGCAAGGTGCTTGCGGCGGTGGGCTGGAAAGCGGGCGATGTCGATTTCTACGAAGTCAACGAAGCCTTTGCGGTAGTCACCATGGCCGCGATGCACGACATCGGCATCGACCCTGCGCGCATCAACGTCCACGGCGGCGCCTGTGCGCTGGGTCATCCGATCGGTGCTTCCGGTGCACGCATTGTCACGACGCTCGTTCACGCCCTGAAGCGCGCCGGGAAACGGCGCGGCATCGCCTCGCTCTGCATCGGCGGCGGCGAGGCTACGGCAATCGCCATCGAGCTGCTGTAAGCTGCCGCGCCATGGCGCGTCTCGGCACCGCGATCGACCCCGCGAGCGACAGCTTCCGCGCGAACCGCGCGCACATGGAGCGCCTGGTCGCCGAGCTGCGGAGCGAACTGGCGCGGGCCGAGCGCGGCGGCAGCGAGGCATCCCGCGCGCGCCACACCGCGCGCGGCAAGCTCCTGCCCCGCGAACGCGTTGCAACTCTCCTCGACCCGGGCAGCCCCTTCCTCGAAATCGCGCCGCTCGCCGCGCACGGCCTCTACGATGGCGATGCGCCGGCTGCCGGGCTCATCGCGGGCATCGGGCGCATTCATGGCCGCGAAACGCTCATCATCGCCAACGACGCCACGGTCAAGGGCGGCACCTATTTCCCGCTCACCGTGAAAAAACACCTGCGCGCCCAGCAGATCGCGCTCGAGAACGCGCTGCCCTGCGTCTATCTCGTCGATTCGGGCGGCGCTTACCTGCCGCTGCAGGACGAAGTATTTCCGGACCGCGAGCATTTCGGGCGCATCTTCTACAACCAGGCCCAGATGTCGGCGCTCGGCCTCGCGCAAATCGCCGTCGTGATGGGCAGCTGCACCGCCGGCGGCGCCTATGTGCCGGCGATGTCGGACGAGACGATCATCGTGCAGCAGCAGGGCACCATCTTCCTCGGCGGCCCTCCGCTCGTGAAGGCGGCGACCGGCGAGGAGATCGATGCCGAATCACTCGGCGGCGGCGACGTGCACGCGCGCCGCTCCGGGGTCGCCGATCACCTCGCCGAGAACGACGCTCATGCGCTCGCGATCGCCCGCTCGGTGATGACGACGCTGCGCCCGCGGGCTCCTGCCTGGCTCGATCTCGAGTCGACTGTCGAGCCCGCGCTCGATCCGCGCGAGATAGAGGGCATCGTGCCGCGCGACACGCGCCAGCCTTACGATGTTCGCGAGATTGTCGGGCGTCTCATCGACGCCTCGGATTTCCACGAGTTCAAGCCCGAATACGGCACGACGATCGTGTGCGGTTTCGCGCGTATCCATGGCTGCCCGGTCGCAATCGTCGCGAACAACGGCGTGCTCTTTTCGGAGTCCGCGCTCAAGGCCGCGCACTTCGTGCAGCTTGCGAACCGCCGCGGCACGCCGCTCCTCTTCCTGCAAAACATCACGGGTTTCATGGTCGGCGCGAAATACGAACAAGCCGGCATCGCCAAGGATGGCGCCAAGATGGTGACCGCCGTCGCCTCCGCCACAGTGCCCAAGCTCACCGTGATCATCGGCGGCTCGTTCGGCGCCGGCAATTACGCGATGTGCGGCCGCGCCTATGGCGCGCGCTTTCTGTGGATGTGGCCGAACGCGCGCATCTCCGTGATGGGTGGCGAGCAGGCGGCGCAAGTGCTCGCAACCGTGCGGCGCGACGGCGCGCACGGCGTCGCCTGGCCTGCAGCGGAACAACAGGCCTTCATGAGCGGGATCCGTGCCCGCTACGAAGAACAGGGGCACCCGTACTACGCGACCGCGCGCCTGTGGGACGACGGCGTGATCGATCCGCTCGACACGCGCCGCGTCCTGGGTCTCGCATTGCATGTCGCCGCACGCGGCCCGCGGCCGGGCGATGAGCGCTATGGCATTTTCAGGATGTAGCATGGCCACGGGCCCGCACGGCGTCAGCATCGATACCGACGAGAGGGGCGTCGCACGTCTGACACTCGACCGGCCCGAGCGGCACAATGCCTTCGACGGCACGCTGATCGGTGCGATCCACGCTGCCGTTGACAGGCTCACGCACGATCCGGCGGTGCGCGCGATCGTCGTCACGGGGGCGGGCAAGAGCTTCTGTGCAGGCGCGGATCTCGGGCACATGCAGGTCATGTCCGCAGCCTCTGAAGAGGCGAACTACACCGACGCGCTCGCGCTCGCGCAGATGCTCGCGGCACTCGATGCATGCAGCAAGCCGCTCGTGGCACGCGTCAACGGCGATGCGTTCGGCGGCGGCGTCGGCCTCATTGCCTGCTGCGATATTGCAGTCGGGCTCGCGGACGCACGCTTCGCGCTCTCCGAGGTGCGCCTCGGGCTCGTCCCGGCCACCATCTCGCCTTTCGTGATTGCCGCAATCGGAGCCCGCGCGACGCGCGCGCTCGCGCTCACGGGCGAGCGCTTCGATGGTGCACGCGCGCAGTCGCTCGGTCTGCTGCACGAGGTGGCGGGCGACCTGCCGCAACTGGATGCCACGCTCGAGCGCGTCCTCGCGGACCTGTTGCAGGGCGGACCGCAGGCTCAACGCGAGGTGAAGTCGCTCGTGCGCGAAGTGGCTGGCGCACCTTGCGACGCAGCACTGCAGCGCTCAACGAGTCACCAGCTCGCGCGCCTGCGCCTTTCACAGGAGGCGCGTGAGCGGATGAGCGCATTCCTCGCGCGCCGCAAGCGCTTGTGATCTACTAGTCGACCCGCTTTCCCACCTACTTCAGAGGACTGGCATGAAGATGAAAGAAGCGCGCGCCGTCGTGACGGGCGCAGCCTCGGGCCTTGGCAACGCGGTCGCGCGTCACGTAGCGACGCAGGGTGGCAAGGTCACGCTGCTCGACGTGCAGGAGGGCCCCGGGCAGGCGGCCGCCGCCGAACTCGGCTCGGGCGCGCGCTTCGTGAAATGCGACGTGACCTCTGAAGCCGAAGTGAACGCCGCGATGGACAGCGCGAAGGCGTTCATGGGCAGCATCAACCTCCTCGTGAACTGCGCCGGTGTGATCGGCGCAGGCCGTGTACTCGGCCGCAACGGGCCGATGGCGGGTGATTTCTTCACGAAGGTGATCCACATCAACCTGATCGGCACCTTCCTGTGCGACAAGGCCGCCGCAAATATCATGCAGGCGAACACACCGAATGACGACGGCGAGCGCGGCCTGCTGATCCACACCTCATCGGTGGCGGCGTTCGAGGGCCAGATCGGCCAGGCGGCCTACTCGGCGACGAAGGGTGCGGTGATGAGCATGACGATGCCCATTGCGCGCGAGCTGGCTGCCTTTGGCATCCGCTGTGTGTCGATCGCCCCCGGCATCTTCCGCACACCGATGGTCGCGGGCATGCCGCAGGACATCCAGGATTCGCTCGGCAGGCAGGCCCCGTTCCCGGCGCGGCTCGGCAAGCCGGAAGAGTACGCGGCGCTCGTGCAGTCGATCTTCGAGATCCCGATGCTGAACGGCGAAACGATCCGCCTCGACGGCGCCATCAGGATGCAACCGAAATGAATGCCACATCAAACGAAGCGGTCGAGCGCGACGTGATGGAATACGACTTCCTGATCGTCGGCGCGGGTCCCGCGGGTCTCGCCTGCGCGATTCGCCTGAAGCAGCTGAAGCCGGACCTCAACATCTGCGTGCTCGAGAAGGGCGCGACCGTCGGTGCGCATTCGCTGTCCGGGGCGGTCATGGAGCCGGGCCCGCTCGACCAGCTCGCGCCTGAATGGCGCGACGCAAAGCTCGGGGTATGCGTTCCGGTAGTACATGACGAGCTGCGCATCCTGACCCGCAAGGGCACGCACCGGCTGCCGGTGCCTCCGCAGCAGCGCAATCACGGCAACTTTATTGTCTCGCTCGGGCTGCTCACGGCGTGGCTCGCGCAGAAGGCCGAGGGCCTCGGCGTCGACGTGTTCGCCGGCTTCGCTGCGGCTGCCCCCCTGTTCGACGAGGCCGGTGCCGTGGCCGGCGTCTGCATCAGCGACATGGGTCTCGAGAAGAATGGCGAGCCCGGGCCGAACTATGCGCCGGGGCCTGAAATCCGCGCGCGCGCGACCATTCTCGCGGAAGGCTGCCGCGGCAGCCTCACCAAGCAGCTCATCAAGCGCTTCAAGCTCGATGCCGAAAGTGATCCGCAGACCTACGGCCTCGGGTTCAAGGAGCTGTGGCAGCTACCGGCCGGTCGTGGCACGCCCGGTCTCATCCAGCACAGCGTCGGCTGGCCGCTCGACAACCAGACCTATGGCGGCAGCTTCATCTATCACCTGGATGCGGATCGCGTTTACGTCGGTTTCGTGGTTGGTCTCGACTACATCGACCCGATGTTGAAGCCGTTCGAGGTATTCCAGCAGTTCAAGCACCACCCGTCGGTCAAACCGCTGTTCGAGGGCGGGGAAATACTCGTTGCAGGAGCGCGCACCATTGCCGCGGGCGGCTGGCAGTCGCTGCCCAAACTCGAAATGCCCGGTGCAATGATCATCGGCGATGCGGGTGGCACGCTCAATTTCCCGAAGATCAAGGGCATTCACCAGGCGATTCGCTCGGGTGCGCTCGCCGCGGAACATCTCGCCGCAGCCGGCGCGCCGGCGGGGTTCGACGCGCTGTGGCGTGCCTCGCCGGGCGGGCAGGAGCTGCGCAAGGTGCGCAACTTCAAGCCGGGCTTCAAGCGCGGCCTGTGGTTCGGCATTGCAAATTCCGCGCTTGAAGTCGCGGTGGGTGGCCGCACGCCCTGGACACTGCACAACACGGACAATGCTGCGGCCTTGCGCCGGCTCGATGAGTACACCTCACCTGATCGCGGCTGGGCCGATCGCAGCCTGCCGCCGCGCGACCGGCTCGCATCCGTGTTCTTCGCAGCCACCACGCACGACGAAGCGCAGCCGGTGCACCTGAAGGTTGCGAATCTCGACCTCTGCGCAACGCGCTGCCGTGTCGAGTACGACAATCCCTGCACGCGTTATTGCCCAGTGGGCGTCTACGAGATGATCGACGACGGCCAGGGCGGCAAGCGCCTGCAGATCAATTCCGCGAACTGCGTGCACTGCAAGGCCTGCGACATCAAGGACCCTTACGGCAACATCACCTGGACCACGCCGGAGGGCGGCTCGGGACCCAACTACCAGACCCTGTGAAGCGCGCCCATGACGAGACCGATCTGGACACCCTCTGCAGAGAGAATCGACAAGGCCGTCGTCACCCGCTTCCGGTCCTGCGTCAATGCGCGACGCCAGCTCGCGCTTCCCGACTACGCCGCACTCGAATCCTGGTCGCTCGAGGCGCCCGCCGATTTCTGGTCGGAGCTCGCCCGGTTCAGCGACACGCGCGCCGACTGGGCCCCGGGGCCTGCGCTCGATAACGGCGATCGCATGCCGGGCGCACGCTGGTTTCCCGCGGCGCGCCTGAATTTCGCGGAGAACCTGCTGCGCCATCGCGATGAACACGCGGCGCTCGTTTTCGTCAACGAACGGGGGGCGCGCCGCGAGATCTCGCGGCGCGCTCTGCAGGATGAAGTCGCGCGCGTCGCGGAGGGGCTGCGGGCGCTCGGCGTGGGCGTCGGCGATCGCGTGGCAGGCTTTCTACCGAACCTGCCGGAGACGGTCATCGCGATGCTGGCAACGACGAGCCTCGGCGCCGTGTGGTCGTCGTGTTCGCCTGATTTCGGCGTGAACGGCGTACTCGACCGCTTCGGCCAGATTGCGCCCAAGGTGCTCTTTACCGCCGATGGCTATTACTACGCGGGCAAGACGCTAGACTCACTCGCGGCGATGGCGAAGGTTGCAGCGCAACTGCCGGGCCTTGCGCGCGTGGTCGTGGTGCCGTACGTGAACACGAGGCCCGATATCAGCGCGCTGCCAGGCGCGGTTCACTACGCAGATTTCGGTTACGCAGGCGCGAAACTGCGCTTCACACGCCTGCCCTTCGATCATCCCCTGTATATCCTTTACTCGTCGGGCACGACCGGCAAGCCGAAGTGCATCGTGCACGGCGCAGGTGGCACACTGCTGCAGCACCAGAAGGAGCATCTGCTGCACGTCGACCTGCGCGAAGGCGACCGCCTGTTCTATTTCACGACTTGTGGCTGGATGATGTGGAACTGGCTCGTCAGCGGCCTTGCGAGCGGCGCGACTCTCGTACTCTACGATGGCTCGCCCTTCCACCCCGGGCCGCGCGTCCTCTGGGATCTCGCCGCAGCCGAGCGCATCGCCATTTTCGGCACGAGTGCCAGATACCTCGCTGCACTCGACAAGGCGGGCTTCGAGCCGGGGAAGGAAACCGATCTCACCGCGCTGCGCGCGGTGCTTTCCACAGGCTCGCCGCTGCTGCCCGAGACCTGCGACTACGTGTACCGCGCGGTGAAGAGCGATCTTCAGCTCTCGTCGATCTCCGGCGGCACCGACATCGTCTCCTGCTTCTGTCTCGGCAGCCCCGTGCTGCCGGTGTACAAGGGCGAGATCCAGTGCCGCGGTCTGGGCATGCGCACGCAGGTGTTCGACGACGCCGGCCACAGGGTCATCGGGTCGCGGGGCGAACTGGTCTGTACAGCGCCCTTTCCGTCGATGCCGATCGGCTTCTGGAACGACCAGGATGGTTCGCGCTATCGCGACGCGTATTTCGCGCGCTTCCCGAACACCTGGCACCACGGCGACGACGCGCTCGAGACGAAACACGGCGGCTTCGTCATCTTCGGCCGATCGGACGCAGTGCTGAATCCCGGCGGCGTGCGCATCGGCACCTCGGAAATCTACCGCCAGGTCGAGCAGCTGCCCGAAGTGCTCGAGTCGCTCGCGATCGGCCAGCAGTGGGAAGGCGATGTACGCGTGGTGCTGTTCGTGCGGCTGCGCGAGGACAGCACGCTCGATGACGCACTGAAGGCACGCATCCGCGATACGATCCGCCGCAACACGTCGCCGCGCCACGTACCCGCAAAGATCATCGCAGTGCCGGACCTGCCGCGCACGCTGAGCGGCAAGCTGGTGGAACTCGCAGTGCGCGACATCGTACACGGCAAGCCGGTCGCGAACCGCGACGCGCTCGCGAACCCCGCAGCGCTCGAATTCTTCCGGAACCTGCCCGAACTCGCCACTTGATGATGACTGTCCCGATTCTCGCGCGCGAGCTCGAGCGGCGCGGCTTCGCGCCCGACGATTCACAGCTCGCGGCCATCACAAGGCTTGAGGATCTGCGCCGGCGCCTGATCGCCGCGGAGCGCGGCGGACGCACGCCACTTGCGCGCGTGAAACGCCTGCTGCGCTCACCGCCGCGGGCGGCTGCGCGCGGCATCTACCTCTGGGGCGGTGTCGGCCGTGGCAAGACACTGCTGATGGATGCGTTTCACGCGAGCCTGCCGTTCGAGGGCAAGCGCCGGCGGCACTTTCACCGCTTCATGCACGACGTGCAGGCCCAGCTGAAAACGCTTTCGAAGACCGAATCACCGCTCGACATCGTCGCCGACCGCTTCGCCGAGGGGGTCCGGGTGCTGTGTCTCGACGAGCTGCACGTCAACGACATCGCCGATGCGATGATACTTGCACGGCTCTTCAAGGCCCTGCTCGACCGGGGTGTCACGCTCGTCTTCACGTCGAACGTGCCGCCGAAGGGGCTTTATCGGGACGGCCTGCAACGACGCAGGTTCCTTCCGGCGATCGCGATGCTCGAGAAGCAGGCCGAAGTCATCGCGGTGGACGCCGGCACGGACTATCGGCTGCGCCGGCTTGCGAAAGTATCGCTCTATGTCGACTCGGCATCACCGCAGGCACAGAAGACCATGACCCACCTCTTCGAGGTGTTCGCCGGCGGTTCCGGTTCGACCGGTGGCAGCATTGAAGTTGCCGAGCGCAGCATTGCGGTCATCCGCGAGAGCGGGAATGCCGTTTGGTTCGAGTTCGCCGCGCTGTGCGAGGGTCCGCGCGGCAAGGACGACTACATCGAGATCGCGGGGGACTACCCCGCCGTGCTGCTCTCGAACGTGCCGGTGTTCGATGAAACGCGCGACAATGCCGCGCGTCGCTTCATTTCGCTGATCGACGAACTCTACGACCGCGGCGTCAATCTGGCGGTGAGCGCCGCGGCACCGCCCGATCGGCTCTACCAGGGAACCCGACTCGCGTTCGAGTTCCAGCGCGCGTCGAGTCGGCTCGTCGAGATGCAGACCGAGCAGTACCTGGCGCGGGCGCACGGCTGACGCCGCGCTGCGGGCGACGGGCGACGGGCTGCCCGTAGCCCTAAATCACTCCCCGTCGCACCTGATCCAGCTCGATGGATTCGAACAGGGCGCGGAAATTGCCTTCCCCGAACCCCTCGTTGCCCTTGCGCTGGATCACCTCGAAGAAGATGGGGCCGATCACGTTCTGCGTGAAGATCTGCAGCAGCGTTCCCTCACCCCGGCCCGGGTTGCCGTCGAGCAGGATGCGCCGCTTCTGCAACTCGGCAACATCCTCGCCGTGCTGTGGCACGCGCGCGTCCAGGCCTTCGTAGTAGGTGTCGGGTGTGTCCTGAAAATCGACGCCACGCGCGCGCAGCAGGTCAACGGTGCGAAGGATGTCATCGGTCGCGAGCGCGATGTGCTGGATGCCCTCGCCGTGATAGGTCCGCAGGTACTCCTCGATCTGCGACTTGTCGTCCCGCGACTCGTTGATCGGGATGCGGATCTTGCCGCAGGGACTCGTCATCGCGCGACTGAAGAGCCCGGTGTGCCGGCCTTCGATGTCGAAATAGCGGATCTCGCGAAAATTGAACAGGCGCTCGTAGAAGCCTGCCCATTGGTCCATGCCGCCACGTTGCACGTTGTGGGTCAGATGGTCGACCTGCGTGAAACCGGCACCCGGACCGCTCCCGCCCTCCTGCACCGGGCGAAAATCGACGTCGTAAATCGATTGCGCACCGTAACGGTCCACGAGATACAGCAGCGAGCCGCCGATGCCCTCGATGGCCGGAATGTTGAGCTCCATGGGGCCCACGTGGCCCTCGTGCGGGGTCGCACCCAGCGCGATCGCACGCTCGAACGCGCGCGCGGCATCCCTGACCCGAAACGCCATGGCGCAGGCGGAAGGGCCGTGCTTCGCGGCAAAAGCCCGGGCGAATGAATCCGGCTCCGCATTGATCAGGAAATTGACGTCGCCCTGGCGATGCAGGGTCACGTCCTTGCTGCGGTGACGTGCTGTCACCGGGAACCCCATGCGCGTGAACAGCGTGCGCAACAACGCGGGGTCCGGAGCCGTGTACTCGACGAACTCGAAACCGTCGGTACCCATCGGATTGTCGGCACTTGTGACCATCGTGTCCGCCCGATAATTCGCTACAGTTGTAACTATTATACGCGCCAATGCCACCCGCACCCGGCCTGCTGCCTCGCGCGCCGTGTATAATCACGTCTCGCGCGCACAAGGATCTGCAATCGTGAAAGATGCCATTCCGGCCGCACGCCTCGCCCTCATCGAACGAATCGTCGCGGCAGCACCGGGCACGGGTGGAGCGCGCCAGCGCGCTGCCAACGCCGGTTTCTTCCGCGCCTATTTCCGCGGAGTGTCCGAGGAAGACCTGCGTGAGCGCTCACCCACCGGGCTTGCCGGCATCGCACTGAGCCATCTCGGGCTCGGGCGCAGCCGGGTGGGCGCGCAGACGCGCGTGCGCGTGTTCAACCCCGACCCGGCACGCGACGGCTTCCAGTCGCCCCACACGATCGTCCAGATTGTCACTGACGACATGCCGTTCCTCGTCGATTCGGTAGGCATTGTCTTCACACGCAATCAGGTGGCGATGCACCTCATCATCCACCCGGTGATCACGCTGCGCCGCGACGCTCGCGGACGCACGCTGGGTGTCGTGCCGGACGGTGATCCGCGCGCCCGGCTCGAATCGTGGCAGCTCTACGAAGTCGACCGGCAGAACGACCCGAAGATGCTCGCGAAACTCGCAGGCGAGATACGCGCAGCCATTCTCGATGTGCAGGCCGCCGTCGAAGACTGGATGCCCATACGCGAGCGTGTGCGCGCGATCTCAGCGGGGCTCGGGGACGCGACACCGCTCGCCGCGGACGAGATCGCCGAGGCGCGCGCGCTGCTCGAATGGATGGAAGCGCAGCACTTCGTGCTGCTCGGTTATCGTCGCTACCGGCTCGTTCGCGGCGCAGGCGAAGACAAGCTCGTGCCGGTACCGCGCTCGGGGCTCGGTATCCTGCGCGACGGACACGGCGGCCGGCGATCGCGCACCGTGCGGCTGCGAGGAGAACTGCGCCAGCGCGCCCGCGACGCCGAACTCCTGATCCTCACGAAGGCCAACACGCTCGCGACCGTACATCGCGGCACCTATCTCGATTACGTCGGCGTGAAGACCTTCGACTCGCGGGGGCGTGTCGATGGCGAACACCGCATCCTCGGGCTCTGGACTTCCACGGTCTACTACCGCAGCGCGCGCGCGATCCCGGTCCTGCGCCGCAAGGTCGCGGGCGTGATCGATCACTTCGGCCTCGCCCCGCAGAGCCACGACGCAAAGGCTGTCGTGAATGTGCTCGAAACCTATCCGCGCGACGAGCTGTTCCAGGCAAGCGTCGCCGACCTCATCCGGATCGTGCGCGAAGTCGTGAACCTTTACGACCGGCGCTCGGTGCGCCTGCTCGCGCGCCGCGATCCCTACGGCCGCTTCTATTCCTGCCTCGTCTACGTGCCGCGCGACCGCTACAGCACCGATGTGCGCCACCAGATCGAGCGCATCCTGCTCGCGGGCTTTCACGGCCTCACGTTCGAGTCGCAGATCCAGATCGCCGATTCGCGCCACGCACGCGTGCACGTCGTCGTGCGCATCGACCGCGAGCATCGCACGCCGGTCGACGTCGCCCGCATGCAGCAGGAGATCGCCGTCGCCACGACCAACTGGCTCGACCGGCTGTCCGTGGCGCTCAAGACCCGCTACGACGAGGCCGCGGCGCTCGCACTCATGGCGCGCTACTCGCGGGCCTTCCCGGCCGCCTACCAGCAGGAAGTCGCCGCCGGGGACATGCTCGAGGACATCGCCGACCTCGAGCAACTGCGCAGCCAGCCAGGTGCGCTGCGCCTCAACCTGCATCGCCCCGCGAGCCAGTTCGCGACGCGAGTGCACCTGAAGTTCGTCAAGCTCGGCGAGACGATTCCGATTTCGGACATGTTGCCGCTCCTCGAGAATTTCGGCCTGCGCGTGATCACGGAGCATCCTTACGAACTCGCGTGGCCGGACGGCGGCGAAGCGTGGATCCAGGATTTCGAGCTCGAGCACCGCGACGGCCTTGTGATCGACATCGCGCGGGTCGAGGAGCGTTTCAAGGAGGGTGTGGACGCCGCCTGGCACGGCTCGATCGAGAACGACGGCTTCAACCGCCTCGTGCTGCTGGCGAACATGCCCTCTCGCGACGTCGTCGTTGTGCGGCTCATCGCCAAGTACCTGCTGCAGACCGGCGTGCCGTTCAGCCAGGCCGCAATGGAGCGTGCGCTCGCGCGCAATGCGGAAATCACGAGCCAGTTGATCGACCTGTTCCACACCCTGTTCGATCCCGCCGTCCCGGCCGCGACTCGCACGCGCACGGTGGAGCAACGCGCACGCGCGATCGGCGCGGCACTCGCGGCTGTCACGAGTCTCGATGAAGACCGGATCCTGCGCGCCTGTCTCGCGGTGATGCGGGCCGCGCGACGCACGAACTTCTACCAGAGCACCGATGCAGGCCTGCCCAAGGACTACGTGTCGCTGAAGCTCGACCCCGCAAAGGTTCCCGACCTGCCGCTGCCGCGGCCGAAGTTCGAGATCTTCGTCTACAGCCCGCGGGTCGAGGGCGTGCACCTGCGCATGGCCGCCGTCGCGCGCGGCGGCATCCGCTGGTCCGACCGCCGCGAAGACTTCCGCACGGAAGTGCTGGGCCTGATGAAGGCGCAGAACGTCAAGAACACGGTGATCGTGCCGGCGGGCGCCAAGGGCGGCTTCGTGCCGAAGCAGCTTCCGCAGGGTGGGTCGCGCGACGACATCCAGAAAGAGGCCATCGCGAGCTACCGCACTTTCATTCGCGGCCTGCTCGACATCACCGACAACATCGTCGGCGCGAAAGTCGTGCCACCGGCCGGCGTCGTGCGCCACGACGGCGATGATGCATACCTCGTAGTCGCGGCCGACAAGGGCACCGCCACCTTCTCCGACATCGCGAATGCAATCTCGGTCGAATACGGTTTCTGGCTGGGGGATGCGTTCGCCTCAGGCGGCTCGGCCGGCTACGACCACAAGGGGATGGGAATCACGGCGCGCGGCGCCTGGGAGTGCGTCAAGCGCCACCTGCGCGAAATCGGCATCGACTCGCAGTCGCAGGACTTCACCGTCGCAGGCATCGGCGACATGGCAGGCGACGTCTTCGGCAACGGCATGCTGCTCTCGAAGCACATCCGCCTCGTCGCGGCGTTCAACCACCTGCACGTCTTTCTCGACCCCGAACCCGACGCGGCACGCAGCTTTGTCGAGCGCCAGCGCCTCTTCAAACTGCCGCGCTCTTCCTGGGACGACTACGATCGCAAGCTGATTTCGCGCGGCGGCGGGGTGTTCCTTCGCAGCGCAAAGTCGATCCCGCTTTCGACGGAGGCGCGGCGGGTACTCGCGCTCGACGCACCGGCAGCGACACCGCAGGAGGTGATTCGCGCCATCCTGCGCATGCCGGTCGATCTGCTGTGGAACGGCGGCATCGGCACCTACATCAAGGCCTCCACCGAACGCAGCGCGGAAGTGGGCGACCGCAGCAACGACACGGTCCGGGTGGACGGCCGCGATCTGCGCGCGCGCATCGTGGGCGAGGGCGGCAACCTCGGTTGCACGCAGCGCGGGCGCATCGAATATGCGATGACCGGTGGCCGCATCAACACCGATTTCATCGACAATTCAGCAGGCGTCAACACCTCGGACCTCGAAGTCAACATCAAGATCCTGCTCTCGGGGCCCGAGCGCGCCGGCCGTCTCGCGCGCCTCGCGCGCAACAAACTGCTCGCCGGCATGACGCGCGACATCAGCGCACTCGTCCTGCGAAACAACTACCTGCAGAGCCAGGCGATCTCGACGCTCGAGGTGAATGCTGCTGCGCGCCTCAGCGAGTATCGGGGCCTCATCCGCTCGCTCGAACGCGCGGGCGACCTCGACCGCGGCATCGAGTTCCTGCCCGGCGAGGACGAGTTGGCTGACCGCGCCAAGCGCGGCGTCGGCCTCACGCGCCCCGAACTCGCGGTCGTGCTCGCCTACAGCAAGATCTGGCTGTCCGGCGAGCTGATCGACTCCGACGTGCCGGAAGACCCGTACCTCTCCGAAGAGCTGCGGCGCTACTTTCCGGTGGCGCTGCGCAGGAAATTCGCGCACGACATCGATCAGCACCGCCTGCGGCGCGAGATCATCGTTACTGCGACCACCAACAGCCTCGTCAACCGGATGGGGCCGGTGTTCGCATGGCGCGCCATCGAGGAAACGGGCGCGACGATCGGCCAGATCGCACGCGCCTATACGATTGCACGCGAGACCTTCGCGATGCGTGACACCTGGAGCGCGATCGAGGCGCTCGACAGCAAGGTTCCGGCGAGCGCGCAGTACCTCGCCTACGATCAGACCGCGCGCAGCCTGCGCCACCTGAGCTACTGGCTGCTCACGCACCGCCGCCGCAACCTGCACGTCGAGCGCACCGTCGCCGAGTTCGGGCCCGGCGTACACGAGCTCGGCGCCGCGCTGCCGGGAATTGCGACCGGTCTTGTCGTCGAACACAACGCGGCGCGCATCGCGCAGCTGCGCGAAACCGGCTTGCCGCCCGCGCTCGCTGAACGCATCGGGGTGCTTGAGTCGATGGAACCCGCGTTCGATCTCGTCGAACTCGCGGCTGAACACCGGATCGCGGTGCGCGAAGCGGCACGCGCCTATTACGCGATCGGCGCAGCAACCGGCCTCGACTGGATCCGCACGCAGATCGGCAACCTCGCCGTCTCCGGCCCGTGGCAGGCGAGCGCGCGATCGGCGCTGCGCAGCAGCGCGGCAAGGGCGCATCGCAAGCTGGCTGCGCAGGTGCTGCGCCCTGCCGGGCGGCGGGGCGCAGCGCGTGACCCGGTCAGCGCCTGGATCGCCACGAAAGGCGACGACCACGCGCAGTGGGCGCGCATGCTCGCCGACATGCGCACGACCGATCACCCGGATTTCGCAACACTGTCAGTGGGAGTCGAGGCGATCCGCAAGCTGGCCGATGGCTAGGGCACGCGCCCGCACTGGCGCGTTCGCCTCCTGATGCGGATCTCGCTCGTCGTCACGACGTACGAGCGGCCGGATGCGCTGGCGGCAGTGCTCGCCACCGTGGCCGCGCAGCAGCGGGCGCCCGACGAAGTCCTCGTCGCGGACGACGGCTCGGGCGCCGCGACGCGGGCCGTCGTGGACCGCTTCGCGGCGCACTCGCGCGCTCCGGTTGCTTACATACGCCAGGAGCACGCGGGCTTTCGTGTCGCGCGGCTGCGCAATCTCGCCATTGCCGCGAGCCGCGGCGACTACCTCGTCCTCATTGACGGCGACATGCTGCTGCACGCCGACTTCATCGGCGATCACGAAGCCGTCGCGCGCCCCGGCGCCTTCGTGCAGGGCATGCGCATTCCGCTTGACGACCCCGGTACGCAGGCAGCACTCGCAACCCCTGCTTTGCCTGTCCGCAGAGCCACGCCACGCGGCGTCGGGGGCCTGCGCCGCCTGTACGGGCTGCGCAGTCCGCTGCTGGCGCGAACCTGCGTGAAGCTTGCGAACCCCGTCGTCGCGCTCAAGAGCTGCAATTTCGCGCTCTGGCGCGACGACCTCATCGCCGTGAACGGTTTCAATGAAGACTTCGTCGGCTGGGGCCCCGAGGACAAGGAGTTCGCTGCACGCCTCACGCACTCCGGGTGCTCACGCCGTACTTTGGTCTTCGGCGGCATCGCGTGGCACCTGCATCACCCGCCGGCATCCCGCGATCGCCGCGCGGCCAACGAAGCGCGCCTCGCCGCGACGCTCGCCAACCGCACGATCCGCTGCCGGCACGGCCTTGACGCACACCCAGCAAACACGGCGGCCTGGCTGTAAGCTTCGCCATTCGCTGCCTGATTTCCCATGGAGTCTCCTGTGACCGGTAAGCTCATCCTTGTCCGCCACGGCCAGAGCGTCTGGAACCTCGAAAACCTCTTCACCGGCTGGACCGATGTCGACCTGACCGAGCAGGGCCGTGCAGAAGCGAAGCAGGCGGGTGCGGAGATTCGGCGCGCGGGCCTCTCGATCGACCTCGCCTTCACTTCGGTGCTGAAGCGCGCGATCCGCACACTGTGGTACATCCTCGACGAGACGGACCGCATGTGGGTTCCGGTCGAGCGCAGCTGGCGCCTGAACGAGCGTCACTACGGCGCGCTGCAGGGTCTCGACAAGGCGCAAACGGTTGCGCGGCACGGCGAGGCGCAGGTGAAGATCTGGCGACGCAGCTACGACATCCCGCCGCCGCCGCTCGCACTGGACGACGAGCGTCACCCGCGTTTCGATCCGCGCTATGCGGAGGTCGACCCGGCGCTGCTGCCCGCCACCGAGTCCCTGAAGGACACGCTCGCGCGCGTCCTGCCGTTCTGGAGCGAGCGCATTGCTCCGCCGCTGCGCGCCGGGCGCAACGTCGCCGTCATCGCGCACGGCAACAGCCTGCGCGCCCTGGTCAAGATGCTTGAGAACGTGTCGGAGGCGGACATCGTCGAGCTGAACATTCCGACCGGCGTGCCACGCGCCTACGAACTGGACGCAGGTTTGCGACCCCTCTCGAACCGCTATCTCGGCGATGCGGACACGATCGCCGCGGCGGCCGAGGCGGTCAGGCGCCAGGCGTCAGCGAAGGGCTGATGGGGGCTGTCATGCGACGCATCCACGCCAGTTTGATCCTGGCTGCGGTGGTCACCGTTGCCGGCTCGACCACGACGGCCGCCGATGCGCCCACCTCCCCTGCGACCGCCAGCTCTACGCTTCCGGCGGGCCGCTATACGCTCGACAAGTATCACGCGAGCCTCGTGTTCCGGGTCGACCATCTCGGCTTCTCGCGCTACACGGCACGCTTCACGCGCTTCGACGTGCAGCTTGATTTCGACCCCGCCCATGCTGACACCGCGCAGATGACGGCGACTATCGACCCCGATTCGCTCGAACTCGACAATCCGCCGGCGGGATTCGCCGACGCGCTGAAGGGCCCGCTCTGGCTCGACACGGCGCAGTATCCGGCCATGAGTTACCGGTCACGCCGGGTCACGCGTGGCACCGAAGGTGTGCTCCGCATCGACGGTGATCTCATGCTCCACGGAATTACCAGCCCGGTGACACTGTTTGCCACGTTCAATGGAGGCTATGCGGGGCATCCTCTCGACCCGAATGCTCGCATCGGCTTCTCCGCGCACGGCACGTTCCGGCGCTCCGCTTTCGGTATTGCATACGGGATCCCCCCGGTGGGATCCAGCATGGGCGTCAGCGATGAGGTTGAGGTGATCATCGAGGCGGAATTCAGCGGCCCCCCTTGGGCTGGGTCACCACCGCACGCGGCAGGAGACGCCGTTCGCTAATCGCCCCCGGGCGGACCGTCCGGGCGCTTGTTGTGCGCGGCCGCCCAACCGTCGTAGCGGCCGTGAAACTCGGCCGCCATGTCATTGAACTTGCGGCTCGTCGCCTGCATGTCAGACACCGAGAGGCGGATCGAGCGCTGCGCGTGCACCGCGTAGCACAACTCAGACTGATCGGGCACGTGCTTGTACTCGGCGGTAAAGCCGTCGCGCACCAGGCGCTCGACAACGCGCTGCGCAGCGTTTTCGTTCGGCAGCCCGAAAAAGAACACCACGTCGTGCGGCTGGAACGGGTCCGAGCCTTCCGCCCGCAGCTTCTCGATGAGCTTTGCGTCCCAGCTGTGAGCCGGCAGGTCGCGGGCCTTCTTGATGCTCATCCAGATACGCGCGAGCGCGATTCCTCCGCCGAGCAACAGCAACAACAGGTAGGCGATTCTCATGACGTCACGCGCTGCGGCGGCTACCTCGCGTACTGCGCCTTCCTCTTCTCGAAGAAGGCTGTGATGCCCTCGCGCCCCTCTGCGGTTGCCGCCTGCGCGGCGATCGTCTCGCTCTCGAGCGTGAGCTGGGATTCGAGCGCGCCGAGTGCCGCAGCGACCAGCCGCTTCGAGCGGCCGAATGCGCCCTTCGGACCTGCCGCAAGCTTGCCCGCGAGCGCGAGCGCCGTATCAAGCACTTCGGTATCTGGCGCGACTTGATTGACGAGGCCCCATTCGAGCGCCTCCGCCGCCGTGAGTGCGCGATTCGTCATGATCAGTTCCATGGCGCGCTTCGCACCGACAGCGCGCGGCAACAGGAACGAGGTGCCACCGTCCGGCGTCAATCCGACGCCGGTGTAGGCGAGCGAGATCTTCGCGCCCGCCGCCATGATGGCGAGATCTGCCATCGCGACGAGCCCGACGCCTGCGCCGGCCGTGGTGCCGTTCACTGCTGCGATCACGGGCGCATCCATCCGCATGAAGCGCGCGATCGCAGCGTGCAGGTGCGTTGTCAGCTCCTTGAGATAGGGCTCGATCGGCGTCCCGCTGCTCGTCATGCCGCGCAGATCCCCGCCGAAGCAGAAGGCCTTGCCGGCGCCGGTCAACACGACGGCGCGTACGGCCGGATCCGCCTCGCAGCGCAGCGCCGCCGTCAGCAGATCGCGGCCCATCGCCAGATTGAGCGTGTTGGCGGTCTCCGGGCGGTTGAGCGTGACAACGGCGACTTCGCCGCGGATATCGACCATTACCGTGTCAGTCATGTCAGGTCCTCATTCGTCGGGCGCGATGGTGACCTTGAGGCCATCCACCGCAGGAGTGAAGTCGATCTGGCACGAAAGGCGCGAGCGCGCTTCGTAGTGCGACAGTTCGGTGAGCAGATCTTTCTCATCGGACATCGGCGCTGGCAGGCGGCTCGCCCATTCCGGATCGACGTAGACATGGCAGGTCGCGCAGGAGCACATGCCGCCGCAGATCGCCGCCACCCCATAGTCCAGTTCGCGAAGCACTTCCATGACCTTGAGCCCCGTCTGGCTCTCGACTTCATGTTCCACGCCGTCCCGATCGACGACCTTCAGCACCGCCATTTACACTCCCCTCGGTCAAAGACTTCTATTATGCACGAGGGACACGAGGGCGCGCGCGGCGCGCTCTTCGGCGGCTTGCTCTGCCGTACTCGCTGCGACCGCCACGCGGCGCGCCCGATACCAGAGGAAGACAAGCAACTGGAAGAGCCAGATCGCCGCGTCGAGCACGGCGGGCGTTGCGACTCGCTCGAGACCGAGCGCCGCGAGCAGCCGTGGCAGGTTCGGCCCCGCCTCCGGATGGTAGGCGAGCACGCAAGCGACGTCGTGCAGCGGATCGGCGAGCGCCGCGTATTCCCAGTCGATCAGCCATAGCCTCGTGCCGCCGTCCACTAGGTTCGAGCTGTGCAGATCGCTGTGTGCGAGCACCGGGCTACGGGCGAACGCGCCAGAGTCCCTCCAGCGGCGTTCCGCTGCGGTGAGCAGCGGCGCAAGATGCCGCTGTTCCTCGGGAGCCGCAGCAACGATGCGCCGGACATACCCGCGGGCGAGCGCGACCGGGTCGAGCCGCGCAAGAGCGGGTGTCGAACGAGTGTCAATCGCCTGCAGTGCCGCAAGCTGTGCGCCGAGGCGATCGATCTGCCGCGGATCGGCGAAGTCGGCGGCTGTCCAGCCGCGACCATCGACGTATTCCGTGATCAGCAGGCCGCTCGCGATGTCGGCATCGACGACGCGCGGCGCGACACCTGCACCCGCCGCGAGCCGCTGCACCCTGGTTTCGACGCAGCGATCGATCGCAAGCAACGTGTCGTAGTCGGTACCCAGGCGTACGACGTAGCGCCCCCGAGAAGTCGTGACGAGGAAGCTGCGGCTCGCCAGACCGCCCGTCAGGGGCTGGACCTGCAGTGGCATGGCGGAGTCGGCGCCGGGAACCCGCGCGAGTACGTCGGGGCCGGGCGTCGCGCTCATGCTCCCTCGGCCTCGCGAAAACGCCGCAGCCAGCTCGCAAATCCGATGGCCGCTATCACGAGATAGGTAAAGTACAGCAGCGCGACGAGCGCGAGGCCCTGGCCTGCATAGAGCACGCCGAGCGCGGCATCGACGACGATCCAGTAGAGCCAGTTCTCGATGCGCGCGCGCGCCGCGAGCCAGGTCGCGAGCAGGCTCCCGGCCGTGCACGCAGCATCCAGCATCGGCTGCGCAGCTTGCGTATAGCGCACGAGGCCCTGCGACGCGACGACGGTCAGCATGGCGACTGCGATCCACGCAGCGAGATGCCATCGCCACGGCCACCAGCCAACTTTCACGTGCCCGCCGGCATCGCTATCGGCACTCCAGCGCCAGAAGCCATAGACCGCCATCGCCACGTAGAACGCCTGCAGCAGCGCCTGCAGGGGCAAGGCAGATCGCACCGACAGCCACGCGAGGCCCGCCGAGGATGCGCCTCCATACACCCAGCACCAGCGGCTGCGCCGCACGGCCAGCACGACATACACGAGACCCAGCGCGACCGTGATGCCCTCGAGCGGCGAAGTCATGTCTCGTAGGGCCCGATCACCTTCATGACGAATACAGCCTTCGAATCGCGCTCGAATGTCGGGCGTACTTCCGCCTGCAGTGCGGCCCACACCCGCTCGTACGGGCCGAAGATCTGGGTACTCAAGCTGTTGGTCACGATCTTGAGGTCTGCGTGCCTGTTCAGCCGGTCGATGAAATCCTGGATCGGCGGTATGAACCGCGCATCGAGCGGATAAAGACTGACTTCAACGCCAATATCCATGAGGGCTCCTGTCACTCAAAGTGAAAATCGAGGGTGAGGCCGACGAGTCGCCCGTCAGCGAGCTGCACGTAGCGCCTGTCCGGAAAGTCCGGCGGCTCGGTGCCGAAATAGAAACCGCGCATCGCATAGCGCTCGTCAAAAAGGTTGCGCGCGAAGGCTGCGGCCGACCAGCGCTCGTGCGCGTAGCCGACGCGCAGGTTCACGACCTTGTAGGGCTGCGAGCGCTGGTCATGACCCGTGTCGAAGTAGAAATCGTCGACGCCCTGCAGGTCGGCGCGCGCGAAGAAGCCGAGCGGGTTCTCGTACGCGAGCGTGAGTGAATACTGGTACTTTGGCGCGTGCGCCTGCCCGCGGCCGTCGAGGGCCGCGTCACGCGCAGGATTGCCGGTGCGGTAGCCGAAGTAGGCCGTCTCGAGAAGACCCAATGTCGTGGCAACCTCGAGGCGCTGCGTCACTGCCCAATTCGCGCTCGCCTCGAGCCCGTAGTTCCTGCCACGCGCCGCGTTGTCGGTGAAGAACACGTAGGACAATGGATCGCCCGGCACGAGCTGCTGCGATGTCGCAACCTGCTGCGATTCGCGACGCATGTAGAAAAGCGACGTGCGGGTCGACCAGCGGGCGTCGGGCGCGCGCCATGCGAGCCCCGCCTCGGCATTCCACAACGCTTCCGGCTCGTAGCGGCGGCGATCCGCGGGCACGGCCGCCCCGATGTTGAATCCACCGGCCTTGTAACCGCGCGACAGCGTTGCATACCACGTGCGTGCGGCGCTCTCCTCGAACGAAAGGCTCGCGTGACCGCCCCACATCGTGTCGATCGGGGCGAATGCACTCGTCTCACCCGAGAGCGCCTCGCGATCCTGGTAGCCGGCATCGCGTCGCTCGGCGCGCGCACCGAACGACAGCACGGTGCGCGGCGCCACACGCCAGTCGAGTTCGCCGTAGAGCGCGAGATTCGTCGCGCGATAGTCGCTCGTGAGCAGGCGGTAGGCCACGCCACTTGCGGTGTCGCGCTGGTCGTTGCGCTCCTCGACATCGAGTGCATAGGCGCCGGCCGTCCAGCCGAAGCCGCCATCGTCAGCCGAGCTCTTCGAGATGAGCCGCAAATCCTCGCTCGTCGAGCGCCGGCGGCGCGCGAAGTAACTCGTGTAGTCATAGGGCGCGTAAGGACCCCAGGCGGCGTCGTTGCCCCAGTCGCCGTCGAAGCCATAGCCGATTTTCGAGTCGGCATGTGTCGTGACACTGCGCAGCTCGAACGGGGCCTCGCCCTTCCAGGCGACATGCACAGCGCCCGCTGCCGAGCGCTGCCGGTCAACACCCGGGTGGTCGGCCAGCGTCACGCGCGAGTTGTCGATCGAGAATGCGTCGTAGCCATCGTCGATGTTGACCAGCATGGCGGTGAAGCCGAGCTCGAGCGCCTCGATGGGTGTCCAGTGCAGCCGTGCGCGGAAAGTATCCTCGTTGTAGCCATTGGTGTCATCGCGCCCGAGGAAAGCATTCCTGCGAAAGCCATCGCTTTCATAGTGATGGGCGACGAGCCGGAATGCTGCATTTCCTGCGTCGTCGACTCGGCCGCCGATCACACCGCCTCCGCCCAGGGTCCCGAAATCGCCCGCCGTCGCCTCGCCGCGCAGCTCGAATTCCGGCCGTGCTTCACGCGTGCGGATGCTGACGAGGCCCGCGAGCGCGTTCGCGCCGTAGGCCGTGCCCTGCGGGCCGCGCAGTACTTCGATCTGTTCGACGTCGTAGGTCGTCGCCGGCATGCCGACACCCGAAAAGTCGATGTCGTCGATGAGGAAGCCGACGGAAGGATTCGGTGCGCCCTGATATTGATCAAGCTCGCCGATGCCGCGCAGCTGGAAGTACCGCGGCCGTGCGGTACCCGCCGACCAGTTGAGATTCGGCACGAGCGACAGCACATCCTCGAAGTGCTGCAGCCCCGCCCGCGCGATCGTCTCTTGTGGCAGAACCGTGACACTTGCGGGAATCGCATCGAGCGCAACGTCGCGCAGGCGCGACGTGACGACGAGGACCTCGTCGAGATCCTCTGCCCGGACAGTCGAAATGGCGCAGACGAGCGCCGCGCCGACGATGCGACCGAACTTGCGACAATGGATGTTCATGCCTGCTCCCTACGCCGGTATTAGCCGGATCAGGTTCAACGGGTTCGCCAGCTGGCGTCTCAGGCCCCATGCGCGGGCCACCCCAAGGATGTAACGCATATGTTAGTGGTCGTGCGGCGAAGTGCAAGTGGCTAGAATCGGCGTCATGAGCCGATCACTTGCCGTGTTTCAGGTCGATGCGTTCACGCGGCAGCGCTTCACCGGCAATCCCGCGGGCGTCGTGCTCGGTGCCGATGCGCTCTCAGACGAGGAAATGCTCGCGATTGCACGCGAACTGAACAACGCCGATACGGCGTTCGTATCGGCGCCGGACGGCGCTGATCACGACCTGCGCGTGCGATTCTTCACGCCACGCACCGAAGCCGCCTTCGTCGCCCACGCGACGGTCGCCGCCCACTACGTCATGTCGCGCCGGCCGGGGCCGCGGCGCCTGCGGCAGAAGCAGAAGGCGGGCATCGTCGAGGTGGAAGTACGCGGCGAGGGAGACGCGCGGCGCATCGCAATCCACCAGTCCCCGCCGCCGATCGGGCGCGAGCTGCTGTCGCGCGAGCGGCTCGCCGTGCTCGACGCACTCGCGCTCTCGAGCGGCGATCTCGACGGCCGCTGCCCGCTGCTCGTCTGTGGCAGTGCGAGCACGCGACTGATGGTCGGCGTGCGCGGCGCCGAGCAGCTGCGGCAGCTGAAACCCGATGCCGCCCGCCTCACCACCCTCTCGGCGCAGCTCGGCGCCGCCGGCTATTTCGTGTTCACGCTCGCGCCACAGGTACCCGACGTCCTCACGGAAGCGCGCATGTTCTGCCCTGCGATCGGCATTCCCGAGGATCCGGTGAGCGGCAACGCATACGGCATGCTCGGCGCCTATCTCGCTGCGCGAGGCCTCGTCGAGCGCAGCGGTGAACGCGCGCAGTTCAGCGGCGCGCAGGGCCATTACCTCAACCGTCCCGGCCGGGTCGATGTGGAGCTCGACTACGAGAATGGCAGCGTCGCCTCGCTGCGCGTCGTCGGCGACGCCGTGCTCGTCTTTGAAACGAGCCTCAGTCTCTAGCGCCGATGGCAGAGCTGCGATTCGAGCCGGCTCTCGCGCTCGCGGACCTGCCGCGGGGCAGTATGCGCGCCTGCACGATCGATGGCCGCAACGTGCTCCTCTGCCACACGAAGGACGGCCTGCACGCGGTCGACAACATCTGCACGCACGCCTACGCGCGACTCGACGAAGGCTGGCTGCGCGGCCACAAGCTCGTCTGCCCGTTGCACGGCGCTGTGTTCGATGTGCGTGACGGCAAGGTGCTGAAGGGGCCGGCGACTGAGCGCCTTCCCGTGCATCAACTGCGAGTCATCGGGGACCAGGTGGAAGTCGCGCTCAATCCAGCGGCGGCGGCGCAGGAGGTCGAATTTTAGATGCCGTAGCTACGACAGGCGTCCGGTTGATCATTTGGTCCGATCGCGAAATGGAGCTTCCCGTGTTGCATCGGTCTTCCTCTTGTATGCATGCCGTCGCCACTACCCCGGCGGAATCGTGGATGTGCCTCCTTCGCTCGCCCCCCTCCACGATGGCAGCCTTCCCCGAAATTCAGGCGGGTCGGCTTCCGTATCACCCTTTTCGAGGCCTGCTCGCCGTTCACTCGCGTTACGACTTGCTTGGTCGCCAAGTCCCTTGCAGGACTCCCCACACCGAAGGCCTCAGCCGCTTCGTTACCTCCACGACTGCTCCGATTGCTGCAGGCTGGACCGACAGTTGCCGCGGAGGGCGCCGATCAGCCCGCCAACCGCGTCTCGCCGAACTCACGCCCCGACTGCGGAAGCAGCACGTCGCAGACCGGCGCGCCGCGTGCGCTCGATTACCTACAAGACACCCTGCACGCGGCGTGACGGGCGGTGAGATCAGGGCCCACCTGGGACACATTGGGTCACAACGCTAAGCCGACGACTAACCTGCATCGCTCAAGAAACGAGTTTCACCTGCAACTTATCCAGCCGCTCATCGAGCATGTGTTCGGTCGGATCGCGGAACTCCAACGAGAAAAACCGACCGTCCACCATCCACACCTTTCCGCCGTTTTCTGCCCCGGTAGCCGTGGTCAATGAGAACGCGGCAAGCACCCTCTCGCCATCGGCATCACTCAAGCGCAGCGACCCGTCGATGACCGGCTTGCCGCCCTTCATCTCGTACACGTTGGCTTCCCTGCCGCCGTCGAAACGCTGCACGAGATTCACCCGCGCAACGCGCTCGCGGAGCTTCTCCGCGAGCTCTGCATCGAGCTTCTCGATCACGCCGTCCAACACCTGTTTCTCCAGTGGCATGAAGCCAGTCGTTCCCCCACGGAAGAACGCCCTGAGTGACTGCAAGATGCCCACGACTAACACCCCGCGCCAGCAAGGCCGGCACCAGCAGCACCCGCACCAGCCGCCGCCCACTTGATCGTGTTCGGCGTTCGAGTCCACAACTGCGATACCCGGTTGGGCATCGGGGTAGCTTCCTTCCAGCCGCGCGACATGAACCGATATCGGTACGGATCGGACAGCGCGTGAGTACGCGTCGTCACGTAGTTGCCATTCAGGATGGATCGCGGCCCGCCCAGCCGCGCAGGTATGGCATGGGAGAATTCCATCCCGGCACTACGCGCGCCGGCCGCACGGATTCCTCCCGCCACACCGGTTGTCGCCAATGCCACTGCGCCTGTCACCTCGCCAGCACCGTAGGCTGCCGACCCCATATCGACACTGCCGATATCGAGCCAGTTTCGCATTTCGTCGCCGAACCCGAACAACAGCACGTCGCCCAAGCCTGCCGAGAAATCCACGAAATCATTGGAGTCGAACCCATTTCCACCGGATCGCGTACACACCTGCTCTTGCGGCTTGGTTCCCGCAACAACAACCTCCTCCAGATCATCTCCTGGTTCGTCGCTCTGGCCGCCCCCGCCGCCGCGGCCGCCGGGAAGACCGGCAATGTTACCCGCTCCTCCGCTCACAAAGTTGTACGGAAGTAGTATCAAATCCACCATACGCCGGGCAGTAATCGTGACCTCCACAAAGGAATTGAACATATGGTCACAATCGGAGGAATCGGAATTGCAAATGAAGCCGCGAATTTCGCTACCCCAGTAACCCGTGGGATCAGTCGCGCTCAGCGGATTGTTGCCGACGTAGCCGAAGCGATTCCACCCCTGCGTGCCCAAGGCTTCATCCAGGAATGGGTCAGCAGTGACGAATCGCGCAAGAAACGGATCGTACACCCGCCCGTTCATGTGGATGAGGTCGGTGGAATCGAGCATCTCGTGTCCCGTGTAACCGCGGCGGGTGAGGCCGTTGATAGTGGAGAGGTCACCTGAGGAGGGAGCCCCGGTCCACGCGGTGCCACGCCGCTGTCCGAACGCCCCGAAGCTCTCGCGCATGGTGACGGCTCCGGTGCTACTCGTGATCACATCCACTGAGCCCAAGGCGTCGCGCAGCAGGTAGGAGAGCGCGTTCACGCCGGACGACTTACGCGAGTACAACGCGACGGCTTGGCCTTCGGCGAAGATATAGTGCTTCCAATCAACCGCACTGCCTTGGGTTACCTTCTCGAGCAGCGAGCCAATGTACACCTGCGTGTAGGTGACATTGGCCGTCTTGTAGGCGTGGCGCCAGCGCTGGCCTGCAGGTGTGTACTGGAAAGTGCTCGAGTTCTGGCTGTTCTTCGTGATCGCCTTCGGCAGATTCGAGGCGAACCAGGTGAGCGCGGTGCTGCTGCGGCTCGTCATGTTGCCGTTGGCGTCATACGTGTACGAGAGCGTTCCGCCGCCGGTGTTGATGGACGCGACGGCGTGCAGCTTCGTGGCGTGGTAGGTGTAAGTCCCGACACCCGTCTTCCAGCTGATATTCCCGTTGGCGGTGTAAATCATGTCGAGATTAGTACTTCCATTGAGCGTCGCGTAATCGAGCCGGTAGAGGTTGTCGTAGTAGGCGTTCTCGGTCAGGCCCTGATTGTTGTCCTGCCGCTGGGTGAGGTTGCCTGCGCGGTCCCAAAGGTAGCTCAGGTTCTGCACCGCCGCCCCACCCCCCGGGCCGCTTTGAATGTAATCGACCCAACCCGTGACCTGATCGAGGCTCCTGACGGTGTGTAGCCCGTTGCTGAGTGTGGCGTCGGTCACCTGCCCGCGCGCATCGGCGGCATTGGCCTGCCAGAACACGGTTGAAGTGGCGTTGAAGTCCTTCACACGCTTGAGCGCCCCGTACTGGTACTCGTACTGGAGCTTGAGGCGATAGCTTGAGGTGCTGATAGGATACGTGAGCGTGTCGAGAAAGCCCGTGAGCGCGCTGTACGTGGTGTTGACGTAGTAGTTCTGGCTGCCCTCCGTGTACTGCGTCTGGCTCGGGCGGCCGAGGCCGTCGAAGCTGTAGACTTCCCGATAGGTCGTGATTCCTGTGCCCGAAATCTGTTGCTGTCTCAGCTTCCCGATCTCGTGGCTGGCGGCGCTCGTGCCCCAAGTGAAGCTGCTCGTGATGGTGCCCGAACCTTCCGGCATCGCGCGGGTGAGCGGGCGGCCGAGCGCATCATAGGTCGCGGTGATCGTCTTGGCCTTCGCATCGGTCGTGGACGACATCTCCCCGAGCGCATTGAACCCGTAGGTCCAACTGCCGAGATCGACGTTGGTGGAGGTCGTGCGCAGACCCCGAAGATTGTAGGACCCCGTCTGCAGCGTCGCGCCCGTGGAGTCCGAGACACGCACGGGATTGCCAAAGGCGTCGAAGTCGAACGCCTGGTAGTAGCCGTCGTGATCGGTTGAACGCACGACTTGGTCGAGCGCGCTCGCGATCCGGGTCGATTGCTTGCCGAGGGCGTCCACCACGCGCGTGGTGAGGCCCTCATAGTAGGTCGTAGTCGTCTGGAGGGTTGGGTCGGAGTCGCTCACTGGACGCGAGGCTTGCGTCACGCGGCTCGCAAGGTCGTATGCGAAGGTAGTGTCGAAGAAACTGTCCCCTGCATTCAGGCGAGCGGGCGTGCTCTCGGCTTGCAACCGACCGAGGGCGTCGAAGCTCCAGCGTTCGTTCACCTGGTTGCCGTCGCGGTTGAGCGAAGCGCGATCCACCATCCGCTCGAATGGATCATGAAAGGTCACGGTCCAGTCGATCGTCGTGCCGGCGCTGTCGTAGTTGACCTGATCGACGCGGTAGTAGCCATTGTCCCAGTTGTAGCAGGCCCCCGACCAGGCGGTGCAGAGGTACGGCGTTGAGATCGAGTAGGTGCCGTCGGGGCGGTTCTCGCGGCTCCGGCGCCCGAAGGCATCGTACTGCCAGCTCGTGACAATACCGTTCGGATCGGTTTCGCTCGTTTGTACACCGAGTGAGTAGTCGTAAGCCTTCTGCGTTGTCTGCGAGAGCGCGTTCGTGACCGACACCGGGAACTGACCGGTACTACCCCAGCTCACCGAGGTGGTGCGCGCGGCCATCCCAATGCCGGTGACGGCTGCGCTCGTCAGGTTGCCGAAGTCAGGCTGTGGGTTGCCCGCATCGTCGTCGTAGGCGAGATCGGTCGTGACCTGCCACTGGGGATCACCGGGCTGCAGCACGGTCTGGGTCGGACGGCACTGCGGGCCGTTCCAGGCGGTGGCGAGCGTGCGCGTTTGCGAACTTCCCCCGTACATGGTGTGGCTCTGGATCTGCTGCGTGGTGGTCGGGCGACCGAAGCACCAGTTCGTGACGTCGTTGAAAAGCGTCGAGTGCCAGGTGCGCAGCGTGTGCGACTGGCCCGCGTTCGCACCGTTGCCAGTGCTCGCCTCGGTCACCGTGGTCATTGAGTCGACGAGCGCGCCCGTACTCGGATCGAGGGTATTCGTCGTGGTCACCGTACGGATGAGGTTGCCGCCAAAGGCGCCCCCGACTTCCCGCTCCTGATGCGTAGTCTGACTCGCATACGGAAAGAGGCGCGTTTCAAAGCCCGAGCCGAAGGGCGGCAGGCTCGAGTACGTGGCCTCATCTTCCGTGATCGCGACCCCGCTCGGCTCCTGAGTGCGGCGGGCGTTCGACACGGCGCCGGTGTACGGGAAATCCTGTCGGTAGGAGCGACGCTGCGCGGTGCCATCGCGGCCATCGACCCAGGAACGGAATGCGAAGCCGAGAAATCCCCGCCCCTGCAGATCACGCCGCGCGCCCTCATAGTAATAACTCTGCCACTGCCAGGAGCCTCCGAGGCCATTGCTTGATTGAAGGTTCGTGACCACCTGAAGCGGGCCCGCGTACTCCTGTGTGGGGAAGCTCGCGGTGCTGAGCTTCGTGTACAGGCTGTAACGCGCCAGGGGTGCGTAGCTGAAGGTCGTGAAATTGCCGAAGCCGTCCGTCACCGTCGTCAACAGATCAGGCGCCATACCGGCGTGCAGGCGATACGCCAGAGTGCCATCGGTTCGAACATAAATGAGATCCAACAGCCCGTCACCATCGGCATCACCCGTAAACGCCGCACTTGATGAGGCGCTTTGTCCAGTACTGACGGGTGCAGAGATGGCTTCACCCGTGCTGCGCATGAGCTGCCAGTTGCCGGAGGCGGGCACGACGATGTCGTCATACCCGTCGCTGTCCCAGTCAGTGACGATTGCCTGCGCAGGCGTTTGTGCTCCAACTGCCGGTCCCTGAACGCTCGCCAGAAACGTCGTTCCCGTACTCAGGCGGTAATACCAATAGCCACCCGACGTGTAGGCAACATCGGTATAGCCATCGGCATTCAGATCGAGGTAGCGCCGATCGGCACCGTCGACATAGTCGGTAGAGAAGATATTACCCGTGGCAGTGACAGCAGACTCAAAGAAGACTGGTGGCCCCCAGTCGTAGAACCCAAGAGCGACGAGGACATCCCCTCGACCATCGCCGTCGAAGTCAGGCTTGCGTCGCGACCGTGTGACCCACGCCTCCGCCAAGGGCCTGAGCGCTTCAAATCCCTCGGCAGGCCCAAACAGGTACCCCGGTGTAGATGAGAACGTTCCATTCAGCTCTCGTGCGCGCCACTGCACGGAAACTTCGCCAGTCGGCACGAGCCAAACCAGGT
>Ga0209170_1000069_pt1 | contig 66816 bp, 53 predicted proteins | sample KloWWTKNB14_bulk_FD_187178 | JGI IMG/M metagenome (GOLD analysis project Ga0209170, IMG submission 187178) | Active sludge microbial communities from Klosterneuburg, Austria, studying microevolution and ecology of nitrifiers - Klosterneuburg... | ecosystem: Engineered > WWTP > Aerobic digester >...
TGCCTTAATTTTGCCCATGGTACCATTAATTATGGAAAGGGATCCGCGACGCAATCAGGGGTCCCTTTCCTATTTTAGCAGTGCAAAATTATCCGGTCCGTTCTATTGTTCCGGACGGCAGTGATTCCTGATTCCTGATTCCCGGCACTTATGTATTTCTGCTGAGCTTGTCTTTGGGTTGTTCAGATTTTCTCTACGGTTCGATCAGGTCGTATTCCTTCTGCCGTCCAACGAAGAATACGGCAAGATCCAACCTCCCGAAGATCGAATATTTGGTCAGCAAGTATCTCTGGGAATCAGGAATTAGGAATCCGCAATACGACCGTCGAGCGTTATTTCCCTTTCAGATCGATCATCTCGGTCTCCTCGAATGGGAACTTTTTACGAAAGAAAGGGCCTAGACCACCGGTCACCGTGCCTTTCAGTTTCAACTCTCCTTTGCCGGAAATTGCCGTAGAAATAAGCGCAGCTAGAACGTTTCCGCCGCCACCATCGAAACTAGCGTGAAGTGGAATGATATAGACCTCCGAGCTGCGCGCAGCGAGAACAACTTGGCGATCCAGGTGCGCTTTGCCGAGATACAGGTTGTTCAGGAAAACGTCCACATCAGGGTCCTTCACGTTGATTGAATAGGAGTTTGGATTTTCCAGTGCTACCGTTGCGGTCACCTCCATTCCCGCTTTATCGAACTTACCCACTTGAATGTCCTGTACACCTTTGAATACCACCTCTTTGTAGCTGCAATTGCTAAGTAACAACACGAGGAGTAGAAGGCAAGAACTCTTAGCAAACAAGCGCGACATGCATTCTCCACATGGTACGTACATCGTAAAACGCTTCGATCTAGGAAGCACTGGTAGCGAAATGATGGAAGAACCGAGGAATGGACCGGATGCCTTGGAAGTAATTGAACACGCCGTACTTCTCGTTGGGACTGTGGATGTTATCGCTATCCAGTCCAAAACCGAAGAGAACGGTCTTCAATCCTAATTCCTCCTCGAAGAGTGCAACGATCGGGATACTTCCACCACCGCGAGTAGGGATCGGTTTTTTACCGAATGTCTCTTCCATGGCCTTGCTTGCCGCGAGGTATGCAGGGCTATCGATGGGCGTAACGGCCGCTTCACCACCGTGGTGCGGTGTTACGACCACTTTCACACCGGGAGGTGCGATCTTGGTGAAATGGTCCTGGAACAATTTGGTGATGGCTTCACTTTTCTGGTTTGGCACCAAGCGCATGCTGATCTTGGCAAATGCCTTGCTCGGCAAAACCGTTTTGGCACCCTCGCCGATGTACCCGCCCCAAATACCGTTCACATCCAATGTAGGTCGTATGCTACTGCGTTCTTCTGAAGAGTAGCCCTTTTCACCCCGGACAGCATCGATCTCAAGGTCCTTCATGTATGCCTTTTCATCGAAAGGCGCTTCTGCCAATGCCGCGCGTTCTGCCGCGCTCAATTCCTTCACAGCGTCATAGAATCCAGGAATGGCGATCTTCCGATCCTTGTCATGAAGGCTGGATATCATATCACACAGCGCATTGATCGGATTGCTGACCGCACCGCCGTAAACTCCGCTGTGCAGATCTCGGTTGGGACCTGTGACCGCTACTTCCACATAACTCAAACCACGTAGACCCGTATTGATGCTGGGTACATCATTCGCGATCATGGCCGTGTCGCTGATAAGGACCACATCGGCCTTAAGGCGCTCTTTGTTCTCCTTCACGAAAATGCTCAGGTTTGTACTTCCCACCTCCTCTTCACCTTCTATCATTACCTTCACGTTACACGGTAGACCGCCATTTTTCATCATGGTCTCGATCGCTTTCACGTGCATGTAGAACTGGCCTTTGTCATCGGCGCTACCACGTGCGTAGATCATTTTGTCCTTTATCACCGGTTCGAACGGGCCACTGGTCCAGAGTTCAAGCGGGTCAGCGGGCTGCACGTCATAATGACCATAGACCAGGACCGTTGGTTTAGAAGGGTCAACCGTTATCTCGCCATAGACGATCGGGTGGCCTTTGGTAGGACAGACCTCAACCTTGTCCAACCCAGCCTCCACCATGCGTTTCTTTACTTCCTCAGCGCATTGGGCAACATCCGCTTTGTACTTAGGGTCTGCGCTCACGCTAGGTATGCGCAGGAGGTCCAGTAATTCGTTGAGGAAACGTTCTTCGTTTGCTTTAATGTAGGAGTCGATGGCTTGCACGGCACTGGGGTTTTTGATGGAGCACAAAGATAGGAGCGCATGATTTTGTAGCCGCAGCCGATCTCTGGGCAACCTTTTTTAATGGATCCGGGTCTCTTAGTTCAACCGGAAATCGTAATTTTCCTCACTCTAGAAGACCCTCGCATAATGTATAAGTCGCTCACATCCGTCGCAATTACCTTTTTATTTGCTTTTCAGGTCAATGGCCAATTAGTAGTTGATGGTACGCCCTCACCGACACAGTTGATCCAAGATGTCCTTTTAGGTGGTGGAGTTACTGCCAGCAATATCACCTACGCTGGTGATGCTGCTGCTCGAGCATCGTTCACGGCATCCGGAAGTAACTTGGGCTTGGATGCGGGTGTGATCTTGAGTACCGGAACGGCAACTGACGCAGCAGGATCAGGAATTGATTTTGCCTCAGGTGGTAGTGGTACAGCTGGTGACCAGGACCTGGAGGACCTTTCTGGTCAGATCATCAGTGATGCTGCGATCCTGGAATTTGATTTTATCCCAACAGGTGACACATTGCGCTTCAGGTATGTATTCGGGTCCGAAGAATATCCGGAATATGTGTGTGACATATTCAATGATGCGTTCGGATTCTTTTTGAGCGGTCCGGGTATCAATGGTCCGTTCTCGAATAATGCGAAGAATATCGCCCTGATCCCGAGTACGACCGTTCCGATCACGATCAATACCGTGAACTCAGGCTCCCCCGGTGGTTTCAATGATGCAACAACATGCGCTTCGGCAGATCCGAACTGGGTGAACAACAGCATTTACTACGTCGATAATGGAACCGGTACAACAGTGGTCTACGATGGTTTTACTACGGTTCTGACTGCCTTTTCGCTTGTGGAATGTGGCCAGTTATATCACATCAAGTTGGCTATTGGTGACGGTGGGGATAGCAGTTTTGATTCGGCCGTATTCTTGGAAGCAGGCAGTTTCACCAGTGCGGGTGAAGTAACTGCAACACTTACCGGTGGTACAGGGTTGAATGGTACTGATCTGGTAGAAGGTTGCGGACCTTGGGATTTCGTGTTCACCCGTGTCGGTGAACTGGATCAGGATGTGACCATAGACCTTGCTGTATCAGGTACATCTACTGCGGGTGTGGATTACATGCCGTTGTTCCCAACACAGATCAATTTCCCCGCGAACGTGGATCAAGTAACGATCTCCATAGATGCATCATTGGACATGGATGGTGATGAAACGTTGATCATGGATGTGGAACAGCTGCTTCAATGTGCTAATGTGGTCGTACAAAGCCAATTCATTTTCAACATTGTTAGCCATCCGGAACTGGATGTACAATTGACCGATGTGAACAGCGTTTGCAACCAACAGAATACACTAACACCAACGGTTACTGGTGGCACGGGGGTGTATAGCTATCTTTGGAATACGGGTGAAACAACGGCATCCATCAACGTTACACCCGGTGTTACTACTTCGTATGATGTTACCGTATCCGAAGCCTGTGGTGTGGACCCAGTTACCGAGACCGTTACGGTTACGCTACCTATTTACGACCCATTGGATATTGATGTAAGCCCGGCCACGGAGATCGTTTGCCTTGAGGACGGCGACATCAGTGTGCTTAGCGCGACAGGAGGTGATGGTGATTTCACCTACGAATGGACTGCTAATGGTGCCGTTGTTGGTGCAACAGCGACCATTCAGGTGCCAGGCGGACCGCCTCAATGGTACTTCGTAACGGTATCAGAGGGTTGCGGAACTTCCACAATGGATAGTGTGCTTGTGAGTGCTGTTGTAAATGAGCCGATCGTGATCACTACCTCTCCGGACCTTACCGTGCTCTGCGCGGGTGATACCGCGTTGCTCCAGGTGATCGATATCACTGGAGGTGGAGGGATCTATACGCTTATTTGGGAAGACCCGAATGGTGTTCAGTTGAGCACCGCTTATGACTTGACGGTTGGCGTACCTGCTGATCAAACATATACAATCACGGCAACGGACCAATGCGAAACGGAGGGTACTGCAACAGTTTCCACAAGCATTCCTCAGTATGCACCATTGCAGCTTACCATGCCTGCGGACATGCGACTCTGTGCAGGAGATAGCGTTGCATTGGTACCGTCGATCAGTGGCGCATCTGGCTATTACTACATCACTTGGGCAGACCTGGATATTACCGATCCGGTTTTCACGGTAATGCCGAATGAACAAACGGTGTATACCATGACCGTAAGGGATGAATGTGGAGAAGAGCTGACGGACAACGTGACAATAGAAGTAGAGCACGTACAGATCGATATCGTTACAACGAATCATGGCCAAGATGATTGGCATGTTGAAGCGGCAACAGTGCCATACGCGCAAACATGGGTCTGGGATATGGGAGATGGTACGCGATCCAGAGGGTTTGAAGCCTTCCATAGTTACATGGATCTGGACGAGCACATGGTTACGTTGGAGATCACGACCCCGAATGGATGTGCCGCCACTGATTCAGTCCTTCTCCGTCCACCAGGGCACATTTATTTCGCTAATGCATTCACCCCCGATGGTGATGGGATCAATGATATCTGGGGTCCAAAAGGGCATTACATTGAACAATTCGAATTGACGATCTTTGATCGCTGGGGTTCACAGGTCTTCAGTACAAAGGAGATGGATATTACTTGGGATGGCACCATAAATGGAGGTGGAAAAGCACCTACAGGTGTCTACGTATATAAATACCGCGCTGAAGGCCACCTGTTCCCTAGCACGGAAGGCTATGGGCATGTAACTTTGTTGGCCGGTAGTCAGAACTAAATCAACTTATAGTGAACAACACACGGATCGGGATCTTCGCAATATTGGCACTCAGTGGCAGTATAGCATTCGGGCAACTATCGGTAACTACGAATGTTACACCGGCATCACTTGTTCAGGATATTTTGGTTGGTAGTTGTGTGTCGGTGAGCAACATCACCTACAACGGATCGGCAACACCAGCGGCGTCCAGCATTGAACGCGGTTCGTTCACCGCGATCGGGACCAACCTTGGTATTACGAATGGGGTCATTCTCGCAACCGGGAACGCTGGTAATGCAGGAGGAGCATCCACCAACTTTGAGTCATCCAGCACAGGGACCGGTAGTGATGCTGATCTCGCAACATTGTCCGGTGTAACGATCGCGGATGTCTCAATTCTGGAATTCGATTTCGTGCCGAACGGAGATTCGATCTCGTTCCGATTTGTTTTTGCATCTGAGGAGTATCCGGAATACGTGTGCGGTACGGTGAATGATGCGTTCGGGTTCTTCTTGAGCGGTCCTGGAATTGCGGGACCTTTTGCCAATAATGCCATCAACATCGCTGTAGTTCCAGGTACCAGCGTTCCGATTACCATCAACACCGTAAATGCTGGAGTTTCAGGAACGAATGGGACTGCCTCGAACTGCACCCTGGCCGACCCCAATTGGCAGAGCAACAATATCTATTACGTGGATAATACCACAGGGGCCGATGTGGTCTACGATGCGTTTACAACCGTGCTAACAGCGCGTGCTTCCGTGCAATGCGCGCAGACCTACCATATCAAATTAGCGATAGGTGATGGAGGAGATTCCGTGTTTGATTCTGCTGTATTCCTTGAGGGTGGTAGCTTCAGCAGTGTGCCATTCATCCCATCCCTTTCCGCAGGTCCATCCATTGTCGGGAACACCATCTACGAAAGTTGTCTGCCGTTGTCGATCGATTTTTTACGGACATCCTGCGATCTGACCGTTACCGAGACGGTGAATATAAGCTATGCTGGTTCTGCCATGAATGGTACTGACATTGCACCAGCATTGCCGACGCAGATCGTATTCGCACCCGGTGATTCCATTATCTCATTTCCGTTCAACGCCCCCGTGGATCCAGATGGAATTGAAGACCTCATTCTCACATTGCAGACCATTGATTGCAATGGTGATTCCGCATCGAATGTGTTTACCTTTCAATTGGATGAACTGCCACCACTTCAATTGAATGGGGCGAATGCGAACATTGCATGTGGGGATAGTACGTTGTTCACACCACAGGTAAGTGGTGGTTTCGGACAGTACACTTACGCATGGAGCACGGGTGAAACAACGCCAACGCTCATGGTGTCACCAACATCCAATACAACGATCCAACTAACGGTAACGGACCTCTGTGCAGCGACGATCAGCAATACCTATCAAGTCAACCTGACACCGGCCCCTCCGTTGAACATGAGCATTTTAGGTGAGAGTGACCTAGTGGAAGGCTGTGAGATCGGTACGGTGAACATTATTCGACCACCGGGATCCCAAGGAGCTTTGACCGTGCAGATCGCCGGTACCGGGACCGCTACGAACAATAACGATTACACGTTGCCAAGCATTTGGGTAATTCCGGATGGTGTGTTGAACAATCAAATGACCGTTCCGGTGAACGATGATGCGTTGGTAGAAGGTAACGAGACCATCGTGATAACAGGTTCGTATACCAACGCCTGCGCTCAGACGGTTTCTGCTTCGGTTACTTTCATGATCCTGGACGTTGACCCATTGGTGGTGATTACAAATGATATCCAAGCTGAGTGCAGTGGCGATTCTGCTATTATCGCTGCGAGTGCGAGCGGAGGTTCCGGACCATACACTTATGCGTGGTCCAATAATGATGTAGGTCCTTCCATTTACGTTCCATTGTTGATCGATGGGACATATACGGTCATTGTTACGGACGTATGTGGACGTATAGGATCTGAGGCTGCTCTTGTAACGATCGATTGCCTAGTGATCATTCCGAATGTGTTCTCACCGAACAACGATGGCTACAACGATCGTTGGGAGATAGAAGGTCTGGGTTCGCGTAACACGGTCAAGGTATTCAACCGCTGGGGAAATGTCGTTCTTGATGCCAAGAACTATCGGAACAATTGGGCTGCTTCCGATGTGCCTGACGGAACGTATTTCTATGAAGTGTTAATGGACAATAAGCCAGATCCATACACCGGATACTTAACCATACTTCGGAAATACTAGAATTGCATTAAGATCAATGAAGAACCCGTCATTTCGGCGGGTTTTTCTATGCCCATTAGTTCCAGGATCGTTGGTGCCACATCCGCGAGTACACCGCTCTTCAATTCCTTGATCCGCTTGTCCAGAACGAAGACGGGAACCGGGTTGGTACTGTGCGCGGTATTGGGCGTTCCATCGGCGTTGAGCGCTTTGTCAGCATTGCCGTGATCTGCAATGATCACATAGGAATAACCATGTTCCTGTCCAGCATTCACCACCCGCTCGGCACATCGGTCCGTGGTTTCAACGGCCTTCACAATGGCATTGAAAACTCCGGTGTGACCGACCATGTCCGGATTAGCGAAATTCAGTGCAACGAAGTCCACTTCCCCTTTTTTCAGTTGCTCGCATATGGCCGTTGTGATCCCTTCCGCTGACATTTCAGGTTGTAGGTCATAAGTCGCAACTTTCGGGCTTGGTATCATGATCCGGTCCTCCCCCTCGAATGGCTTTTCCCTACCACCGCTGAAGAAGAAAGTAACGTGTGGATATTTTTCCGTTTCAGCGATGCGGATCTGTTTTTTTCCCGCTTTCTCGATCACTTCTCCCAAGGTCATCTGCAGATCATCCTTCCGGAACAATACCTGAACGTTCTTGAATGTTCGATCATACTCCGTCATGGTAACGAAGTGCAGGGACAGTGGCGTCATGCCATACTCTGGATAGGCTTGTTGCGTGAGCGCTTGTGTGATCTCACGGCACCGATCCGTTCTGAAATTGAAACAGATGACCACATCATTCGGCCGAATGGTCGCGAGTGGCTCTCCATCATCACTTACTATGACATGAGGCAGAATGAATTCATCTGTTTTCCCATCTGCATAGCTATCTGAGAATGCGGTCAATGGGTCTTTCATGACAAGCCCTTTCCCATGCACCAATAGTTCGTATGCCTCTGCTACTCGTTCCCACCTTTTGTCGCGATCCATGGCATAATACCGTCCGACCACACTGGCCACCTTAGCTCCGGTTCCATCTATCGCATTCAGGAATTGCTCCATGTAGCGCTTTCCACTTCGTGGATCCGCATCACGTCCATCCGTGAACGCATGCACAAAGATCTCCTTCACGCCAGATTCATGTGCCATGTGGCAAAGTGCTTCTGCGTGTGTGCGCATTGAATGTACACCTCCATCACTCAAAAGCCCGATCAGGTGAAGGCGTTTTCCAGGCTCGGCTGCATGTGCAAAAGCCTCGACCAACACAGGCGATCTCTTCAATGTATCTTCGGCGATGGCTTTGTTAACGCGCATAAGGTCCTGATAAACGATGCGGCCTGCACCAATGTTCAAATGTCCTACTTCACTATTGCCCATTTGGCCTTCGGGCAGCCCAACATTAACGCCATCGGTCAAGAGGGTCGAATGGGCTGTAGATCCATACAAGCTATCAATGAAGGGAGTATGGGCTTGCGCGATCGCATCCGTATGATCTCCGGCTCCAAGACCCCATCCATCCAATACGATCAATACTACTTTCTGGTCTGTCATCAACGATTCGGAAATGAGGCCGTAAAGATAGCCCCCTGAGGTTCGCGTTTTCTTACGTGAACGGAACCCCCAAGTTGACCGGTGAGCCGTTGAACGATGTAAAGTCCCAGGCCGGTTCCCTTACTGCTTCGGGTCTCTTCATTGCCGCTTCGGTAGAATTTGGTGAAGACAAGTTCTCGTTCAGCCTCCGATATTCCGGGACCCTCGTCGGCAACGGTGAGCCGCCAACCCTCCTGCCCACGGATCACTTCCAACGTTATTGTAGTTCCATCAGGAGCGTATTTTGCTGCATTCTCGATCAAATTATCCGCAATGCTGCGGATGGCTTGTGCATCCGACTTGACGATATGTTCTGGTGGGCCAAGCAGGATCATCTCGTGCTTGGGCGCGAACTGCACGCGTGCACGTTCGATGACGGAACGCAACAACTTCATGACATCCACAGGGACATGCTCCAAGGTCAGAATGCCTTCGTCCGCGCGAGTGGCCAGGAGAACCTTATCCGTAAGCAGCGATAAGCGATCCGCTTCCACTATCGCTTGGGTACGCAACAGATCACGTTGATCAGCATTCAGCTCACTACGTGCAAGGGTCTGTAGTTGTAATTTGATGGCTGCGATCGGAGTGCGTAGTTCATGCGTCACGGCCATTAGGAAATTCCGTTGCGTACGTGCCAACGCGAGGTCGCGTTTTATTGCGTTGAACGTTAGCGCGAGCACAGCGAAAAGGATCAATAGGAAAACGAGGCCTTCTCCCACTACCATGCGCAGTCCACGGTATGTATCCATGTGATCACCGGGGCTACCTCCCAGTGCTTTCACAACGGCTGCCAGATGTGCCACTTCACTGTCCTTTCTCAGCAAAAGAACTCCCCACCAAGTGAATTGCAACACGATATAGACGGCCAATGCTCCGAAAAGCAACATGGTCCGGCGGTGCGAGCGGTCCGTCATGATGTGCAAAAGTAGATCCTCTGACAGCGGCACGCTGTGAAATGCTTACGGAAACTTGTGGGTGATCTTTTGGTCGAACATGGCTTGATCCCTCCGTTCGGTCAAGGCAAAGCGAGGGTCCATATACGAAGCCCGATCTCTAAAAGTTAATGAATACCCAGTAGTGGGTATTTGAGCGAACCTGTGGCAATGTCCATCGTATATTGGCATCTTGGAATGGATCCGGACGCAGCGAAAGCTTATATTCTTTCTAGGCTCAAGAACGAGTTGGACCCCAAGTGGACCTACCATAGTTTGGAGCACACCTTGGATGTTTATGCCAGCGTTATTGGCATTGCCGAACAAGAGGGCGTCGAAGGTCAGGACCTGGTCCTGTTGAAGATCGCAGCACTCTATCATGATGCCGGATTCATTGTGGCGGATCATGACCATGAGGAGCGCAGTTGCGGGATCGTCCGAAAAGAACTGCCTCGGTTCGGGTTCAATTCAGAGCAGATCGAACGGATCTGTGGCATGATACTCTCCACAAAAATTCCGCAGGTACCCAAATGTGAATTGTGCGGAATACTCTGCGATGCCGATATGGATTATTTGGGGCGGTCGGATTTCAAGATCATTGGTGATATGTTGTTCCAAGAGCTATGCGATCAGGGCACGGTAGGCACCAGGAGGGAGTGGAATGAACTTCAAGTGCGTTTCTTGGAGCACCATCATTATTTCACGCCCACCAATAAGGCGTTGCGAGAACCGAAGAAGCAAGAGCATTTGAGTGCTTTGCGTTCGTGGTTGGCCAACGAGCAGTAGTGGGGACCAATGATGCCATGGAGCGAAAAAGCCCCCACAACTTATGTGGAGGGCTTTTACTTTCAGTGGTGCCTCCCGGATTTGAACCGGGGACACATGGATTTTCAATCCATTGCTCTACCAACTGAGCTAAGGCACCATTACCTTGTGCGCGGTGCAAAAACACCTTTTCTGTGAACAAGGGCCGCAAATATATGGAAGTAGTCGATCCGTGATGATGAGAAGTTTGGATCTTGTAATGGATGTGGGTAATTCCCGCACGAAATTGGCGCTATTTGCTGAGAACAGGCTTCTGCGGATGATCCATGCAGAGAATGGCGATACGGATGCGGTTAAGGCCTTACTAGGAGGTGATCGACCTACTGGAATTGTTGTTGGAACTACCGCTGCGGACAATGAGCACTACGCGGAACAATTAGCCAATATCGCACCGTTACTGATCGTTAAAGGAGATACACCTACGCCCTTGAAGAGCAATTACGGTACACCATTGACTTTGGGCGCGGATAGGCTCGCAAACGCTGTTGGCTGTTTATCGCGATTTCCCGGAAGACCGGTCTTAGCCGTAGATCTTGGAACTTGCATCACCTATGATGTAGTGGAAAAAGATGGAAGCTACTCAGGTGGCGCGATCAGTCCAGGATTGCAAATGCGAGCGATGGCGATGAATGCCTACAGTGCAAGGCTACCTCGTGTAGATCCGGGTCCGCAGCCATCACCTCTCGGAATATCAACGGATTCATCCTTGGAAGCCGGAATACATTATGGTATTTTAGGTGAATTGAAAGAATTCATTGCGGCATATGGGCAAGAACGACCCGGAATTGCCGTTACCCTGACCGGCGGTGATGCACCAAGGTTCGTCAGCGCCTTGAAAAGTGGCATCTTTGCGCTCCCTTTTCTTACCCTTGAAGGACTATATGCGATCCTTATACATAACCGCACTCTGCACGATAGCTCTGTTAACGCTGTGCGCTAGCAAAGTGAATGCCCAAGGGCAGCAGGGCAGCGGTTCACCCTATTCGGCCTACGGGTTCGGTGATCTATTCAACAACACGCAGATCACCCAAAGTCTTATGGGTGTTTCCGGCATCGGTGCATCGGACCTGTTCAGTGTGGCTTCCGTTAATCCAGCTTCATACGTTGGCATTGCTCGACCTGTATTCGAAGCCGGCGGGGTTGGTCGGTTCATCACGTATGAGCTTGACGGTGTTACCGGTAAAGGGCAACGTACGGACCTGTTGGGTCTTTCCATAGGTGTTCCATTTGCCAAGAACAAATGGGGTTTCGCACTCGGTGTAGCGCCATTCAGCAATGTGGGCTACCAGATCAATAATTACGATACGTTGATCGCTACTGGAGGTAGGGTCAGATATGAATACAGTGGAAGTGGTGGGTTGAACAAGGCGTTCTTGGGCCTTTCTCGTGTGCTATGGCAAACGAATGACAGCATGGAACGTGGTAAGAAACTTTCCTTCGGCGCGAATATCAATTACCTCTTCGGTACTGTTGAAGAAGCGCGTAAGGCCTATTATCCGACGAACGGAAACTTTTATAATAGTCAGGTCACCTCGTCCTTGGTCGTTCGCGCTCCAACGGTGAACCTTGGGTTCCAGTTCACGGGTGATCTGGTTCAAAAGGAGCGGGTGGCTGTTTCCTTTGCGGAGCGCCGTTTGGAACTTTTGGCCAAGGATGAACGGCTCCAGCAGAAGTGGATCAATGAGGGAAAGGACCCCGATAAATATAAGCACATCACCATCGATAATCGCCAGGCGGAAGCCCTTCGCTATCGTATTGGAATTGCATCGGAACTGCCTGCAAACCTAACCGCAAAGCATTCTGGTCTGGGCAGTTCGTTCGTAACCGGCACCGGTGGGGACTTTACTGTTGACACCACTTTTTTTACGCAAGGCACACGCGGAACGATCGGCATTCCTGCTTCGTACAGCGCTGGGTTCAGCATCTATAACAATCGTTGGAAGGGTGTGGTAGAGTATCGTTTGCGCGATTGGAGCACCATGGATGTTGATGTTGATGGATATACATCGCAAGGAGCATTGGGTACACAGTCAATTTATGCAGTAGGTGGAAGTTTACATCCTACGTTGAACCCCAATGCCTCTTTTTGGTTGCGCAACACCTACCGGCTTGGGCTACGCTATACCGATGATTACCTAATTGTGGATGGAACACAACTACGCGAAATGGCAGCGACCGGAGGCGTCTCGATCCCATTGGGTAAATTCAGTTGGAGCCGGGTCAATATTGGAGTGGAATACGGCCAACGGAACGATGCGGCCAATGCGCTTCTTCAAGAACGGTTCACCACTATCCAAGTAGGTATTTCAATTATTCCGGAAGCATGGGACCAATGGTTCAAAAAGCGCCGGATCGATTGACGTTCATTGGTGCCATTGGCCTGTTCGGGTTACTGGCCATGGTGAGCTGTAAGAACGATCTGGATAATGTTGCAGCGGTGGAGTTACCACTTGCTTCTCCGGACCGGGTAACATTCGAAGCGGAGTATTTCTTCACTGATAGTGGGCGAGTACGGAATCGATTGCGCGCTGGAAAGATCGAAGAATTCGCGGTAGAGCCAAAGCATACTGAGCTCAGCGATGGTCTTGAATTGGTTTTTTTCGATAGTGTAGGTAACCCGGGTAGTACACTTACTGCGCGGCGCGGCACCATACTTCCCAAGCAGCAACGTATGGAGGTTTTTGAGCAAGTGGTATTCGTCAATGCCAAAGGGGAGCGCTTAGAGACCGAACAGCTCAGTTGGCATCAGGACAGCGCCATGGTACGCACCGATAAGGCGGTAAGGGTACAACGAGGGTTGAATGTTGTTCATGGTCAAGGGCTGGAGGCTGTTGAAGACTTTAGTCGGTACACGATCAAAAAAGTGACCGGCACACTACATTTGGGCGAGGGTGATACCTTGTCGACCGATGCGGAAGATCAATAGGTTCATGGAACATTTCTGGTTGGCTGTTGCGATAGGCACGGCCTTAGCGGCGATCTGGGTGCTCATTGCCGATGGATTCGATGCAGGAAAGCAATGGTTGGTATTTCCAGGGATCGCACTGGCCATGTTCGTTTTTCGCAGAATGACCCGCAAAAAGCTGGAGGCGTTGGATGACAAAGCCCGTTGATGGTCATCTGTGGACGGCTGCTCACCGATCGATCAGCTCATCCATACCCCAAAGGTCTTCTTGATAGAACTCCGCCTTTTGCAAATTACCCCGATCTTCAACATATCTTATACCTAATACCACGGACCGATCCTCTCCACTGACCTCATCTTGATCATTGTGTCCATCGCAATATCCGCCCTTTGTTCGGGGTTGGAAGTTGCTTTGGTCGGCAGTAGTAAGCTGTATCTGGAGCTGGAGCGCAAGCGCGGCGCGATCTGGGCCCGGGTGCTGGGCGACATGCTGCAGCGCCCGTCGCGGGTCGTAGGTACGTTGCTCGTTGGCAATGCCGTGGCATTCGTTCTCTATGGCGTGGTGTTTACGAGTGTTATGGGCCAAATGCTGCCAATATTGAACCAAGGAGCGGCGTTTGAATTGGTGGTCCGGGTAGTGATCGGCACGGTCGTAGTACTCATTCTTGGAGAGTTCTTGCCCAAACTGCTATTCCGGATGGACCCGGATAGGGCACTCAGCCTCTTTGCGATCCCCTTGCGCGTGATCTACACCGTCTTTTGGCTGCCAATGATGGTAGTGACCTCAATGGGGGAAGGGATCTTAAGAGTCTTCGGGGTGCGCGGTACTTCAGGTCAGGAGGCATTTGGACGTGTGGACCTGGATGAATTCCTGAATGACATCAGCAATGTCCCCAAGGGCGATGAATCATTGGATGCGGAGGTTGAGTATTTTCGTAATACATTGGAATTGAGCAAGATAAAGGTGCGTGACCTAATGGTTCCGCGTGCAGAGATCGAGGCCATACAGGTGGATGAGAGCGTTCAGACCCTCCAAAGCCGGTTCGCTGAGAACGGGATGAGCAAAATGCTTGTGTACAAGGAGAGTATCGACAAGATCCTCGGTTATGTGCATGGATATGAATTGTTCCGACGTCCGAAGAGCATTCAGGCAATTGTACGTCCTGTGAATTTCATCCCTGGGACCATGCCGGCGGATGAGGCGCTGCAATTGTTCATTAAGCAACGCTCCCACGTAGCTGTTGTGGTAGACGAATATGGCGGTACGGCGGGTATAATCACCATGGAGGATGTGGTGGAGACGATCGTTGGCGATATTGATGATGAGCACGATACGGGTAATGAAGAGGTCGAAGAACGCCTCGGACCCAACGAATTCCTGCTGAGCGCTCGCGCAGAGGTGGAACACTTGGTGGAAAAGTATCGGTTGGCCATTCCCCAGCGCGATGATTATGAAACACTTGCAGGGTTTATCCTTCACAGTACGGGAGATCTGCCTGAACAAGGCCAGGTGATCGATCTACCACCTTTTCGCATGACCATTGCCCAAGTCGTGCATAGTCGAATAGACCTTGTTCGGTTGGAGGTGCTGGACCCCGAGACCGGGTTCATAAGCGATTGACCACGGACACGTTATATTGAGCATAGGTAGGGCTCATCGGAAGGTTGGAGTCAGCAAACTCCTGCAAGTGGGTCTACTCTCCTATATTTGCACCCCTATTCAAAAAAGGCAAATGGCTATAATTGGTAAGATCCGCGAGCGTAGCGGCCTATTGTTGGTGCTTGTTGGTGGTGCGTTGGTGTTGTTCGTTGTTGGAGAATTCATCTCGGGTAGTGGGCGTGGTGGCCAAGATCAAGCACTTGGTGTGGTAGGCGGCGAAGAGATCCCGCGTATTGCATTCGAGAATCGCGTATCGGATGAAGTGGAAAGCTATCGCAACGATTTTGGACAAACGGTCAATGCGCAGATGACCGATCAAGTGCGTAACAGCGTATGGCAGGAAATGGTGAAGGAAAAAGTGATGCTTCCACAGGTTGAAGCAGCTGGTTTTTCTCTTACCAAGAGCGAGTATGATGATATCCGTTTCGGGAATAACATCCTTTCGGATTTTAGGAACCAGCCGAATTTCCAAGGAGAAGATGGTCAATTGGATCCAGAGAAGCTGAAGACCTACTTCAATAATGTGCAGCTTAATGCACCTGTTTACCATGAGATCCAAGCTCGCCGTATCCGTGAGAACCGCCTGTATTCAAAGTACACAACTCTGGTAAAGAAGAGCATCTTCGTGAACCGTGCACAAGCAAAGGATGAATACGAAGCCAAGCTTACGAAAGCGACCTTCAACTTTGTGGCAAAGCGGTACGATAGTGAGCCTGATAGCATTTATGCTGTTTCCGAACAGGAATTGAGCCGTTACTATGGACAGCACAAGAACGATGTGAAGTATGTGCAGAAACCATCACGGAAATTCGAATACGTAACATTCCCAGTGGTTGCTACGGAAGCAGATCGCCAAGAGATCCGTTCAGAAATGATGGAACTGCGTGTGGAGTTCAAGAATGCAGAGAATGATTCGAACTTCGTTGTTGGAAACAGCGATAGTCGTGCGTACAACGTTGTTGCCTATACGGAAGGAACAGCCGATGCGCTCAATGATTCGCTGATCGTGAATGCAGCGGTAGGGGAAGTGGTTGGCCCGTATGTGGATGGTGAAGTGATGAAGCTGGTGAAAGTGAAAGAACTAGCGGATATCCCGGAAGCACGTGTACGACACATTCTGTTGAGTACACAGCAAGGAAAGACCGAAGATGAGCAAAAGCAACGTGCAGATAGCATGCTTGCAGTTGTCCGCAAGGATCGTAGCAAATTCGAGGCTTTGGTCACCAAGTTCAGCGATGATCCGGGAAGTACCAGCACCGGTGGTGTTTACGAATGGTTCGGTAAAGAGAAAATGGTACCCGAGTTCACTGCTGCAAGTTTCGACGAGAAAGTAGGGGCGATCACCATCGCAAAGACCACCTATGGATTTCACATTGTGGAGGTCCTGGACAAACGCGATCGCAAAGAGCGCAGGGTCGTTGCATTGGAACGTCAGCTAAAGGCATCTCCTGCCACGTTCAAGGAAGTCTATAAGAAAGCCAACGAATTCAGTTTGCGCAATAAGACCGCCGAAGCATTCAAAGCAGCTGCGGATACTACCGGGTTGGTTATCACACCGGTTGAGGAGCTACGTTCGGATATGCGTACTGTACCTGGACTTCAACAGTCGAACAGCGTTATCACATGGGCCAATCGTGCGAAACTTGGCGAAGTGAGCGAACCGATGGATGCAGGTGATAATTATGTTGTTGGCATCATGACCGGTATTCGTGAAGAAGGCGTTCCTCAATTGGAAGATGTGCGTGAAGTATTCACTGCCGCAGTCATTAAAGAAAAGAAAGCCGCAGCGTTGAAAGCGAAAATGGCCGGTACGACCGACATCAATGCATTGGCATCCACGATGGGAGTTACCGTGCAGAACGCAACGGACGTATTGCTGAACAGCAACAACCTTCCAGGAGGATTCACGGAGACTAAGGTTATAGGACAGATCTTTGCGTTGCAGCCTGGCCAGACCAGCGTGCCGTTGGAGGGAGACAATGCGGTGTACGTTGTGAGCATGACCAAAGTTGATCCTGCTGGCGAAACCGGTGATCTTGCCGCGGACCGCGAAGGACTCCTACAAAAAATTAGTGGACGCGCGGAGAACGGAGTGTTCAACGCCTTACGCGAAGCAGTTGGTGTAACCGACGATCGCAGCAAGTTCTATTGATACCGATCTTCTTAATGATCTTTGAACGCCGGGCTTTTTGCCCGGCGTTCTGCTTTCCGGATGCATTTCACACCGGCACAATATCATGCGGAGGCTAACCAATGCCCCAGGAAAACATCAGTGACCCTGTATTGTCCTGCTTCTTGATGGACCAACTCCTTATCGAGCAACACGCTAAGACTCTGCCGCACGGTGCTGATCGCGCTTAGCTGATGCTTGATGATGAATTCCATTGATCCCGGCGTTTCTACGGAACCTTCCTTTGCCACTGCGCTCAGCAGTGCAGCTTGGTTAGGACTGAGCAAGCGTGCTAAGGTCATGTATTCAGGGGCGCGTTCCTTGAGAATGCTCTCCTGAATACCTGCCAGATCCATAGCGGTGTAGGTGCTTAAACCCATTGCGTAAAGCCGGTTGAACAGGTATTGCACGTAATAGGTGTGGTTACGGCACCACGCAAGCCCATCGTGGACCAATTGGATAGCGATCTTGCGTTTTCCTTGCTTGAAATGGGTGAGGATGAATGCCACGTATGCTTCGTTCGGGATCGGACCCAAGTGCAAGGGTTCGGTCGCTTGGAAGAATGGGCGTTTCCCTTCGGTAAAAATGGCTTGCATCATGCGCCTGTCACTACCGGAGAAGATGAACTGGACATTGCGCAGTTTTTGAACGTGTTCGCGCAACAAAGCCTCGGTGTTCTGTTCCGGGTATTGCGTTACTTGCTGGAATTCGTCCAAGGCGATCACAACAGGTTTACGCCGTTGTTCCAAGTAGTTGAACAGTTCGTTCAAGGCCATGGTCTGTTTAAGGCTGGGCCGCGCGGATACTCCCAATTCCGGAAGACCGGTGAGCGGGTCGAAGTTGAGGCTGAACTCCAAGGACCGCATGGCGTGGGATACTTCCTTCAACAATGCGCTTGTCGGTTTGCCGACTTGCCGCAAAGCTTCCTGTACGATAAGGAGTACCATGCCGGCCTGGTCGGTGGTGCGGTACAGGTCCACGAACACGGGAGTGAACTTCCGTTGGGCTGCGAAGAAATGCCGGATCAGCGCCGTCTTACCCATCCGCCGTAGCGAAATGATGGTCACGTTACGCTGATTGGCCATGGCCTCCCGAAGGAAGGCAAGTTCAGTTACCCGGTCGCAGAAGGTCTCTGGACCGGCATAGCCTTGTAACAGGAACGGGTTGATGGTGGATGCCATTCAACAAATGTACATAATTTATAACACATAATTTATAACACACAATTTATGTGCCCGCTGCGGAGGCACTGCTCGCCGGTATTTACGGGTCTGCCACGTAGTGTGGACTACAAAGTCCACTAAGGCTTTAGTAAGAAATGAAATGAATTGAAGATCGCGCAAGTAGTAGCCTACTGCTTCACCCAGCGCTCGGTTAAGCTTGTGCCGTCCTTGCCAGCATACCGCACCGCATATAAGCCCGGTGCCCAAACGCTAACATCCAGCTGCAGAACTGGCGAACGCACAGGTGCAGTGTGTACCAACCGACCATCCATATCCAGTACTTCTAAAGTGCCGTTGGGTGCAAGGTTCGCAAATTGAAGCACTAGCAGATCACTGCCCGGGTTGGGTTGCAACACCAATCGGCCAGAAGTAAGACGTTGCTCCTCCACCCCCACATTCACCTGCTTCAACCGTATGATCATGGTCTGGTCCGGGTGGTTCTGGTAGCCATCATCAAAGCCATGAAAAAAACCGTAGGCATACAACATTCCATCCGGTCCCATTTCAAAATCACGCATGCCTAACGCTATTATGCCAGGATTTGGACCAATGATCGTATCGCAATTTGTTCCAGGAAAATATTCGGGTAGGACATTCCCGGAGGTGTCAATTGCACAAACACCACCCACCCATTCTTCGTTGAGCGTTGCGAAGGAGCCGCCAAGCAGGATCGTAGCTGAGTCCAACGTATACATCCCCTGCACAACACCTAACGATAGGCTGTTGGAGAATAACCTAAAACGGAGGTCGTAATTAAAAGTAGGGTCTATGCTGCCATCGGGCATAAGGCGCACCAAGCCTAGTGTATCATTCGGGATATCAGGCGTGTGGAACCAACCGCTTGCCAGAATGCGGCCATCGTTGTAGAAATAGTAATCCGTTGCTGACCCGAAATCGATGTTCGTGTGAAAGGTAGTATCCAATGCACCATCGGGAAGAACACGGAAAATACGACCTACAGGTTGGCCATCGAACATGCCTTGCACACCGGATAACAGAAATTTACCGTCTGGTGATGCTACGATCCGTAGAGCAACTCCATTTTGGCACTGCCGATGCTGGAACGTAGTATCCAAATTACCTAATGTGTCATAGCGCGTAAGACAAAAGTTTCCACCGATCAAGGAAGTGTCTACTGTGCTGTATAGATCGCGCCCGCCGGTCACCAACACCTTATCGTCCGGCAAGACCACGAATTGCCCCCCATCAACCGGGTAATAAAACGGAGAGCTGATCGCGAATGAGTTGTCAGGAAGTCCGGTTTGGAACATTCGAAATACGGATTGTCCAATTCCAATATAATACCGATCCGACCAAGGAACGACCCCCCCCCCCCTGAGAAGCATTCTATCAAGTTTCCAGAATAGTCAATTTTAGCGGAACCGCAAGGGGTAAAAACTGTTGAGAATTTCAGTAGGCCCGAGATCAGTATGTAGTCGTCGTAGAATTCGATGTCCGTTATTGACCGGTATTGGAGGTTCGTGCGGAACGTTGTATCTACAACCCACGCTTGTTGCGCATGGCACAAAAAGCTGCAAAAGGACAATACTGCAAATAGGATGTTGCGTTTCATTACCTCAAATTGGTCAGCCGTTCGGCATCCAGCCGCACGAGAATTCCAAGTAAGATAGTGAATGCGATCATACTACTACCGCCGTAGCTGAAGAAGGGTAGGGGAATGCCTATCACCGGTGCAAGGCCAATGGTCATGCCCACGTTGATCATGATGTGCAGGAAGAAGATGCTGGCCACGCAATAGGCATAGATCCGTGTGAACCGAGATCGTTGCCGGTCGCTGATCTGGATGATGCGCAGGATCAGAACGGTGAAAAGTATCACCACGAATGAAGTGCCGAGAAAGCCCCATTCTTCACCTACCGTGCAAAAAATAAAGTCCGTGCTTTGCATGGGTACGTACTTGAACTTGGTCAACGTTCCTTCCAGGTATCCTTTGCCAGCGAAGCCTCCACTACCGATCGCTGTCTGGCTTTGCTTTACGTTGTACCCCAATCCCTGCGGGTCTTCCATTTGCCCGATCATCACCAGGATACGATCTTTTTGGTGGCTTGCAAGAACATGTTCGAACGCATAATCCACACCACCGATGAATACGAACGAAGCCAAGGCACCGATAACGATGTAGCTATACATCCGTTTGGCCTCACGTTTCAAGATGAACCTGCGCACGAACAACCAAGCAACGATCGCGAACACGGCGATCACGATCATCAGAAAATACTGTCCGGTCAAAACCCGGTCGGTGAAGGGCAGGTCGAAGGTCGATTCCTTGAGGATCAACGCAAGCACCGACATGAACGCTGCAAGAATACCGAGGAGGAGAACGTTACCGGATAGCCCTTCGCGATACAGAACAAGAATGAACGCGCCGGAAACCAATGCGGTTCCGGTATCGGGTTGCAACATGATCAGTGCGACAGGTGATAGGATGATGATCGCACTGATCAGTCGCGAGCGTGTATCCACCAGGGCCTTCAGTCCGCTGAGGTAGCGAGAGAGTGCAAGTGCCGTTGCGAATTTCGCGAACTCCGCAGGTTGTATTCCGAAGGAACCTACACCGAACCAAGCGCGCGCTCCGTTCACTTCTTTCCCGAATATAAGTACTGCTACTAGCAGCACCAATACGCCACCGTAGATCCCGTAAGCCATGGTGCGGATAAGGTCGCCGCGCACCATGAGTATGATGGCTCCCAGCGTAAGGCTCACGCCCATCCACACGGCCTGCTTGCCATATTCTTTTGATTGATCGAAGATGCTGGCGTGTTCTGGATCGTAAGCTGCGGCGTAGATATTGGCCCATCCCATGAACATCAAGAGGATGTACATGATCAGGATCGGTCGATCGAAATTTGCGGCTACGTTCTCCGGGCCTCGTATCATTTACGTTTGGGCTTTTTCACGTAGGTAGCTTCTTTGGATATCAGGTCGGCCTCTTCCATCTTCTTTACCACTTCCGGCCGGGTAATGGTATCGGTAAGGTATTGTTCCATCAACAAGCTTGCGATGGGAGCGGCCCATGTGCCACCGAAACCGGAGTTCTCCACGTAGACGGCGATCGCGATCTTTGGATCTTCCATGGGTGCGAATGCGATGAATACAGCATGATCCTGACCGTGTGGATTCTCTGCCGTTCCAGTCTTTCCACAAACGGTAATGCCATCGATGCGGGCCCTGCGTGCCGTACCACCGGCTTCGTTCACCACCCGTCGCATGCCTTCCTGGATATGATCGAACCATTGTGCATGCACATCCACATAGTGCTTATCACGGTACTGGGTCTGTACACTATCCGGGTCTCCAATTGCACGCACCACGTGCGGGTCGTAATACCATCCTTTATTTGCGAAGATGGCTGCGAGGTTGGCCATTTGTAAGGGTGCAACAAGCACTTCTCCTTGACCAATGCTAACGGAATAGATCGTACTGAACGCCCATCGTGCCTCACCATATTTTCGGTCATAATACGCAGGACCGGGAATGTTGCCACCCTTTACGGACGGTAGATCGATCGCCGGTCGTGAACCTAGGCCGAAGGAGCGCATCCGTTTTTCCCATTCCGCGAGGCCCAGTGCTGCGTCCTTGAACCGGTTGTTCGGGTTTTCGCCACGCTCCACTATCCGTTTGAATACCTGATGGAAATACGGGTTACAGGACATTTGGATCGCTTGTCGGATGTCACCGGCACTGGGGTGATTGTGGCAACCAACCAATGATTTATTGCACGGGAATCCGGTTTCCGTGGTGATCACGCCCTCATCCAAAGCGATCAATGCTTGTGCGATCTTGAATATGGAACCCGGCGGATATTGCGCCTGTAATGCGCGATCGAAAAGTGGTTTGATCGGGTCGCGTTGCAACACACCGTAGTTGGTGTTCCGCACACGGCCCACGAGTAATTCTGGATCATAGGAAGGGCTACTGACCAAACAAAGCACTTCTCCGGTCTTCGGGTCCAGCGCTACTATGCTACCTTTCTTGTTCACCATGAGCTTTTCGCCCAGAAGCTGCATATCCAGATCGATCCCGGTGTAGAGGTCGGAACCTTCAACGGCAAGCGTGTCGTATGCCCCGCCCTTGAATGAACCCTTCATGTTATTGTGTACATCCATCAGCACATAGCTCACACCACGTTTTCCGCGTAAAGACGGTTCGTAGAAGGATTCGAGACCACCTACACCGATCACGTCACCGCTTTTATAGTACGGATCCTCCTCAACTTTTCGGGCGTTCACTTCGCTCAAATAGCCGAGCAAATGTGCTGCGGCATGTGGTGGGTAGGTGCGCAGCGTTCTACTTTGCCCGTAGAAGCCAGGGTATTTGTGCAGGTGAACACTGATCGCGGCGAATTGATCGGCAGGGATCTGCTTCTCCATAACACTGGGCTTGTATTTGGAGTATTTCGTGGCTTCTGCCAACCGGAGACGGAGATCATCAACGGGAACTCCGATCATTGCACAGAAAGCAAGCGTATCGAATGGTTTGACCTCTTTCGGTACCACCATCAGGTCGTAGACCGGCGTGTTCGCGACAAGTAGTTTTTCGTTCCGATCAAAGATCAATCCGCGCGACGGGAACACGGTCATCTTGCGTTCTGCCATGTTCGCTGCGGCAGCCTGCCATTTCCCATCGACCACTTGTATCCAGAACAAGCGAAGAATGAAAACGCAGCTGATGAACAGCACGCCTGCGATCAGAACATATTTGCGTGATTCGGTGTTCATCCTCGTTCACGGTCCTTGACCGACGTAAGGAACTGTGCTAACAAGACCAGTACAAGGGTGGTCAAAGCACTCAACAATGCCCTAAGAAATGTCCCGAAGAATAGGTCGAAACTATGGAGCTCGATAAGGAACAGCCAAAGATGATGCGCTAGCACGAGTAGGCTGCTATAGGTAAGGAACCACGTCAAGCCCATTCGGGAAGCGGTGGCGCGCATACCGTGTTCGTAGCCTTCACGTGGTGCGATCAGTTTCAATAAGGAGATCCGCAGATACATCATTACGATGCACGCACTGGTATGCATGCCGGGTGTACTATTGAAAAAGTCCATCGCAAGCCCCGTAACGGCACCGATCAGCAAACTCGCCCATCCGGGAAGTTCCAACGGGAGCATCAACAGGAATAGTACATAGAGATACGGTACGACATAACTATTGGCCAGGTCCAGCTGGTCCAGTACCAACACCTGCAAAAGGAGTAGCAGTACGAATCGGATGATATTTGCCAGGATGGTCGTGATCATGGCATGCTGTTGATCAATTGCAAAGAGTCACGCTCCAAACGCTGAAGGTCATCAACCACGTAAACGTATCCGCTTCGTGTCATATCCTCCGTTAGCTGTATGGTGATCTTGTGGTAATTAATGCCCGGTACATCAACTACGGTAAGCACGGTACCCACTGGGATGCCGGCAGGATAAATGCGATCACCGCCACGCGTCTCAACGGTGTCACCGGCTTGCACGCGTGCGTGTTTGGGGATGTCGATCACGGAGCTTGTTCGTGGATCATTCGTATCCCAATAGAGCAAGCCGTAATGACCGGTATTGCGCAATTGCACACTGGTCTTGATCTCCGGGCTTAGCACGCTGATCACCGATGCGAAGTGCGGACTTACATCATTCAATACACCAACGATCCCATTCGGTCCTATTACGCCCATGTCGTCGTGCAATCCGTCCTTGCTCCCTTTGTCCAACGTCAGGGTGTTGCTGGGTTTGTGCCATGTACTGTTCACCACTTTAGCTGGTACATAGCGATATTGTTGGCGATGGATCGTGTCATTGATCCGGACGAAGCGATTCTCAACGGAAGCATAGGAAGAACTCATCCGATTCCGGAAGTCAGCATTTTCTTCTGCTAGACGTCGATTCACTTCTTTGAGCCCTGTGTAATCCGTGATCTGTTTTCTCAGCGAATAGATACCCCCTACAACTGCATTGGAAGAGTTGATGGCGCGTGCTCTGTGGTGCGCGTTACCGCTATAGAGCAGCGTCAAGGAGAATCCGATCAGGACCAAGAACAATAGCGTGTCCCGAATGCGAAAGAGGAAACGGAATAGATCACGCATCTAGAACTGGTATGCGTAGGTGCGATGGGTTCATCGATCCTACTCACGCATCAGGAATTGGAATCGATCAATGTTCTTCAGTGCAATACCGGTTCCACGTGCCACAGCGCGCAGAGGGTCCTCACTAACATGTACCGGCAATTTGGTCTTAATGCTTATCCGTTTATCGAGGCCACGCAGCAAAGCGCCGCCACCTGCCAAGTAGATCCCGGTCTTATAAATGTCCGCGCTCAGTTCCGGTGGTGTTGCTTCTAACGCTGAAAGAATGGCCTCCTCGATCTTGCTGATACTTTTGTCGAGCGCCTGCGCGATCTCCGCGTACGTAACAGTGATCTCTTTCGGAATACCGGTCATCAGGTCGCGGCCACGCACCGCATAGTCAGGTGGAGGATTTTCCAGCTCGGTGGTAGCAGCACCAACTTCGATCTTGATCTGTTCAGCAGTGCGCTCACCCACAAGGATGTTGTGTTGGCGACGCATATACTCTTCAATATCCTGCGTGAATTCATCTCCGGCCACGCGGATATTCTTGTCACAAACAATACCCCCCAATGCAATCACGGCGATCTCACTCGTACCACCACCGATATCGATGATCATGTTACCCATCGGTTCCTCCACATCAATTCCGATACCGATCGCCGCAGCCATGGGTTCGTGGATCAGGTACACTTCTTTCGCGCCGGCATGCTCACTGCTATCCTTAACAGCGCGCTTTTCCACTTCGGTTATGCCACTGGGGATACAGATCACCATGCGCAGGTTCGGTGTGAACAATTGACGGCCTGGAGAGATCATCTTGATCATCCCTTTGATCATGTCCTCGGCGGCCTTGAAGTCGGCGATCACACCATCACGCAAGGGCCGGATGGTCTTGATGTTCTCGTGCGTTTTGCCATGCATCTGTTGGGCCTGCCTACCCACGGCGATCACTTTGCCCGTAGTGCGATCAATGGCAACAATGCTTGGTTCGTCCACGACCACTTTGTCATTGTGAATGATCAATGTGTTCGCGGTTCCAAGGTCTATCGCGATCTCCTGAGTAAAAAAATTGAACCAACCCATGTGCGGATGTTCAGTGTTTGAAATGACGGTTACCGGTAATGGCCATTGCCATTCCGTTGGAATTACAGAAATCGATACTGTCCTGATCACGGATGCTGCCACCCGGATGCACAACAGCGGTAATGCCGGCCTTATGTGATATCTCCACACAGTCCGGAAAAGGGAAAAAGGCGTCGCTTGCCATAACGGCACCCTGCAGATCAAATTTGAATTTTGAAGCTTTGGCTATGGCTTGCTCAAGTGCGTCCACGCGGCTGGTTTGTCCGGTGCCACTGGCGATCAGTTGGTCATTCTTGGCCAACACGATCGCATTGCTCTTGGTATGTTTCACCAACATATTAGCGAAGACCAGATCGTTCAACTCACTGGCTGATGGTGCTTTCGCCGTGGCAGTTTTCATGGATCCCGCACTGCTGATAACAGTGTCCGCATCTTCGGAAAGGATACCGTTCAAGGCGGTCCTTATTTTGGTCGTTGGGCGTTGGCTCGGCTTACGTTCAAGAATGATGCGGTTCTTCTTGCTTCGCAGGATTGCTAAGGCCTCCGTGGAAAAGCTCGGTGCAGCAATGATCTCGAAGAAGATGGTATCGATCGCTTTTGCGGTCTCCGCATCGATCTCTGTTGAAGAGATCAGCACGCCGCCGAATGCACTGACAGGGTCTCCGGCAAGCGCGGCATCCCATGCTTCCTTCACCGTTTTTCTTACGGCCGCGCCGCAGGCATTGTTGTGCTTCAGGATCGCGAATGGAACGCCCGGCAATGTGGCCAGGTCATCGATAAGCTCTACTGCGGCATCAAGATCAAGCAGGTTATTGTAGCTGAGCTCCTTGCCGTTCAATTGGTTGAACATTCCGTCCAGGTCACCGGTAAAGGTGCCTTTCTGATGTGGGTTCTCGCCGTAACGTAGCACGGTCGTTCGTGCACCAGAGAACCAGCCGTGGATCGCGGTATCGTATTTGGCAGTAATGCCAAAGGCTGCAGCAGCGAAGGTTTTGCGTTGCTGAAGGGTAGAGCTGCCTTTTTGATCGGTAAGGATCTTCAACAGCTCTGCGTAATGCGCTTGCGCTGGAACGATCAACACATCGGTGTGGTTCTTTGCTGCTGCGCGAATTAGACTGACCCCTCCGATATCGATCTTTTCAATGATCGCTTCATCGGTGCCACCTGAAGCTACGGTTTCCTCGAAGGGATAGAGGTCCACGATCACAAGATCCAAGGTCGGGATCTCGAACTCTTCCAGTTGGGCCACATCGCTTTGCATATCCCGTCGACCCAAGATCCCTCCGAAAACTTTCGGGTGCAGTGTCTTCACACGACCACCCAGAATGCTCGGGTAGGTGGTGAGGTCTTCTACGGGAGTGACCTTTACGCCTTGCTTTTCAATGAATTCCTGAGTGCCGCCAGTTGAATAGAGGTGCACGCCAAGCGCATCCAATGCACGCACGATAGGTTCAAGCCCATCTTTGTGGAACACCGAAATTAGAGCGCTTTGGATCCGTTTTTGCCCGTTCAACACTAGCTGCAGCAGGTCTGGTCCCGCTTACATAGCGCAAGTTTACTGCAATAAGTGGGCGTTCCCAGTGCCTTTTCGTGCGTGTTATCCGCAGGTTACCAACAATGGAAGTTGGGAAAGCAATGGCATCTGAAGTATGGAACCATAATTAGAATCGAAAGCCGATGCCCAAATGTATGTTCACCACATTGGTGCCGGACCGCTGTGTTCCGTAGCTGACCTCTCCACTGGGTGAAATTGAAATTGTGCTGGGGTCAACGTAGGTCACCTTGCCACCCGAAAGGCTTTCCACACGACCCTCAATGTAGAAGATCCGGGTAGGCATTACTTGAAGACCGACCGCCCAACCACGGCTGAATACGAAATTGCTGGCATCCCGTTGGTGCAGAAGGTCGTGGTCCATGCCATTCACTTCAATGCTGGTGGTTGTGGAAAAATGACGGAGGCCGATCAAGCCTTCAACATAAGGACTCACCTTCCCATTGAATGGTTTAAGGCGTGCCAAAGCGTGGTATCCGTGCACGTTACTAACTACTTCCATGGTGCCGGTAGTGGCATCCAGGAAGTCCTCACTCACAGGCACGGTGTTCGTTTCTCTTCCCATTCGGGCCCACGAAAAATCGCCACCGATATCAATGGGCAAGCGTCGCATGGGCACAGTAAGATTGGCGCTAAGGCCAAACATTTGTTGGCCCCAGGAATCATTGAATTCGCCTCGGGGAATGGCCACTTCCAAGCCACCACCAATGGTGACCGGTCGCTTGCTTAATTGGGCCGTTACAGACCCGGAGAGTAAAAGGCCAAGGATGAAAGTGGTGAAGATCTTCATGTTCAGAAATGATAACGTTGCTTACATTTCAAATGGTGTGCCAAGCGGTGGGAAATGCTATTGGTGCTTGTTATTGGTGGGTTCTGCCGTTCTTTACGGGCATAGAGAAAGGAATAAGGGTGTCGTGAAAGTTGTCTGTTCTTAGTTGTTGGTTCTGCTGTCCGTATAGCCAACACAACGCCCAAAAGTCAACTTGTCCATCAGAGATATGGGCAATCAACGATTCCCGCAAGTCATCCCCCGCTCAGACAGCTAAAACCAACAACCAACAACTAAACCCCCATCGACCCCTCAACCTGGATATCCTTTGGCCTGCTCGGCTTGTTCTTGGCCTCGTTCCTTGCAGCCACGGTATTGCCGTTCAGCTCGGAGGCGGTTCTCTTAGGAATGGCCGGACTAGGGTCATGGCCGATGTTTTCGTTGTGGTTGGTGGCCAGCTTGGGCAATTGGTTAGGTGGCCTTAGTAGCTATGGTCTAGGCCGTTTAGGAGATCTGGAACGCATCGCAAAATGGTTACGCGCGGATCCCGTTAAAGCAGAAGCATGGAGAACTCGCATAGAGCAATACGGTAGTTGGGCAGCCTTGCTGTGTTGGGCTCCTGTGATCGGTGATCCTATTGCCATTGCATTGGGTTTAGGTCGTGCGCGGTTCTGGCCTGTTGCGCTGTTGATGTTGATCGGTAAAGCAGCGCGGTATGCGGTGCTGCTGGGCCTGTTGAAGGTTTTATTCGCCGCGGGTTGAATGTAGAAAGGCCCCGTTTCCGGAGCCTTTCTTGTCAACATAAGTTGCAGACCTAACACTTGGCAACTGCTTGATATTGGTCAAAGCCCTACTGTCCAACCTGCCGTCCAATCGTTGCTGGCTTCCACGGCACCGCGGAAATTTACGCTATTGAACCAAGCATTTACAGTGGACGGATCAACCGCGTTGCTTGCATCAGTTCCAATGTAACCGTTCAACGTAGGACCGGATAATGATATGGATGGATCGGTCCCGATCGCACCAGCATTGTTGAAGTTGGTAACGTTGCTGAACAGATCGGTGTTCTTTACAGCGAGTGACCCATCAATTACGTATGCATCGCACTCGCTACCTACACGGATCGCTTGAGCAAAACCGGTGATGAGTCCGTTCCACAGTTTGCCTTTGGTTCCATGACGCAAACGCAATCCGTGGTTCGGTGAACCATCATCAGCACCTACTAAGGTGAAGTTACTGATCACAGGATCGCTGGTCGGTGTAACGTAGAAATCGGTTTCCCAATTATCACTTTCAATACCGTTGTCTCCTGTTGTAGCATCCTGATGAGCAACCCAGAACTGGCCCTTTCCGCGCCATCCGTGTGTCCAATCGAAACTATCATCGCTATTGCCTGTTGAAACAGCCCATTTCAAATTCACGGCACCACCGAAGAATTCGAAACCATCATCACTGCCTTTGTAGGCCTGAAGGTGTTCCAGCACCGTGCCGCTACCAACCGCGTTGAATGAAAAGCCGTTCAATTCATTATCCGTTCCAAGGATCTTACCCGCATATTCAACGCGCACATACTTCAATGTTCCGGAATTGTCCGAGTCATCCGTACCACCGTATGTGCCGGTTCCACCTTCACCTTCGGCAGTGCAATCCGCAGCGCTACAAATGTTGATCTGTCCGTAGCCATTGATGATCACACCTCCCCATGCACCACGGTCAGCTCCGCCGGTAATGGTTTTGATCGTGGTCATCACGATCGGTGCAGAAGCGGTTCCGATTGCATTGATGTTTCCACCGCGCAGGATGCTCAAGAATGGGGTAGTGGCATCATCCGCAGCAAAGATCCGCGTACCCTCCTGTATGGTAAGAGTCGTTCCATTCGCGACGAAAACGCCACCGGAGAGCAACCATTTCTTGTCATTCGTAAGTGTGCGGTCACTGCTGATCGATCCAGTAAGAACATAATAGGTCTCCCCGTTGATGGTTTGCGTTGGTTCGCCATTTAAAGGTGCGAATTCGCAGCAGCAATCCTTATCAGCATCCGGGTCATAGTTCAATGCGGCAGGGTCCATGCAACCTTCTTTCTTTTTACAAGAAGTAAGTGGTGCAATAGCGATGGATGCGATCAGCGCAAACACTGCCAGTTTCGAGTGTCTTCCGTTCAGGGAGGTCATGTTCAATAGGTTGTTTTTCATTTACGCCACAAAGGACCGACCGCATTCTTACCGCTTCATTCGCCCCGCATTACCATTCCGTTAAGTTGTGCATTCTCGATGTTATGTCAGCGTAATGCGTTCATCTTTTGCGCCGAAAAACGAATGGACCCGATCGCGAACAATTCGCAACAAGGGTCCATTCCTGAACAGCGTATCGAGCGGGTCCTACAAAATGCGGAATGCGATACCCGCTGAGATGTTCATCCCGGTGCGATACTCGTTCAAAAGCGAAGAGCCGTTCGGTGTTTCTTGCTCGATGCGTACCAATGGGTTCAGCACATTCCGGAAGTTGATATTCGCCTGCCAGCGTTTTCCAATGTCAACACGAGCGATCACGTTCAACATACCAACAGGGAGTTCATATTGATCACCGAGCCCATTCGCACCGGCCGAGAAAACCCTGCGCCCAAAGATGTTGTATGCAGCAGTAAGGGTACCTTTTACTTGTTTGCTTAGAGATACCTGATAGCTCAGGTCCGCGTTAAGAAGATAGGGCGATGCACCTTGCAACGGACGTGTAGTATTGGTGAGAACGACGGTTGCGCTCTCGCTGTTCGTTGGTGCATCGCCTATGGTCAAGCGGGACTGTAAGAATGTCGCATTGATGCCCACACTGAAGTTATTCCAGCAGGTGCTGTCCTTACCGAGAAGCGCACCGATGTTCTTGATCAGTTCCAACTCTACGCCAACAACTGTCGCAGACCCTGTGTTGCGGAATGATTGCAACTGTCCGCTAGCAGTTGCAAGCGCCACTTTTTCGATAGGGTCGATCAGTTGTTTGCCGAACACACCGATAGCGATCACTTCGCCACTGTTGGGGAAGATCTCGTAGCGCAGATCGGCGTTGTAATTCGTGCCATTCTTCAGATCCGGGTTACCAACGAATTTCGCACCTGCAAAAAATTCGGTGTATTCGAACGGTGCCATTTCGCGGAAGCCGGGACGCGAAATGGTCTTACTCGCATTCGCTCTGATCACGTGGGTGGTAATCAGGTCGAATTTTATCGCGGCGAAAGGCAATAGGTCCGTGGAGTTTATCCGAGCAATTCGGCGAGCTTGGTAGAACGAATCGCTCTGTTTGCGATAAACGATGAATTGTTCGCCGTCCTCCAAACGCGCACCGCCCATAAACTTTAATTTCTCCGGCACGATATCGAGTTCGGCAGATAGGTATGCAGCGTTGATATCCTGTTTTATCGTGTGTTCTGCTTCCGGTCCGGTAACATTGGCGATAGAGAAATTTCCCGCAGTATAATTGGCGTTGTCGAGGTATCTATCCGGCGAGTTCACATCGATACCATTCGGGTTGCTTGCGTTGATGCCGTTCAGGTCATAGGAAAATATAGCATATCCGAAGTTGCGCGATTTCCTTTTCAGTTGCGCTCCGGTGCGCAATGTTAGGATCGGAAGAACGCCCTTTTCTGTTTCTTTCTGGAGTAGTCGGTAGCTCAAGCCTGCACGCGCGCTGGTCTCTTTTTCCTCAAGTGCACTATACCTGCGGTGGTTCTCTAAACGGTCGATCGCGTTGAAGCGATAAGTCTCACCACCATTCTCGGGCGAATACAAGTAAACAAGTTGTTTTCGATCGGGTTCATTCGCATCGGCCTTTGACATGGATCCTGCCCAATCAACTTTCAAACGATCCGCATTTCCGAACACATGCTCCCCAGCTACTTGGTTGATCAACATGTAGTTCTGTCGAAAGGTCTCGCGTCTTGAAAGAACATGATCCTGGTAATCGAAATGTGTACCTCGGTTCTCTTGTACTTCATCCGAGGAAAGCTTCACCCATGTGCTGGTATATGAAATGGAATGGTGACGACCTAACTCCAATGAAAGCGATGCCAACGCGGAAGACTGCGTATTGAACTGCCAGCGCTTCTGGTCATAATCCAGCATGGGTTGGTTCAGTGTGTTGATCACTCGCACTTTTCCTTCTTGATAACGGTTCTCATTGCGGTAGTTGGCAGTGGCCAGGAAATTGAGTTTGATATCCTTTGCAAGTGAGAACGTAGTACCTCCATAGATCCCATAGTTCACATCGGGTCCTGCCTTGCGTGCTATTGGGTTGAAGTTCGGTTGGAATTTCAAACGTTCTCCGTTGATCACGGAGTTGGTACCGACAACCCCGGCAGGTATAGCACGGCTACCATCGTCCATGCCCCAATAGTCCTGTTTACCTCCGTTATAGGTCGTGAAATCCTTGAACGTGGTCTGCGTGTTCATGCCAGCACCCAGGCTTACTTGCAGGATGTTCTCGCCCGTTGCACGTTTGGTACGTATATCCACTGCGCCTCCGGAGAAGTCCCCGTAGAATTCTGGCGTGAATCCTTTGGTCACATTAATGCTTCCTACTACCTGTGTCGGAAAAATATCCAGCGGAGACACTTTCGTATCAGGATCAGGCGAAGGCAATGGCAACCCGTTCAAGTAGGCAGCGTTGTACCGATCACCTAATCCACGCACGACAAGATATTTTCCACCAACTGTACTTAGGCCAACAACCTTCTGTACTCCTTCGGCCACATCGGATGCACCCTTTTTCTTGAGCTCCTGTGCACCGATATTCTGGACCAGGTCCGTTGTCTCTTTACGTTCCATCAACAGCACGGATTCCTTTTCTCGGTCCACTTTTGCGACCACCTCGAACTCCTCCATTTGCAATCCGGCAGCAACCATTTCGACATTCACGGTTACTGAACCACCGGACACGAGCGTAACGTTCCGCTGAACGGACTCGAATCCGACGAAACTCACGGCTACCAAATGTTCACCTGGTTCTGCCTTGAAGAAATAGTTGCCATCGAGATCCGTACTTGCACCCGTAGTAGTGCCTTTGATCACAACACTTACGAATGGTAATGGCTCAATACGTCCACCTTCATTGGCGGTGATAATGCCACTGATCGTTCCTTGTTGTGCGTAAGTGAGAAAACAACTAAGAAGAATGTGGACCAACAGTAGAATTCGTTGCATGCAATGGCGATCGATCTAAGTGATCTTTATCGCATTGCAAAGGTCGAAATCGGGTGTTTCTTCACCCTTGATGCAGCGTTACGGTTGTGTTATGTGATCAACCTTCTTCTTTACCGGAGTGTTAACTTCTTCTTCCAGGAACCACCATTTCGGAGTGTCCTTTTTTGCGTTCCGTTCCTTCCACATATCCACGAGTTGCTCCTGCAATTTATCGGTGGCCTCATCCACTGAATCCACTACGTGTATGAAACTCAACTCTTCCTTTCCAATGGTTCCAGCTTCATACATGTATTCCAACTGCTTCAACGTATGGGCCCAATATTCCTTACCATAGAGGATCACAGGGAAGTTCTTCACCTTACCGGTCTGGATCAAGGTCACCACCTCAAAGAGTTCATCTATCGTACCTGCGCCACCGGGCATCACCACAAAACAGATACTGTATTTCAACAGCAGCACTTTGCGAACGAAGAAATGATCGAAAGAGAGTTCCACATCCAAATACGGATTCGCGTATTGCTCGTGAGGCAGAACAATGTTACACCCTACACTTGTTGCGCCAATGTCTCGTGCACCACGGTTCGCGGCTTCCATTATTCCGGGTCCACCACCGGTCATGACCGTGAAGCCAACTCGACCAACGCGTCGAGCAATTGACCGTGCCGCCTCGTAGTATTCATGATCCTCTTTGAATCGCGCACTGCCGAAGAACGTAACACAAGGCCCAACGAAATGAAGTTTTCGGAACCCATAAACGAACTGCTGCAGAATATGGAATACGGTCTTGGTCTCTTTCCAACGCGAGCGTGGTCCGCTTAAAAAGCTAAGATCAATACGGGTGCGGTCGATGTTATTCTGCGCCATTGCCGCGAAGGTAGATGGTGCGCGTTTATTCTACGTATTCTTGATCTTCGCATATACCGATGCAGCGCACTGATCCTTCATTCACGATTGGACTAACTGATCTACAATGAAGACCAAATGCTTTTCCGCCCACTCAAACAAATGGCACGGCTCAATCCAAAAGGAGTTCTTATCAGTTCGTGTCGATTACGACGCAAGAGGTCAAACAACGCGGTTGGAACACTTCCTCGTGCCTTACAAGAAGGAGGATGAAGTGCTAGGTATCATCGACCGATCACGAATAGCGCGGTGATGCCATATGTAATTGAAGCCGCTTGTCAGGGGCGCACGAAGCGGTGGACCGTACCTGATTCCGTTCGTAAAAGGAATGCACCAGCGCATAGGTGATCTACCGCGATGGCATTCGTGCGATTGAAAGTGACTACAACACGACCCTCCATATCGAACACCTGTCCGGATACTGGTTCCGATACACGCAGGAGCTGGTTCTCGTCATCTGACCAAACATGCAAACGCGATGCACCCTGTATTTCGGAAACCGGTGTACCTGTGCCACCGTTGAGCCTTGCCACTTTGTTCCGCGTAGAGCCATTATAGGCACTGAATTGGCCACCAACGATGAGTGAGCCATCAGCTTGAAGGGCCATGTCATACACCCCGGCGTCGATACCGAAAGATCCTGTCCCAGTGCTCCAATTCAGGTCCAATGATCCATCGGTGTTCACGCGTGCCACATCACGCGCCAGAAGTTCGTTATAGTCATAGAAGAATCCACCGAGCAGTATACGGCCATCCGGTTGCAGGGCCATGGCGAGTATACTTCCTGATGTACTCGCACCCACATTGAATGTAGGGTCGAGCGCTCCGGAATTTGTGACCCGAGCAAGGAAAGGCTGATCGGTTCCATTGTAGTCCGTGAATGATCCGCCGATCACCAACTTACCATCCACTTGGCGCACCATACAGTTGATACTTCCGAATTCCGCACCTGATCCCGGGTCGAAACTAGTGTCCAGTTCGCCATTGGAATTAAGCCTTGCGATGCTGTTGCGGTCCGTTCCATTATAGCTATTGAATGAACCGGCAATGGTGATACGACCATCGGACTCCAACGCGAAAGCGTAGATGTCGGTCACGATGCCAATACTTCCAAGACCGGTTCCCGGGTCGAAACTCGGGTCTTGAGCACCGTTCGAGTTCAAGCGCGTTATCCCGGTACGCGCTGTTCCGTCGAAGGATGTGAAGTTGCCACCAACAAGGATCTTTCCATCGGGTTGCACGGCGATCGTACTTACGATCCAGTCGGCACCTGCGCCCGGGTCGAAGGAATTATCCACCGTGCCGTTCGCGTTCAGGCGCGTGATCATACTATGTTCGGTGCCATTGAACGCTTCGAATTGGCCACCCAATAGGATCTTGCCGTCAGGTTGTACTGTGATGCAGAAAACAGCGAACACATCCGGGCCTGCGTTTGCATTGAAGCTAGCATCCAAACTGCCATCGGCATTGAGCCGTGCGATCCGGCGGTGTGCCTGACCACTCACTTCGGTGAAATCACCAGCGATCAGCACTTTGCCATCAGGTTGCACAGTGGTCACGAAGACGCGCGCGTTCGGTCCTTCACCTGGGTCGAATGTCGGATCTACAGAACCAGGTTGTGCCAGTAGGACGGAGGTTGGTAGCAACAGGCTTATGGCCAAGTAGAGGAAGGGTCGGATCATCATGTGACGTGGGAGTTTGAAACGGTGGTTCATTGTATCAGTGATCGAACTACTTCGTTGATCTATACTGGACAGAACGGCGAAGCATTGCACAAAGAAAAGTTGCACATGCAGCACGGTGCAATAGAACTTTAGTTATATACCGTTATGAAGTTTAGCCCTGTAGGATGTTGTATGCCCGTTGGGTAGTGCATCACGTGGCTCTATTCAGGAGCGATCAACCGAACGATTTCTATAGCCTTAACGTAGTTGCCCCAATGCGAGCTAAACGCTCTCCTTCACCCCAACAACTGATTCTAACGCCGCCTTCGCAACCTGCACATTCTTCACATCCTGTACACTGATCCGCAAAGTCCCGGCCTTCTCGTACACTTTGAAACGTCGTGGCTGCGACTGCACCGCGCGCAATACCGAGTGGAAGGTATCGCCAGCGAAGAATGGATGTTTCTGATCCGCGATGAAGGTGCCGATGAGCGTGCCTTTCTTCAGGACCATTTTCTCCAAGCCGATCTGTTGACCAAGCCAACGTAAGCGAATGGCTTCCATCAGTTCTTCCGCCTGCTGTGGTATCGGGCCGAAACGGTCGGTGACTTCCTTGGTGAATTTCGCCAGTTCCGTGGCGTCCTTGATGTCATCCAGCTTACGGTAGAGCGCAAGGCGTTCAGCGGTCTCGCTCACATAGCTTGCGGGGATCAGCATCGTAAGATCGGTCTCAATGATGCAGTCGTCGCTTTGATCACGCGTGGCACCGCGTGCAAGTTGCCTGTCTTCAAAGAGTTCCTTGAAGTGTTCATTCTTCAATTCCTTCACCGCTTCTTCCAGGATCTTGTGGTACGTTTCAAATCCGATATCATTTATGAATCCACTTTGCTCCGCACCCAACAGATCGCCTGCACCACGGATATCGAGATCTTTCATGGCGATGTGGATACCGCTACCGAGATCACTGAATTGTTCGATGGCTTGAAGTCGTTTGCGAGAAAGGTCAGGCAGTAAATGCATGCTAGGTGCGAGCAAGTAGCAGAATGCTTTTCGATTGCTTCGGCCAACGCGTCCGCGCAATTGGTGCAGATCGCTCAACCCGAAATTCTGGGCCTCATTCACGATGATCGTATTGGCGTTCGGGATATCCAATCCATTCTCGACAATGGTGGTACACACCAGAACATCGGTATTGCCTTCGATGAAATCCATCATCACTTGTTCGAGCTTATGCCCTTCCAATTGGCCATGCCCAACACCAACGCGCGCCCCCGGTACCAGCTTGCGGATCATCTCGGCAACGAACTCGATGTTCTTCACTTTGTCGTTGATGAAATACACTTGTCCACCGCGAGAAAGTTCGTAGTCCATCGCGCCTTTGATCACCACCTCATCATACGGATGCAGGTTCGTTTGCACTGGGTAGCGATCCGGAGGTGGTGTGCTGATGATGCTGAGATCACGCGCTCCCATTAAGCTGAATTGCAATGTTCGTGGGATCGGTGTTGCGGTCAGTGTCAGCGTATCAACTGTTGCGCGTAGGGTCTTCAATTTGTCCTTCACGTTCACGCCGAACTTCTGCTCTTCATCAATGATCAACAGGCCGAGGTCCTTGTAGATCACATCCTTGCTCACCAAGCGATGCGTACCGATCAGGATATCGATCTTTCCATCCTTCAGGTCGGCTAGGATCTGCTTTTGATCAGCAGCACTGCGGAAACGGTTTATGTAATCCACCCGCACCGGTAACCCTTTCATTCGCTCCTTGAACGATTTGGAGTGTTGAAGCGCAAGGATCGTTGTAGGCACAAGCACTGCAACTTGCTTACTGTCACACACCGATTTGAATGCAGCACGAATAGCGATCTCGGTCTTTCCGAAACCAACATCGCCACATACCAAACGATCCATTGGTGTGGCTTTTTCCATATCGCGTTTCACATCGATCGTCGCGGATTCTTGATCGGGTGTATCCTCGTAAATGAACGATGCTTCTAGTTCATGCTGGAGGTAATTATCCGGCTGGAACGCGAATCCAGGAACGCTCTTTCGTTTCGCATAGAGCTTGATCAAGTCGAATGCCAACGCCTTCACTTTCGCTTTGGTGCGTTCTTTCAGATTCTTCCATGCAGGACTGCCCAGCTTGCTCACATTTGGTGCCGCACCACCTTCATCACCGCTGAATTTGCTAACGCGATGTAAACTGTGTATGCCTACATACAGAATGTCATTATCGCGATACTTCAGGCGAATTGCTTCTTGCATGGATCCGCCGGCATCGATCGTTTCCAGTCCACTGAAGATACCCACGCCATGGTCGATATGCACCACGAGATCGCCGGGTTTCAACTGCGTCAATTCCTTCAATGTAAGCGCTTGTGAATTCTTGCGGAATCCTTCTTTCAAACGGAAGCGATGGTAGCGTTCAAAGATCTGATGGTCGGTGTACAACGCGATCTTCAGGGAATCATCAATGAACCCTTCATGCAGGTCAAGCACAAGTGGCGTGAAGGCCACTTCATGTTCCATGTCCTGAAATATGGAGAACAGCCTTTCGCTTTGTTTGGCATTGCTGCACGCGATGAGATTGGTGAAACCTGCGTTCTGTTTCAAATGAAGATCACCGCTCAATACCTTGAAATCCTTTGCAAAAGGCGGTTGTGGTTTTTGGGCGAATGAGATCCTGACAGCATCTTGTTTTGTCTCGCCCCACGTGACTTTTCTAAAACCCAACAGGCCTTTGACGAGCGCACTATCCGAAGCAACGAGTTGGGAAGGAGCTGCGTGTTTTTCCTTTTCAGTGAGTTTCGCATACGCCTCCTCCAAGCGTTTCATCCGGTGCGTTGCAGCATCACTGATCACCTTGGAGTTGTTATACCAGATCACAGCATCTTTCGGCAGTTGTGAAAAGAAAAGTTGTTGGTCGGCCGCATCCTCGTCCTGCAGATCAGGTACGATCACCGCTTGAGCCAGCCGCTCTACGCTCAATTGGTCCTGTGGGTCGAAGCGCCGAATACTTTCAACCGTATCACCGAATAACTCGATCCTATACGGGTTATCGTTCCCATAACTGAAGATGTCCACGATACCGCCGCGCACGCTGAATTGACCGGGCTCGTAAACGAAGTCCACCCGAACGAATCCAGTTGTATGCAGCCATTCTTCCAACGTCTCGATCGGCAACTCCTCTTTCCGCTGGATGGTCAGCGTGTTCTTCTGCATGGATTCCTGACCCACCACAAGCGGTACCATAGCATCTGCGTAGGTAACGATCAAAAGGTTCGATCCAGCGCTCACCGATGTGGGGTTCATCAACACTTCCAACACCTCTGTTCGGCTCACCCTTTCTCCGTCGTGGTGTCCTTCCGGATCATAGGGGGAACGCGATGGTGCTGGAAAGAATAAGAGCCTCACCCCCTGCCCCGTTCTCGACTCCGCTCGAACAGCGCCGGTGGAGAGGGGAGCGCGCAGCGCTTCCAGGTCGTTCATGAAATAGGCCGCATCTTCTTTGTCGTTCAGGACGAAAACATGCGTGCCAGCTACAAGCTCACTGATCGCATGTGCGGTAAGTGTTCGTCCACTTCCGAGCAGACCAACAAGGTCCACTCGGGCATGTGGCGATGAAAGTGCTTGTGCCGCATCCTTGCATCGCGCGTCGTTCGCGAATAGGTTGCGGAGTTCAGTAATAGTCGTCAGTTTCATGAAATCCAGAACGCCCAAAACCCAATGCCATGGATAAGGGGCATTGGGTTCGGATAGGGTGCAAAGCTACGGGTATACGCGTTCGCTCGTTGTTCGGGCATAGCTTTGCGATCCGAGAAGATCAAGGAATGAGCATGCGTATATTCATATCGATCGCTATGTTGATCGTGGCCCAGTTGATGCATGCGCAACAGTTGGACAGTGTGCATGTATTCCGGACTGTTCCAGGAGTAGTGTACACTTCTGCCACAGCGAATACACTGGCATGGCGCTTACACAATGAACATGCTGAACACCGGACCGTAAAGGGTTCTCAACTGACAAGCGCTACGGAAGCATTGACCAATTACAAGCCAGTACGCCACTTGCCCGGAAAACTGGAAGAGCTATCCCATTTGGCCATTGCATTCTCCAACGGGCGCCCGGTTGCTTTCGGAGTGACCGAGGATCTGGGGTTGATCATCAATTTCACAGCGCGTATGGAGTATCGGATATCCAGTATGTCCGAGCACATCCGCGTGCGTGCGTTGCTGGCGAAGATGCTATTGGAGATGTAAGCTTTTCAGCTTCGCGCAAAAGCGACCAAGGCTTGCATATTGCCGCGATCGGCTTCGCGCAAGGACGAGATATAGAGATCTCTTACATCTGGCATTTCAGTGAACCCACCCCATGAGAACGGTTCGCCATTCAGTCCTTTGATCATTAGGTCTGCGAACAGACGTGCGTGACGACCGTTGCCGTTACTAAAACAGTGAATGCATACCAATCTGTGTTTCAACCTGATCACAAGTTCATCAGGTGGATATGTATGATTCTCCACCCAATAGTGGGCATCGAGCAACAGTTGACGCAGGTCGGTGGGGATGCGGATCGGGTCTACGCCAATATTTTTTTCGGTCTTGCGGAACCGACCTGCCCAGATCCAAACTTCGTTGTACATCTGCAAATGCAGTTGTTTAACAAAGGCGTCGGTCAATAGGTCTATCAAATTAGGTTTTCGTTTGCCCAACCAGACTCTCGCACGCTGGATGTTCACTTGCTCGTGTTCGTCCAATTCAGCGCGCGTACTAATGATCGGAATACGTAGACCTGCGTATTCATCTGGATCCAATGGCGTTTCTCCACCTTCGAATTCCCAGATCAATCCCATAGTTGCTTGGGTAGATCTCGTTTTAGTTCTGCCGCTTGCTCCTCTATAGCGACCTTCAGTCGTTCATCGCTTACTGCTTGTCCTTCCAGTTTCATGGATTGGTTGGTGCGCAGAACAATTTCCTGAGCAAGTAATTGCGCTCGTCGTTCTATCAACGCGGTCAACGAACCATCTTTTGGGATCAGCGCATAGAATAGCTCCATGTCCATAGCGCTGGCTGTTTCGCGCAAACTGTTCAATGTTAGGGTACCCTCGATTTCGCGTTTTTCCACTTGGCTGATGTGCTGTTTGGTCACACCAAGATGATCGGCTAGTTGAACCAAGCTAATTCCAAGCCCGGAACGCAAACTTCGTAACCAGCCGTTCTGTGGTATCCCATGGGCTGTTGACAGGCGAAGCGCTTCATAGCGTCGGTCCATCTGGGAGATGAATAAGTTGCGTAAATTCTTCATGTCAATCTTAACATTGACAAATATACGTATAAGTAAACATATAAGTTTACAATAATGATGTAGATGTCAATTTATGAATTGACACTTAAGCAGGGAGTTGCTAAGAAACAAGACGAGATGACACGTCATTTGGACCGTCCCTTCACCATTCACCACAGACCATTCACAATACGGATCACTTAACCGCCTCTTTCACCATGTTCGAACTGCCAATGAAAAGCGGGCAGCGTTGGTGCAGTTCGGTCGGCTTCATGTCCATGATGCGGGTGGTGCCATCCGTAGCCATTCCACCTGCCTGTTCGGCGATGAAAGCGAGTGGATTCGCCTCGTACAACAAACGCAGTTTCCCTTTCGGCGATTTCGCAGTAGCGGGGTACATGTAAAGGCCACCTTTCAGAAGATTCCTGTGGAAATCGGCCACTAGGCTACCGATATAGCGAGCACTGAATTTCTTTTTCTTGCAGTCGTCGATATAGTTGCGCACACCATCGCTGAAGTCGAAGTAATTTCCTTCGTTCACGGAATAGATCGTGCCTTCCACAGGTGTGGTCATGTTCGGGTGGCTCAGGCAAAAGGTACCAATGCTTGGATCGAGCGTGAAGCCATTGACACCATGGCCGGTGGTATAGACCAACATAGTGCTACTGCCATAGATGATATAGCCTGCGGCTACCTGGGCGGTTCCGGGTTGCAGAAAGTCTTCCAAGGTTGCTTTTTGGCCCGTACTCACACGACGGTAAATGCTAAAAATGGTCCCAATGCTAACGTTCACATCGATGTTGCTGCTGCCATCCAGCGGATCCATGGTAACAACATACTTACCGCCATTGTCGAAATGAACGACCTCATCATTTTCCTCGCTGGCGACACCGCAAACTTCACCCTGACTACGGAGCAAGCGGATAAAAAGATCGTTCGCATATACATCCAATTTTTGCTGTGCTTCTCCCTGAATGTTCTCGCTTCCTTGGGCACCAAGAATGTCCTCCGCGAGACCAGCTTTGTTCACTTCGCGATTCACCATTTTGCCAGCAAGTCGGAAGCTGGTGAGCAATTGGGTAAGTTCACCGGTAGCGTAGGTGAATTCATGCTGACGTTCAACAATGAATTCTGCAAGGGTCTTGATCTCTGACATGATAGGGTGCGAAGTTGCGCTACAAATATCGGATACATACGATCTTTGGGCACCTTTGGTTATCAAAGTATTGAACGAACAGCACGAATGCAAACGACGATCCGCCCCGCAGAATCTACTGATGTGCCCGCAATGCTCGCACTTGTTAAGGAGTTGGCGATCTTCGAAAAAGAGCCGGATGCGGTCACGATATCACTGGAAGAAATGATCGATGCGGGATTTGGTCCTGATCCGGTCTGGATCGGATGGGTGGCGGTGATGGAGAATGAAGTGGTGGGAATTGCCATCTGTTATGAACGGTATTCCACCTGGAAGGGCAGGCGATTGTATCTGGAGGATATCGTTGTAACGGAACACGCACGAGGCAAACGAATAGGAGAAAAGCTATTTCGGCAATGTGCCAAACATGCCGTGGAAAAGAATTATGCAGGAATGCTTTGGCAGGTATTGGACTGGAACACCGATGCGATCCGTTTCTATGAGCGGTTCGGTAGTACAATGGATCCGCAATGGTTCAATGGATCATTGGAATTGGATCAACTTAAAGAAATAGCGCAAGGATGAAGGTGTTCAAATTCGGCGGAGCCAGTGTGAAGGATGCACAAGGCGTGCGTAACGTAGCCAACGTATTACGTCAATTTCCGAGTGATGAGGTGGTCGTGGTGGTAAGCGCCATGGGCAAGACGACGAATGCATTGGAAAGGATCGTATGGGCGTGGAGAGATGGTCAGAACGTAAATGCAGCATTGGTTGCACTGCGCAGCACGCATTTAGCGATCCTGAATGAAGTTGTTCCGGAGTTCGAGGAAGCAGAAGTTTGGCTGAACGAGAGTTTCAGCGAACTGGAGGAATTGTTGAGCGGCTCACCAACGGGAAATGCTGACCAGGATTATGATCAGATCGTAAGCTATGGCGAGCTCTGGAGTACCATGATCATAAGTGCCTACCTGAGCGTAGCGCTGGAGCAGTGTTCCTGGATGGATGCACGTGAGCTTGTACGGACCGATGCAAAATATCGCGCAGCCCGTGTGGATTGGGAGATCAGTTCACTACTTATGCAAGAGAGTTTTGCATCCGGCGAAGGGCAAGAATCGATACGCTACCCGTTGGTGTTACAAGGCTTTATTGGATCAACTGAAGAAGGGTTCACTACAACGCTAGGGCGCGAAGGATCCGATTTCAGCGCGGCGATATTCGCGTATTTGCTGGATGCGGAAAGTGTCACGATCTGGAAGGATGTTCCCGGAATGTTCAATGCTGATCCGAACCGGTTTCCGGATACGAAGTTGTTATCACACATCAGCTATCACGAAGCGATCGAGTTGAGTTATTTCGGAGCAAGCGTTATTCATCCGCGCACGCTGCAACCCTTGCAGAAGAAGAACATCCCGTTGTACGTCCGGTCATTCGTGGACCTGAACGCTCCAGGCAGTATGATCGATCAACGCAGCGAAAAGGATTCGTTGATACCATCGTTCATTGTAAAGGGCGATCAGCTCCTGATCAGCATAACACCGCGGGATCTCAGCTTCATTGTTGAGGATAACCTGAGTGATATCTTCAGTCGGTTCGCTAAGGAGAATGTTCGGATCGATCTGATGCAGAATAGTGCAGTGGCGTTCAGTGTTGTGGTGGATGATACTGCGCGGAGCCGAACGCTGGTCGATAAGTTGAGTGTCGATTACCAAGTGCTTTATAACAGCGGTCTGGAGCTTATCACTGTTCGCCATTACGATGAGAGCACGTTGGATCAGCTGCTCAAAGAGAAGACCATATTGATCGAGCAACGCTCCCGCACAACGGCGCGATTCGTTGTGAAATAGTTCAATTCCGGTATTGGATCCGAATTAGATTTGGACCATGATCCGGAGTCCACGAAAGAGAGGTATTGGTAGTATCCTGGCCTTGGTCTTTGTATTTGGTTGCATTCCTGCTTTTGCACAGAATACAAAGGCAACGGCGGATAGTTTGAAAAGGGTCATCAGCGGATCTCGTGCGGCCATCCTACAAGCGGATAGTGCGCAGAACACTGAGCAGGCCATGGCGCTGCGCATTGAGCTGGCCAGGATCGTTCCTTCTGCTGATGCGATCAAATTACTCGAGAAAGCGGCTTCCACAGCGAGCAATTTGACGCTGGATGAACAAGAATTGGAGATACGTACCACGCTTGTAGAACAGTATCGGAGATCAGGTAGGACGTTGGATGCATTGAATGAAATGATCCGCATCCGCAGCTTAATGGAAGCGCTGAGCAAGGGGGGAGCGGAAGATGTTGAACGCGAACAACTTGTGGTACGTACCGAACATCGATCCACGGTTGATAGTTTGAATGCGATCGCTATCGCGGAGAGAACTGTTGCAGAACGAATAATTGCGCAGGTCGAAGAACGGGCGATCCGCTGGCAGTGGGTCGCGATCAGTCTTGGGGTCATGTGGGTGCTCACCTCGTTGTTCCTTTTCTACCGATCAGGTAAAGCACAGGAACGCTCCAAAGCAGGCATTGCGGAGTTAAGGACCGAGATCGCCACATTGAAAAGTATTTCTACAGTTGTTAGCCGCGAGGAACCAAAGCGTGAACGTGCCGCTCCCGTGGAGCAGAAGATCGAGACTGTGCCTGCCGAACAATTGGATGCCGTACTGGTCGCTATGTTCCGCAAGATGGCACCAGAACGTATAGCAGCATTGGATGAAGCAATGGTGCGCCAGGATCACGAAAAGGTGATGCGCGTCGTTCAGTCAATGCGGCCGCAAATGATGGGAATGGACCCGGAGCGATCAGCGCCCCTTTATGCAAAGCTCAAATCAACGGATGCAAAAGTTGATCCAGAAAATTGGACCGCTCTATTGAATGAATTCCGTTTCACTGTGGAAACACTATTTGCACGGATCGATCACTGACCTTCGTCAAGCAATTTGATCACACGATTGGGATAATCGGATATGATCCCATCCACACCCAGTGCGATCATGCGTTTGATGTCCTCTTTCTCGTTCACGGTCCACACGAGCAGGTCGATGCCACGTTCCCTTAGATCGTTCAATAATGTTTCTGTAACGAGGGCATATTGCGGGCTGTAATAATCAGGGACGAAGGAAAGGCGCGCCAGATTATTCTCGAGTCCATCAGCATTCTCCACAAGCAATGCTAGATCGAGGTCGGGCCGATCCGCATGCAGCGCTTCGAGGATCGCTACGTCGAAGCATTGTAGGATACATCGATCGGCAATATCCAAGGAGTCAACAGTTGCGATCACGTATTGGACATAGTCCACTGGATCTGGTTGGAAAATGCCATACCAAGTTGGGTCACTTTTGATCTCCAAGTTGTAACTGGGACTGGAGTTGCCGCTTAATAGAGCATGTTCATCACAGGTTTCAACAACCTCGCGCAATGTTGGTTTCGCACAGATGCGTTGGTCCTGATCGGGAAAACGTTCTTGCGGAATGGAACCGCAATCGTATTGCTGGATCTCCGTTACCGTCATGCGGTAGATGTTCAAGCTTTTCTCGTTCTCCACGGTTATGGAACCACCTTCTGGCATTAGGCAGATACCATGATCCATCCACGGTTCATGCGATACGATCAATTGACCATCTCCGCTGATGACGATATCCAATTCCAAATAGTCACAACCTGAATCCACGGCTTTAATGAATGCGGGAATGCTATTCTCAGGTAATAGACCACGAGCTCCGCGGTGGCCATGAACGTCGGGATGTAAGTTCTTATTCGGCATGCATGCGGAGCTTGTGGCCACGATACAGATCGCAGCGATCAGATCAATTCTGGCCATGAGGAAAGTGTTGGAGGATCTTCGAAGCCAGCACATCGGCGAGTTTGAATTTGCCTTCATGCGTTACCCCTGCGATATGAGGCGTGAGTAGAACGTTCGGATGAGCGATCAGTCGTTTTTGGGTTGCGGGATCCAAGGAAGGATCCAGACCATCGAGCTCGGCACCTTCGAACTCGAGCACATCCAAGCCAGCCGCTAGCACGCGGTGGTGGTCGATCGCATCCAACAATGCTTCCGTGTGAACAACAGGTCCGCGTGACGTATTGATCAGCCAGATCGGCTTTCCAAGGCGTAAGAAAAAGTCCTTATTCGCATAGTGATGCGTCTCATCTGTAAGAGGCAGGTGTAGGCTGATCACATCGCTCTGGCGAAGAACTTGCTCCAGACCACATTCTTCGATCCCGGCCTTACTGAACCCACTCTTGTATTTGTCGTAACCAAGTATGCGCACACCGAACCCGCGCAGTTTTTCGGCGAAGCTGGAACCCATTTGTCCGAAGCCGATGATACCGATCGTTTTATCACGAAGGTCCGTACCGCGCAATGCCTCACGCGGCCAATGTCCCTCTCGCACGGCATGATTTGCTGGCACAAGGGACTTCATCAATGCAAGGAGAAGCATAACGCAACTCTCACCAACTCCATCACGGTTCCCTTCCGGAGAATTCAGCACTAGGATATTCTTTTTAAGACAATGTGCCGTATCGATATTTTCTAGACCGGCACCTACGCGTCCAATGAATTTCAAATGAGGACTGTGGTCGATCCGATCGGCGTTCACCTTCTTACTACGAACAACAATGCCCTCTGTATTGTCAAGTATCCGTTCAATTTCACCTTGGGCCGCATTATCCGAATGCGTACACGTGTGACCTGCGGCTGTAAGCCGATCTGCCAGTATAGGATGCACGGTATCCAGGAATGCAATGCGCATGATCAGGTCAATACGTTGTACATGATGTGACCGAGCGTGAAGTAGGTGAATAAGCCGAAAATATCGTTCAAGGTGGTAACGAATGGACCCGTTGCCAACGCCGGATCAATATCCAATCGGTTCAATAAAAGTGGGATCAACGTTCCGAATAGAGAGGCCGTTATGATCACAGAGAATAATGCAATGCTCACTGTATAGCTCAATGCTTGGCTTTCTTGCAACGCAAAATTAACAGCGAAGATCAGTAGGCTACAGACCACAGCAGAGACGAATGCTACACGCAGTTCTCGCCATAGGCGAGAGAACAGATCTACGCCATCCATGGTGCCGCCGGCCAATCCTTGGACCACTATCGCTGAAGATTGCACACCGACATTTCCTGCCGTAGCAGCGATCAACGGCATGAAGAACGCCATGGTGGGATCGATCTTTAGTACGTCCTCATACTCGGCAATTATCTGTGATGATAAAAGACCGCCCGCAAGACCGATCAATAGCCATGGTAGGCGTGCACGGACCTGTACCATTGGACTGTCACTTGCGTCCACATCTTCACTGATACCACTGGCCAATTGATAATCCTCGGAGGCCTTTTCTTCCATCACGTCCATCACGTCATCGAACGTAATGCGGCCGATCAATTTTTGGTTCTCATCCACGACCGGCAGGACCACCGCATCGTATTTCTTCATCAGTTTCACCACGTCCTCAACATCGGTGTCGGCAGTAACGGCTTCAATATCCGGATCAATGATGTGTTTGATCAACGTGCGTGTACTCTCTGCGGAGAACAGGACATCCTTCAAAGGCAGAACACCAAGAAGACGATCATCTTTGTCCACTACATAAACCGTGTAAACATGCTCCACCTCCTGTGCTTGGCGGCGCATTTCCACGACGGCGCGTGCAACCGTCCAGTCTGCGCGTACCTGGATCATTTCCTTGCCCATCAATGCACCAGCGGTGCCTTCAGGGTAGGTCATGAGTTCCTGTAGGTCCTCACGCTGTTCGTCGTCATTGAGCAACGCAATTACCTCGCGTTGCTTTTCCTCGGATAGTTCGGACATAACGTCCGCCGCATCATCCGAATTGATGTGCTCAAGAACATCCTCCGCGATCTCACGACTGGTCAATGAGCTAAGCAGGCTCTCGCGGGTGTCTTCATCCAGTTCCAGCAGCACTTCCGCCGCCTTTTCACTTTCGAGCAAGCGGTACATGTACACAGCTTCGTCCAGATCCAAGCGATCGATCACTTGTGCAATGTCCGCTGAATGCAATTCGTTCAAAGCCTCCAGTACCACTGCATCCCGTCCGTCGGCCACATCATCTCTGATCTGGTCCAGGTATGCTTTGGTTAGTTCGAAGGACATTGTTCGGACGTACGGATCTTATTGAAGGAGCACGGGCACATTTGCGACCGGCGCGAAGCTACGAAGTAGGGGTATGCCGCAGAAAGGACGGAACGTGACCGTAAGTTGCTATTGGTCAAGCGCTCTTGCAGGCCAGCGTCAGTTCAATGAAATCATCAACGGAAAGCCGCTCTGCTCGTAGCATTTGGAATTTTTCGGGGATGGAATCGGTTAGTTCCGGAATTATGGTGGCGACCAGCTCGTGGTCACCACTCTGAATGGCTATCGTTGGTCAATTGCATGTGCCTGCGCTTGTGGTTTGGTAGTACAAGTTCGGCTAATATGCGTGGAAACGCTAGAGGGTTAGCTGATCAGCAAATTCATCGGCATCCAAAAGTATCATCGACGGTCATAGTCTTGACGCAAATTTCCATCGCAAAGAATTGTAAGTTTGAACATCTTTTAAGTTCGGTTCATGAAGCAATTTTTCTTTTACTTGGGATTGAGCTGCGTTATTATCTCTTGCCAGAATATAAATGACAAAGGCACAACAACGCAAGTTCCCGATTGCAAACCGCCGATTGAAGTATTGGATCGATTTCATCACAATGCCTACTTTCCAGATGACCCATCAATTGATTGCATTATTTTAGAGAATGTCAAAACGCATTTGAGCGGGGTTTTGAAAGATTATTCGAGCTACGAACCAGTGAGTTTTGCTGAATTTATAGGAAGCAGACCAGCCAAAGCAGATAGCTTATGGGTTGTATTACAAGAAAGCGGGTTCCCTTCTGACAGTGTAAAAATGGCGAAGTCGATTTTGAATTTGGACAGTTTGTACGAGGTTTTCCGAGGATACGAATATGTAGGTTACAGTGTTAAACACAAGCTACGAGCTAAAAATAGTTATGGTGCTCTCGAAATTGAAACGTACAAATTCAATTTAGATAAGAAATTAGAAGTAATTTCAATGGAAGATTCTCAGTATATCGAAGACTACTTTAACTAACAATCAGCGTATGGGCTAATATTGTTGAAAGAGGCTAATTTTGAAACTCAATTAGCTCCTTGCAAATAATGGGCGCTCCCCAAACGCATACTGGAATGGTTCAAACGCTCTTGCAGGCCAACGTCAGTTCAATGAAATCATCAACGGAAAGCCGCTCTGCTCGTAGCATTTGGAATTTTTCGGGGATGGAGTCCTTTAGTTCCGGAATCGGTTTGAGCGCATTGCTCAACGTTTTTCGCCGCTGATTGAAAGCCGTTTTTACCACACGGGTGAATAGTTTTTCGTCGCAAGGCAATTGGTCCACGGTATTCCGTTGCATGCGGATCACGGCACTTTGCACCTTGGGGGGTGGAATGAACTGCTCCGGCCCAACGGTCATGATCTCGTCAATATCATAGAACGCTTGCGCTAGCACGCTTGTGATCCCGTAGATCTTGCTACCCGGTTCCGCGCGCACACGATCGGCCACTTCCTTTTGGAACATGCCCACAACCTCCATGCAACGATCACGGTGTTCAAGTGCTTTGAAGATGATCTCCGTACTGATGTTGTATGGGAAATTGCCAATGATCGCGAATTTGTTCGGGAAGCATGCATTCAGGTCGAGGTGAAGGAAATCACCAATGATCAACCGGTTTCCGAGCTTGGGAAGAATGGTAGGCAGATGCGCGGCGGCTTCGTGATCCAATTCAATGCACCAAAGGTCAATGTCGTTCCGTGTGATCAAGTGCTTCGTGAGCGCACCCGTGCCGGGACCGATCTCGATCACATCGCGATAGCCATTGTGATGGGTCAGCGCCTCCGTTATGCGCAATGCAATGGAGTCGTCCTTCAGAAAGTGTTGTCCAAGCTGTTTTTTAGCACGTACCCCTTTCATAACGGATGCACTACTTCCAGCAGCGTACGGAATGCTGCGAACTTTCCATCATAGAATTTTTTGGTCTCCGCTTGCAGGCGTGGTGCATGATCGCGCTGATAGCTTTCGAAATGCGCCATATCCGCAACGGAATATTGAATGGCGTAGCTCGTTCCACCTTCATCATTCGCAAGCACGCGCATCATTCTGCTTTCAAGGAAAAGTCCGGTGGCCATTACTTCCGGTATGTGAACTTCCTTCATCCATTTCACCCATTGGGTCTCAACATCAAGATCAATGTTCACGGTCACGTTGTAGATGATCATTGCATCACTAGGTGTTTCTTTGTTTGAACCATGTTCAAGGGGTCAGTGAAGGTTTTTCCGGTGGCCCTTCCAGGTCATCTCCGCGCAATTTGCGGTACCGATCGCGTGCTTCCGGAACGAAAATGCTACCGGTCTGTTCAAAGAGCAAGCGCTCATAGAACCCCTTTGCTTTTTCAGGATCATTCAATTTATCCTCGAAAAGTTTACCCAGGTCCAAGAACGCATTGTCCACCAGAATATCCAGGGGATAGAATTCCAGCAGTTTTTCCAGGAACGTTCCGGCCTCCGCGTAGCGATGGCGCGCATAGGCTATCCTGTATCGTTCATAAAGCACATCGTCTCCCAAACTGTGCATAGGGTATTCGGCATCAAGCGAATCGAAAACGACCAATGCTTCGTCATACCGATGTTGGAAACGAAGCAATTCCGCACGCGCAAAAAAGCTGAGCGGAACACTGTTGCTATCCACACCAAGGTTATCCGTTATCCGGAGGCTTAGCTCCATGGCATCGTTCGCGATCAACTTGCTGGTACTTGCTTTGAGTACGTTCAATTGTCCTTGCGCCCAAAGGAAATCACCGGAATAGAAAGACACTTTAGCATTGCGTAATCGGGCTTCATGGCCGATCATATCGTACTTGTAGTCCAGGTCTACTTGCGAATAGAGGAGGGAAGCATCCCAGATCTCCCCCGCCAATAAATGAACGTCTCCCAGATCCAGTTTCAGCTGTGCTTGGGTCTTGGGATCCACGCCGGGAATGTTCAATCCTTCCGTCAACAGCGCAATTGCACCGGCGTGGTCATTCAGGTAGTAGGCTTTCAAATGTGCTTGATCACGCAACAGTTCAATGGTATTCCTGTTCAACCCGAGTTCAGTAAGCGTGTTGCCCATGCGCACATCCAGATCCTGCAGATCGGTCGGGACAGGCTCAGGTTGTTTCGTCAGCTGGTCATAGCGCACTTTGACGCCGCCGATCTTTGCTTGGAGGTAAAGGGCATCATTGCGGCCTAGGCTAAGCACGTATTCGTATGACTTCAGCGCTGTGGAGTAGTCCTTGTTCGCAAGCGCGATACGGGCAAGGTCCATCAGACGCATTCCGCCTTCATCGAAGCGTTTGTCCATGGCCTTGCTCTGTACGAAAGCTGCGGTAAGATCGTTCTGTTGTATGTACATCCAGATCAACAATTCCTGATATACAGTGCGCTGTGGATCACGTTGTATCCGACGCAACAATTCGGTGCGCAGTATGTTGGTCCGATCATCGGATACTTCGAAGTCCATATACCGCGAAAGTGAATTCTGTATTTGTTGGAGGTATGCCTCATTCACGGCGAGCATCTCCATGTAAGCGCTCACCATTTTTTGGACGTCGCCCATTGCCGCGTACAAATTGGCCATCTCATAGTAGAAGTTCTGACCATCACCCAATGACCGTTGTCCGCGTTCATAGGCTTGTAGCGCGAGATCATATTCGTTCGCACTGGTGAAGTAATTCGCCACTTGACGTACGCTCCCTTGTTGGTCCCCCATCATTCTTAGGGCCTTGTCGAATTCTTTCTCTGCCTTGGGGTCATCGCCCATTTTGCGAAAGATCAGGCCCATATCCACCGGATAACGTGGGTCATCCTTGTTGTGCTTCATCTGGTCCTTGACCAATTTCTGTGCACTCTCAAGATCATTCAGGCCAACATAGCTCTTGTACAATTGCTCGTAGTAGAATGTTGTGGGTTGCTTGCGGAACAGCTTTTCATAATACAGGATCGCCCGTTCATAGTCACCATTTTGGAAGTATTGAGCTGCCAATTGTTCATCTGCTCCGGGTTGCGCGTATGACCGTATCGGAGCAAGGACGATCAGGACCAGAGCTATGAAAAGGGCGCGGATCATTTTTGGTCTTTCAACGTTCTAAGGCGAAGCGGGTCGGTCGTGCTAAGTTCTTCCAACGTCCGTTTGATCGTGAAATGGTTGCTTGCGATCAAGGCTGTTGCGCGCTCGACAGAACTGGCCCGTTGGAGTTCCGCAGCGATCGCAGCATGGGCCGCTTCATTATCCATAGCACCGGAGTTAAGGTCATTTCGAAGATCCTCTAAACGTTGCTGCGTAGAAGAGATCTCACGTTGTAGATCCAGATGGTCGCGTTCCACATGTTCTGCTTCGCGAAGCACAAGATACTGGTTGGCCAATGCATCGGCCGTGGCGCGGTCCAGTGTATCCGTGAACAGTTCGCTGTAATTCTCAGCATGAACCTTCAATACCGAATCCGAGACCGCGTAAAGGTGTTGATCAAGCTGCATTAACGTGCTCAGCATTTTGTCCATTGTATAGCTTAAGCTGTCCACAGTGGTTAGTTGACCGGTATCTGCGGCCCTGCGGCAGCCACTTGTCAAGCCGCTCCATGCCAACGCAATAACTACAGCGAACAGTATGCCACGGTTCATCTAAGGATCATATCGAACCCGGTGTAGGGTTGCAACGCTTTAGGAATTCGAATGCCTTCGGGCGTTTGGTTGTTCTCCAGGATCGCGGCGACAATGCGGGCCAGCGCTAATGCACTTCCATTCAGTGTATGCGCCAGACGGTTCTTTTTGTCGGCACCCTTAATGCGTAGCTTCATACGATTGCTCTGGAAGGTCTCGAAATTGCTGATGGAACTCACCTCCAGCCACCGTTCTTGTGCCGCACTGTAGACCTCCATATCGTACGTAATGGCACTCGCAAATCCCATGTCGCCACCACAGAGTAGAAGCTGGCGGTAGGGGAGTTCCAATGCGCGAAGGAGGCCCTTCACATGTTCCACCATTCCTTCCAATGCAGCATAACTATTCTCGGGTTTTTCGATCCTTACGATCTCTACTTTGTCGAATTGGTGTACCCGGTTCAAGCCGCGCACATGGGCGCCATAGCTTCCTGCTTCGCGACGAAAGCAAGGCGTGTAACCCACCATGGTGATCGGCAATTGCGCTTCGTCCACGATCATATCGCGGTACAGGTTGGTAATAGGCACTTCCGCGGTGGGGATCAAATACAGGTCATCCACGGTTGCGTGGTACATCTGGCCTTCCTTGTCCGGCAACTGCCCTGTGGCGAATGCGCTTTCGGCATTCACCATGTGCGGTGGAATGATCTCGCGGTACCCCGCTTCGATGGCTTTATCCAAGAAAAACGCGATCAACGAACGCTGCAATTTTGCCCCTTGTCCGCTGTACACCGGAAATCCGGCGCCGGTCACTTTTACGCCGAGGTCCATGTGCAAGAACCCATATTCTTCGCCCAACTCCCAATGTGGTTTGGCACCGGAATGCAGTTTGTGAATATCTCCTTCCTGTACAACGGTGATATTCTCCTCGGGTGTTTTGCCAACAGGCACCTTCTCAGAAGGTGCATTCGGGATGGTGCAGAGGTGGTCGCGCAGATCGTTCTCGGTGGTGGTGAGTTTTCCACCAAGCGTGGCGATCGCCGCCTTTAATTCAGTGGTGCGGGATTTAGCGGTCTCGGCTTCATCCTTCTTCCCGCTTTTCATTAGATCACCGATCGCACGGCTCAGGGTGTTCAGCTCTGCCGATAACCCATCCAGTTCGGTCTGCGTTGTGCGGCGGGTATCATCCAGCTCCTGCACGCGGTCCAAAGCGGTCTTTACATCGATGTTCCGCTTAGCAAGGCGGCTTTCCGCTTCGGGGCGGTAGTTGCGTAGGTATTGAAGTTCGAGCATTTAAGTGCGTTGCAATAGGCGAATGGTCAAAAGTAGCCCAACAGGGTCTATGCGTTGGGCGATTACGAAAAAACCCTCCAACTAGGAGGGCTTTTCAAAGTGAGATAGGTGTCGTTTATTATTTACCACCGTCCAATTCGTCCTGCCAAGCCTTTAGCTCGTCCCATTTGCCAGCGGCAGCCAATTCGGCTTGCTTTGGCCATGTGCCAGGGTTGTGTGAAGCATAATTGGGTCCAGCTTCGTTGAGGATCTCTTGCAAGCGCTCAACAGAAGTAGCGGCTAATTCAGCAAAGGTATTGATACCCGCAGCATTGAAATGCTCAGCGATCTTCGGGCCAATGCCTTCAACCTTACCCAGGTCATCTCCTTTAGCTGCCTTTGGTGCTGCTTTAGCTGTGGTTGCAGGGGCAGCCTTAGTAGCTGCTTTTTTGGTTGCGGCAGGAGCAATGATCGGTGTGCCTTCAGGCAACACGCTAACATAGCTGCGTGCACCGCGCTGTTTGCGGAAAACCACAACGCCATCGGCCAATGCATAGAGGGTATGATCAACACCAACGCCAACGTTCTTGCCTGGATGGTGCTTTGTACCGCGCTGGCGAACGATGATGTTACCTGCAATTGCAGCTTGGCCGCCGAATAATTTAATGCCCAATCGTTTGCTGTGCGATTCGCGGCCGTTGTTGGTACTACCTGCTCCTTTCTTGTGTGCCATTGATCTTGGGTATTGTTGTTACCGGAATAGGTCCGGTGTTGGTCTACGATTGAAGGATCACTTCTTGTCTTTTTTAGGAGCTGCTTTCTTGGCAGCGGCCTTTTTAGGGGCTGCTTTCTTAGCCGCGGCCTTCTTAGGGGCTGCTGCAACTTTAGCTGGAGCAGCTACTTTTTTGGCTTTTGGCTCAGAGATACGCGCAGCATGCGGAGCAGGAGCACTGCTCTTGCTCGCATCGAATTTCTCGCCTTTACCTAGGATCGCTTCGATCCAGAGTTCGGTGATCTGCTGGCGGTGGCCGTTCAGCTTTTGGTACCCTTTACGGCGCTTTTTCTTGAAAACAAGCACTTTATCGCCTTTCGTCTGGCGAAGCACTTTTGCCGCAATACGATAACCTTCCACAGTAGGGGTGCCTACAGTGATCGTTTTACCGTCGCTAACAAGCAGTACAGTAGGAAGTTCCAAATGTTTGCCTTCCTCTACTTCGAGGCGGTGAACACTGAGTTTCTGGGACTTGGTCACTTTGAACTGTTGGCCAGCGATATTGACAATAGCGTACATGTTTCCTTGGAAATGGGGTGCAAATGTAATGCTTAGCACTGAATTCACAAGTACCCGTGTAAAAGTGTTTTTTGACTTTTAGGTTGGTACAGGGTATAGGGTAACTGGTTCAGGGTAGGATCTTCTCGATACCCTGTACCAGGTACCCTGTACTAGTTACTTTAACTTGAACGCCTTCTTCACCACATCCACTGCATTCAGGTCCTCCCAAGGGAATAGGCGCACCTTGATCGTAGCTTTTTGGCCTGCATTCACGAATTTCTTGGTCACCACAACGCTCTTGCGGCCCATGTGGCCATAGGCTGCGGTTTCGCTATAGATCGGGGTGCGCAGCGCAAATCGCTTCTCAATGAAGTAAGGTCGCATGTCGAATTCCTTCATGCCGCTGATCTTCTTCGCGATCAATCCATCTTGCATGTTCACCTTGCTGGTTCCGTAAGTGTTCACATAGAAGCCGACCGGCTTTGCTACACCGATAGCATAGGCAACCTGAACCAGAACTTCATCACAAACTCCTGCAGCGACCAAATGCTTCGCAACGTGGCGAGCTGCATAAGCAGCACTACGGTCCACCTTGCTCGGGTCCTTACCGCTGAAAGCACCACCTCCGTGGGCTCCTTTTCCCCCGTAGGTGTCCACAATGATCTTACGACCAGTAAGTCCAGTATCACCGTGCGGGCCACCGATCACGAACTTTCCTGTTGGATTGATGTGGTAGGCGATATCCTTACCGAAGAGTGCCTGTGTACGTTTCGGTAATTGTTTTAGAACACGTGGGATCAAGATCTCCACCATGTCCTTTTTGATCTTCGCCAACATCTTTGGCTCCGAATCGAAATCATCATGTTGGGTGCTGATCACGATCGCATCGATACGCAATGGAGTGTTATCGTCTCCGTATTCGATCGTTACTTGGCTTTTTGCATCAGGACGTAGGTACTTGATCGCATTATTCTCGCGACGGATCACAGCAAGTTCCTTCAGCAAGAGATGGCTCAGGTCCAAGGCCAAAGGCATATAATTGTCGGTCTCGCGCGTTGCGTAACCGAACATCATTCCTTGGTCACCAGCACCTTGCTCTTCAGGCTTTTTACGTTCTACACCTTGATTGATGTCAGGGCTTTGTTCGTGAATAGCACTTAGCACGCCGCAGCTATGTGCTTCGAACATGTACTCGCTTTTTGTGTATCCGATGCGCGCGACCACATCGCGTGCGATCTGCTGTACATCCAAATAGGCTTTGCTTTTCACCTCACCAGCAAGGACCACCAGGCCCGTGGTAACGAGTGTTTCGCAAGCAACTTTGCTATCGGGGTCAAAGGCAAGAAAGTGATCGATCAAGGCATCGCTTATCTGGTCTGCGACCTTATCGGGATGGCCTTCGCTAACGGATTCTGAGGTAAACAGGTATGGCATGTGATCTTTTGAAGGGTGCAAAGGAAACAGATCCGCCGTAATCGACAAGATGAATTTCACAGGGCGATGTACTTGTTGATGATCGTGTACGAATTTGGTTGGGCCGTGCGTTGAATGTTCAGGTCAAATTTTGGGAGAATGGTCACCATGTTCATGAGACATCCAGAGCGGTTCTTGTTTTTTGCGATCCATTTATTTGGCGCGGAACAGGACGGCTGCACACAAAGTTTTACGAAGGGAGATGATATCATCGGGCCCATCATTGGTATTGGTGGGCAGTACACAACGCACACCATCCAAACTCCGGTGGTCGGTGTCGCCTATGAACATGGTGTTGCTCAACTTGGCACGGGTATTCTGGGGATGGGAGCGTACTTCGGATACAAGAGTTTACTGTACCGAAGTCTCGTACATGTGGGTGAGGCGGAATGGAATTACAACTATTTTATTGTGGGTGGTCGTGGTGCCTGGCATTGGAATCAATGGCACGGTAAAGAACGGCTGGATACCTACGCTGGCCTCATGCTCCACTACAACCGAGTGCGTGCCACCTACACGGGTCCGGAACTTGCTTCACCAGGCTTTACGGCAAAAAGCGGAATGGATGCTACACTTTACGCAGGTGGACGCTATCGCTTAGGAACGCATTTGGGCGTGCAAGCGGAATTGGGTTTTGGAAGCGCTATCCTAAATCTTGGCGCAGCGTACAAATTCTGATCAGCACTTACTTCCTAGTAGCCGTCAATTCCTTGAACACCTCTTCCAGCCCACGTTCGCTTTTGTGCATTCCTAGCACCTTCACACCACGGTCCACGGCAAGTTGGAACACAGCGGGACGAATATCCGTAGAGGCTGCATAGGCCACAAGCCAACTTTTATCATCCTTTTTCTTCGCAGCTTGTACACCGCTAATGCCTAAGAGATCGTTCGCTTCGATCCTACTATCGAATTCCACTTCGAGCACCGCTTTTTCCACATCTCCACTGCGCAATGTGCTGGCTTTATCATCCGCAACAAGAAGGCCTCGGTCGATGATGATCACGCGGTCGCAAATGGCCTCTACTTCTTGCATGATGTGCGTGCTCAACATCACGGTCCGTTCTTTTCCGATGCGCGCGATAAGGCCACGGACTTCCACGAGTTGGTTCGGATCGAGTCCACTTGTTGGTTCATCCAGTATCAACACCTGTGGGTCATGGATCATGGCTTGGGCCAACCCAACGCGCTGTCTGTATCCCTTGCTCAGCGCACCGATCCGTTTATGTTGCTCGCGCTCCAAGCCTACCATGCCGATCATTTCGCGAACACGCGCATCGCGGTTCTTCAGTCCATGAATACCGGCAACAAAATCCAAATACTCACGGATGTACAGATCCAAATAGAGCGGGTTGTTCTCTGGGAGATAGCCAACATTACGTCGCACCTCCATGCTCTCTGTGCGTGTATCGAAACCGCACACCGTTGCATTGCCGGTCGTGGGCTGAAGAAAGCATGTCAGGATCTTCATCATGGTGCTTTTACCAGCGCCATTGGGACCTAAGAAACCAACAACTTCACCCGTGCCGATCTCGAATGAAACATCATCCAAAGCACGCTGCGTACCGAAGACCTTGGTGATATTGCTTACAGAAATGGACATGTTTGAACGATCTGAACGCGAAGGTAGCGTTATCGGTCGCAAGCAATGGCCATGATCCGAGGAATGGTGTTGGGTTACGTGTCTTTCCCTTCTTTTCGCGCACCTTTGTATCATGCTCACTGGTCTTATCATGCGTTCCCACGGATCCCGTTACGTTGTGCGTGACGACAGTGGAGCGTTACACCAATGCGTGGCCAAAGGCAACCTGCGCATCAAAGGGTGGAGCAGTACCAATCCTGTAGCAGTCGGTGATCGTGTGGACTTGATCCCGCAGAAAAGCGAGGAGGAGATCGGTGCCATTATGGAGCTGCATGAACGACGCAATTACATGGTGCGGCGCAGTGTGAACCTGTCGCACCATAAACACGTTATCGCTGCCAATCTGGATCTCGCGATGCTTATGGTGACCATTGCTAGGCCGCGCACATCATACGGCTTCATTGATCGTTTTCTGGTCACTGCGGAAGCATACCAAGTTCCGGCTATGATCGTTGTGAATAAGATCGATGATCTGGATGAGAACGAACAGGAACGCATGTTCGATCTGGTCGATACCTACCAGGAAGCCGGATACAAAGTGTTGATGACAGCGGCGTTGAAAGGCAAAGGAGTGAAAGAGTTGAAAGCGCAATTAGCCGGAAAAGTGACATTGCTTGCTGGGCATAGTGGAGTGGGGAAGAGCACGCTCATCAATGCCATTGATCCAGAATTGGACCTGTGGACATTGGAGATCAGCGAGAGCTCAGAGAAAGGCCAGCATACTACCACCAATGCAGAAATGTACGAGCTCGACATACGTTCTTCTGAAGGTGGAAGTGGAACCTTCATCATCGACACACCGGGTATAAAAGGTTTTGGATTGGTTGATATTGAACCGGGACATATCGGAGATCAATATCCGGAGATGTTCGCGCGCAAAGGAGGATGCCGGTTCAACGATTGCATGCACAAGGAAGAACCGGGTTGTGCTATTCGGAAAGCTGTGGAGGATGGAGAGATCGCACAAAGCAGATATACCAGTTATTTGGATATGTTAGCGGGGTTGAACGAGGAAAGTCCCTATAGAACCGAATGAATATGAAGAAAGAAACAGCCTTGATCCTGGTATTGAGTATTGCTCTTGGTTCAGCATGCGGTACGGCTACAAAAGTTGCTGTTACACCGGCTGATCCGGTCGTAGTACCTGTGACGGCGCCTGCGTTGAATGCTGGGACAATGCTCTCTTCTCATGGTACCGATGCGGTCCTATGGCAGAGCACATCCGCAGAAGCCTATCGCATTTCGCAACAAGCATTCGAGCTCGCACGGATCCGCTTGATGGAGAACATTCAAATGCCTTCACCAAAGAAGAATGCGGTGATCGTGGATATCGATGAAACGGTCCTGGACAATAGCCCTTATCAGATCCATATCGGACATGAGAAGACCACGTACGATCAGGCATCCTGGAAAACATGGACGGATATGTCCGCTGCGGCAGCGATGCCAGGCGCCATTGAGTTCCTGAAATTCGTGGAGCAACAGAAATGCGAGGTGTTCTACATCACCAATCGCGATGTGCGTGAACTGGCCAGCACGTTGCGGAATCTGGATAGTCTTGGGTTCCCTTTTGCGGATGCCGATCACCTCCTACTAATGGACGGCTCCAGTGACAAGACCGAGCGCCGTGCGCAAGTATCGGCAACGCATCGTGTAGCCTTGTTGATCGGAGATCAGTTGCGCGATTACGATGAACGATTCAAGGATAGGTCTATAAATTATGGTAAGGACCTTGTCGAAACGATGAATGACAGTCTTCGCCGCTATTTCATCTTACTGCCGAATCCGATGTACGGTACCTTTCGGGATGCTGTTCAAGGCAAGGGAACGGATGAAGAAAAACTGGAGCGTACGGAAGAGTGGTTCCGTGCCAATGACTATTGATCCATGCGTGCAGTCGTACAACGTGTTTCCGAAGCAAGCGTAACGATCGAAGGACGACGCGTTGCACACATTCGTTCAGGACTGTTGGTTCTGCTCGGTATCAGCGAAGATGATTCCGAAAGCGATCTTGAATGGCTCTGCGGAAAGATCCTAAAGTTGCGCATTTTTCCGGATGACCAAGGCGTTATGAATCTAGATGTGCAACAAGTGAATGGTGATCTGATACTGGTCAGCCAATTCACGTTATTGGCCAGCACGAACAAAGGAAATAGACCCAGCTACATCCGATCAGCGCGGCCGGATGTTGCGATGCCCTTATACCTGCGTGCCAAGCAACGGTTCTGCGAATTATTGGGCAAACCGATCGGCACAGGTGAGTTCGGTGCCGACATGAAAGTTTCGTTGATCAACGATGGCCCAGTGACCATTGTAATTGACAGCAAGCTGCGTGAGTGATCGATGATCATTCCAAACGTAAAAAGCCGCCCTTTTCCAAGAGCGGCTTTTCGCGTAAGAAGAATTGAAATTACTTCTGGATCACCACACGTTGTGTGAATACTTCATCACCAGCAGTAATTTTTACCATGTACATACCGCTCGCCAATTCACCATTAAGGTCAATGGTGGTGTTGAGAACGCCATCCTGAATACCAACAGTGCGTGCGATCATGCGCTTACCACTGAGGTCGAAGATGTCCATGCTAACTGTGTTGATGAATGGGTCTGCAATGTTCAAGGTCATGAACAACTGATCACCTTGGTTCGGGTTCGGCCACAAGTTCAAATTGGAAACTGGTACATCCAGCACAGCATTTTGCTGACCACCGATCGCCATGTTGTTGATGGTTACGATACACACATTGCCTGCAATGCAGTATACACCACCTTTGAACGCTTCAACAGTTACGTCGTAGCTCTGTCCAGCGATCAATGGTGGAGCAACACCCGCAGACCAGCCCAAGTTCAAGTAGTACGGATTTACTACACGCACGATCGGTGATGCCAACTCAGCATTGTCGAACGTGAAACGGTATTTCGTAGCACCAGCAACAGGTCGAGCGTACAAACGATTCGCTGTATTGTTCTGGAAATCACGGCTCACACCGCAGCTATAGAATTGCGGGAATCCTGGTACGTCGAAGAGCAAGGTAGGTGGGCAGTTGCCCAATGTCTCGTCACGTGTGAAACGGCACGCTGGTCCGTATTCACCGGCGACACCATTCACCACGGTACGGATGCGTACGTTCAGCAGCACTCCGTTCGGGATCTGGCTACCGCTCCAGTTGTTGATCTTGGCATGGCATGTACGGCTCGAACCAACATTGCCGAAATTGTCGCTCACATTATGACGCCGTTGACGCACATAGCTGTACGTTCCATTAGGGTCGAAGAACCAGAAGTCGTAACCGGAATCCGCACCTGCGGCACCGCCACCGTTGTAGTCGGCTGCAACAGCTGCATCTTCGTTACAAACAATGTATTCACCAGCTTTCCAGAAGTACTTGTCACAACTTGAGTAAAGTAGGTCCGTGTTACTGATCGGCACGCAGAAGGTTCCGCCATTGTCGATCTGACTTGTTCCGTTTGACATGTTGGCCGAGTTATCGATGATGCGGCGACCATTGATACCAGTTTCACGCAGTACATAACCACTTAACCCATTTCCACTGGCATCCGTTACGCGCAATTGGTAACAGCCATCGTTCAAGCAAAGGGTTAATGTGCCGACACCATTCGCAGGTACCGGATTGTTGCCGCTAAGGACCGTTGTGGTTCCGCTTTCATTGAGTACTTCGTAGGTCACCGAACTCGGCGTAGTTGAGCCGCTTTGGAATTCCAGAGTGTAGTCATTGCAGCAACTGCCGAAGCCTTCATCCACTTGGCCATCACAATTGTTGTCCAAGCCATCGCATACTTCGCCGCCCGCGATATAGGCCTGCGAGTTCAGGAGGTAATCCGCGGGTATGCATGGTTCCCATGTTCCGTTCACGCAGCGATCGGCACTTTTGATGGCACCGCTGCACACACCGTTCTGGTTCTCGCAGAACACGAGCACTAAGTCGGGGTCCGTGGCATCGATCAAGCCATCGCCGTCGTTGTCGATCCCGTCGCAGATCTCATCCGCGCAGCCAGCGTCCTCATCCACCAGCCCATCACAATCGTTGTCGATGCCATCACATACTTCAGTTACGCCAGGATGGATGGCCGCGTTGGCATCATCGCAATCTCCTTGACATGTGGTAAAGCCGTCCGCATCCGCATCAGGGCATGGTGTGCCGATGCAATTTCCGTTGAAGCAAATGTCATTGAAGGTGTTCGGGTCGCCATCGTCACATACGCTCGTCGTGAACAGTCCACCGCCACAATTGCACTCGCCATCCTCTGTTTCATTCACCGTACAGGAATTACCATCGTCGCAAGGGGTCCCCGCAGGCAGACAACCACATACACCGCCTTCATCGATCTGGCCGTTGCAGTTGTTGTCGATACCATCGCAGATCTCCTCCGCATTTGGGTTGATGTCGGCATTCGTATCGTCACAGTCCAGGTTGTTGGATACACCCGGCGTGTCGCACGTTAGGGGCGACAACGGATCGCCGAAACCATCGCCGTCGTTGTCCGCGAAACCGCCAAGTTCTTCGTCCACTTCGCCATCACAATCGTTGTCCAGGCCATCGCAAACCTCCAACACGCCGGGGTGAATTGCAGGATCGGTGTCGTCGCAATCCAAGTTGTTCGCAACGCCGGGTGTGTCGCATGGCATAATGATATTGGGATCACCGAATCCATCGCCATCGCTATCAGCGTAGGTCTCGAAACCTTCATCCACCAAGCCATCACAGTCGTTGTCAACGCCGTCGCAGACCTCCGTAGGGAGTGTTCCTGCACATGCGCACGCACCGTTCTCCATGTCATTGAAGGTGCAGGGGTTGTTATCGTCGCAAGGGGTGCCTGCTGGTAGACATCCGCAGACGTTGTCTTCATCGATCTGGCCGTCGCAGTTGTTGTCGATACCGTCACAGACTTCAGTTACACCAGGATGGACGGCCGCGTTGGCATCATCGCAATCACCCTGACAGGTGGTAAAGCCGTCCGCATCCGCATCAGCGCATGGTGTGCCGATGCAAGCCCCATTAAAGCAAATGTCATTGATGGTGTTCGGGTCGCCATCGTCACATACGTTCGTCGTGAACAGTCCGCCGCCACAATTGCACGCGCCATCCTCTGTATCATTATCCGTACACGAATTGCCATCGTCGCAAGGGGTACCTGCAGGTGCACATCCGCACACGCCATCCTCATCGATCTGGCCATCGCAGTTGTTGTCGATGCCGTCACAGATCTCGGCAAGAGGGGCATGCGAACCAAAGAAGCCGGTGGTTGTGAAGAAACTGGTGAAGCCACCCTCTGGGAAAAGTTGTACGTGACACACATCCGTGAGCGCCACGTCCACGACTTGGATCTCGATCGAGAAGCAGCCGTTGCCGACACAGACCTCAGCGATGCCGATACCGAAATCCTGATCATCCAGTAGGATATCCCCTTCGGTAACGAGTCCTCCTTGTGTGACCACGTAGTGTGCGAGGCCGCTTTCTCCGGTAGCGGAGATCGCCCGAATGGCGATGGTGTGATCCACTGCAGGGTCGGAGTCGTCGCAGTCACCGCTATTCTGTACGGCTCCTGGGTCGGGGGTGCAGGTGACCACACCGGTCGATGGATCACCGAACCCATCACCATCGGCATCGGTGAACCACATGAAGCCCTCGTCCACTTCTCCGTCGCAATCGTTGTCGATGCCATCGCAGATCTCCGCAGGTCCTTCACTTTGGTACCCACCTTCCGTATCAAATGCTGTGACCACCTCTTCCTCCGGTGGGGAAGGGAACCGAAGAAAGCTCTCCAAATAAAGCGGTACATCGTTCTGGGTGATCGTAATCAAATAGCAGCCATCACCGACGCATAGTGACTGCTGGCCCATGCCGGAATCCTCTTGCAAGAGGTCCATGTCGCCTTCTACGATCGCGCCCCCTTGCTCCAAGACATAGTGCGCAGTGCCGGAGCTGTTCGGGTCCTCTGTGAAAACGATCAACGTGACGTTGAAATGGGTATCCGGATCCGCGTCATTGCAATCGGTGCTGTCCGCTACAGCGTTCGGCGGCTGTGTGCATTGGATGCCGAGGGAGATGGTCGACCCATATCCGTCGCCATCGGCATCCACGAACCAATGGAAGTCCTCGTCCACAAGGCCATCACAATCGTTGTCCAGGCCATCGCACAACTCCTGTACGGGCGCATCGCCCACAGGTCCTCCATAGCCCGTGGCCAGCGGGAACGGGATCGGATCATCATTGCCAACGGTCACGAAACCTTCCTCGGAAAGAGGGGTCGTACTGTCGGTCACGGAGATGGTCATGCAGCCATCGGGAGCGCAGACCTCTACTGTACCCACAGCGATTTCACTCCCGGATTCCGGGTCGAAACCGAATTCGATGTCCACCGTGCCGTCGTAGACCACGCTTCCGCCCACGGTGATGTTCACCTGCGCGGTCCCTTCACTGACGAGGTCTTCGGCCAGCACCTTCACACGCACGATATCACCCGAGCAGCAGCTGCCATCGTTGCAGTTGGCCGCAGGGTTGAAGTTGCCGGAGTTCGGCGTAGTGCAGCCGGGAAGGAGGTCGCCGAAACTGAAGGCCACCTGTCCATCGGTGCTTGATCCGCTGGCGACAACGCTGGCCTGAGCGTCCGTCACGGTCCATGTTCCGCTCACGGGGCCGAGCCCTGCTGCGCTGAAGACGGCCTGATAGCAGCCAGCCTCGAGGCAGCCTTGCAGCACGGGTCCGCTGGCAGTGGCCACGGTATTCCCTTGCGGACCGGTAAGTACGGCATCGGCCACCGCACCGTCCGTCGGTGTGAACGTGAGCGTAAGGTCCGAGCAGGTCTGCACGCATTGGCCCATCAGGATCTGGTAAGCACCCCACACGTTCAGCTGGCGACCAGTGGTGGTGATGTCATTGCCGCCGGGGACTACCTCACCGCCTTGCAGGATGGCGTTCTTCACCAATTGTGCGGCTGCCTGCGGGTTGGTCATCACCAGGTGCGCGAAGGAGGGGCAGGGCAGCGAATACAGCAGGGCTACAGCGCCAGCCACATGCGGCACAGCGAAGGAAGTTCCGTCGGTCACCTCATAAGCACCGCCTATCGCAGTGGTCGGTATGGCGATACCGGGCGCCTGCAGGTGAATGGTGCTGTTGCCCACCGCAAAGGGGTTATCACCATCCGGGCCGATGCCGGTCACGGCGATGTTGTTACTGTTCGGGCATCCCGAGGGGAAGTCCGGAATGACGTCGGTGTCCACCGGCTCGTTGGGTGCCGCGGTGATCGCGAGGATGCCTGCGTTACCCAGGTCCTCGAATATGGGATAGCCGAAACCGCAGCTCATATCGAGGAAGCCCCATGACACGGTCACGGCCACCACCAAGGCGCCCTCCGCACCGGCGCTGTTGGTGAAATCCTCACGCAGGCTCAACGCGCCTTCGAAGCCCGAGATGGCCCCCGCCATGGTGCCACCGAAACCCAGGGGCACCAGGTCCACATCCCAGTTCACACCGGTGATACCGATGCCATTGTTGCCCGTGGCGCCCACCACGCCTGCCACCAAGGTGCCGTGTTCTTCGCCTTCGCCAGCGTAGGTGCTGGCCTGAGAAATGTTGTCGGCAAGGTCGGGGTGCGTGGTCTGCACCAAGCCGTCCACGATCCCCACGGCGATGCGTTTGCCGTTGATCATGCTTCCGCCCGTGGTGAAGTTCCACACCTCCTCCGCGTCGATGGCGGCCATGCTCCACTGGGTGGCGTAGAGATCGTCGTTCGGCTGCGCACGGTACTTCATCAGGTAGTTCAGCGAGGTCATTTGCACGCCATCCAGCTGCTTCACCAAGCGCTCCAAGGCTGGCACCGGAGGCAGGTCCGAACCAACGAAATGAAGCAGGTGGTAGCGCGATCCCTTGCCCAAGGACTCCATGCGTTGCAACACCATGCCCACGGGCAGCGCGGCTTTCACGTCCTGTGCGATCCGTTGTGCATCGGCGTCTACAGTTAGGTACACCAGCACTTCGCCAGGCACCCAATTGTTTTGGGCATGCACCAGTGAAGGGAACAAGAATAAGAGGGCGAGTAAGTAGCGCATGGGAGTTTAGATTGAGGCACAAAGGTTCCCTGATACTATAAGATGGTCAATAGAACGTTTGTTATAGGGCAGCGACTGAACACTCCGGCTGTCTTCCAAAAGCAAAAGCCCCCGCACCTTTCGGTACGGGGGGCTTCAAAACGACCAAAACGATCGTTGTCTTGTTCTAGCTTACTTCTGGATCACCACACGTTGTGTGAAGACTTCCTCACCTGCAGTA
>Ga0209170_1000080_pt1 | contig 53933 bp, 49 predicted proteins | sample KloWWTKNB14_bulk_FD_187178 | JGI IMG/M metagenome (GOLD analysis project Ga0209170, IMG submission 187178) | Active sludge microbial communities from Klosterneuburg, Austria, studying microevolution and ecology of nitrifiers - Klosterneuburg... | ecosystem: Engineered > WWTP > Aerobic digester >...
TCGAGTATGCGTCGCCGCAGGAGACTGCGTCTGTCTGACGGGGGAGGTGGAACCCAAATGTTCCTGGTCGCGGGTTCAGATCCGGATCGATCACGTGGAAACTGGCGCGCCCGACTGGATTCGAACCAGTGACCCCTGCCTTCGGAGGGCAGTACTCTATCCAGCTGAGCTACGGGCGCCCGAACCGTGAATTATAGCCAGCCTTTGCGCTTGAACCACATGTACGGCAGGACGGCCGACACGACCATGAGGCCGAGCGCAAATGGATAGCCGGCGACCCATTCGAGCTCCGGCATATGATGGAAATTCATGCCGTAGACGCTCGCGATCGTCGTCGGCGGCAGCAGCACGACCGCTGCGACCGAGAAGATCTTGATGATCGCGTTCTGCTCGATGTTGACCATGCCGAGCGTTGCCTCGAGCAGGAACTGCACCTTGTTGCCCAGGTAGCTGACGTGATCGCTCATCGCCAGTACGTCGCGCGAGAGCATCCGGAAGCGCGCGCGCACGTCCTGGGTGAAGAAGCTCGTTGGCTGCTGTTGCGCGAACGCGAGCAGCCGGCCGAGCGATACAAGGCTCTCGCGCGACTTCGACAGCAGTTCGCCGTTCTGGCCGAGCCGTTCGAGGATTCCGCGGAAGTCGCGCGAGGCCGAGCGCCGCCGGCCCGGCGAAGTGTGCGCAAAGATGCCGGCCGACTCGGAGTCGAGCGCGCTGCCGGCGCGCTCGAGCACGTCGGCGATGCGGTTGATGATCGACTCGAGGAGCCCCGCGAAAATTGCCGCGCCCGAACTGCAGCTCGCGGCGTGGCGCTCGGCGTGGGCGATGAAGCGCCTGAAGGGGAGCGGGTCGACGTAGCGAACCGTGATCAGTCGCGTACCCGTGAGGATGAAAGTGATCTGGGTGCTCTCCGGCAGGTCGGAATCGAGTTTCGTGATGACAGTCGCTGTCATGAAGAGCGCGCCCGCGTCCTCATACAGGCGGTTCGACGACTCGATCTCGCGCATTTCCTCGCGCGTCGGGATGCCGATGTCGAACGCGGCCTCGAGGCGCTTCTCGTCGGCCGGCGTAGGGTCGAGGAGGTCGAGCCACAGCGCCTCCTTCGGCAGTGCGACCTCGCAGTCCGGCTCGACCCGCGTGAGGCCGTTCAGGCCGGGTAGGAACGCGCTCAGCATGCCGATGCGCCGCTGTGCGCCTTTTACCGGCGCTTCTCGTGGGCCGCGAGGGCGTCGATCAGCTGGGTCAGCTCGGTCTGACCGCCGGCGAGACCGACGTCTGTCTGGTACTTGCCGGCGACAAACACGACGGGTGTGGCATCCACGCGATAGCGCCGTGTCGTTTCCTCGGCGTGCTTCAGCTGCGTGTTGACGAAAAAGCCGTCGTACTCGCGCAGGAAATCGGTCTCGGCGATGCCGTTCGCCTTCGCGAAGGCGAGTTGCAGCTGACGCGTGCGCGCCTCGTCGTTCGCGGCAAGCATGTTGCCCCGGGTGTGGATTTCGTCGAACACCTTCGCGTTCAGATCCGTGCGCTTGAGCGCGACGAGCGTGTAGTACAGCCGCGCGTGCGCTGCGTTGACGGGGTTCCACATGACGGGCATACGCACAAATTCGATGTAGGCCGGCTTGGTCTTCTCCCAGTTCGTCATGTAGGGCTCGAGCGCGTAGCAGTGTCCGCAGCCGTACCAGAAGACCTCCATGACCTCGACCTTGCCCGCTGGAGTGTCGGTGGGCTGGGCAGGCACGATCGGTTTGTAGTTGACGCCAGCCTTCCAGCGGCCACTTGGAAGTTCGTCGGCTGCGGGCATTGTGGCAAGCCGTTCGAGGGCGGCGTCGGGCTCCCCTTCTGCAGCGTCCCCGGAGCTTTCCTGGCTGGCAGTCGCCGCGTCAGCAGGTGCCGGTGCCACTGTCTGCGCGGGTGCGGTAGCCGGCGCTTCGGTGGCTGGCGCAGCAGCAGGCGGTGCTGCATCGCGCGAGCAGGCGAGGAGACCGCACGCAATCAGGGTGGCGGCGAGCAGGGCTCGAGTCATGGGAAGCAACCTCGCGGTCAACGCATGCCCTGGATGTACGAGGCGAGATTGCGGATGTCCTCCGCAGTGAGCTGCTTCGCGATCGTTTCCATCATGTGGGCATTCTTCGTATCGTGGCTCGCGCCGGCGGCGTCTTTGTAGCGCGCAGCGTTCGCGTACTCGGTGAGCTGCTGCGCCGTATAGACCGAGTGCTGCGCACGCAAGGCTGGATAAGCGGCTGCCGGGTTGCCGCGGCCGACCGGGCCATGGCAGGCCATGCAGGCGGGCAGCTCGCGCGCCTTGTCACCGCCGCGGTAGAGTGCCTCGCCCGCCTTCCAGTAGGACGGATCGGCTTCGAGGCCCGACGGAGTCTGCGTCGCGAAATACGCGCCGAGGTCGGCAATGTCCTCATCACTGAGCGCGGCAGCTTGCGCGGTCATGACCATCGCGTTCGGTGTTGCGCTTCGCTGACCGGCGCGAAACTGCGTCAGCTGCTCCGCAATGTACGCGGCGTTCTGGCCGGCGAGATTCGGCCATTCGGGGTTTGTACTGTTGCCGCTCGGGCCATGGCAGGCCATGCAGACGCCCGCCTTGGCGGCGCCGGCATCGGCCGAGCCTTCGGCGTAGGCCGCGGGCAGGGTGGCGGCGAGAGCCAGGGCGGCAAGGGGGGCCAAATTCTTTCTCATTCTGCTGACAGCTCCAGGTCGCATAACCTTAAAATTGTACACTTCCGCGAGGAGTCCCGTGAGCCGCTTCCCGACTGTCCATTTCATGCTGAGTGTGGCCGCGCCCGCGCAGTTTCCGCCCGACGAGGGTGCAGAGGTGGCTTTTGCCGGACGGTCGAACGCCGGCAAGTCGAGCGCGATCAATGCGCTCACGCAGCGCAAGGCGCTCGCGCGCACGAGCAAGACGCCGGGGCAGACGCGCCTCCTCAACTATTTCGAACTGGCGCCCGGGCAGCGGATCGTTGATCTGCCGGGCTATGGCTACGCGAGCGCGCCCCCCGCGGAGCGTGCGAAGTGGGCGCCGCTCATCGATCGGCTGCGCGCGCGGCAGTCATTGCGCGGACTCTTTCTCATCGTGGATGCGCGGCGCGGCATGGCCGAGGAGGACGAGGGCTTGATGGCTTGGGCAGGCCCGGCCGAGCGCCGTGTACACGTGCTCCTGACCAAAGCCGACAAGCTCACTCGCAACGAGGCCCGCGCTGTGCTCGTTGCCGCCGAGAGGCAACTCGCAGGGCGCGCAACGGCGCAGCTTCTGTCCGCGCACTCGGGAGCCGGGGTGCCGGAGGCGCAGCGCGCCCTGCTCGCCATGCTGTGAAGAATTGGTGCCGGGATTTCGGTTATTCGGTTATTGGGCGTGCGGTGCCGCGCGCCCAATAACCGAATAACCGAAATCCCGGCACCAGGTATCAAGTAAAAGGCCGCGGCAGGCTGGGAATCCAGTCTGTCGCGGCCGACTACCCGGCACAGGTCTCTTGCATCCGGGCCTTGCCCGCTCAGGGAGGGAAGCGGGGAGCGCTCGAGGCGCTCAAAGAGTTAGAGGACCCTCTCCCGGAATGGTTCCGCAGTCCTCACAGGAAAGTCCAGGTCAGGCCCAGGGAGAAGAGGTCGATGCCGTTGGTGTCCTCGATGTCGAACGACTCGTACTCGAGCCGCGCCCCGAGGCTGCCGAAATGGGCCTGCACGCCGGCCCCGTAGGCGAATTCCGTGCCATCGTCCTTGAACCGGCTCACGGTGATCGACGACAAGCTTCCTTTCGTCTCCCAGTAGGCGACGCCGGCCTTCACGTAGAGGTCGACCAGCGGCAGCGGCAGCATCAGCATGCCGAAGCCGGCGAGTGCAGTCGCCTCGGCGTTGAACCTCGCCGCGCCGAGCGTGGCGCTGTCGCTGCCGAGGTCCATGTAGTTCACTTCCACCGCAAACACGTCGAGCGGACGGAACCCTGCGATCACCTTGTAGCCGGTGTCGTCGAGGTCGATATTGCCGCCGAAGCCGTCGATCTGCGACTGGCTGACGGCCGCACCGAGATAGAAGCCGTTGTCCGCAGCGACAGCGCTGCCTGCACAAAGCGATAGCGCGCACGCGGGCATCAGAAGTTTACGAAGCATGGGTCACTCCTCGTGACGAAACACAAGACAAGCCTTGAGCCCCCATTCTACCGGCTCAGTGCGCTTCGTCCCAATTTGCTCCCGTGCCGATGTCTACTTTCAGCGACACCTTCAGATTGGCAGCTTCCGTCATGCAGCGGCGCAGCCTGTCGCCAACTTGCGTCACCGCGTCTGCACGCACCTCGAGCACGAGCTCATCGTGCACCTGCATGATGAGCCGGGCGGGCGGGCGCTCGGCGACGCACCACGCGTGCACGTCGATCATCGCACGCTTGATGATGTCGGCGGCAGTGCCCTGCATCGGCGCGTTGATCGCGCTGCGCTCGGCGTACTGCTGCAGCTGCTTGTTGCGCGAACGGATGTCGGGCAGGTACAGGCGCCGCCCCATCACGGTCTCGACATAGCCGTCCCGCCTGGCGCGCTCGCGTGTGTCGTCCATGTAGCGCTTCACGCCGGGGTAGCGTTCAAAGTAGCGGTGGACATACTGCTGCGCGGCACCGCGGTCGATGCCGAGCTGGCGCGCGAGGCCGAAGGCGGACATGCCGTAAATCAGCCCGAAGTTGATTGCTTTCGCCGAGCGACGCTGGTCGCTGCTCACGGCGCCCGGCGCTACGCCGAACACCTCCGCCGCCGTCGCCCGGTGCACGTCCTCCCCCGCCGCGAACGCCGCGAGCAGTCCTGCATCATCCGAAAGATGCGCCATGATGCGCAGCTCGATCTGCGAGTAGTCGGCCGCCATCAGCACATGGCCGGCGGGCGCGATGAACGCCTGGCGGATGCGCCGGCCCTCGGGCGTGCGGATCGGGATGTTCTGCAGGTTCGGGTCGGTCGATGAGAGCCGGCCCGTCTGCGCGACGGCCTGGTGATAGGACGTGTGCACGCGTCCGGTGCGCGGATTGACCTGTTCGGGCAGCTTCTCCGTGTAGGTCGAACGCAGCTTCGCGAGTCCGCGGTAGTCGAGGATGAGTCGCGGCAGCGCATGTCCGGCAGCGAGCTCCTCGAGCACGTCTTCCGCGGTCGAGGGCTGCCCCGTAGGCGTCTTGCGCAGTGGCGCAATCCCGAGCTTCTCGAACAGCACGAACTGCAGTTGCTTCGGCGAGTCAAGATTGAAGGGCTGTCCCGCCTCGCGCTGCGCCGCGGCCTCGATCTCGACGAGCCGCGCGGCGAGTTCCCGGCTCTGCTCCTGCAACTTCACGGGGTCGAGCAGCACGCCCGTGTGTTCCATCGCGAACAGCACCGGCACGAGCGGTTGCTCGATCGTCGTGTACACGCGCTCGAGTGTCGGCACGGCCTCGATCGCGGGCCACAGCGTGCGATGCAGGCGCAGTGTGACATCGGCATCCTCAGCCGCATATTCCGCGGCGCGATCGACCGGCACCTGGTTGAAGCTGATCTGCTTGGCGCCCTTGCCGGCGACGTCCTCATAGTGGATCGTCTGCAGGCCCAGATAGCGCCCGGCCGCGGAGTCCATGTCGTGACGTGTCGCGACGCTGTTCCAGACGTACGATTCGAGCATCGTGTCGTAGCGGATGCCGGCAAGCGTGATGCCGTGGTTCGCGAGCACGTGCGCGTCGTACTTCAGATGATGGCCGATCTTTCCCCGCGCGGGGTCCTCGAGCAGGGGTGCCAGGCGCGCGAGGGTCGCGGCGCGATCGAGTTGCGGCGGAGCGCCCGCGTAATCGTGTGCGAGCGGCACATAGGCCGCGTGGCCGGGCTCGATCGCGAACGAGACGCCCACGATCTCGGCCTTCATGTACTCGATGCTCGTCGTTTCCGTATCGAATGCGAAGACTTCGGCAGCGGTCAGCGCGGCGAGCCAGCGCTCGAGATCGGCCTCGCCTGCAATTGTCTCGTAGCGCCTTGCAGCGACTACCGGCGGCGCCAGGGCGGGCGCATCGGGGCTCGATTCTGCCGGCGAGGAAATGATGCGCGGCGCGGTCGGAACCTTCGTCGCGGCAGCGCCGCCCGCGGCATCGTCAGGCCCGCTGCCGTCGAGCTGACGCAGGAGGCTGCGCAACTCGTAGCGGGTGTAGAGCGTACGCAACTCTTCCGCGCATGGCTCGCCTCGCACGAGGTCCTCAGGGCTCTCCGCAAGGCCGACATCCGTGCGTATCGTTGCAAGCTGACGCGACAGCTCGAGCGTGGCGAGCCCCGTGCGCAGGTTCTCGCCGACCTTGCCTTCGATCCCGCTGGCGTTCTCGATGATGCCGTCGAGCGAGCGGAAGCGCTCGAGCCATTTCGCTGCCGTCTTCGGGCCCACCTTGTCGATGCCGGGGATGTTGTCCGAACTGTCTCCGACGAGCGCGAGATAGTCGACCATCTGCTCGGGGTAGACGTCGAATTTCGCCTTCACGCCCGCGCGGTCGAGTACGGTGTTCGACATTGTATTGATGAGCGACACGTTGCCGTCGACGAGCTGCGCCATGTCCTTGTCGCCCGTCGAGATCAGCACACGCCAGCCCCGTTCCACACTGCGCTTCGCGAGGGTGCCGATCACGTCGTCGGCCTCGACGCCCGCAACGCGCAGCACAGGCAGTCCGAGGGCCCGCACGGCCTCGAGCAACGGCCCGGTCTGGACGCGCAGGTCATCCGGCATCGGCGGACGGTGTGCCTTGTACTCGGTGTACAGATCGTCGCGAAATGTCCTTCCGGGCGCGTCGAACACGACGGCGATGCGTGGCGGTGCGTAATCCTTCAGGAACTTGAGGAGCATGTTCAGCACGCCGAGCAGCGCGCCGGTCGGTTCGCCGCGCGAACTTGTGAGCGGCGGCAGCGCGTGGAATGCGCGGTACAGATACGAGGAGCCGTCGACGAGGACGATGTCGGGCGGGGCGTTCATTGGAGGGTGGAGTCTTGCAGAACACGACCGGAATGGCACGAAGTAAACCCCGCGCGGTCCAATGCGTTGCATGAGCATGGCCGATACCGTTGCCGCCGCGATCGCGACCAACCGTTTCGGGCTCGGCGCCCGGCCGGGCGAACTCGCGCGGGCGGCACCCGAGCCCCGGGGATGGTTGCGCGCACAGCTGGGCGGAGATGCCCCGGCCCTCGCGGGGGCCAGTGCGCTCGAGAGCTCGAGCGCAATTCTTTCCCAGGCCGCGAAGCTGCGCGAAGCGAAGCGGCAAGGCGCGAAATCCGGGGCTGAGCAGGGCGCGGCATCGCGGATCGCACAGGGTCTGGGCGCCTACTATCGGCCGCTCTATGTTGCCGAGGTGCGGGCGCGCTTCACTGCGGCAGTCGCAAGCGACCGGCCCTTCGTCGAGCGGCTCGTGCACTTCTGGGCCAACCACTTCGCCGTGTCGGTCGACAAGTTGGCCGTACTCGGCGTGGCGGGCGCGTACGAGCGGGAAGCGATCCGCCCGCACGTGCTCGGGCGCTTCGAGGATCTCCTGTTCGCGGTCGAGCGGCACCCGGCAATGCTTCTTTATCTCGACAACATCCAGTCGGCAGGCCCCGGCTCGCCGCTCGCGCGCCGCGCATCGGCCGCGCGTCGCCGTCGCGACCCCGGACTCAACGAAAACCTTGCGCGCGAGATCCTCGAGCTGCACACACTCGGCGTGAATGGCGGCTACACACAGGCGGACGTGACGGGCTTTGCCCGCATGATCACGGGCTGGTCGATCGGCGGCGGGCAGGGGCGACTCGCCGCGGGAGACCCGGGCCACTTCCGCTTTCGCGCCGAGCTCCATGAGCCGGGTGCGCAGCAGCTCCTCGGCAAACGCTACGCGCAAGCCGGATACGAACAGGGCGCCGCTGCGCTGCGTGATCTCGCACGCCACCCCGCAACCGCCGATCACCTGGCAGGGAAGCTCGCGCGCCATTTCATCGCGGATGATCCACCTGCGGAGGCCATCGCGCGGCTCGCAACGGCGTTTCGGCAGCACGATGGCGATCTCGTGTCCGTGTACCGCGCGCTGATCGATTCGCCCGAGGCCTGGGCGACGCCGCTCGCGAAGTACAAGACTCCGGCGGACTACATCCACTCAGCCTTTCGCGGCCTCGACCTGCCGCCTGGCGACCAGCGTGCGGGCCTCATCGCCCAGGAGCTTCTGGGTCAGCGCACCTGGTCACCGGGCTCGCCAGCAGGCTGGCCCGATCGCGCCGCCGACTGGGATGGCGCGTCCGCGTTGCTCAAGCGCATCGAATGGGCCGAGGTTGTCGGTACGCGGCTCGGCGACCGGCGCGATGCGCAGCGGATCGCTCCGGAAATCCTGGGTGGCGTCCTGACGACGGACTCATCACGTGCCATCGCCCGTGCCGCAAGCGGCGCGCAGGCCATCACGCTCCTCCTCGCCGCTCCGGAGTTCATGCGTCGATGAACCACATGACGATCGATCGCCGCAACTTCCTCGCTGCTACGGCGACGCTGCCATTCGTGAGTCGCTTCGCCTTCGCACGGGCTGCGTCGGCGCCGGACGCACGCTTCGTGTTCATCCTGCTGCGCGGTGCGCTCGATGGTCTCGCGGCAGCGCCGCCCTATGGTGATCCCGCGTATGCCGGGCTGCGCCGTGAGCTCGCCATCGCGCCACCGGGCGCGGCGAACGGCGGGTTGCGCCTCGATGGGACTTTCGCCCTGCACCCGAACTGCGGCTTTCTGCACGAGTGCTGGCAGGCGCGCGAGCTGCTGGTCGCGCACGCGGTTGCGACGCCGTACCGCGAACGTTCACATTTCGATGGCCAGGATGTGCTCGAGAACGGCGGCGTGCGACCTCATGCGCTCGCGACCGGCTGGCTCAATCGCGCGCTTGCCGCCTTGCCGGCAGTCGCACGCGTCGGGGCTCACGAGGCCCGCGGCGAAGCGGGCATCGCGCTCGGACAGAATCTGCCGCTCGCGATGCGCGGCCCCGCGCCCGTTGCATCGTGGTCGCCGTCACGCCTGCCAGCGCTCGACGACGATACACTCGCGCGCATCACCGACCTGTATGCCCGCGACCCGGTGCTGTCCCTGCGACTTGCGGATGCGCTCGCCGCGGACGACGTCGCTCGCGAGGCCTCGATGGAGACGGCACAGCGCGCGGCGGGTGCTCGCTACCTGGAAGCCATGCGGGCGGCCGGTTCGTTCCTTGCGCGTGAGAACGGCCTGCAAGTCGCCATGCTCGACACCACGGGCTGGGACACCCATGCCAACGAAGGGGGTGCGCAGGGTCAGCTCGCGACGCGCCTCGGCGCGCTCGATGCCGGGCTGCGTGCACTGAAGGAGGCGCTCGGTGCGGCGTGGCCGCGCAGCGTGGTGGTGCTCGCCACGGAATTCGGGCGTACGGCGGCAGTGAACGGTACGCGCGGCACCGACCACGGTACCGCAACGGTGGCGTTCGTGCTGGGCGGAGCGGCCCTGGGTGGGCGCATGCTGACCGATTGGCCGGGCCTGTCGAGGGGGGCTCTCTACCAGCAACGCGATCTGGCGCCCACGCTCGATCTGCGCTCGGTACTGAAAGGCGTGCTGCACGACCATCTGCGCGTGTCCTCTGCAGCGCTCGACTCCGACGTGTTCCCGGGCTCATCGATGGCGCGACCCGCGCAAGATCTCATCCGGGCCTGAAAGCTCCTGGCCGGCGTCGCGTACACTACGCAGCATGACGATCCGGACTTTCAGTGACCTGCTGGACGCGGCGCGCTCCCAGCAGGAGCCGCAGCGATTGCTGCTCGTGTTCGCCGTGGCCGAGTTGCCGCGTGACAGCGGGGCAGAGGAGAGGGCCGCGTTCGAGCGTGGCGAGGGCGGTGCGTTGAATCCCGTTGTGTGCGTCGACAAGCTCGCTGCGGAAATCCAGTCGTTCGAGGCACTGAAGACGGAATCACGCGAGGCAATATCGCGCTGGGACATCCTCTTCGTCGCCACGCTCGACGGTCGCGCCGGCGTGGCACCGAACAGCGACGAGGCCGCAGGCCCGCTCAGGATGATGGTCGAGTCGATCAAGGCGGGCCGCATCGCCAACTTCCTCACCATTGATCGCGACGGCGAACTCGTTCAGCTGCAACGCGGCTGACACGCCGGCCCGAGTCGTCGTATGCTCGCACAGCAGTTTCAAAGGGGTGGGACGGCGCATGGTCACGACATGGCTCCTGGATGAAACACCGGGCCACACGCCGCTGTGGCAGGTGTTCTGGATTTATGGCGTGCTCGTGAGCCATCTGCTGTTCGGTTCGATCCTTTATCTCTTTCGCGTTGTCGATACGCCCGCACTTGCCCTGATGCTGGCGGGTTTCGTGCTGTACACGGCGTGGATCATGCGCACCGTCTGGCGCAACGCGTTCAATGTCGGTAACCCCCTCTACGGCCACATCGCGCGCGCGCTGACGGTCGCGTGGGCGCTCAATACGGTGCTCGTGAGCGGATTCCTGCTGCTCGGGCACGTGGGCCGGATCGAGCTGCCCTTCTGATCCGCGCGCCGCTTTGAGTTTCGTCAATTTCCGGGCAGGGTTGGCGGGGCTGTCGCCCGCCTACTTCGGCATGGTGATGGCGACCGGCATCGTGTCGATCGCCGCTCATCTGCTCGGCTTCGCGTGGCTCGCGCGAAGCCTCTACGCACTGAACTGCGCCTTCTACGTGGCGCTATGGATACTGTACCTGCTGCGCCTCTGGTGGCACCCACGGGCGTTTTTCCAGGATCTCTTCGATCACTTGCGCGGCCCGGGCTACTTCACCTCGATCGCGGCTTCCGGGGTGCTCGGCAGCCAGACAATAGTGCTTTACGGGTGGCTGTCCGCTGCGTTTGCCCTCTGGTGCGTCGCGATTGCGCTGTGGCTCGTGCTCACCTACGCGATCTTCACGATTCTGACGGTGAAGGAATCGAAGCCGTCGCTCGATCGCGGCATCAACGGCGGCTGGTTGCTCGCGGTTGTCGCGACCCAGTCGATCGCCGTGCTCAGCGCGCTGCTCGCCGCGCGCATCGGGCAGCCGCACAAGCTCGAACTGAACTTCTTCGCGCTCTCGATGTGGTTGTGGGGCGGCATGCTCTACATCTGGATGATGTCGCTGATCTTCTACCGCTATACGTTCTTTTCGTTCCAGCCCGGAGACCTCTCGCCGCCCTACTGGATCAACATGGGCGCCATGGCGATCTCGACCCTGGCGGGCTCACTGCTGATCGTGAATGCGCCTGACGCGCCGTTCCTCGAGTCGCTGCGCCCCTTCATCAAGGGCTTTACGATCTTCTACTGGGCGACCGGCACCTGGTGGATCCCGATGCTGCTCGTGCTCGGTGTGTGGCGGCACATCTACCGCCGCTTTCCGCTGCAATACGATCCGCTCTATTGGGGCGCTGTGTTTCCGCTCGGCATGTACGCTGCCAGCACCCACGAGCTGATCGTGGCGCTCGACCTCGGCTTCCTCGTGCCGCTGCCGAAGATCGTGTTCGCAGTCGCGCTCGCCGCGTGGCTCACGGCTTTCGTCGGCTGGCTGCGCGCAGTTCTGCGTCCCGCGCCGCCGTGATCTCCGGCAGGTCGTGTTCCTCGCCGAGGCGCGGGAACCGGCTGAGATCCATCCGCCGGATCGCGAAGTGCATCCAGGCGAGCGCTGCGGACACGAGCACGAAGAGCAGCATGAAGCAACTCGACCAGATGTTCGTGTAGTCGGCGAGTGCGCCGAAGGCGATCGGCAGCATGAAGCCGCCCAGCCCGCCGATCATGCCGACCACACCGCCCACCGAGCCGACGTGCTGCGGATAGTAGACGGGAATGTGCTTGTACACGGCGGCCTTGCCGAGCGACATGAAGAAGCCGAGCACGAACACGATCATGGTGAAGGGCACGAGGCCGATCGCGAGGCTCAGGCGGATGTCGCCGTCGATGCCCTTCACGATGTACTGCGTGTCGGGATAGGAGAGCAGAAACGTGCAAACGGCGGAAACGCCAAACGTCCAGTACATGACGCTGCGGGCACCGATGCGGTCCGAGAGCTGCCCGCCAACGATGCGAAAGACGCTCGCAGGGATCGAGTAGCAGGCCGCGATCAGGCCTGCCGTCTTCACGTCGAGGCCGTAGGCCCCGATCAGATAGCGTGGCAGCCAGAGCGCGAGCGCGACAAAGCCGCCGAAGACGAAGAAATAATAGAGCGAAAAGCGCCAGACCTGCAGATTCGCGAGCGGCTCGATCTGCTTGCGAAACGGCATCGGCTGCGCGCCCGACACGCGCCGCTGCGCGAGCTTCGGGTCGTCCGCAGCCGTGAGAAAATAGAGCACGCCCGCTGCGGCGAGCACGATCGCCCAGATCTTTGCGACCATGGCCCAGCCCGCCGCCACGAGCACGAGCGGTGCGAGCAGCTTCGTGACTGCGGAGCCGACGTTGCCGGCGCCGAACACGCCGAGCGCGGTGCCTTGCTTCTGCGGTGGAAACCACTGCGACACGTAGGTGACGCCGACGGAGAAGGAGCCCCCCGCCACACCGACGAAGAGCGCTGCGAGCAGGAAGCCGGGATAAGTCGTGGCCCAGGTGAGCATCCAGGTCGCCACAGCCGCAACCAGCATCACGAGGGTGAGTACGAGCCGGCCGCCGTACTGATCGGCCCAGATGCCGAGGAACATGCGGATCAGCGAGCCGCTCAGGATCGGCATCGCGATGAGCAGGCCGAACTGCGTGCCGGAGAGCCCGAGTTCCTTCTGGATGGCGATGCCGATGATCGAGAAAATTGTCCAGACGGCGAAGCACACCGTGAAGGCCGCCGTGCTGAGCCACATGGCACGGTTGGCCCCGCGTCCGGCAGCCGCCTCGGCAGTCACGGGCCGGATGCCGGATTGTCCGGCACGAGCGCCTCGATCTCCGCGAGGCCGCGCACGCCGTAGTGTTCCTGCAGTGACTCGAGGTAGTGCTGCAGCTCACGCTGGCGCACCTGCAGTTCGAGATAGTCGGCGATGCGGCCGTGTACGGCATCGAAGCCGAGCGGAACACCCGCCTCGAGGGCGTCGACCTGGATGACGTGGTAGCCCCAGCGCGACTCGACCGGGAAGGCCGCGAGACCCACAGGCAGGCGAAAGACCTGGCGATCGAACTCGGGTGTCGTCTGGCCTCGCTCGAGCCAGCCGAGTGCGCCGCCTTCGCTCTTCGAAGGACAGTCGGACCGGCGCAGCGCGAAGTCGGCGAACAGCACGGGGTTGGCGCCGAGCTGCGCAATCATTTCCTCGGCATCGAGCCGGGCCTGGTGGCGACCCTTCACATCGTCGGCCGGGGCGGAGAGAAGGATATGTCGTACGCGAATGCGGTCGGGCGAGCGGAAGCGCTCGCTGTTTCGCTCGAAGTAGCGCCGGCAATCGTCCTCGGTGGGGACACGGTCGGCGATCTCGCGTTCGAGCAGCAGCCGTATGGCGGCTTCCTCGGCGGATTCCTGGTCGATGGCACGCGCCTCCGTCGCGAGGCCAAGCCGCGCGATCTCCCGCCGCAGCAACTCGCGCACGACGAGGGCGCGTGCGGCCGCCGCGCGCGACTCCTCGGGTCGGCCTGCGCGGTGGTGCTGCATCTCGCGGGCGATGTCGGCTTCGCTGATCGGCGTGTCAGCGACGAACAGCACGCAGGGCGGCGGCGTCCCGAGCGTGCGGGGCCCGTCGACCTCCGCAGCATGCGAGTGCGAGTCATGCACGTGCCGATGCGCGCCGCTCGACATGCTCAGCTCCGACGCCCGTAGTTGAGCGTCGCCTGGCGCCTGCGCACCACCTGATAGGGCCGCCACAGATAGCTGACGGGGATGCTCCAGATATGCACGAGGCGTGTGAACGGCGTCAGCAGGAACAGGGTCAGGCCGAGGACGATGTGTGCCTTGTAGACCCAGTGGACCGACGCGACCAGTGCGGCGGCGCCGCCCCGGAACGTGACAATGCGCTGTGCCCACTCGGCGAGCACGACCATGACGCTGCCATCGAGGTGGTGACTCGAAAGGAAGATCGTGTAAAGGCCGAGCAGAAGCTGCGCCAGTAACAGCACCAGAATCAGCAGATTGCGAAAATTGTCGGTGGCGCGGATGCGTACATTGAACAGGCGTCGCCACAGGAGGATCAGCATGCCGACGAGGCAGATGGCGCCGAACACTCCGCCCACGAGCATGGCCAGCAACTGCTTGAGTTCCGTGCTGATGAACACCGAATAGACCGCGTGCGGGGTCAGCAGACCGACCAGATGACCACCCAGTACGACGAGGATGCCGACATGGAACAGATTGCTGCCGAGACGCATGCCGCGATCGGAGAGCAGCTGGCTCGAGCCGCTGCGCCACGTGTACATCGAGTAGTCGAAACGGACCCAGCTGCCGATGAAGAACACCACCAGTGCGATGTACGGATAGATCTGGAAAGCAAAGACGTCGAAGTAGCTCATCGTTGCACCTGTCGGGTGGCTTGAGGCGGGCCCGGCGCGCGGCCGGACGGCGAACAATCCTGCTGGAGCGCGTCGGCGCCAAAACGGACCGCTTCTTCTTCCCACACGCGGTCCATGGCCTCGATGCTGTCGTCGCGCGGCTCCTCGCGCGCGCGCTGGCGCAGCGGGGCGAGATCGAGCTTGCCGTCGGCGTAGTCGACCAGGATCTCGAACAGGAGCGCATGGGGGCTGCCGCGCTCGGCAGCGCGGGCGCCGAGCAGGCCGACGATGTGATTGAGGTGCTGCAGCCAGTCGCGGGCCTCGGCCTGTGGTCGTTGCGACAGGTACTCGAGCAGCAATGGCAGATAGTCCGGCAGCTCCCGCGCTGCCAGCACGAAGCCGTTTTTCCGGTAAGCAGCCACCAGATCGACCATGGCCTGGCCGCGGTCGCGCGATTCGCCGTGGATATGCTCGAACATCAGCAGGCTCATCGAGCGCCCACGATCGAAGGTGGACAGCCAGCGATCCTGCGCCTCGAGCGGGTCGGTCGCGAGGAGGGCGCGCACGAAATCCTCCAGCGCGCCGCGGCGGTGTGGCGCGAGTTCCGGATCAGCGCACGCAGCGAGGAGTTCCCCGCCGTGCTCCCACAGCTCGTCCCGCGGATAGTCGATCAGCACGCTCAGGAGCTTGAGCAGGCTCATCCGACCTCCTCGAACTTCTCCTGCCGGTTCGGGTGAACGAAGTACCGGGAGGTCTTGCGCTGGGTGAAGAGGTCGACCGGAGTGTCGCCGCTGCAACCGTTGCCCCAGGTGAATCCGCAGCCGCCGCGCTCGCCAAAGGCATCATTGGCGTATTCGCGGTGAGCCGTCGGGATCACGAAGCGGTCTTCGTAGTTGGCAATGGCGAGATAGCGGTACATGTCTTCGGCCTGCGCTGCCGTGAGCCCTGCCTGCGCGAGCACGGCATGGTCCTCCACGCCGTCCACGTTGATCGCGCGGCGCCAGGCGCGCATCGCCATCATCCGCTCGAGCGCGCGCACCACCGGCGCCTCATCACCCGCCGTGAGCAGGTTGGCGAGGTAGCGCACCGGAATGCGCAGCGATGCCACGTCGGGCAACGCGCCGTTCATGCCGACGCGGCCGCGCTCCGCGGCGGACTGGATCGGCGACAGCGGCGGCACGTACCAGACCATGGGGAGCGTGCGGTACTCCGGATGCAGCGGCAACGCCAGCCGCCAGTCGATGGCGAGCTTGTAGACCGGCGAGGCCTTCGCGGCATCGAGCCAGTTGTCCGGGATGCCCTCCTTGCGCGCGGCCGTGATCACCGCCGGGTCGAACGGATCGAGGAAAATGTCGAGATGCGCCTGGTAGAGATCCTTCTCGGCCGGCACCGAGGCCGCCTCCTGGATGCGGTCCGCGTCGTAGAGCATCACGCCGAGATAGCGGATGCGGCCGACACAGGTCTCGGAGCACACCGTGGGCTCGCCCATCTCGATGCGCGGGTAGCAGAAGATGCACTTCTCGGACTTGCCGCTCTTCCAGTTGTAATAGATTTTCTTGTACGGACAGGCGGACACGCACATGCGCCAGCCGCGACACTTGTCCTGATCGATGAGGACGATGCCGTCCTCCTCGCGCTTGTAGATCGCCCCCGACGGACATGCCGAGACACACGCCGGATTGAGGCAGTGCTCGCACAGGCGCGGCAGGTACATCATGAAGGTCTTTTCGAACTGGCCGTAGATTTCCTTCTGCACGCCGTCGAAATTGCGATCCTTGCTGCGCTTGGCGAACTCGGTGCCGAGGATCTCCTCCCAGTTCGGCCCCCAGTTGATCTTCTGCATGCGCTCGCCGCTGATCAGCGAGCGTGGGCGGGCGGTGGGCTGGTGCTGGCCCGCAGGTGCTTCGTGCAGATTCTGGTAGTCGAAATCGAACGGCTCGTAATAGTCGTCGATCTGCGGCAAGTCGGGGTTCGCGAAGATCTTCGACAGCATGCGCCAGCGGCCGCCGGCGCGTGGCACCAGCTTGCCGCTGCCGGTGCGCACCCAGCCGCCGTTCCACTTGTCCTGGTTTTCCCACTCCTTCGGGTAGCCGATGCCAGGCTTGGTCTCGACGTTGTTGAACCACGCGTACTCCACGCCCTCGCGTGAAGTCCACACGTTCTTGCAGGTGATCGAGCAGGTGTGACAGCCGATGCACTTGTCGAGGTTCAGCACCATCGCAATCTGCGCGCGGACTTTCATCGCACCATCTCCTTTGCCGCGGCCGGCACGGGTTCGTCATCCAGCCAGTCGACTTTCGCCATCTTGCGCACGATCACGAACTCGTCGCGGTTGGTGCCGCAGGTGCCGTAGTAGTTGAAGCCGTAGGCGAGCTGCGCATAGCCGCCGATCATGTGGGTGGGCTTCAGTACCACACGGGTCACCGAATTGTGGATGCCGCCGCGGGTGCCCGTGATTTCCGATCCCGGCACGTTGATGATGCGTTCCTGTGCGTGATACATCATGGCCATGCCGGCCATCACGCGCTGGCTGACCACCGCGCGCGCGGCGATCGCGCCGTTGACGTTGAACAGCTCGATCCAGTCGTTGTCCTCGATGCCGGCTTCGCGGGCGTCGGTCTCGCTGATCCACACGATCGGGCCGCCGCGCGACAGCGTCTGCATGATGAGGTTGTCGCTGTAGGTGCTGTGGATGCCCCATTTCTGGTGCGGAGTGATCCAGTTCAGCACGATCTCGCGATGGCCGTTGCCGCGTTTGTTGTGCAGCGGCTCGATGGTCTTGGTGTCCACCGGCGGCCGGTAGCTCATGAAGCCCTCGCCGAACGCGATCATCCACTCATGGTCCTGATAGAACTGCTGGCGACCGGTGACGGTGCGCCACGGGATCAGTTCGTGGACGTTGGTGTAGCCGGCGTTGTAGCTGACGTGCTCGTCCTCGAGCCCCGACCAGATCGGCGAGGAGATGATCTTGCGCGGCTGCGCCTGGATGTCGCGGAAGCGGATGGCTTCGTGTTCCTTGCCGACGGCGAGATGGGTGTGTTCGCGACCGGTGAACGCCTCCAGTGACTCCCAGGCCTTGACCGCGACATGGCCGTTGGTTTCCGGTGCGAGGTGCAGGACCACTTCGGCGGCGTCGATGGCGGAGTAGATGTTCGGCCGGCCCTTGCTGATGCCCTCATCGAGCACGCGATGGTTGAGATCGCCGAGGAACTTCACCTCGTCCTTCGTATCCCAGTTGAGACCCTTGCCGCCGTTGCCTTGCTTGTCGAGCAGTGGCCCGAGCGACGTGAACTTCTTGTAGAGGTTGGGGTAGTCGCGCTCGACCATGGCGATCGAAGGCAGGGTCTTGCCCGGCACCGGTTCGCACTCGCCCTTCTTCCAGTCCCTGGCGCCAAAGGGCATCGCGAGTTCGTTGGGGGTGTCGTGCAGCGTGGGTACAAGCACCACATCCTTCTCCACGCCCAGCACGCCCGGGGCCATGTCGCTTACCGACCGGGCGATGCCCCGGAAGATGTCCCAGTCGCTGCGTGCTTCCCACGCCGGATCCACCGCCTTCGACAGCGGGTGGATGAACGGGTGCATGTCGGAGGTATTGAGGTCGTCCTTCTCGTACCAGGTGGCGGTGGGCAGCACCACATCGGAGTACAAGGCGGTGGTGCACATGCGGAAGTCGAGCGTGACCAGCAAGTCGAGCTTGCCTTCGGGCGCCGCGTCCCGCCACCTGATCTCCTCGGGTTTCACCGCGCCGCGCTCGCCCAGGTCCTTGCCCTGCAAGCCATGGCGTGTGCCGAGCAGGTGCCGCAGCATGTACTCGTGGCCCTTGCCCGAGGAGCCGAGCAGGTTCGAGCGCCAGATGAACATGACACGCGGGAAGTTCTCGGGCGCATCCGGATCGGCGTAGGCAAAGTCGAGCTGTCCGCCCTTGAGCTGCTGCACCACATAGTCGGCCGCGGGGAGGCCCGCGGCCTCGGCGGCTCTCGCCACCTCCAGCGGATTGCGGTTCAGCTGTGGTGCGCTCGGCAGCCAGCCCATGCGGATCGCCTTGAGGTTCAGGTCGGCCTGACTGCCGCTGTACCTGGCCGGATCGGCGAGCGGGGAGAGAATTTCCCTGATCTCGATCTTCTCGTAGCGCCACTGGTCGGACATGAAATAGAAGAACGAGGTGCCGTTCATCTGTCGCGGCGGCTTGCTCCAGTCGAGCCCGAACGCGAGCGGCTGCCAGCCGGTCTGTGGGCGCAGCTTTTCCTGGCCGACGTAATGCGCCCAGCCACCACCGGTCTGACCGACGCAGCCGCACATCATCAGCAGGTTGATGAGGCCGCGATAGTTCATGTCGTTATGGAACCAGTGGTTCATGCCGGCGCCGACGATGATCATGCTGCGGCCGCGGGTCTTGGCCGCCGTGTCCGCGAATTCGCGCGCGATCTCGATGACTTCGGCGCGCGGCACGCCAGTGATCCTTTCCTGCCAGGCCGGCGTGCCCGGCAGATCCTGGTCGTAATTCGCGGCCACGTTGCCGCCGCCGAAGCCGCGGTCGACTCCGTAATGCGCCAGCAGCAGGTCATAGACGGTGGCCACTTCCCACTGCTTGCCATCCGACAGTTTCAGGCGGCGCACCGGGATGTGGCGCTCGAGAATGTCGGAGAACTTGGACGCCGTGAAGCGATCGTGCTCGACGCCACCGAAATACGGGAAGCTCACCGCCTCGATGCCATCGTGGGCGTCTTTCAGTGACAGGCGCAGGCGGGTCTCGCGGCCGGCACTGTCCTTCTCTTCAATGTTCCATTTGCCCTTCTCGCCCCAGCGAAAGCCGACGGAGCCATTGGGCACGGTCACCTGGTCGCTTTTCTCGTCGAAGGCGAGCGTCTTCCATTCGGGATTGTTGCTCTCGCCCAGGCCGCCGAGATCCGAGGCGCGCAGGAAGCGCTCTGGTACGAGGCGACCGTCGGCGCGGCGCTCGAGCCGCACCAGCAGCGGCATGTCGGTGTACTGGCGGCAGTAGTCGATGAAGTAGTCGGCCGGCTTGTCGACGTGGAACTCTTTCAGGATCACGTGACCGAAGGCGAACGCGAGCGCCGCGTCGGTGCCTTGCTTCGGGTGCAGCCAGTGATCCGTGAGCTTGGCGACTTCGGCGTAGTCGGGCGTGATGGCCACGGTCTTGGTGCCGTTGTAGCGCGCTTCGGTGAAGAAGTGCGCATCGGGCGTGCGCGTCTGCGGCACGTTCGAGCCCCAGGCGATGAGGTAGCGGCTGTTGTACCAGTCGGCCGACTCGGGCACGTCGGTCTGCTCGCCCCATACCTGCGGACTCGAGGGTGGCAGGTCGCAGTACCAGTCGTAGAATGACAGGCACGCACCGCCGAGCAACGACAGATACCGCGCGCCGGAGGCATAGGAGACCATCGACATCGCGGGAATGGGTGAAAAGCCGATCACGCGATCGGGGCCGTGCTGTTTCACCGTGTGCAGGTTCGAGGCAGCGATGATCTCGTTGGCCTCGTCCCAGCGCACGCGGGCGAAGCCACCCATGCCGCGCTGCGTCTTGTAGCTTCTCGCCTTGACGGGGTCGTTGACGATGCTGGCCCAGGCGTCCACCGGGCTCATCGTCTTGCGCGCTTCACGCCACAGTCGCAGCAGCGCGCCGCGTACCAGCGGATACTTGAGGCGATTGGCGCTGTACAGATACCAGGAGTAGCTCGCGCCGCGCGGGCAGCCGCGCGGCTCGTGGTTCGGCAGATCGGGGCGCGTGCGCGGATAGTCCGTCTGCTGCGTCTCCCACGTCACGAGGCCGTTCTTGACGTAGATCTTCCAGCTGCACGAGCCGGTGCAGTTCACGCCGTGGGTGGAGCGCACGATCTTGTCGTACTGCCAGCGAGCGCGGTAGGAGTTCTCCCAGTCGCGGCTTTCCGTTTTCGTGAAGCCGTGGCCGTCGGCGAACTCTTCGGTGTCCCGCTTCAGGAACTGCAGCCGGTCGAGGAAATAGCTCATCGTCGGAACCTCTTGCGCATCGTGCGCGCCGGTGCGGAATTCAACACGGCGCTTCCGCCCCGCGTCGCAGGTACCACCACCATGTGATCGCGAGGCAACTCAGATAGAAAACCAGAAAGCCATAATACGCGGCTGCGGGCCCGCCGGTGATCGCGATCGAGCTGCCATAACTTTTGGGAATGAAGAAGCCGCCGTATGCGCCGATCGCGGAACTGAAGCCCACCACCGCCGCCGACTCGATGCCGGCCTGCCGTTGCGACGCAAGCTTGCCCGCGTCGTCCTCGCCCGCCGCGAGCCTCTGGTGGAAAGAACGGAAGATCACCGGAATCATGCGGAAGGTCGAGCCGTTGCCGATTCCCGTGATGATGAACATCGCGATTGTCGCGGCGAGGAAGCCGGGGAAGCTGCCGGCTGAGCCGGCATGCGGCAGGAAGTATATTTTAAGGACAACACCGGCGATCAGCAGCAGGAACACCCAGAAGGTCAACATCGCGCCGCCGATGCGGTCGGCGAGCCAGCCACCGGCGGGGCGCGCGAGCGCGCCCACGAGTGGCCCGAGAAACGCGTAGTCGAGCGGGTCCACGCCCGGGAACTGGGTCTTGACGAGGAGGGGAAACGCTGCGGAGAAGCCGATGAACGAGCCGAAAGTTCCGACGTAGAGCCAGCACATGAGCCAGTTGTGCTTGCGCTTGAAGATCGAAGCCTGCTCGTTGAACGAGGAACGCGCGCTCGCGAGGTCGTTCATGCCGAACCAGGCGGCCAGCGCACTGGCGACGAGCAGCGGAATCCACAGGAAACCCGCATTCTGCAGGAAGAGGCCCGGTTCGCCGGTGCCGGCCTGCGGGCTACCCGCGAGCGAGCCGAAGACGCCTGCGGTCACGACTGCCGGGACAAGAAACTGCACCGTCGACACACCGAGGTTGCCGAGCCCCGCGTTCATGCCGAGCGCATAACCCTGCATCTGCTTCGGGTAGAAGAACGAGATGTTCGCCATCGACGAAGCGAAATTCCCGCCGCCGAGCCCGCACAGGATCGCGATCGCGACGAACTGCCAGTAGGGGGTTGCCGGGTCCTGCACGGCAAGTGCGAGCCACAGTGTCGGGATCGCGAGCATGGCCGTCGACAGCGCGGTCCAGCGCCGCCCGCCGAAGATCGGCACCATGAACGAATAGAAGATGCGCAGCGTCGCGCCCGAGAGTGCGGGCAGGGCGGTCAGCCAGAACAGCTGATCGGTCGTGAAGCGAAAGCCCGCCCGATTGAGGTTGACCGCAACGACCGAGAAGAGCATCCACACCGCGAACGCGAGCAGCAGCGCCGGAATCGAGATCCACAGATTGCGGGTCGCGATGCGACGGCCCGTCGCCTCCCAGAACGCCGGATCCCCGATTTCCCATTTCGTAATCTCGGCCGATTGGCCCATATCGCGACTTCGACGCCTGTTCATTGTGTGACCGCAAGTCTAGGTAGCGCAGCGCACCATCGCCTTGCCGTGGATCAAGCTCGCGTGACCCTGCGCCTGCGGATGCTACGTATGGCGACCGGCCCGGTGACTATACTGCGCCGGTCTGCCGCTTCGCCATGAAGGACTACTGAAGGATGGCATTGCTGACTCCCGCTGAAGCCGATCAGGTCATCGCCAACCACATGCGCCCCCTCGCGAAGGAAGCGCTGCCGCTTGTGCAATGCGCGGGTGCCCTGCTGCAGGAGGACATCCATGCCGAGCGCGATCAACCACCCTTTGACCGCGTCGCCATGGACGGCGTCTCCCTTGCCTCGCAGGCGGTGCGCGAGGGGCTGCGGTCCTTTCGGGTGCAGGCCTTCCAGGCCGCGGGCGATCCACCCGCGATCCTCGCGGACGTTGCGCACTGCATCGAGATCATGACTGGGGCGAAGCTGGCGCAGGGCTGCGATGCTGTGGTGCCGGTCGAGCGTGTCACGCGGCGCGGAGACACCGTGGTGCTCGACGAGTCGGTCGTGGTGGAACCCTGGCAGAACGTGCACCGGCGTGGCAGCGACGCGCGTGAAGGAGCGCGCCTGCTCGCCGCCGGCACCATTTTGCGCGCGCCGGAGATTGCCGTCGCCGCATCCGCCGGCCGGCCCCGTCTGCGCGTCGCGGTACAGCCCTCGATCATCGTGGTGTCCACCGGCAACGAGCTGATCGATCCGGGCGAGCCGATCCTCCCGCACCAGGTAAGGCGGTCGAATACCTATGGCCTCGTGTCGCAACTGCGGCTGCGCGGCTTCAGTCGCGTCACCGACGACCATGTGGTCGACGACATGGCAGTCTTGCAGCGCGCGCTGCGGCTCCATCTCGACACGCACGACGTCCTTGTCCTGAGTGGCGGGGTCTCCGCGGGGCGGTTCGATCTCGTGCCGCAGGCTCTGATCGAACTTGGCGTGCAGCAGCATTTTCACAAGATCGCGCAGCACCCCGGCAAGCCCCTGTGGTTTGGCACCACGCCCGCCGGCGTCGCCGTGTTCGGGCTGCCCGGCAATCCGGTGTCGTCGCTCGTGTGTCTCGCGCGCTATGTCGTTCCGGCATTGCGTGCCGCGTCGGGTGGTGTTCCGCGGCCGCAGGATGCGGTCGCGCTCGCGGCGCCTGTGCGCGTGAAGTCGCCGATGGCCTGGTTTCTTCCGGTGCGCCTCGCGTGGGACGGGCAGGGCGCCTTGTCGGCGGAGCCGTGTCCGACCAATGGTTCCGGCGACTTCACAAGCCTCGTCGGCACGGATGGTTTCGTGGAACTGCCACCGGGGCCCAGGGAATGCGGGCGCGGCTTCGTCGCACCCTTCCATCCCTGGTAGTCAGGCTGCGCGTTGCGCAGATCGCAGCATCGCGTCGATGAGAGCGAGGCGCGGGGCGGAGGCTCCGGGAGTCGGGCGGCGGGATCGCAGGGCCTGAATCGCTGCGATGCCCTCCTCGAGGGAAGCGGCGCGGCGCATCGGGCCGAGGCAGCGCCACATCAGGTCGCGCAGTTCGTCCGGGACTTCACTTTCATCGAGCTCGTGCGATTCGCCGCACGCGGCGGCGGGCACGCTCCCCTCCCGGCCGAGCGCCTGCCCGAGGCGCTGTCCGAACACCACGGCCTCGAGCAGCGAATTGCTCGCCAGCCGGTTGGCGCCATGCAGCCCGGTGCAGGCCGCCTCACCGACCGCCCACAGGCGCGGCAGGCTCGTGCGGCCGTCGAGATCCACAGCGATCCCGCCCATGTGATAGTGGGCGGCGCAAGTCACCCTGATCGGCTCGCGGTGGGGGTCGATGTCGTGCTGCCGGCAAGCCCGATAGGCGGTGGGGAACGATTGGGCGACTTCCGTGCCGTGCAGGGACGTCGCATCGAGCCAGACGCCTTTTCCGGCGGCTTGCTCCCTGTGGACGACCTGCGCAACGACATCGCGCGGCGCGAGATCCCCGAGCGGATGCGCCGTCTGCATGATGCGCCGGCCATCCTCACCCAGAAGATGCGCACCCGCGCCGCGCAGGGCCTCGGTGATCAGGGGCAGCGGGCGCGCTGCAACATCGAGTGCCGTGGGATGAAACTGCACGCTTGCGAGATCAGCGCAGCGCACTCCCGCGGCCAGCGCCATCGCGAGGCCATCCCCGCGGGCGCTCGTGGGGTTGGTCGTGCGCTGGTAGAGCGCGCCGATTCCGCCTGTGGCAACGACGATGTCGCGGGCACGGACCGTGATGGGTTTCCCGTCGACGCCGCGCGCAATCACCCCGCCGGTGCCGCCCGGACCGCGCAGGAGGGCAACCGCGCGCATGCGTGGCAGTGCCTCGACATGCGAGGCCTCTGCAACCTGCTCGCGCAGCGCACGCATGATCTCGGCACCGGTGGCATCGCCGCCGGCGTGCAGCACCCGCGCCCGGCTGTGGGCGGCCTCGAGATGCAACGACCAGAGGCCGTCCGTGCGCGCAAAGCGCACGCCAAGGGATTCGAGCCAGTGGACGGCGGACGGTGCGCCATGGCAGGCGAACCGGACGGCGCCGTCATCGTTGCGACCGCGCCCGGCAACACGCGTGTCGGTGGCGTGCAGTTCGGGCGAGTCATCGGCGCCGACCGCGGCGGCGATGCCACCCTGCGCCAGCTCGCTCGCCGCGTCTCCCGAGTACAGCAGGCACACGCGGCGCCCGCGGGCGCTCAAGGCCGTAACCAGGCCCGCGGCGCCCGCGCCGAGGATCAGCACATCCGTGTCGATCGCGGTCATGCGCCGCGCGGGCGGCCGAGATCGAACATGCGCTGTACGGCACGGCGCGCGCCGGCCGCGATATCCGCGGGGATTTCGATCGCGGGGGCGAGTTGCTCGAGGCTCGCGCGAATGCCCGCGAGCGTGATGCGCTGCATGTGCGGGCACAGATTGCAGGGCCGCTGAAAATCGGTGTCCGGGAATGCGCCCGCGATGTTGTCCGCCATCGAGCACTCGGTAATCAGGACGGCAAGCTTCGGCTGCTCACGCGCGATCGTGGCGATCATGCCGGACGTCGAGCCGACGTAGTCGGCAGCGTCCTGCACGTCCTGCGGGCACTCCGGGTGCGCGAGCACATAGGCCTGCGTCGACTTGCGGTACTCACGCACCTCCTCGCCGGTGAAGCGCTCGTGCACTTCGCAATGGCCGCGCCAGGGGATGATGCGCACGCGGGTGTTCGCCGCGACGTAGGCCGCGAGATACTCGTCCGGAACGAGGATCACCTCCGGCGCGCCGAAACTCTCGACCACGAGCTGTGCGTTCGACGACGTGCAGCATGCGTCACATTCGCTCTTCACCGCCGCGCTCGTATTCACGTAGCAGACGACCGGCACACCCGGGTGCTGGTGGCGCAGGGCGCGCACGTCTTCGGGTGTGATCGAGTCGGCGAGCGAGCAGCCCGCTTCGAGGTCCGGCAACAGCACGGTCTTGTCCGGCGCGAGCAGCTTCGCGGTTTCGGCCATGAAGCGCACGCCGCACATCACGATGACGTCGGCGGTCGACTGCGCGGCCTGCCGGGCAAGCTCGAGCGAGTCGCCAACGACATCGGCCACGCCGTGAAAGATCTCGGGCCGCTGGTAATTGTGCGCGAGCACGACCGCGTTGCGCTCGCGCTTGAGTGCCTCGATGGCGGCGATGAGCTCGAAATGCACGTCCCACTCGGCGGCCGGCATCAGGCGCGCGACGCGCTCATGGCGGCGGGCGTGCTCCGCGGCGTCGTACGCGCGGTAATCGGTGCGGAGTGCGGACTTCACAGCCGTCCGAAGACGAGCGAGGCGTTGGTGCCGCCGAAGCCGAAGCTGTTCGACATCACCGTGTCCACGCGCATGCGCCGCGTCTCTCTCAGTATCGGGTAGCCGGCGCAGGCCGGATCGAGTTCGTCGATGTTGATGGAGCCGGCGAGGAAGCCGTCGCGCAGCATCAGCAGCGAGTAGATGGCTTCCTGCACGCCCGCGGCCCCAAGCGAATGCCCCGACAGGGACTTGGTGGAAGACACGAGCGGCAGATCGAACCCGAAGACCTCGCGTACGGCGTTGAGCTCGATCACGTCGCCGAGCGGCGTCGAGGTGCCGTGCGCGTTCACGTAGTCCACCGGTTGCCTGACACCCGCGAGCGCCTGGCGCATGCAGCGCACGGCGCCCTCACCGGACGGCTGCACCATGTCCGCGCCGTCGGCCGTGACGCCAAAGCCCAGCAATTCGGCGAGGATCGGCGCGCCGCGCGCCTGTGCGTGCTCGAGGGATTCGAGCACGAGCATGCCGCCGCCGCTCGCGATCACGAAGCCGTCGCGATTCACATCGTAGGCACGCGAGGCGAGCTCGGGTGTCGCGTTGCGTGCCGTGGAGAGCGCGCCCATCGCGTCGAAGAGTGCGGTGAGCGACCAGTGCTCTTCTTCGCCGCCGCCACAGAACATCACGTCCTGGTTGCCCCAGCGGATCTGCTCGGCTCCGGCGCCGATGCAGTGCGCGCTCGTCGCGCAGGCGGAAGTCAGCGAATAGCTGACGCCTTTCACGTGGTAGGTCGTCGCGAGGCAGGCCGCGATCGTGCTGCACATCGTGCGTGGCACGCGGGTCGCGCCAACCTTGCGCAGGCCGCGCGTGCGAAGCGTGTCCGCGGCTTCGACGATATTGGCGGGTGACCCGCCGCCCGTGCCGGCGATCAGGCCGGTACGCGGGTTGCTGATCTGCTCCGGGGTCAGGCCGCTCGCTTCGATCGCGCGCGCCATGGCGATCGCGGCGAACGCCGCGGCATCGCCCATGAAGCGCAGGTCGCGCCGGTCGAGGTGATCGGCGACGACGATTTCCGGAACTCCCGCGACATGGCTGCGCAGCCCCAGGGTCGGGTAATCAGGCATTGCCCGGATGCCCGAGCGGCCCTCGGCGAGCGCGCCCGAAACCGAATCGGCATCGTTGCCGAGGCAGGACACGATGCCCAGCCCCGTGACGACCACACGGCGCATCAGGAGCTTCCCTCGTTGTTGAAGAGGCCGACACGCAATCCCTTCGCCGAGTAGATCGGCTCGCCATCCGCGCAGAGCGACGCATCGCCCACGATCATCACGAGCTTGCGCGCGATCACGCGCTTGATATCGATCCGGTACTCCACGCGCTTCACATGGGGCAGCACCTGCCCCGAGAAGCGCACTTCATCGACGCCGAGCGCGCGGCCGCGGCCTTCATGGCCGCTCCAGGCCAGATGAAACCCGATCAGCTGCCACATCGCGTCGAGTCCGAGGCAACCCGGCATCACCGGGTCGCCGATGAAATGGCACGCAAAGAACCAGAGTGAGGGGTCGATGTCGAGCTCCGCCCGGATCTCGCCGGCGCCGTAGGCGCCGCCCTCGTCCGAGATCAGGGTGACGCGGTCGACCATGAGCATCTGCCCGACCGGTAGCCGCGGCGTGCGCGGCCCGAAAAGCCTGCCTTCACCACAGGCGATCAGCTCCTCTCTCGTGAAGCTCTGTTGCCGTTCGGTGCGGGTGGTTTTCACAGCGGCGCTGCTGATCTGCATGGATTCATTACAGCCCGGCCCCTGCACGACCGCCTTGATGTCGATCAAGGAGTTGCGCCCACATGGTGTCCGTACGCTGCAGCACGTCCGGGCTCATCGCGAGTGGTCGGCCCCAGCTGCGGCGCGTCTCGCCGGGCCACTTGTTGGTCGCGTCGATCCCGAGCTTCGAGCCAAGGCCGGCGATGGGGCTCGCAAAGTCGAGATAGTCGATCGGGCTGCGGCGCACGAGCAGCGTGTCGCGCGCGGGGTCGACCCGGGTCGCGATCGCCCAGATGACCTCCTGCCAGTTGCGCACGTCGATGTCGTCGTCGGTGACAATCACGAACTTAGTATAGAGAAACTGACGCAGGCTCGACCACACGGCCTGCATGATCTGCCGCGCATGCCCGGGGTAGGCCTTGCGGATGCTGACGACCGCCACGCGGTAGGAGCAGGCCTCGGGCGGCAGATGGAAGTCCACGATTTCCGGGTGGCTCCGCTGCAGCATCGGCACGAACATCTCGTTGAGCGACATCGCGAGCACGGAGGGTTCGTCCCAGGGCGAGCGGCCCATGTAGCCGCCGTGATAAAACGCCTGCCTCCGCATCGACAGGCGCTCGACGGTGAGGACGGGGAACTTCGCCTGGCTGTTGTAGTACCCCGTGTGATCGCCAAAGGGCCCTTCGAGCGCCTCGTCGCCCGGGGTGATATGACCCTCGAGCACGATCTCGGCGCTGGCGCAGGCGTCGAGGCCCACGCCGCTGCGAAACACCACGCTGCGCCGGCGGCGCAGCAACCCCGCGAACTGGTACTCGGAGACGCTGTCGGGTATCGGGGTTGCCGCGGCGACCAGCAGGGCCGGGTCAGCGCCGATCATGACGACGACCGGGAAGGGCTTGCCGGGGTGATCGCGCTGCCAGTCACGAAAATCGAGCGCCCCGCCCCGGTGTGACAGCCAGCGCATGATCACGCGGTTCCTGCCGATCACCTGTTGCCGGTACGGCGCGATGTTCTGCCGCGGCTTGCGCGTGCCGCGCGTCACGACGAGGCCCCAGGTGATGAGCGGGCCGGCGTCCTCCGGCCAGCAGGTCCACACGGGCAGACGCGTGAGGTCGACTTCGGCGCCGGTCTGCACCGTATCGTAGTCGAGGGGCCGCGGCACGCTGCGCGGCGAGGCCTTGAGCAGCGGCAGGAATGCGGGCAGGCGGCCGAGCGCCTCGGTCGGCCGGTCGGGCCAATGCGGCTCGCGCAGGAAGGCGAGCGTCTCGCCGATCTCGCGAAACTGCTTCACGCTCTCATAGCCGAGGGCGGCTGCCACCCGCCGCTGTGTGCCGAAGAGGTTGCCGAGTACCGGGATGGCCGATCCGCGCGGCTGCTCGAACCACAGCGCAGGCCCCCCTGCCTTGAGGCTGCGCTGGCACAAGTCCGTCATCTCGAAGCGCGGATCGACCGGGAACGGCACGCGCTGCAGATCGCCCTGACGCTCGAGCGTCTGCACGAAGTCGCGAAGACTCGGGTAGGTCATCGCACCGCCCCGTGAGGCGCTCGCGCATTGACGGATATCAAGCGGTGCTGGCGTGTCGCATGGCAAGAATGCATGTCTGCCTTTCCCGGGAGTTTGTCATGCCGGATCCGGTCATCCTCCTTCGGCGCCTGCTGCGCCACGCGCCCGCGACCTTGCACGCGCGCGTGGTGACGCTGGCGGTCAATCAACTGCTGCGCGGTCAGCCTCTCGCGGACCGGCTCGATGAACTTGCTGGCAAGTGCTTCAGGCTCAGCATCGAAGACGTGCCGCTCGCGCTCACGTTCGAGGTGGCCGAGGGTGGGCTGCGACGCTCGACCCGGGCGCCGCACGTCACGATTCGCGGGACGCTCCAGGATTTCGTCGATCTTGCGCGCCGTCGCGAGGACCCCGACACCCTCTTCTTCCAGCGACGCCTCTCCGTCGAAGGGGAGACCGAGACCGGCCTTTGCCTCAAGAACCTGCTCGACGGCTGGGAGTACGACCTGCCCGGGCATCTGCGCGCGGTGCTGCCCGGCCCCGTCGCCGGTCTCACCCTGCATGGTCTATCCCTGCTTCGCCCCGCGCATAGCCGTCGCAGTAGCCGCCCGGCAGCGAAGGCTCAGGGAGCCTGGTAGCCGCGTCCGCTGAGTCGAGCGCGGCGCGGAACGCGCGTATCACCGCCGGAAAGTCCTGCGACTGCGGCGAGAGGCGCAGGATGTCGACTCCCGCCGAACGCAGTGCGTCGATGTGAGGCAGGAGATTCTGTACCGCCGCCGATTGGGTCTGGATGCCGTTCAAGGTCAGGAATGGCTGATCGTCGCGCGAATAGAGCGTGATGCCATCGGGATAGTCGCCACAGATGAAGCCGCACTCGTCCTTCGGCCGGTTCTGTGCGCGCGCCGTGAAGCAGCGCGCCGAGAACGCGAGCGGCAGGCGGCCGTACGCGAACACTTCGATCTCGAGCCCCGGCGGACGTGTCGCGCCGAGCGTCGCGATCGTCGTGAGCGGTATTTCCACGGGAGCCACCCAGCGTCGCGCGCCGTGCGCCGCCATCATTCCGAGCGTTGCTTCGTTGTAGATGTTGAGGTGCGGACCGGCGACGAACGGGCGTCCGGCGCTGTACTGCACCGCCGCCATGTCGTTGGCTTCGACGCAGCCGCCTGCACTGTCGGTGATGCGAGCCATCGTGGCGAGCTCGGATTCAGCCTCGATGAGCGCGAGCGTCGAGAACACGACTTCCTTGCCGGCGTCCGTGAGCGCCTGCGCGACCATCGGCCAGTCTTCCCGCTGCAGCACCCGCCGTTTGCTGCAGACGACCTCGCCGAGGTAGACGATGTCGACCGGTGCGTCGCAGAGCGCGGCGTAGAACTCGAGCGCGACGTTGCGCTCCCAGAGATAGAGAATGGGCCCGACCGCGAGTTTCATCGTGCGCGGGCTCATTGCCACGGTCGGTGATAGGCGCCGAGCGTGTGCGTGCGCCCTTCGGCCAGCGCATCGAGCGCACTGAGCAGGTCGGCGGGCGGCGTCCAGCTCGCGGGCGAACCGGCACGATCGTCGCCGCGGCCCTCATCGCGACCGGGGTAGGCAGCCGCACACAGATCCAGCGCCCGTCGCAGCAGACCCGTGACTTGCGCGACGTAGGCCGGCGAGCGCTGCCGGCCTTCCACCTTGATGGCCTTGACGCCCGCCGCCATCAGCGCCGGCAGCACATCGAGCGCGTTGAGACTCGTGGGCTCCTCGAGCGCGTGAAATACCGAGTCGTTCACGCGAAAGCGTCCCTTGCACAGGGTCGGGTAGCCCGCGGCCTCGCCCGGTGCATAGCGGTCGATCAGGATGCCGTTCAGGCGCGACTGGCGTCCGGCAGGCGTTTCCTCCCATCGCACCGCATGCGCTGGCGAGCAGACGCCCTGCGTGTTCGGCGAGTGGCCGGTGGCGTAGGAGGAGAGCGCGCAGCGGCCCTCGACCATTACGCAGAGGCTGCCAAAGCCGAAGACTTCGATCTCCGCTTCGGTGCGTTCGATCAGCCTCGAGACCTGCGTGACGGACAGTACCCGCGGCAGCACCGCGCGTCGTACGCCGAACTCGCGCCGGTAGAATTCGATCGCGCGCCAGTTCGTCGCCGAGCCCTGCACGCTCAGGTGCAGGCGCAGCGCCGGATGGCGATCCACTGCGTAGCGCATCAGGCCGGGATCGGCAAGGATCAGCGCATCGACGCCGAGGCGCGCGGCGGTGTCGATCACAGCCGTCGCGGGCTCCCATGTGGCCGGCGAGGGGTAGACATTGAGCGCGACGAAAACGCGGGCCCCGCGCTCGTGCGCATAGGCGATGCCCGCAGCGGCTTCCTTCTCGCTGAAATTCAGGCCGGGAAAATTGCGTGCGTTGGTGGCCCCGCGAAAACCGATGTAGACCGCATCGGCCCCATGGTCGACAGCGGCGCGCAGCGCCGGCAGTGTGCCGGCAGGGCACACGAGCTCAAGATTCATCCGCGCATGGTCGCCGCATGCGCGCCGGGGTGCGTTGACAACCGTCAACCGGGTGGCGCGAGGGAGAGCAGCGTCACCTGCTGGCCCTCGATCTCGATCTCCCTGGCGCGGCGCATCTTCTGGATCATCCGGCTTACCGTTTCGATGCGCGTATCGAGGAGGTTCGCGATTTCCTGGCGTGTCATGCCGAGGGAGAACCGCCTGCTTTCGAGCCCGCGTCGCTCGAGCCTCCTGGCGAGTTCGACGATGAACCCCGCGACTCTTTCACGACTTGAGCCGCGCGCCAATGGAGCCCGCGGCGCCGCGGCCCGGCTCAGCAGGTTGATCAGTGCCGCCGCCAGCTCGCGCACGCGCGAGTACTGATCGCTCAGCAGTGACAGCGGCAGTTCGCAGCAGACGACCGGCTGCAACGCGATCACGTCGTGGGTGTAAATACGTGTGCCGAAAGCCTCGGAGCCGAGCATGTCGCCCGGTGTGCTGACGGCGACGATGCGCTCCTCGCCCTCCGTACCGACCTCGACGGTCTTGAGCATGCCTTGACGCACCGCAAAGAGAGAATGGGCGGGCTCGCCGGCGCGAAAGAGACGGGTGCCCGGGCGCAGCGTGCGCAGGGCACCGGTGCGCTGCAGGCCACGACTTTCCCCGATGGCGATCATGCCGCAGAGGCGGCAGACCTCGTGCAGGTCGCAGGAGCGACAGGCGATGGGACCAGCGGGTTCGTGGGACATGCGCGTCTCCCCGGGTATTGAGGAATGTCAACCCGATTGTCGGTGAGGCGGGCGGCCGGTTCCTTGATCCAGATCAACTGAGCCCAGCCGCAGCGCGTTACCCACGACTGATACCGAGGAGAGGCTCATCACGAGCGCGGCGATCATCGGGGAAAGCAGCAACCCCGTGACGGGGTAGAGGATGCCGGCCGCAATCGGCACGCCGAGTGCGTTGTAGAGGAAGGCGAAACCGAGGTTCTGCCTCATGTTCGCGACCGCGGCGCCAGAGATGGCGCGCGCGCGGACAATGCCGCGCAGGTCGCCCTTGACCAGGGTCACCTGCGCGCTCGACATGGCGACGTCGGTGCCGGTACCCATGGCGATGCCGACATCGGCGCCCGCGAGCGCCGGGGCGTCGTTGATGCCGTCGCCCGCCATGGCGACCCGATGACCCTGCGCCCTGAGCTGCTGCACCAACGCGATCTTGTCCTGCGGGCGCACCTCGCCGTGCACTTCGTCGATGCCGAGTTGGCGCGCGACCGCCTTCGCCGTCGTGACGCCGTCGCCCGTCGCCATCACGATGCGAAGGCCGGCGGCGCGCAGTGACCCGATTGCATCCGGGGTCGAGGCTTTGATCGGATCCGCAACGGCGAGCAGTCCTGCGAGAGCGCCGTCGGCCGCGACGTACATCACGCTCGCACCGTCCCGTCGCAACGCCTCCGCCTCACCGGCGAGCGGCGCTGTGTCGACGCCGAGCTGCTGCATGAGCGCCGTGTTGCCGACCGCGAGGGCCTTCTCACCCACACGGCCGCGCACACCGATGCCGGTCGAGGACTCGAAGCCTGCCGGTTGGTCGAGCGGGAGGCTGCGTCGCCGCGCCTCCGCGACGATGGCCTCGGCAAGTGGGTGCTCGCTCGCCTGATCAAGGCTCGCCGCAAGGCGCAGCAATTCGTCTTCCGTGACCCCGCCGGCCGAGCGGACTGCGCGAAACGCGGGCTTGCCTTCCGTCAGCGTTCCCGTCTTGTCGACGATCAGCGTATCGATGCGACGCAGGTTCTCGATCGCCTCGGCGTCGCGGAACAGCACACCCGCGTGCGCAGCGCGCCCGGTGGCCACCATGATTGACATGGGTGTGGCGAGCCCGAGCGCGCAGGGACAGGCGATGATCAGCACGGACACGGCGTTCAGGACCGCATAGGTCCACGAGGGTGCGGGCCCTGTGAAACCCCACACGAAGAACGTCGCGACCGCGACCGCGAACACCGCCAGTACGAACCAGTGGGCGACCCGGTCGGCCATGCGCTGCATGGGCGCCCGGGAACGCTGCGCCTGCACGACGAGCTGCACGATCTGCGCGAGCACGGTCTCCGCGCCGACCTTGGCCGCGCGGATCACGAGACTGCCGTTGCCGTTGAGCGTTGCACCGATCACCGTCGCCCCGGCGACCTTGCTGACCGGCACCGGCTCGCCCGTGAGCATCGATTCATCGACGTGCGAAAGTCCCTCGAGGACGACGCCATCGACGGGCACCTTCTCGCCCGGCCGTACGCGCAGGCGATCGCCCACGTGCACGTGCGAGAGTTCGATGTCCTCTTCCGTGCCGTCGTCACGCAGGCGCCGTGCCGTTTTTGGCGCGAGCCCAAGCAGCGCGCGGATCGCAGCCGAGGTCTTCGAGCGCGCGCGCAGCTCGAGCAGCTGGCCGAGCAGTGTCAGCGAAATGATCACTGCGGCGGCCTCGAAATAGACGCCGACGCGGCCGTGCTCGTGAAACGAGGCTGGAAAGACACCAGGCGCGAGGGTCGCGACGGCGCTGTAGGCGTAGGCGGCGAAAACGCCGACGCCGATCAGGGTCCACATGTTGGGGCTGCGATTCGCGAACGATTGCACGCAGCGGACGAGGAACGGCCAGCCCGCCCACAGCACGACCGGTGTCGCGAGCACGAACTCGATCCAGGTGCGTGCGCCGACCGGGAGGCTGTCGAAGCGGTGCCCGAACATCGCCAGCACGAAGACGCTCGCCGTGAGCGGCAGCGTCCACCCGAAACGGCGCGTGAAGTCGCGCAGTTCGGGGTTCTCCTCTTCCTCGAGGCTCGGCATTTCCGGCTCGAGCGCCATGCCGCAGAACGGGCAGTTCCCCGGGCTGGCCTGGCGCACTTCAGGGTGCATCGGACAGGTGTAGATCGTGCCGGGTGCCGCAGGCGGCGGGGGCGCTGCGTCTGCCCGCGGGGCCAGGTATTTCGCCGGGTCGGCGAGGAAGCGTTCGCGGCAGCGCGCGCCGCAGAAGTGATAGTCGGCGCCGCCGTGCGTGGCGTGATGCGGCGTCTTGCCGGGGTCGACCTTCATGCCGCATACGGGATCAATGGCGTGATTCTGGCAGCAACTCATGGTTCCTCTCCGGACAGCGCGGTCACGATGGGGCATTGCGCGAGGTCGCCGTGCCCGGGGCAGGCCGCCACCAGCTTGCGCAGGCCGTCCCGCACGCGCGTCAGCTCGGAGAGCTTGTGTTCGACGGCCGCCAGCTTCTCCGTTGCAGCCCGCTTCACACCCGCCATGTTGCGGCCGCGGCGCGTCGTGAGCGCGAGCAGGTCGTGGATTTCCCCGAGCGTGAAGCCGAGCGCCTTGGCGCGGCGGATGAAGCGAAGGCGGGCCACGTCGTCCGCGCCATAGCTGCGATAGCCGGAGGGCCGGCGATGCGGGGCAGGGAGAATGCCGTGGCGCTCGTAGTAGCGCACCGTGTCGATCGGCACACCGGCCGATTTCGCGAGTTCACCGATCTGCATGGGCGCAGTATGCACTCTGGACCAGGGTCCAGAGTCAAGGCTGCGCTATAGTGCGGGCCTGTCGAGGTGCGTACCCATGGTCGGATTTCTGCTCTGGCTGCTGCTGCTCGTGGTCTGCTGGCCGCTCGCGCTGCTGGCGCTCGTGCTTTACCCGATCATCTGGCTGATTCTGCTGCCGTTCCGGCTGCTCGGTATCGCGGTGGGCGGCGTGTTCGAGCTCCTCAAGTCGATCATCCTTCTACCCGCGCGCGTATTGCGGGGAAAGCCGGTCGGCTGACCGCGATCGCGTACCCGATCAGGGCAGTGGCTCGCCCGGCTTCCTTTCCTTCGCTTTGTCCGTGTCTTCGGTCGCCGGTGGCGGTGCTGGTGGCGTCTGCGTCGGTCGCACGATGACGTTGCCGGCCGGCTCGGGCAGGTAGAGCGGCCCCTTCTGTCCGCAGGCGGACAGCAGCAGCGCTGCGATCAGGGCTGCGCACCTCACGTGTACATGGTCCGTTTATCGCGCAGCGCGAGCCAGCCGCGCGCAACGCGGTAGACGATCCAGATCGCGACAATCAGCGCGGCGAGGAAGAACGTCAGAATCCCCAGGCCGAGCAGCAGCACAAGAGGCGCGGATATGACTCCGGCCACGACGATCCACAGTAAAGCGAACCAGAAAGTGCGGATCTGCCAGCGGAAATGCGACTCGAGCCAGGTACCGCGGGCTTCAGACTGGCGCGCATAGTTCATGATCACCGCGATGATGGACGGCAGCCCGAAAACGAAGTTGCCGACCACGGTCGCGGGACCCGTGATGCCGATCAGCACCGAGAGCGCGTGCAGTCCGTAGATGACGTTGGTGTAGGTGACGAGGCCTGGATCGAGGCCGGCGGTCGGCTGGGTAGTCCCATTCATCGCAAGCCCTCCAAGCGTGGTGCCGGGTTTTCGGTTATTCGGTTATTGGCCGCTGCCGCCAATAGCCGAATAACCGAAAACCCGGCACCAATCATACGCGGCGTTCGACGGTGGCGAGCGTGATGCGCGAGACGCAGGTGAGATGGTCCCGGTCGTCGCGGATTTCAATTCCCCAGACCTGGCTGCGTGCGCCGATGTGGAAGGGACGTGCGGTGCCCGTGACGAGCCCGCTCGATACGGGACGCAGGTGGTTGGCATTGATCTCCTGCCCGAAGCACTGGTATCGACTCCGGTCCACGCAGGCGACGGCGCCAGTGCTGCCCATCGTTTCCGCAAGCGCCACCGAAGCGCCACCGTGCAACACGCCGTATGGCTGCTGCGTGCGCGCATCGACCGGCATCGTGGCCCGCAGGAAATCGTCACCCACCTCGATGAAGCTGATGCCAAGATGCGCCACGAGGGTGTTCACCCGGAACGCGTTCAGGGACTCGGGGGTGGGGCGCTCGAACCAGATTGCCATGCTTACTCCTTGCGCAGTCGCGTGGCCACGCGGCGATAAGCCTCACGAAACGGCACGCCTTCTGCAACGACGAGCGCGTTCGCCTCTTCGGCGGCGTGTATGGCCGGATCGAGCGAGATGCTCTCGCGCCTGAAACGCACGGCACCGACAGCCGCCGCCATGATATCGAGGGACTGCAACGCGACGTCGATGCCGCGAAAGAGCGGCGCCTTGAGCAACTGCAGGTCGCGCTGATAGCCCGACGGCAATTTTGCGACAATGCCGAGTGCCTCGACGAGGCTCGCGTGTGCAGTCGCCGTGCGCCCGCGCACCAGCTCGAAGACGTCCGGATTGCGCTTCTGCGGCATGATCGAGGAGCCGGTCGTGAAGGCGTCGGGTAGCTCGACGAACGCGAACTCCTGCGTATAGAAGAGGAGCAGGTCGGCGGCGAGCCGGCCGAGGTCCTGCATCGTGAGTGCGACCTCGAACAGCACCTGTGCCTCGGCCTTGCCGCGCGAGAGCTGCACCGCTGTCACCGGCTCGTGCACGGCTGCGAATCCGAGTGCAGCGCGCGTCGCATCGCGATCGAGCGGCAGGCCAGGTGTGCCATAGCCCGCGGCGGAGCCGAGCGGGCTCTTCGCGGCGCGTCGGTGCGCGAGGCGCAGCCCCTCTGCGTCGTCGCGCAGCTCTGCGGCGAAGCCGCCCGCCCAAAGGGCCACCGAGCTCGGCATCGCCTGCTGCATATGGGTGTAGCCGGGCAGCGGGATCCCGCCTTCGCGCGCTGCGAGTGTGTCGAGCGCGTCGGCGACCGCGCCCGCGGCCGCGCGCAGCTGCTCGATCGCATCACGCAGGTAGAGGCGCAGCGCTGCAAGCACCTGATCGTTGCGCGAGCGGCCGAGATGCACGCGACCGCCCGCCTCGCCGATGCGCGCGGTCAGGCGCTTCTCGAGTGCGGTCTGGCCGTCTTCGTCTGCGAGCTCGACATGCCACTCGCCACGTGCGTGTGCGGCGCCGATGGCGAGGAGGCCGCTTTCGATCGACTTGCAGTCCGCGTCGGAAAGGAGCTTCTGCGCATGCAGCATCGTGGCGTGCGCGATCGAGGCCGCGACATCGTAGCGGACGAGCCGCTCGTCGAGCGCGTAATCTTCGCCGGCGGTATAGGCAAGGACGCGCGCGTCGAGCGGCGCCCCCTTGTCCCAGAGCCGCGTCATGTGCCGCTGCTCTGCTGCTGCTCCGCCGTACTGAGCGCGTTGACGTCGGCAACGATCAGCGTGCCGGTGCCTTCGTTGGTGAACACTTCCGCGAGGATGCTCTCGGGGGAGGTGTACGCAATGACGTGCACCCGGCGGACGCCGCCGCGGATCGCGTCCTCGATCGCCTTTGCCTTCGGCAGCATGCCATCGCTGATGGCGCCGCTGTCGCGCAGGCGCTTGAGCCCCGGCAGGTCGGTGTAGGAGACGACCGAGCCCGGGTCCGCCACATTCTCGAGGATTCCGGGCGCGCCGGTGCACAGGATCAGCTTCTCGGCGTTGAGCGCCGCGCCGATCGCGGATGCCACCGTGTCGGCGTTGATGTTGAGCAGCGTGCCGTTCGCATCGGCTGACAGGGGGCTCACCACCGGCATCAATCCGTTGTCGAGGAGCTTCTTCAGTACAGTGGTATCGACGGCATCGATATCGCCGACGAAGCCGAAGTCGACGGTTTCGCCGTCGCTCATCTTCACCGCCGGGCGCTTGTGCGCCGTGACCAGGCCTGCATCGACGCCGCTCACACCGACCGCCTCGATATTCAGCTCGCGGCAGATGCCAAGCACCCGCGTGTTGATGAGGCCGTTCAGCACCATCGCGGTCACGTCGATCGACTTCTGGTCCGTGATGCGGCGGCCCTGCACCATGCGGGTCGGTACGCCGAGCGCCTCGGTGAGTTCCGTGAGCTGCGGTCCGCCGCCGTGCACGAAAACGACGCGCACGCCGAAATAGTGCAGGATCGCGATCTGCTCGATCAGCGCCCGTGTTGCCGTGGTGTCGCCGAACACGGCGCCGCCGGCTTTGATCACGAAGGTCTTGCCCTTGTACATGCGGATGTACGGCGCTGCGCTGCGTAGCGAGCGGACGGCAAGTGCCTGGTCGTCGCGGTGCTTGATCATGGCGGTCTTTACACTCCCCGGGAAAGCATGCGGTAGAGGACCGCCATCTGCGCGGTCATGCGGTTGAAGGCTTCGCGCTGCACGATGCTGCGCGGACTGTCGAGCACTGCGTCTGCCACGGCGACGTTGCGGCGCACGGGCAGGCAGTGCATGAACTTGCACTCTGCGTCGGTCAGGTCGAACCACTCCGGAGTCACGCACCAGCCGCTCAGGCCCGCGCGCAGACCGGCGTCACCTTCGGCATTGCCGTAGTGCGTCGTCGAACCCCATTCCTTCGCGTAGAGCACCTGCGCACCGGCGAGCGCTTCCGCGCGGTTCGCGGTCTCGCGGACTGAACCACCCGACCCGGCCGCCGCGGTGCGCGCCTTGTCCATGACTTCGGGTGGCAGGCCGTAGCCTTCCGGGCGCAGCACGACCACCTCCATGCCGCGCATCGCCGCCATGTGCACGGTGGCGGCCGGCACTGCGAGAGGCAGCGCGCGAGGGTGCTGTACCCAGGACAACACGAACTTTGCGTGTCGCGGCACAGCGAGGTCGTCCAGGGTCTTCCAGTCCGCAAGCGACTGGCAGGGGTGGTTCATCGCCGACTCGAGATTGATGAGCGGCTTGTCGATCACTTCGGCCATCGCGCTGAACTGCGTCTCGGCGAGGTCGCGTGCAAGGTCCTTGCCTTCGGCAAACGCACGGATGCCGAGCGCATCGCAATAGGAAGCGAGCACGGGCAGCCCCTCGCGCACGTGCTCTGCAGCGGCGCCGTTCATCACGGCGCCGAGGTGCGTCTCGAGTTGCCAGGTGCCCTGGCCCGGCGTGATCACGAACGAGGTGCCGCCGAGCCGGGCCATGCCGGCCTGGAAGGAGGCGAGGGTGCGCAGCGACGGGTTGAAGAACACGAGGCCGAGCATGCGCCCCGCGAGCGCGCGCGGTTCGGGGTGCTGCTCAAGATGACGCGCAAGATCGATCAGCGCGGTGATCTCGTCACGACTGAAATCGGCGAGGTCGAGAAAGCGGTGCATGCGAGACTCGCGCGCTTCACAGCGTCGCGAGCGCCCCCTTCAGCAAATCCACGTGTTCTTCCCGCAGGATGAACGGTGGCAACAGGCGCAGCACCTCTGGATCGCCGCTGGTGCCCGTGAGGATATCGCGCGCAAGCAGCGCAGCCTGCAGCTCCTTCGCGGGCCGGTTCATGCGCAGGCCGAGGAGGAAGCCTTCGCCCTGAAAGCCGGTCACCGGGCCGACCCGGCAGGTCTCGCGAATGTACTGCGATACGCGCCGCACGTTCGCGAGGAGGTCTTCGCGCTCGATCGCCTCGATCACTGCTTCGATCGCGGCGCAAGCCATCGGTCCGCCACCGAAGGTGGTGCCGAGGGTCTCCATCCTGACAGCCTTCGTCACGCGAGGCGTCATCAGGAGTGCCGCGCAGGGAAAGCCGTTGCCGAGTGCTTTGGCGGTGGTGATCATGTCGGGGCGCACGCTGTACAGGTCCGCAGCGAAAGCGTGCCCACTTCGGCCCATGCCGCACTGGACCTCGTCGAACACGAGCAGCGCGCCGACTTCGTCGCAACGCTGGCGAAGAGCCTGCAGGAAGGGCGCGCCGAGGTCGAAAGCGCCGCCAACGCCCTGGATCGGCTCGACGATGACCGCAGCCGTGTCAGGGGTGACGTGCTGCGCGATCGCAGCTGTGTCTTGCCGCGGCATCCACGATACGTCGAACGGTGTGCGAGGAAAGGCATGCCACTTCTCGCGCGCGCCCCAGGTGATGGCGCCTGCCGCGGCAGTGCGACCATGAAAGCCGCTTTCGACGGCGGCGACGTGCGATCGCCCCGTCATCCGGAACGCCATCTTGAGCGCGTTCTCGTTCGCCTCCGCACCACTGTTGACGAAGAATACGCTGTCGTACGCGCCGCCTGCGAAGTGCAGCAGGCGCGCCGCCGCCCGCTCGCGCACCGCCATCGGTACGGCGTTGCTCTGGAAGTTGCACGCGGCGGCCTGCGCCTGCAGCGCGCGGGTCCACCCCGGGTGCCCGTAGCCGAGCGCGGCGACCGCGTGGCCGCCGTAGAGATCGAGTACACGCCGTCCGCCGCGGGCGTGCAACCACACGCCCGCGGCGTGCTCCACTTCGAGCGGGTACTGCGCGAAGACCGGCGCGAGCGCGCTCATGTCCAGCCCGCCGCGGGTGCGGTGAGGCCCGCCGTTTCCGGCAGGTCGAAGAGGCGGTTCATCCATTGCACGGCGCCGCCCGCGGCGCCCTTGTTCAGGTTGTCGACGACGCAGGTCACCGCAACGCTGCGACCGTTTGCTGCTGCCGAAAGCCGCGCGTAGTTGCTCGCCGCGACATCCTTTACATGCGGCGCCTCGGCCGTGACGCTGACGAACGGCGCATCGCGGTAATAATCGCCGAGCGCGGCGAGTACCGCGGCCGTGTCGGGCGCCGTCCTGCCGGTCGGTGCCTTGAGCGCCGCCTGTATCGTCACGTGAATGCCGCGTGCAAACGGCCCCGAGTGCGGCACGAAGGCGAAATCCGCGTTGATACCGCTCGCCGCCGCCGCGCAAGCCGCGATCTCCGGCGTATGCCGGTGAGCGAGCGCGTTGTAAGCGTAGAAGTCGCTGTGACGCTGCGGGTGATGCGTGCCCTCCACGGGCTTCCTCCCGGAGCCGGTGCTGCCGGTCACGCCTGCAACGAACAGGCTCGGCGTCACGAGGTCGAGCGCGAGGAGCGGCACGCTCGCAAGCAACGTCGCGGTTGAAAAGCATCCGGGGTGCGCGACATGCCTTGTCGGCGTGCGCGCGAGCTGCTCGGGCACGGCGCAGGTGAACTCACGAATGCGCGCGGGCGCGCCGTGCGGGTGTTGGTAGACAGCCTCGTAGGCCGCTGCACTCGCGTAGCGAAAATCGGCGGAGATATCGACCACATGCGCATCGGTTCCGGCTGCCGCGGCGCGCGTGAGGAGCGCATCGATCAGTGCAGCCGATACGCCGTGCGGTGCCGCACCGAAAATCGCCGCGCGCGGCAGGCTTGCGACCAGCGAGCCGATTTCGGCCTGGTTCCGGAAGCAGAGCCCGCCGAGCGTAGGCGCAAGGTGGCGGAACGACTTCGCGACCGGCTCTCCCGGCTGGCTGTCGGAAAGAATGCCCGCGATCGCGAAGTGCGGGTGCGAGGAGAGCAGGCGCAGCAGTTCACCCGAGACGTAACCGGTACCACCGAGCACGATCGCCGGGATGCGCGTCGCGGCGCTCATCCTGCGAGCGCCCTGGCGGCTTTCGTCGAAAGGCCGAGCGCATCGATGACGCGATCGCCGAGGGCAGCGCCCGAGGAGAGCGCATTGAACCCCGGTACGTTCATCTGCTGCTCGATGATCTCGACACCGACCGCGTTGTCGGTCGCGGGGCCAGTTACGACGCAAGGCTCGATGCCGAAGCGCTCGCGCAGCAACCGCACTCCGCCCCAGGCCGCGACCGGATCGTTGGCCGAAAGCACGACACCGGTGAGCGCCCTCCTGATGTCGTCGCACGAGAGGATCGAATCGACGCCGTAGGTCCCCATCAGACCATCGCCCAGTTCGAACACGATCACGTCCGGTTTCGCCGTCGACAACTCCGTCAGCATCGTGCGGGTGAGTGCGGGACCCGTCTTTGGCGTCGTCGTGATGACGCCGAGGTCGGTGAAGATCATCGTGTTGCGCGCGCCGGCATCGGCCATGGCGAGAATGTCGCGGCGAAGCGAGACGCCGGTCGCCTTGAACGCATCGACCACGAGTCCGCGGTGACGCATGCGCGAGACGATTGCGCAGGCCGCCGCAGTCTTGCCGGCTTCCATGCAGGTACCGGCGAGCGCGACGACCGGCACGCCTTTCGCATCGAGCGGCGCATCGTAGTCGAGCCGGCGAAAACCTGCGCGCGCCGGCACGCCGATGCGTTCGCCGAGATAGGGAAACTGCAGCACGACGCCGAGCACGCGGCAGTCGAACGGTTTGCCCTTGTCGGGGTTCATCGAATCGCAGATGCCGAGCACGCCGCCGATATTGAGCATCTGGATCACGTCGCCCGTCTTGATCGACTCGGGCACGTGGCCCGAGTAGCCGAACAGCGCCTTGCGGTGTCCGAGCGCGCCGACCACGACGTCGCCCCTTCCGACCTTCGCCATGCGCCCGCTCGTCAGCTCGAGCGTGTTGTAGGTGGATTTGTTGGTCAGCACCTCGACGACTACGATCACGCCTTCCTCGGCCGGAATCTCCGTGGAAATGCGCACTTCGTGCGTCAGGCTCAAGGCCTGTGTGACGGAGGCGATCTTGTCGACGACGACGGACTTCATCATGAACGGGCACTCCGTGCGAGCTCGCCGGCGCGGGTGTGGAACACGCCCGGCAGGGCGACGAGTTTCGAGAAACCGAGCGCATCGGCGGCCGACCACTCGCCGACCGACTCACCGTATACGCCTTTCGACGCCGCCATGAGCGAGAACGGCGAGCTCACGCCTTCCACAAAGAGACTCCCGGGGCGAAACAGCAGGTGCACGCTGCCAGTGACTCGCGCCTGGGACGACACGAGCAGCGCTTCGATGTCGCGGCACACGGGATCGAGAAGCTGGCCCTCGTGCACGAGATCGCCGTAGGGCTGCGCGACCGACTCCTTGACGCGTTGCTGGCGCGCGGTGAGCACGAGCTTCTCGAGCTCGCGATGCGCGGTGAGCAGCGCTTCCGCCGCGGGCGCCTCGAACGCGACTCGGCCCTTCGTGCCGATGATCGTGTCGCCGAGATGGATGCCGCGGCCGATGCCAAAGGGCGCCGCGATCGCCTCGAGCGTCTCGATGACCGCCACGGGCGCGAGCCTTTGCCCATCGACACCGACAGGCTGCCCCTCGGCAAACTCGATCGTGTGGCGCTCGGGCGTGCGTGGCTTCGCGAACGCGCCTTTCGACAGCACCCAGTGCTCTTCCGGAATGCTGCCCTCGGAAGTAAGCGTCTCCTTGCCGCCAATCGTCACGCCCCAGAGTCCGCGGTTGATCGAGTACGCCGCTCCGAACGGCGGCACCGGGAGCTGCCGCGCCTGCAGATACTCGAGCTCTTCCTGGCGCTTGAATGCCCGGTCGCGCACCGGCGCGATGATCTCGAGTTCGGGCGCAAGCGTGCGCAGGGCTACCTCGAAGCGCACCTGATCGTTGCCGGCGGCGGTGCAGCCGTGTGCAATGCTTCCCGTTCCGAGCTTGCGCGCCATGTGCGCGATTGTTTGTGCCTGCATCACGCGCTCGGCGCCGACGCATAGCGGATAGAGCTGGCCGCGGCGCACATTACCCATGATCAGGAAGCGCAGTACCTGATCGAAATAGTCGGCGCGCGCATCGATCTGGTGGTGCGCGACGGCGCCGAGCGCGAGCGCCCGCTCCTCAAGCGTGCGGGCGGCGGCCGCATCGATGCCGCCCGTGTCCACGGTCACCGTGATCACCGGGCGCTGATAATGCTCGGCTACCCAGGGCACGAGGAACGAGGTGTCGAGTCCGCCCGAGTAGGCGAGGACGATAGGTTGGGTCATGGCGGGGATCAGATGTTGAAAAGGGAACGGAGACGCCTGACGAGCGCGGCCTGGTCGCGGGCGCTCGCGGTGGCGATGAAAATCGTGTCGTCGCCGGAGAGGGTGCCGACGACATCCGGCCAGCTGGCGCGGTCGATCGCGAGCGCGACGCTTTGCGCTGCGCCGGTATGGGTCCTGAGAACGGTGAGCGAGGAACCCGCGACGCGCAGGTCACGCACAAACTGCTCAAGCGCAGCGAAGTCGCCCGCCGGACGCGCCGCTTCCCCGCCGGGCAGCACGTAGCCGTCGGCGGCCTTCAGCACGCCGATCTCGCGCAGATCGCGGCTCACCGACGACTGGGTGACCGCGTGGCCTTCGGCCTTCAGCAACCGTACGAGGTCGGCCTGCTTGCGCACGCCGCCGCCTTGCAGCAGGCGCGTGATGGCGTGATGGCGGGCGGTGGCGTGCATAATTAATCGTAATTATGCATAAACATGCGGAAGACGTCAAGGGATGCGGCTGCCTGCTGCGAGCGACGGGCCGCGCGCCGCCCGCCGTGCTACTTCTCTATCGTGTATTCGAGATCGGCGCTCTGCACAGCACCCGACTCCAGCTTCACGGTCCAGTCGTCGCCGAGCGTGTAACGCATCTTGATGGTGTTGATCGCCTCGGTGAGGCTTACGCCATAGCTGACATAGAGCCGCGGCGTCAGGTACTTGCCCAGTACGAGAGAAGTTTCGTTGCTGAGCGAGGATTCGAGGCTGATGTCCTCGAGGCCGACGTACTCGCCGAGTTGCTGGGCGAGGATGGCGCCGCCCTGTACCGCGAACGGGTTGCTGCGGCGCGCGCCACCGTTTGCGTCCTGCGCCTGCACCGATTCGAGTGAGCCGCCTGCGATCAGGAGCGACAGGATCTGCGACTGCGAGATCTGCGGGTCCGAGAACAGTGTGAGGCGCGGCGAGCGCAACGTGCCACGCACATTGGCGCCCGCGGTCACGTCCGGAAACTCCCGGCTCGCGCGTATGTCGATTCCGGGGTCGGCGAGCGGCCCGTTGTTGAAGATCAGCTTGCCGTGCTCGATGTCGAGCCGCCGCCCGAAGGCGATGTACTTGCCCTCGGCGATGCTCAGCTCGCCGGTGCCGCGCGCGATGTCGTTCTCGTCGGTCTCGGCCACGAGTGAGCCGGTGAGGCGGCCGGAGAGGCCGTAGGTGTCGATCGTGACACGGTCGCCCAGCACGAGCTTCACTTTCGTCGTCACGACGAAGCGCTTGGACGGATCGACCTCGCGCTCGCCGACGATGCGTTCATCCGCTGATGCAAATACGGCGCCGGTGAGATCGGCAGGGTCGAGCCGCGCGTTTGGCACGACCACGGTGCCCGTGACGTCGATGCGCCGGCCATCGACGTTGAACACGAGGGCAGGCGAGGCGAAGATGCGCGCCTCGGGCACGTTGGCGACGCGCAGGTTCTCGCCGTTCACTGTGATCACGCCGTAGGGCAGGCCGCCGCGCCAGCCGAGCCGCCCCGAGGCCGTCGCCTTGCCGTCGCCTGCGGTCGTCGATCCGTTGAACGATAGCGTGTTCTCCTGAAAGCGGGCGTCGAGCGTGACAGCGCGCAGCGGCAGGTTCACCTGATAGAAGTCGAGCTCGCCGTCGCGCACGGCAAGGGTGCCCGAGAGGCGCGGCGCGCCGAGCGTGCCGGCAAGCTGCACGTCAGCCGCGAGCTTGCCGGCCGAACGGTCGATCGCATCCACCAGCACGGCGAGAAAGCCAAGCGAATCGGTCTGCACCTCGAGGTTGCCGCTGAGGGGCCAGGCGCGCCACTCGTCGCCGGCGCGCGCGATTTCCGCGTGACCGCTGAGGCCGCCCGATACGCCTGCATCGAGCCTGGCATTCATCACGATGGCGTCGGCGGTCGCCGAGCCCTGGATGGTGCCGCCGCCGAGTTCGGTGACGTCCTCGCGCTGGTTCGCGAGCCGGCGTCGCGTCCTCGCGCCGCGCAAGTCGGCGCGCAGGCTGCCTCGCCAGCGCTCGCCTTCGTTGGCGCCCGCTGCGGCCTCGATGTCCACCGCGCCCTCGTACGTGACGCCTGGCGTCAGGCCCACGGTGAAGGTGCTGATGGGGAGGTCCTTCGCTGACAGCGTTGCCGCCCAGTCCTGCGGGTTGCGGTGGCCGGTAGCGCAGACCTGCGCCGTCTCGCCGCGCAGGCAGGTCGTTTCGAGCGCCAGCTGCCCCGGGCCGAGCGTGAATGACGAGGGTTGCGTCAGATGCAGCGCGGCCTCATCGCCATTCTCGAGATCGAGCCCCGTGATTGCCGCTTTCCAGAGCCGCGCGTCGTAGCGGCCCGTACCGCGCACTGCCACCGCCAGTGGCTTCGAGCCCGCAGTGATCCTGACCTCGTGATGTGCGGTCGTGCCCTGAGCCATGAAGTCGATGGCCTCGATGTGGCGCGCTCCCTTCGTCAAACCTCGTACGCCGAGCTTCACTTCGAGCGGCTGGTCGGGTCGCGCATCGAATTTCATGCGGCCATCGAGGCTCGCGAGCCTCGTGTCCTTATAATCAATCCCCTCTCCGTGCAGCGTCGCGTCGATTTCGGGTGCATCCGGCGAGCCGCCAAGCGTGCCACGTGTCGCGAAGCGGCCGCGCGCTTCGGCGTCAAGCAATCCGAGATCATCGGCGGTGACATCGAAGCGCAGCGACCAGGCATCCGGTGCGAGGCCGCCATCGAGCCTCGCGCGCGTGCTGCCGATTCGCACGTCGACGTCGCGGAAGTCGAGCGCCTCGCCGCGGCGGATCACGCGACCGGCGCCGCTGGCGCGACCGCCGCGCAGCACGCCGCCGAGGCGCGCGATGCGCAGATCGAGCTGGCCTTCGGGCGAAAATCCTTCGCCGTTCGCATCCATATCGAAACTGATGCGTCCCGCAAGCCGGGTGTCGAAGAGCCCGGTATCCAGGGAGGCAATGTGCCCCGAAAGCTGCCAGGTCTCGTCGGGCTGCCAGCCCACACTACCCCGAAGTTCGGCGCGTCCACCGTAACCGTCGACGCGCACCCGATCGGCCGCGAGCTGATCGCCACCCATGCGGCCTTCGAGCGCGACGCGCACCGGTTTGAGATTCGCCGCCTGCACCTCGCCATTCGCCGTGAGCTCAAATGGCAGGTTCCCCCTCAGGCGATAGCTGCCCTGCGCGCTGCGCACTGCCGGGTCGTCGGCCGGCAGCGGCCACTGAAACGAATTCCAGCGACCCGACAGGTCGAGCCACGGGCCGTCCTCTTCGATGCGAATGCGCCCGGCTGCCGTTGCGCTCGCGCCGGAGCCCTGATGCCGGAATCTCACTTGCCGGATCGCGAGAGTCTGCGCCGCATACTTGCCGTCGAACTCGACGTCGAAGGCACCCGCCGCGAGTCCTTGCGGCGTCAGGACGCCATGCGCCCGGATGCCGTCAGTCGTCACGTCGCCGGCCACTTCGCCGTAGATCTCGCCGAGTGCCTTGCCGCCGCCGAAATCGGCGAGATCGAGCTGACTCACCTGCGCAGTTGCCGATATCTTCCACGCGCTCGTGAGCGCCTCGGCCGCACCCGTGGCTTCAGCGCGAAACGGTTCGGCCAGTCCACCCTTGAACTCGAGGCGATCGAGGTCGCCCGCAGCCGTGAAATTCGCGATCCAGCGCGTGGCCTCGGGCGCCTGCCACGCCGCACGCCCGCTCGCGTCGATCTGCATCGGATCGGCAGCGCGCAGCACGCCGTTCGCCGTCAGGTGCATGCCCTGGAACCCGCCTTCGGCCTCGAAGATGCGGATCGAGCGACGGCGCACGACACCGCTCGCCCGCGCGTTCAGGAAGTCCACGCGATCGCCGTGTGGCGCGACGATCGTGACTACCCCGGCGCGCGCATCACCGGCATCGATGCGCAGCAGGCGCGGCAGAAAACGGGGAGGCGAACCGTCCGGCGGCCGTCTGCGCGGCCGCACTTCGATCAGCACGCTGTGCGCGCGCGCCTCGGGCACGTCGATCGTCTGCCACAGAAGCGGCGCGATCGCGAGGCGCGCGTGGCCCTGCTCGACCACGAGGTGCACGCGCTCGTGCGTCAGCTCGAAGCGCGCGACGTCGAAGCCGCCCGCGATCGTGCCGCGCACCGCGCCGATCTCCATCGTGACGGGGCCGACCCGGTGGGGCACGCGCGCGACGATCATCGCGAGGCCCTCGGGCGTGAACGCGAGGTAATAGAGCAGCGCGAAGGGCAGTGCGCAGAGTGCCGCAAGCAGCACGACGAGCACGATGGTGAACGGGCGTGCCATCAGAGCTTCGGCGAGAAATTCACGTGCAGCCTTGGCGAGGCACCGTCGACCGAGAGTGCCTGCGCGATGTCGAAGCCGACCGTCGCGATCGGCAGGCGAAAGCGCAGGCCAACGCCTGCCGAATACTCGAGCCGGTCACCGAAATCGTTGAAGGCATTGCCGCCGTCGACGAACACCGCGATGCCGAGGTTCCTTGGCAGGTCGCGGATCACTTCGACGGTGCCGACCGCGAGATGCTTGCCGCCCGTCTTCTCGCCGTTTGCGTCGACCGGCGACAGTTCGTTGAAGCCGAAGCCGCGCACGCTGCGATCGCCGCCGGCAAAGAACCGCTCGGAGCCGGGTACGCCGTCGAAGTCGTCGGCCCATGTGGTGCCGAACTCGGCGCGCAGCAACAGGTGCCAGGCGGGCGCGATGTCAAACACGCGCTCCCCGGACGCAAGCAACTGCAGGTAGTCGGTCTTCGCACCGAGCCCGGTGCTCGAGCCGCGCAACTCGGCGTAGAGCTGCCGGCCGAAAAGCGGCTCGCCGAGATAACCCTTCGGCACTGACGCAACGCTGAGGCCCGGGATGACGAGCCACGATTCGGTGCGGGTGCTGGCGTCCTCCGTGATCGCATTGACAAGGCGGGTGTAGTAGACACGCTGCCAGCGGTGAGGCACGCGCGTGACACTCGCGCGCGCCTCGGTGTTGTAGATATCGAGGTCGGCGAGCTCCTGGTGCTTCCACGTGCCTTCGACTTCGAATTTTTCGAGCGCGGGGTCGCCGATCGGCCAGATGTAGCGTCCCGTGATCTGCTGCGACACCTGCGCGACCTTGACCTCGGCACGGAATCGGTGACCGGAATTGTTGACGATACGGTTGTCCCAGCTCACGGTGCCGCGCGCTTCGGTGTCGGTGCCGTAGCCGACACCGAACGACCAGCGCGAACGCCGGTTCGGCGTCGCGCTGATGCGGATCGGCACCGTGAGTGCTGCCTTGTCGCGCTGCTGCGGCAGTACCTCGACAGAGGCGAAATACTGGCTGTCGTCGAGCGCGAACTGGGTGCGCAGCAGCTCCGTCGCATCATAGGGCTGCCCTGCCTGATAGCGCAGGTACTTGCGCATCAGCTCGGGGCGGATCACTTCCTGCGCGATTTCCGTCGGGCCGAACTTGTAGCGCTCGCCCGTCTCGAAGGCGATGAAGGCGCTCGCCGTGTGGTTCGGCGGGTCGACCAGCAGCTCGTTCCGGGTGAAATGCGCGTCGAGATAACCGTAGCTCGCCGCGCTTCGTTGCAGGTCGCTCTTCACTTTTTCGTACGTCGCGTGATCGAGCCTCTCGCCCCGCCTCAGCGGCAGATTGGCAAGGATGTCGCGGAACACCGGATCGCCGGCGCGCGGTCCGGTGACACTCACGTCCACGGTCTCGAGCACGATAGGTTTGCCAGGCTCGATGTCGATCCGCACGCGCCAGTCCTCGCCGTTGCCGCGAGGTTCGACGCTCGACTTCACAGTGGGGTCGTAATAGCCGAACGGCCGCAGGGCCGCGCGCACCTCACGCTCGACGCGCTCGTGCAGACGCTCGATCGTGTCGGCGCGCAACCGGTCGCGCGTCTTGTAGCGCTCGAAGGAGAGGTAGGCGAGCACGTTGCCGCGCAGGTCGCCCTCGACGCCGTTGATCCCGATATCGATATCGGCCCGGGCCGGTACTGAGGCGAGCGCGCACAGCACGAGCAGGAGGCATCGCGCGGTGATGGCCGATAGCTGCTCGCGAAAGGGTCTTTGCATTGCGCCCGGGCGAAGTGGAGATGCCAGAGTTTAATCAGAGTCATGCGAGCGTGGGCGGGTTCCCGCGCGGCGCATCGCGGGGTCACACGCCAGGCCACTCGCCGGGTGCGAGCCGGAACGAGGCGACTCCGGCCAGCTTCCCGTCTGCGTCGAAGCGGTGTTCGTCGATCTGCAGGCTGTCATCGTGGCTGATGGCGAGCACGGTCGAGCAGCGCGTGCCGTAGCCGCCCTGTGCGACAAATGGAGCCGACAGCGCCTGCTCCCATTCGGGAGAAAGTCCGGTTTCCGGCAGGTCTGCCCCTTTCGCGGGAGTGCGGTCTGCGAGGAGCGTGAAGAGCGCGCGCGGGTCGGGGTCGGGCGCCGCGAGCCACTGCTCGAGCCCGCGACGCACCCGAAGCACCTTGGGCCAGGGTGTATCGAGGATGTGGTTGGCGAGACCGTAGACACCGGGCGACAAGGCGCGCGCAAATCCGTCGGCGCGGTTCGAAGCGTAGTGCAGCGAGTCGCGATCACCGATCAGGAGGTTGAACCCTGCGAACCGCGGGGCGCTCGCCGCGAGGGCCGTGCTGAAGCGCGCGGTGTCCTGCCCCCGGGAGAGCCAGTCCGTGATCAACGCGCCACGTGACGGTGCGTCTGCGGGTCGACGCATCATCTCGCGATAGTTGGTAACGACACCGAAGCGGCGGCCGCGATCCACGCCGAGCCAGGTACCGCCCGCTTCGAGGTCACGGCCGGCCAGGAGCGGCGGCTCCCGCCAGGGCGCGAGCGCCGCCGCAGGGCGGTTGTGGAACTCGTCGCGATTCGCCGCGACGATCAACCGGTAGCGCGGATGCGCGTTCCACGCGAGTACGACGAGGCACATGGAACGCCTTCAACCGGCCCGCAGCAGCCGACGGCCGAGACGCACGGCGAGCCAGACGGCGAGTACGACGAGGCCGACTGCGATCACGGGTGCCGCGATCGCAAGCACCGCGAGCACGATGGAGCCACCCAGCTCGCCGGTCGCAACGATGCTGTTGCCGAGGCCGCCCGTCAGGGCGGTGGATTTCGCGCGCAGCAAGGCGGTCAGGCCCTGCGTCAGGCCGGCGACGCCACCGCCCGCGATCACGGCGGTGGTCCATTTCACGATGGGTGGCAGATCAGTCATCACCGCGGCAGCGACGGCTGCACCCGCCACGACCGCCACGGGAGCCGCGATCGCATCGAGCAGGTTGTCGACGCCGGGCACGTAGTAGGCGAGTACTTCGAGCACGGTCGCGACCGCCAGCATCACGATGGCGGGCGTACCGGCGAGCCACCCGAAGGAGGGCGCGAGTTCGAGGTGCCCGGTGGCGGCGGCCACGCTTGCGATGAGCAGCGGCAGGAAGACCCGCAACCCGACGGCGGCCGCGAGCCCGATACCGAGCGCGACAGAAAGCAGGGTGCCTGGCGCCTCGCCACCCATCAGCTCACCCGCGCGAGGGGAACGGGCCACCCTTCGTCGAACCAGGCTTCGATGAGCCGCCAGGAAATCGAGGTGCGCGCGCCGACTCGTGGGTGTCCCGAGGCGATGTTCGCGCGCGAGAACCATTGCGCATCCTCGAGCTCGGCATCGCGGCGAATGATCGTCGTACTTGCCGCGCGTGCATGAAAGCCAAGCATCAGCGAAGACGGGAATGGCCAGGGTTGCGAGGAGTGATAGGTGATCTCGCCCAGGACGACGCCGGTCTCTTCCATCACTTCACGCACGACGGCGTCCTCGACACTTTCGCCCGGTTCGACGAAGCCGGCGATCGTCGAGTAGCGGCTCGCCGGCCAGCTCGCCTGGCGGCCGAGCAGCGCGCGCTCGCCATCAGTCACCAGCACGATAATCGCGGGGTCGATGCGTGGAAACGCTTCCTGCCCGCATGCCGCGTTCGAACACGCGAGCACATGACCGGCGCGCGTGGGCAGCGTGGGGGCGCCGCAGGCGCCGCAGTAGCGGTGGCGGTTGCGCCAGATGGACAAGGCGCGCGCGTAGGCGAGGAGTCCGGCCTCCCTTTCAGGTAGTTCCGCCGAGAGCGGGCGCAGCTCCTCGAACCGGCCGCCGTGCAGTGATGAATCGGCGCCCCTGCCCTGGATCTCCTCTTCGACGAGCACGCAGCGCGCCCCGTCGAACCAGCCGAGCAGCACGGCGTGGCGCTCCTGCACGAATGCGAGGCGCGGGTCGTCGCCACCGAGAAAGACCACGTGAGGCGCAGGCTCATGGACGACGAGGTGGGCGGTGCCGCGCGCCAGGATGTAGCGCGTGCGGGAGTCGCGTCGCGCCACCTCGAACCACGCCGAGTCGACGCGCTCCCAGGCCTTCCTGTCGAGGTAGGGCCCGGCGAAGAGATTGGGAGGTTTGCGCTGCTCGGGCATCAACCCCCGATTATAAGGTGTAGCGCGAGCTTGCTCCGCCGGCCCTCTCTCTGACGTGGGTGTCAGCTGGACAGTTCGTGTCGTCGGGGGAGCGGCGCCAGTTGCGCCGGCGCGGGAGTGCCGCGCGCGGCTGCCGGCAGGTTCCGCGCACGCCGCAACCGGGCTGCAGACGCGAACGGTGGCGCTGTCCGGGGCGCCGCGGCGCACACGTTGCAGGCCGCAGCGTGCAGCGTACAGCAGTCGACCAGGGTCAGGGCGCCGCATTCGCCGCAGTGGCGCAGTGCGAGTTCGTCGCCACGCGTCAGTGCAATGACGAGAAAGGCTGCATGTTCGAACGAGATGCGCGGCTCGGCTACGAGCGCGAGATAGGTCTCGTAGGCGGTGCACAGCAGCTCGCCCTGGGCAATCGAGAGTGCGCGCGGGTCGAGCCGCCATCCACGCACCACGATGCCTGCCATGCAGAGGAGCCCCGCGAGAACCGCCGCCTCCTGCTGCACACGCGGTGAGCGCAGGAAATAGCTGCAGCGTTGCGGCGACTTGCCGCGCCGGCGCGCGACCGACGAACCCGGGTGCTCGGCGATGTAGGTGCGATAGAGCTTGCGCACGCGATCCTCGGTGAGACCCGTCCACAAGCGGATGGTGCGGGTGCGGGCCTCGTGGCCGATCAGGCGCAGCGCGAGGTCGAAGCGCAGGCGGTCGCGGCAGTATCGGTCGTCGGTGATGCGCATGATTATCCACTCCCTGTTACGCCAAAACCGATTTGGTACGAATATCCCAAATTTGCGGATGGCTTTGAAGCCCTGTTTGTGGGCAATATCGGCGGCAAACAGGGGGGAATATGCAAGCTGGACTCACGGATGCCGCCGCGGTCTCGCTGGCGCAGCTCGCCGAAATCAACGAACTTGCGCTCGAGCTGCTGGCAGGGCGTGCCAGCGGCGACTCCGCGGGGTTACCCCCGCTGCTGCGCGAGTCCGCCGGGCTCTGGCGTACACTCAGCGCACTGCAGCGCCAGCGCATGGCGGGCTGCCCGTTCCTGCTGATCGAGATCGGTTTCGACGAGCTTGCGCCGCGGTCACACGGCACGCTCGCGGGTGTGCGCGAGGCGCGGGAGGAAGTGCGGTGGTTTGTCGAGGAGTCGCTGCCGCGACTGTCTTATCTGACACTGACTTACGCGTGGCACCTCGTGCGAACTCGACGCTTTGCCGCCCGCATCGTGCTCGGGCTGCGCGAGGATTGCATCGAGTGGCTTGCCGCACTCAGCCTGCGCCAGCTCGGCGAGTGCCTCGAATGCAGTCCGCGCTTCCTGCGCCCGCGCTGGGCGGGCAATCCCGAAGTCTGGCGTCACCTGCTCACCGCCGCGGCAAGCGCCGAGCCAGCCGATTTCGAGCTGGCGCGCCTGCGGGGCATGCAGCTGCTTGCCGCCGCATACTGGCCCGCTGTGCGTAGCCCTGAGCGCTGAGCCCACCCGCGCCGTCCGGCGCGGCCCCTGTGCTACGCTTCGCGCCTCGCATGCACGCGCTTTCCGCCCAGGGCCTCGTCAAGACCTACAAGAACGGCGTGCAGGCCCTGAAGGGCGTCGATCTCGACGTCGAACAGGGCGATTTCTTTGCCCTGCTCGGCCCGAATGGCGCGGGCAAGACCACACTGATCGGC
>Ga0209170_1000084_pt1 | contig 51810 bp, 37 predicted proteins | sample KloWWTKNB14_bulk_FD_187178 | JGI IMG/M metagenome (GOLD analysis project Ga0209170, IMG submission 187178) | Active sludge microbial communities from Klosterneuburg, Austria, studying microevolution and ecology of nitrifiers - Klosterneuburg... | ecosystem: Engineered > WWTP > Aerobic digester >...
AAAAAGATCAAGGACCAGAAAAAAGCAAGACGCATTTGGATGATAACCGGGATATTGTCCAGGAGTTTGATGTTGATGGGTCTTGGTTGGTTACTAAGTCAAAAAGGAAAATCCGTTTTTACAATTTCAGGTAAAGGATTTGACCTTGCAAGTATTGTAATGATACTTGGTGGATTATTTCTTATTTATAAATCGGTGAAAGAAATACATGATAAGTTGGAAGGCGAAGACCCGAATGAGAAAAGTAAAAATGCAAACGGAATCTCATTTGGTTATGCAATAGGCCAGATTATGTTGATTGACGCTGTATTCTCTTTCGACAGTATTATTACAGCAGGAGGTACTGCCAAATATGTAGAAATTATGATTGCTGCTGTAGTCATCGCCATGACGGTTATGTTTTTATTCAGCACTGGCATTGCAGCTTTTATTCATAAACACCCGACCTTAAAAATGCTTGCATTGTCTTTTCTTGTAATGATTGGCTTAAGTTTAATAATTGAAGGCTGGGATAGCGAATCAGCCCATCAGCTTAAACTGAAAAATTATATTTATTTTGGAATGGCATTCTCTTTTATTGTAGAAGTATTAAACATGACGATGAGAAAAAGGATGAAGAAGAAAAGAGTGGTGGAACTGAATGAACCGATTATGAAGGCACAAAAGCAAGAAACAGAAGAAGGCTATTCAGATATGGCAAAATAAAAACCGGGCTGCTATAAAAGCAAACCCGGTACTTTGAGCATGAAATTTTTTATATAGCTTATTGTTTAATAATCTTCCTGTTTACTATTTCGCCGTTTTGCTGATATTGCAAAACATACATTCCGTTTGCATATTTACTCATATCCATGGTCATAGATTGAGCAGATACCGTTTGTTGCAGCAATAATTTTCCAGCAGCATTAAACAACCGAACTATTCCACTCTGTTTTAAATTACTAATCGTCAATACATTTTTAACAGGATTTGGAAATACTGTTAGCAATAGATCATTTTGCTTGCTGAGTTTGATAATTGATGAGTATGTAAACTTTTCATCAATATCAATTGACTTCAGACGATAGAAAACAACCGCTTTACTGCTAAAAACATTTACATCAGTATAAGAATATGTTACATTTCCAGGCAATACCGTTCCGATAGTTGCAAAGTTTTGTCCATCATCACTTCTCTGTAGTTCAAATCTTGAAACATTGATTTCATTTGCAGTTCTCCATTGCAACTGTGCATCGTTGTTTAATTTACCTCCTGTAAAAGAAAGCAGATTTAATGGTAAGGCCGGGCTGAAAACAAACTCCTGAGCACCAATATCCGGAGTGGTAGCACTTCTTAGTAATCCCAGAAAATCTTCCGGCACCAAAGCACTTAATGCTAAGCCTTTGTTGCTAATTTTAACAGGCTCTGTTGCATTTACTGTATTAATCAATAATTCAGCGATAGGTTTATTCAGGAATAAATTGGCAGCGTTGGTATTTACACCGCTTATTCCGTCTTCCGTATTTGCATCCTGCGAAGTGGCTGTACGCCAGGTTACGATGGTTTGTGCAGCGCCTCCTGTTTCTCCAAGCGAAGATGCTACAGGGCTTACAAAATAATTGTTGTTACCAGTATAACCGGTTGTATTGGTTTCTAATCCTATTGCATAAGCCGTTCCAGCACCTGTTACTGCATTGTATAAAATATTATTTTTTACATCAGCCACCGCTGTTGCCGATTTAAATAATGTATAACTGTTGGTTACAGAACTTCCTTCGGCTAAAACAGAATTGTGATAAATATTTGCTTTTACAACTCCATCATGCATGTCGATTACTTTTATCTGAGCATTTGTTGTTGTATTGATAGCAAACATATTGTTACGAATCATTCCTGTATTCACATCATCTGCACGACTTAGTAAATACAGGGCATCAATTTTTGCCAAAGGCGATACCGCCGCATTTGATAAACCAAACACCCTGTTTCTTTCTACCAAAATATTATTACTAAACATGGAAATACCTAAAGACCTCAAAGCAAGGTTCGCTGTATTTGTATTGGTTATTATACTGATCACATTATCTCTGACTACCGCCAAACCTCCGGTGCTGGTATTTATGTTTTGATATAAAATACCGGTGCTGTTTCCAAAATTATCAGTCAATTCAAAATCTGAAGCACTGCTTAAATTGCTGATATTATTACCGGCAAATACAAGGCTATCTCCCGCCAAAATATCAGAAGAGACTGCTATAGCGGATGTGTTAACGTTACCAACTGAGCCATTGATTAAACTTGAAATCGTATTTCCTGATATCCGGCCTTTCAAAGAATGTGTTCCGGTTGGGCTTGACAAACGAATACCCTGTACAAACTTACCTGCGCCCGATGCAGCAGAAAAATCAGTAATGCTGTTACCATTGACTTCAACAGTAGCATTTATATTGGCAACCGTCGGCTGATACTGAATAGCCCGTATTATTCCGCTGCCGCCTGAACCAGAAAGATTTGAAAAACTATTGCCATTTATAGTAACTACAGGTGTTGACGCAGTAGTACTGGCACACCTCATTCCTGCCGCCGAACCAGCGCCAATAATACTGATGTTTCTTACAAGGTTAGAATCAATATTTATCAACGGGTTTGCAACAGTTGACTGTATATCAACTCCAAATAAAGAAAAGGAAGATGTATTTGAAGTAACAGTTATGTTTCCCGGATTGACAGAGCCAATAATATTGTTTTTAAAATTAGTTATTGTTGTAGCACCCCTGATATCAAAAAACGCCATTGCAGGCACAACGGTGCTACCCGAAACAGATGTGCTGGTGATTGATAAACCCCCGATAAAATTATTTGCTATAGGAGTAGCACACGGCACACTAATAATATGAGCAATAGAATATAAAGGCCCGGTGCTTGCCACCCGAAAATGCAATAAAATGGAATTATTTACTTCGCTGCCAACCCTGTTATGCTGGTATTGCTGTAAGTTGCCTGTCGATACTCTTATTCCCACAAAAGGATTAATGGAAGTTGTGCCAGTGTGGATAACATCGTCATCAATATTGTTTACAACATTGCGGGTAACTACCAATGGATTTACAGTATTATCATTCACTGATACAGCAATAAATGAGTGCCGGTTGGCAGAACTAATGATCATTTTATTGCCAGTAGCGCCAGGTGCAGATCCGCCAATGTAATTGCTATCTATTGTTGCACCAGAGCCGTTGGCTGTTGTTGCAACTACTCTTATACCAAAATAAGAAGCATTGTCAAAAGTATTTGCAAAGGCAGTACTATTATAAACAGAGTTGCCTTTTATAAGAGTGTTATTTGCATTCAGACTAACTACGATGCCATGGTTAGACGAAGTATTGTTTATAAAGACATTCTCAATTTGATTATTAGTTATCTGGGTATTGTTAACCCTGCTTAAACTTGTACTATTTGTAGTGGTAATGGCAATACCACTATTTGCACCCGAAGCGGTGGCAGGTCTTATAATATTGCTGTCAATAATATTATCTAAACTATTCCCATCATCACCTGCTACAATAACTATTATACCTGTACTTACAAATGTTCCATTACAACTAGCTTCAATAATGCAACGCTTAACTGAGTTGTTTTGTGCTGCGCCATTAATACGAATGGCATTAGCTGTAGCATTTGCATTTGTATTTCGGAAAGTGAGTGAGTTGGGACCAGAATGTGAAAGGCCATCAATAGTAACATTGTCTGCACCATTAAGCAGTACTGTTGCACCAACAATATTTCCTTCCACAATCCTGTTACCATCGGGTACTACCTGTACAGTATAATTAGTTTGATTAAGAATTGCCTCTAATGTTTCCGTTGTATTGTCTTTAATGGTTACGGTAATAGCACCAGTTCCACCTCCGGCATTAATTGCATCAAAAGCAGTTTTCAATGTTTGAAAATCGCCGGTTAATGCGCCCGACAAAACTACTTTTGGTGTTGGCGCTATTACTTCAAATTCCCGTATGCTTGTTATACTCCAGTCATCCAAACTACGGATAAATAAATGATGTGTGCCTCCACCCAAACTGGCAGTATTGGCCGCAAAAGTTAAATCAACAATATTAACCGCTGGTGTTATTGCAATTGAAATACCATTTCCAAAACCGGGATCAGTATCAAAGAAATATTCGGCTCTTATAATATTACCCGGTGCTGCAGGTGCAGTAGGGTAAAATGGATCTTCATTGATAACAAAAGTTCTTGATGAAGTAATGGCCCATTCACCTTCAGCATTTAATGAGCGTAGGTAAACCCGATGCACACCTTGCGGTAAACCTGTTATATCAATAGCACCGTTTTGATTCGGTAAATCTACACCTGGTGTTAAGGGAATATTATTTCCATTACCAAAACCCGGATCGGTATTTACAAAATATTCTGCCTGTACAATATTCTGCGGAGCAGGATTAACAGGATATGCCGGATCAAAATCAATAACAAACGAACGAATGCTGCTGATACTCCATTCGCCTTCAACGTTCAACGTTCTTGTAAAAACCCGGTGAACACCTAATGACAATAACCCTGTATTTACAGTTACCGGAACATTTGCGATGTCAACTCCCAGGGTAACCGGAACATCTACCCCATTTCCAAAGCCCGGATCAGTATCTACAAACTGTTCTGCCTTAATAAGATTTCCAGGAGGAGACGTAACTTGATAGGCAGGGTCAAAATCCATAATAAAATCCCTTACCATTGTTATGCTCCATTCGCCTTCGGCATTTAGTGTTCGCAAGTACAAGCGGTGTACGCCGGCAGATAAAGCAGCTGTTGGAATTATTGCCGGTATGCCGCTGATATCAACACCTGCAGTAAATGAAATGGCGATACCATTACCAAAACCCGGATCTGTATCCACAAAAAACTCGCCTTGAATGATATTCAATGGTGCAGACGGTGCTGCCGGATAGGCAGGATCCTGTGCAAACAACAATTGTGTACACAGCAGCAACAGTAAAGATGATAAATATTTAATTTGTCTCATCGCTTTTGTTTGAAGTGATAACTTAATTGTTGTTGCGGGTGCTGAAGGTCACATTCATAGTAGGTGAACCCAATGGTACACTGGCCGGAACAGTAAGACTATAAATAGATGGAACGCCTGGTATTCCTGAAAGCTTATACGGATCTGAGCTTCCAAATGCACCACAGTCAGGTTTAAATCCACTAATATCTACACCGCCACCAATAGCAGGTGAGCCCGCAGCCAGTTGAAATTTTCCATCAGTAGTTCCGGAATTTACTATTACAGATGCCACGGACTGACCAACCAGGTTATTACCATTAACCGACAATGGACCGGTAGTAACTCCTGTTTGGTTAAACGAAAATATATTGTTCTTGATATTACAATTCACATAAGTATGACTCCTGCCGGTAAGTACAAGATTATTCGCAACATAAGCTTCACTGAAATTGAAATCAATAAATCCGTTTAAAGTACGAAAAATGTTATTCCTGATAACAATATTAGAGCCTGTAGTTGGTGTTATTACTGTGCTGCCACTTGCTACCTCCATGATACAATTCTCCATTACAAAATCATTCAGTGAGGCTGGAGATACAGAAAATGAAGCTGTAATAAAACACTTTCTGAATGAAATACCAGTGTAAGAATTGGCGGCTACCATCGCCAGCGGAGTTGAAGCGATAAGACATTTTTCGAATGCTATGTTTACAACACCGGAATATCCTGAGGCAAAATCATTGCCTGCTGTAGTTTGAATTCCTAAAATCCTGGTACCGGCACTACCACTGGCAAAACGAAAGCCGCCTATCTTACTAGTTTCTGTATTCTCCTGTAAACCCGGGTTGCTGCCAGCCCCTCCCAAAAAATATCCATTGCCAATAATAACTACCTGCTTATTGATAGTTGGAAAACTGTATTGAGTTGCTGAAGGCTCCACATGTATTGTATCGCCATTAGCAGCCTCGGGATTTGAAGGCAAATTGTTTATACCATCAAATAATATAGTAAGACTGGTGGCATCTGCAGTTACACCGGCAGTATTATTCACTCGCCATATTTTGGCTTCGGCATTTATTGAAATTAATAAAGCAGTAACAAGGCTGATAAAAAGTATCTTTTTCATGTTTTTAGTTTTTGATTATTTACAAAAAGCAAAAATGGCAAATAGTAAAGCTTAAAACAATCCATGAAATGAAGTAAAAAAGATTGAAAAAAATACCTGAATGCAGGTAGATGAAACGGAAGATCTTTACATATCTTAACACAAATTTTTTTCCATGTTTAAACTACGAAGCCTTTCGATAATTCTGTTCTTCTGTTCCTTTTTGTTTATAATAAAATCATACGGGCAGCAAAACATAACTGACAGTTTGAGAACGGTAATTGACAAAAAAAGCTCCGACAATATTACATTACCCTTGTATTATGATATTGCAAAGCAATACTACCTTATAGGAAAACAAGATTCAGGCCTTATTTATTTAAAGAAGGGGTTGGCTGTAGCAGAATTAACAAAAAACAAAGAATGGTATTGTAAAATCGGTCTACGTATAGGTCTTTTTTATGCTTTGATGTCTGATGCAGATAGTGCCAATAAATATCTGGAAGTAGCAGAACCATATAAAATGGGAATACTCAATGATACGATTTTGGCGTACTATAATAATCACAAAGCCATAGTTGCAATTAACCAGGAAGATTATGAAGCAGGAGCAAGTTATACCATCAAAACTTTAGAGATACTTGAAAAAATGGGAGATAAAAAAATTGCAGGTGCAATGATCCAAAATACAGTAAATCTAATAGTTTGCTTAAAAGATCAAAAACAATTTCAATTGGGAGAAAAGTACTTGAAAAAAATATTAAAGAATATTGATTATACAAAAGAGAAACCACAGCTTGATTTATTGTATTTTAATGCAGCCGCCCTTTATCTCGAAAGCAAAGACACTCTGATGTTTAAGCAATATTTAGATTCTGCGCTATTTTACAACAAACAATTCAAAAGCTATGTACTGGAAATGAATATTAAAGCTAGCTATGCTGAATATTATTTTATCACAAAAAATTATAAAGAATCCTATAAGCATTATTTGGAAGTCTATACTTCATTCAAGCAACAAAATCAAATAAACTTCATACCTGCAGTTGCAATAGGTGTTGCTCAAGCTTTACCTTTTCTCGGAAATTGGGAAGCAGCTATTCCTTATTATCAGGAAGCAATTGAGTTGGCAAAAAAAGATAGAGCCTACCGAATTCTGACAAAAGCATATGATCACTTAAATAAGCTCTATTCAAAAAATATGCAATTTGAAAAAGCTTATGAATACGGACAGCTCCAACTGCAGTATCAAGACAGCGTTAGTAATATTGCCAGCAAAAAAAACTTACAGCTTTTAGAAGCAAAATATCAAAATGAAAAAAAGGAAAAGGAAATTGCAACTCTTACCTTATCTAATACGCAAAAAGAACTGACTGTTCTTCGACGAAACAGGCTTTTAGCCATTGGTGGAATTGCTTCTACTGCGTTATTAATTGTATTAGGTTTATTCAACAGGCAAAATAAACAGAAAAGAACAATTGCCGAAAAAGATAAAATATTACAACAAGAACAAATAAAGTTTTTAGAACGGCAGCAACAGGTAGTGTCGTTACAATCCATGGTAAATGGCCAGGAGACCGAACGAACCCGTATTGCCAAAGACCTTCACGATGGATTGGGCGGTTTATTCTCTACTATAAAAATGCATTTCAGTTCTTTACAACATGAAAATGAAAACTTGAAAACCAACCCTTTGTTTTCAAAAAGTTATGACATGGTGAATACAGCATCGGAAGAAGTACGCCGGATTGCCCATAATATGATGCCGGAGGTTTTAATAAAATTAGGGCTGGTACAGGCTTCCAAAGAATTATGCAATAGCATCAGTGCAGGAAAGTTGTTACAAGCTTCTTTGCAATCATATGGCATGGAAAAAAGACTGAATGCATCCACAGAGATAATGCTATTTCGTATTATACAAGAACTGCTGAACAATATCATCAAACATGCTAATGCAACAGAAGCCATCATACAATTTAACAGAGATAGCAACCGGCTAAGTGTGACAGTAGAGGACAATGGCCGTGGGTTTAACCTGAAGGAAACAGATGCCCAAACGCATGCCGGTCTTGAATCTGTTCAAAACAGGGTTACTTATCTGAATGGCAAACTATCCATTGAATCTGAAAAGGAAATAGGCACAACAGTTATGATGGATTTTTTAATTAATGAATAGGCTTCACCAAATTCAATTCCATTTTTGTATTTTCATAACAGGAATTAACACCCGTTATGATAAAGATTCTAATAATTGATGACCATCCTTTGGTTGGTGATGGTATTACAACCATGTTGCGGGAGGAAAGCCATCTCCAAATAACCGGTATCTGTAAAAATGGTAAAGAGGCATTAGATTTTTTATCTGGCAATCAGCCTGATATTATTTTACTTGATATTAACCTGCCGGATATAGATGGACTGGAACTTTGTGCCACCATCAGGAAAACCAATAAAGTATCAAAAATCATTGGACTTACTTCAACGAATGAGGCAGGTATAATAACTCAATTGCTGGCAAAGGGAGGAAATGGATATTTGCTGAAGAATATGGAAAGAAGTGAATTGATTTCAGCCATCAATGAAGTGTTAGAGGGTAAAATCTTTTTAAGTAAAGCTGCCAATCAGAAAATACTAGAGCAATTTAATTCTGTTAATCATGCATTGGAAAACACACCTGTGCTAACCAGAAGGGAAAAAGAAATTTTACAATTATTACATAATGGATTAAACGGGCCACAAATTGCAGAAAAACTTTTTCTTAGTCCTTACACTATAGAAACACACAGAAAGCATTTGATGCAAAAATTCAATGTAAATACAACGCAGTTGTTATTAAAAAATGCTGCCGAACAAAAATTAATTTAGAAACTATTTTGTAAAAGTGCAGCAGCAACTACTCCTGCTGTTTCCGTTCTCAGCCTTGTTTCTCCAAGGCTAACAGGAATAAAATCATTTTGCAGGGCTAAATCAATTTCCTGTGATGTAAAATCTCCTTCAGGACCTATAGCAATTAGTTGATTTGAAGATTGGCCAATTAGTTGATTGCTTAAAGCAAGCTTATTGTCTTCTATACAATGAGCAATAAAATTTGAACCATCTGCACATTTCCAAATTTGCACATCTTCAAATTGTTTTGGCTCATGCAACATCGGCAACCAACACTGCTGGCTTTGCAGCATAGCACTTATACAAATTCCCTGCATCCGATCATAACGAAATTTTTCTTTCTCTGTTCTTTCGCAAATTAGCGGAATGATTTCAGCAACGCCAATCTCTGTTGCTTTTTCTAAAAACCACTCAAAACGATTAGCGTTTTTGAGTAAAGAAATAGCAATTGAAACTTTGTGATCGGAATTTGGAATTTGTTCCTTGGAATTTATCTGTACTACACAATGTTTTTTATGATCATCTATTATTTCACAGGTCAACAGATTTCCTTTCCCATCAGTAAGATTTAACTGTTCGCCATTCTTCATCCGAAGCACCTGCACTACATGCTTTGACGTTTCTTCATTCAGCTCAATGGTATTTTGTGTAGCATTATAATTATCAATATAAAAAAATGGCAATGTCATATTGGTAAAAATAAAAAAAGCTCCTGTACATAAGGAACTTTTTAAAAAATAGTTTTGAGTTTGCAAAGTCCCCTTCGGGGGATTTAGGGGGCCTTAAAAAGGGCTGTCATCATCATCATAGGCAGATGAGTCATTCATCTTGCTGCCAGTTTGTAAAAACACTTTGGCGCCGCCATCACCATCCATATCACTCACCGGTTTCCAATTGCCAGGTAATCCTGTTCCGCCAAATCCGCCGCCGCCATCTTCTTCTATAAATTTCTGAATATGCAATAATGCTTTCAACTTAATTGTTTCCAACGAACCATTACGATGCTTGGCTATACGAACATGGGTTTCGCCTTTATTGCTCTCTCCCATTTCATTTTGTGTGATGTCGTAATACTCCGGACGATACAGGAACATTACCATATCCGCATCCTGCTCAATGGCTCCAGATTCACGGAGATCACTTAGTTGCGGCATCTTGTTTCCATCTTTACCAGCACTTCTTGTTTCCACCGCACGGCTTAACTGCGAAAGTGCAATAATCGGCACACTTAATTCTTTTGCTAATGCTTTTAAGTTTCTGGAGATATTACTAATCTCCTGCTCACGGTTACTACTACGGTTATCACTTGTTCCACTCATCAATTGTAAATAGTCAATGATGATAAGACCAATATCATGTTTGTTTTTTAAACGACGGCACTTAGCTCTTAGTTCAAAAATGTTTAGTGCAGGAGTATCATCAATAAATAAAGGAGCCTGTGCCAATTCCTGAATACCTCTTGCATATAATTGCTTCATTTCATGCTCTTCCAGTTTACCTCTTGCAATTTTCTCCAACCATATTTCACTTTGTGCAGAAAGGATACGTTGTACCAATTGTCCAGCACTCATCTCCAAAGAAAATAGAGCTACACCTGTTTTCTTATTGGTACTCATTACAGCATTACGGGCAAGGTTTAGTGCAAATGCTGTTTTACCTACAGCAGGTCTCGCTGCTAAGATGATAAGATCGGTGGGCTGCCATCCATAAGTAACTCTATCTAATGAAGGGAAGCCACTCGGCACACCTGTTATATCTTCATTCTTATGACGCAGGTCTTCTATACGCTGAATGGTTTTTACCAATACAGAATCGATGGTATCAAAGTTCTTCCGTAAGTGATTGTTGGTAATTTCAAACAATTTTGTTTCTGCATCATCTAACAAATCAAAAACATCTGTTGAGTCTTCGTAAGCATCACCAATTATTTCGCCGCTAATGCGTATTAATTCTCTTTGTATAAATTTTTGTAGAATTATTCTTGAATGCGTTTCAATATTGGCAGCAGAAACAACGGCATTGGTAAGCTTGGTAACATAATAAGCACCGCCAATCATTTCCAACTCTTCTTTAAAACGTAATTCTTCTGCCACTGTCAAAATATCTATCGGCTGGCTTTTATTCGACAGGCTCTGCATAGCACTGTAAATACGCTGATGTGCTTCTACATAAAAACATTCTGGTTTTAAGATTTCAACCACCGTATCAAATGCAGTTTTCTCTAGCATGATGGCACCTAATACTGCCTCTTCCAGTTCTTTTGCCTGTGGAGGCACTTTGCCGTACACCATAGTGCCCAGATCGAGAGTAGATTTTCTTCTTTGCTTCCTGTCTTTGTTAATGTTCGTAAATTCCATTGCTGTACGGCGATAAAAAGTTGACCAATGATTTTTATACCATCGACTTTGGGTTAGTCTTCCGTCTTGCTTTAAGAAATTGTTATCTCTTTGTTAGTGGAATGTATCCGTCAGTCAGTCAAGCGAAAATAATGTTCTGCATCCATTCAAAATTGTTTTCGAAAAACTTTTTCTTTTCGCACTTTTTCTGCACCTCAAAAATCCGGTTATCCACATTACAAAACATGACCAAAGTCATCATCAATTTACCAAAAAACTGTGGTAAAAGCCCTGAAAGAAAACCACAATGGTGCATAAAAAAACACTGTAAAGGGCAATATTTAACAGCTATGCCACAATAACTTGGTTTTGCTAACAGTTATTAGCAATAACCACATTCTGTACCAGAACAGCTGCACACCTATTTATTCAATTTTAAAAAAACAACTATGCAAACTACAAATCGCAGCAATCAGCCCATTTTAAGCCAAACAGAAAATAATACCACCCTTTGGATTGGACACCTGAAGCCCGACCCAAACGATCATATTGCCGGGCAAACCTTTAAATGCCCTTCTGATGGAATAGTAAATAATATACAAGTGTATTCTTCTACCGTGCAAGAACCCGGAGATGTGGCATTAACCTTACATGAGTTTGATGTTGCTAGCCAAAGTTGGGGATCAGCCATTGCAGATGCAAATATGTACTTACAAAAAGGCGATGATGCCCGGTGGATTCGGTTTGGCCTAGCTCCGGTAGAATTAAAGAAAGATGCGACCTATGGTTTCCGTCTGCAAACTGAAAATGCCTTTATCGGTATTGGCGAAGCAGCCAGCCATGCCAAACAACCATTTACATTTGGCAACGAATGGAAAAGTGATAATGCTGGAAGCAAAGGACATTTTTACTCCTACTTCAGCCTGGCATTTAAAGTAGAACTCTGCGCATAGGATAAAATATTAAGGCCATGATTTGATAAAGACTCTGCTTCGGCGGAGTCTTTTTTGTTTAGCGCCTGATAATAAACTTAATAATTTTTTCTCTCATGTTTGTTGAAGACCAAAGTCCTAAGAGGTACACACCGTCTTCCAACTGGCTTAGATCCATATTTGCGATGGACGTATTTACTGTTTTCTTTATTAAGACAGCGCCTTGCTTATTAGTAATAGAAATTTTATCGAACTTTTCTACATCCAGATCAGTAAGCTGTACAGTGTTATAAACATTGCTTTTAAATACATCGAGCTGTGCATTAATAATTGAAACATCTGCAGGCAATTCTGTTTTCTCTGGTGATTTAGTTTGTGCCAATAATAAATTGCCTGTTATAAGAAACATTAAAATAAAAACTGAAGTAAGTCTTTTCATATAATTGGATTTTGGATAATTAAATCTTACTAAATGTATAGCAATAACTGTGCGGTAATAAATGAAATAGGAAATTATGTGGTGACTCTCGAAAACATTCAGGAGTTTTACTACGTAAAGTCTGCAAAACTTAGTTCATCAACATCTCTCTTGCATTTTCCATAGCAGCGGCTGTAGGCTTTTCGCCACTGAGCATTTTAGCAATAGTGGTTATTCTTTCATCCGTTGAAAGCTTGCGGATATTAGTTTTGACTGCGTCGTTTACTATTTCCTTATAAACAAAGAAATGAGCATCGGCTTTGCCTGCAATTTGTGGCTGATGTGTAATACAAATTACTTGCCTGTTTGCAGCGAGGTCTTTCATAATTATACCAACCTGTTTAGCAGCTTCGCCAGATATGCCTGTATCTATTTCATCGAATATGAGAGAAGGTAGATCAATAGATGCAGCAACTAATGATTTTATACTTAACATTAAACGGCTAAGCTCACCACCACTTGCCACTTTTCGTACTGGCTGAAACTGTCCACTTCTGTTTGCATCGAATAAGAATTCGATAGTATCAGTGCCAGCTATATTTAATGTAGCTACTTTGATCTCCACTTTAAGTTTAGCATTCGGCATACCCACTTGTGACAGTAGTTCATTTACATTTTCTTCTAACGGATTTACCTGCTTTGTTCTTTTGGCAGAAAGTTTTTTAGCAATTTCAGTTGCCTTTGTAAAAAGCGAATTAGCTTCTTTCTCTTTTTGCTGAATAGCATTATCTATGTTCAGTACCGCCTGCAACTTTTCTTCCAGTTCTTTATGCAAAGCCAATAAGTCCGCACTAGAATTTACGCCATGTTTTTTCTGCAACTTATATCCGAGTGAAAGCCGTTCGTTTAGTTGTTCAATTTTTTCCAGATCAAAATTTATAGTGGAACTTATGCGATCAACATCGCCAGCTATATCCTGTAATTCTAATTGTACAGAAGTCAACCGTTGCAATAACTCTGGCAACTGCGGATGGTACGTTGAATATGCAGCTAGCTGATTTACTAACACTTTCAATTGTTGTGGAACTGGGCTTTCACTTTCGCTCAATTCAAAATATACTTTACCCAATGCTTCCTTTATGCCTTCAGAATTGCTTAATAGTTTTAATTCAGCATCAATCTCTTCCAGTTCATTTTCTTTAAATGCAGCCTCATCGAGTTCTATAAACTGGAAACGATTATAATCTGCTTCCTTGTCGAACTGTTGCTTTTGGTTTTTTAATTCATCGCATTCCTTTGTTACAAATTGCCATTTACGAAACACCAATTGGTACTCTTCCAGCAGATCAGCATTTCCTGCCAATGCATCTACCACTTCTCTTTGAAAATCTGATTCTCCTACTTCCAGTGTGTCAAACTGCAAATGCAAATCAACCAGCATAAAGCTTAGCTGTTGCAATTGTGACAAGTTAACCGGTGTGTCATTTATAAATGCTCTTGACTTCCCATTGGTTGCAATTTCTCTTCTCACTACAATTTCATCATCGGCATCGAGTTCATTCTCCTTTAAAAAAGAGGTAACAGCTTTTTTATTACCGGTATTGAACACTCCTTCAATGACACATTTCTTTGCTTTATTTACTAGTGCTGCAGAATCTGCTCTAGTTCCTAATATCAAACCGAGAGCTCCAACAATAATAGATTTACCAGCACCAGTTTCGCCAGTTATAATATTAAGTTTATTGGAAAATTCAATTTCCAATTCATCGATGATGGCATAATTCTGTATGGAAAGCCTTGCTAGCATTGCAGTGGCAAATTAGATTTTTTTAGTCACAGATTTAAATAAAAAAAGCTGCCTTAGGCAGCTTTGTATAAAGTTGTTCTGATAAAATTATTTTACCTCTACCGCAGTATGTAATTCTTCATCCACAAGAATTCGACCGCAGTTTTCGCATATCATTACTTTCTTATGCTGCTTAATCTCACTTTGTTTTTGAGGAGGTATAGCATTGAAGCAACCACCACAAGCATCTCTTTCTACAGCAACAACTGCTAAGCCATTACGATAACTTTTACGAATTTTTTCATAGCTGGCCCTTAACCTTTCATCCACATGAACGTAAGCATCTTCTTTCAGTTTATTAAAATGCTTTTCTTCTTTTTCATTAGCCACAATAATCTTTTCTAACTCGCCTTTTTTTGTATTAAGAATTCCTTCTTTTGCAACTATATTCTTTTTAGCTTTTTCTAGTAAAACAGCTTTCTCAGCAATTTCTTCTGTAGCATCTTTAATATGCTTTTCAGCCAGTTTTACTTCCAACTGCTGCATTTCCATCTCTTTATTAATAGCTTCAAACTCACGGTTATTTTTTACATCGTTGCTTTGCTTTTCATATTTCTTAACCAAAGCTTCTGATTCCTTAATAGCTTCTTTGCGTTGTTCGATAAATTCTGTTACGCCGTTAATCTCTTCTTCAATACGAACCTGACGAGAATGAAAACCAGCAATCTCATCTTCAAGGTCTGCCACTTCCATTGGCAACTCACCTTTAAGAATACGTAATTCATCCAGCTTACTTTCAATTTTTTGAAGTGTAACTAAAGATGTCAGTTTTTCATTAACGGAAAACTCTTTTACTTGTGCCATAGTTATGTTTGACTTTTTATGTTCGATATTTGAAGTACTCTTATCCTGCGAAAAGTTCTTTATAGATTATATAAAGTATGATACAGGATTGGTTTTTACCTCTGTTTTAAGGACGGCAAAGGTAGGGAATTTTTGCTCCAAAACCTCTTGTAGCAGGTTGATTGTGAACTGTTCACTTTCATAGTGCCCAACATCGGCAATGAGCAGGCGGTCGTTGGCATCAAAGAACTCATGATACTTTACATCGGCCGTTATATAAACGTCTGCTTCGGCAGCTAAGGCTTTGGAAATCAAGAAACTTCCTGCCCCACCGCAAACAGCCACTTTTTTTACAGGCCTGCCAGTAAATCGGGTATGACGCACTACGGGAACTCTAAAAAGCTCCATCAAATTTTTCAAAAATTGCTTCTCCTCAACCGGATTAGGCAGTTCGCCTATCATTCCTGAACCAATTGTCCGGTTAGAATTTGACAGCTGTATTATATCGTAAGCCACTTCTTCGTAAGGATGTGCGGCTATTAGTGCGGCCATTATTTTTCTTTCAAAATAAGTCGGAAATATGATTTCGATTTTTATCTCTTTTTCCTGGTGATGCTTTCCCGGTTCGCCAACAAATGGGTTTGTGCCTTTGCCTCCTTTAAATGTGCCAACACCTTCTGCATTAAAACTGCATTCACTGTAATTACTGATTTGCCCGCCACCAGCAGCAAAGATGGCATTGCGAACTTTAGCTGCATGATCAACAGGTACAAAAGTGAAAAGTTTATTCAAGGTTCCATCCTTTTCTGATAGTATTTTACAATTTTCTAACTCGAGCATTTGAGCTATTCTTCCATTAACGCCTTGCTTCACATTATCTAGGTTAGTGTGAATTGCATAAATAGCAATATCATTTTTAATAGCTGCAATAATTGTTTTTTCTACATAGTTTTTCCCGTTAATTTTTTTTAGCCCTTTAAAAACAATGGGATGATGCGCTACTATCAGATTACATTTTTTTTCAATTGCTTCATTAACTACATCTTCGGTTGCATCCAAAGTGCAGATAACACCAGTACAATCCCAACTTGTATTACCGGTAATTAAACCTGCATTATCATATTCTTCCTGAAGGGAAGTATTGGCTATCGTTTCCAAATAAGAAATTATTTCATTGATTTTCATTTCTGAAAGTTACAGATTTGATGGTTTACATAAATTTAATTGCATTATTTGTTCCCTATCTTTGAAAGGATGCCACTCAATCCAAAACTTCATCATATTATCATTGGGGAAATCAAAAAACTCCTTGGCAAAAAAAGCGAAGAACCACTAAGCCGCTATCAAATGGCCAAAGGAACACTTGTGGCAAAAAGGGTGCTATGGAATGCGATTAGAAATGCTTTATTAATTACTGTTGGCATTTCTTCTGCTGCATTTGGTTTAGAAGGATTTTTAATTCCTAATGGACTGATAGATGGAGGAGTTACCGGCATTTCTTTGCTTACAAGCCGTGCAACGGGCATTTCACTACCAATCTTGTTGGTACTTATCAACTTACCTTTTGTGCTGATGGGATGGCGGCAAATAAGTAGCATGTTTGCTATCAAAAGTATAATCTCCATTGCAGTACTTGCCATAGTAATAGCGACTGTTCATTTTCCTATCATAACAAATGATAAATTACTAGTGGGAGTATTTGGCGGATTCTTTCTTGGAGCAGGCATAGGGCTTACTATACGAGGCGGTGGAGTGATAGACGGAACAGAAATATTGGCCATAGGACTTAGCCGCAAACGAAGTCTTTCTGTTGGTGACTTTATACTTATTTTCAATATTTTAATTTTTTCTGTTGCAGCTTATTTACTTTCTATTGAAGTTGCCCTTTATTCAATACTTACTTATTTGGCCGCATCTAAAACAATTGACTTTATACTGGAAGGCATAGAAGAGTTTACCAGTGTAACAATCATTTCGCCGCATAGCAAAGAAATTGCACAAATGATAAAAGAGAAAATGAGAAGAGGGTTAACAGTTTATTCCGGTAAACGAGGCTACGGCAGAAGCGGCGAAAACCCAAACCCGACAGATATTATTTTTACAATAGTTACCCGTTTGGAAATAACGAGATTGACAGGTGAAATAGAAAAGATTGATCCTAATGCTTTTATCGTTATGCAAAGCATAAAAGATACTCGAGGCGGAATGGTAAGAAAAAAGCCACATAATCATGACTAATAAAACTTGTGCTTAACTCTTTGTTGGAGGCTTCGATTTATTTTGTATCTTTTCAATCCTTCCACACCCTCTGGATAACACTTTATCCAATTACTGAATTTTAAAGATTTGCCATGCTAAAAAGAAGAACTGGAATTATTTTACTGACATTGCTTTTTGTTACTGGACTTGCTGGCACTCTGAGTGATAATACTCTTTCAAAAGCTGAAAAGAAAAGTGCAATAAGCCTGATGAAGGATACGTATAAAGATGCAACAGGTGCCACAAAAGGATTATCCGAAGCACAATTAAATTACAAAGCTGGCCCAGATAAATGGTCTGTAAAGGAATGCTTCTTTCATATTGCAGCAACTGAAAAGTTTTTATGGACAATGTTTGAAGGTGCTATGAAAACCCCGGCCAACCCAGAAAAAAGAGCAGAAATAAAAGTAACGGATGAGCAAGTGATTAACATGGTTGAAGACAGATCAAAAAAGGCTCAAGCACCGGAACCTATTCAACCCAAAAACACTGGTTATAGTTCTTTGGCTGAAGTTTTAATAGATTTTAAAACTAGCAGAATGAATCATATTAAATATATGAAGAATACTACCGAAGATTTGCGTAACCATGTTGTGAAGCTACCTGTAGGATGGATAGATTGTTATCAACTCTATTTATTTATAGCCGCACATAGTAACAGGCATACCCAACAAATGAAAGAAGTAAAAGCCAATCCAGGCTTTCCTGCAAAATAGTTTTCACCGGTAAAAAGAAGCCCCTCAGTTCCCGTAAGAACAATGGGCTTCTTTAAAATCCTTTTGTTTGTGGTGCAATTAATTTTTCAATCAATACCATTTTACCTTCTTCTGTTATTCCTTCCACAATTACTTTGAAACTTCTTGTTCTATCGTTATTGTAAAATTGAATTGGAACATCTTTCATCGTGCCATCCATTATAATATCTGGTTGCCAGTGTAAAGTGATGCGCTGATCTTGCCCTTTAGACTTTGCCAGTACATCAGCATCTGAATAATCGGGCGAATAGAATTCTTTAATTATTGAATATCCTTTGTATTGAAACATGTCAGCAGATGTTGCAAGGTTATTAGCAAGGTCTGAATGTTGTTTGGTATAAAGGGCCAACACTCCACCTGGCGCATTACCTTCGGAACCAACAAATGAAGTGAATACTTTTATCATTGCAATCTGATTGGCAGGAATAGAAGCAATAAAAATGGCGGGGGTTTCAATCTCATTTAAAAATAAAGTCATTGGAATAGGTCCACCCATTAATGATCTTCTTTGCTGATAAAACAACTGATAATTTGTTCCTGTTCTTTCAACATTAACACCTGCAATTCTACTTTGTATATAATCAAAGATATTGACCTGGGTAATTTTCTCTTCTGTATTTACCAAGTCAACAGTTTTAACAGACGCACCAGTAAACAATCCACTTGCATATCGTTCTTCCAAATTTTCTATCGGAGTTTTCTTTCTTACTTTCATTGTGATGCCTTCCAACATAATTCCTTTTTCCTTCTGTGCATTTGCATACTCGGTGGCCAATCTATCAGCAAGTGAGCCATCATTAAGAGGGACATACAATCTATTAGCACCGCTATAGTTTATTGCAAAACCAGTTGTTATTGAATCCGCATCGGGATAGATATCCAACCATTTACTTTTTTTACCGAGAAAGTCGCCAACAAAAAATCTTGTGTTTCCAAAAAATATTAAAGAATCCATACTGAACTTACCCTGCTCGTCTGTATCAAATATTTGCATGGATGTGCTGAGTGAATCATCCAACGAAAACAATAAGGCCAATAATTCTTTTTGTGCCAACGGTTTCTTACTGTCACGAATCTTTACATTACCAGAAATTGAAATAAAACCATTATCAGTGTATAGCAATTGAGCATTAGCAACTTGAGGTAGCTTGGCCCATGTAAAGCGTCGCCACCCATGTGTCATCATTAAAATATCGAGAGCTGTTGTAATAGAATCTTCATTGGAAGAAAAATAATACGACGGGTTATTAATTTCGCCTTTTAGGTCACCAGTAAGTAATAGACTACTAATTATATTTTCATTTCTTCGTTCTGATAGTGAATATGTCGCATCTGTTATTGCTATGGAAAAACTTCCAGCAACAGTATCTGGTAATGAAAGCGTAAAACTATTCTTCCCTCTTTCTGCGAAGCTTAACTGCCCTGTTATTAATTCTGCCGGTTGTATATATTCTTTGTTGTCAACAAAGCAAATTCTTTCAGCCAACGGCATATCATCTTTATTAAATACTGTTATATGCATTATACCAGACCTAAGCTGTTGAGTATTGATAAACCCATTAATGTCGTTCTTTTCTTTGTTCAACCCAAGCCTGAATACTGGTTTATGTTGCATTTGGCCAATCATATAATCGCCCCGCATAGCCAAGTCGTCGCTATTCTGATATAGTTCAAAGTCTTTTCCTCTTGCATTTGGAATTATTTTAAAAATTAGTCCTTTAGCAACAACTTCTGGCAGAAAATACTTTATTCCATAAGAGTCATTATTCATCAGTGCATAATATTGTTCGCCTACTTGCGGTGTAATATCAAACATTCCTAATCCATCATGGTAAACAGAGAAAGAAGTTACTGTTTCATCTTTTCCGTTTTTAATTACTCCATCAACGGACTGTGGTCTTCCATTTGCATCGGTGTACTTAAATGCGACTGTATTTGGAAACCCCGAAACAAAATTTCCGCTTTCTGGAAAGAAGTCGAGTTTTTGTGTTCTGGTAACTAGCGGTTTTGAAGCACTATGAGGTTTGCCAATGACCTGAATTCTTTTTTCATACAAAAAATGGTGGTTATGATTTAATATAGTAGGTGAATATGCTCTTATAAAGTAAGTACCTGTTTGCAACGAATCGGCCAATTCAAACTGTCCTATTGCATTGCCATAAATAACCGGCGAAATTTTTTGTGCTATAAGTTTAGATGAGTTATCTAACAAGTCAACATACAAACTTGTGCTAATCGTATCAGAAAAAAAATCAGAATATAAATAAGCTTTGAACCAGGCCTTTTCACCGGCTCTGTAAACTTCTCTATCAAAATGTAGATATACTTTTTCGATGGGTGATTTAGAAGCCCATTTGTCCAGAAAATCTCCGGGCTTTTGAGCATAACCAGATATAGTTACGCCAAGTATAAGAATAGACACAATTAGTCTTTGGAGAACATACATGGTAAGGTTTTAAGAATATGAAATTAAGTGCCTGCGAGAATATTTCAAAAACAAGTGCTGTTAATACATACAAAAAGAGAATAAAGGTTAACTAAGACGAGCAAACAGTTGGAGAAGCCTTCTATTTTTCATAATTTGTGCTTTATACTCAAACGTACATGAAAAAAATAGTTGGGATATTAATTTTGACCGTTTTGTTTTCAGGCTGCAAAAAAACAATTGAGCAAGTACAAGAAGACCTTGTTTTAAAAGCTATGACTGACGGCCAATGGCAAATAACAAATTTTATTAATAACGGAACAACTATTTCAGCTGACTACGCCAATTATAAGTTTCAATATTTTAGCAACAAAACTGTTAATGCGATTAAAAATGGAACTGTTGAGAAAACAGGTACCTGGGATGGCAATGCGTCAACCATGACTACTTCTGCAAACTTTACCGGGGCTACTTATCCGCTTGACTTAATAAACGGGAACTGGAACATTACCAAAAACAGCTGGACCTACGTAGAAGCTACTCAAAACATTGGCGTCAATACAAAGTTTATGCGTCTTGATAAGCTGTGAGGAATTGATTCCATCAAATGGATATATTATCCTTCTTAAACATACTTACTTTGCTAAGGTCATAATTCCGATATTCTCGCATAATTTCGAAGAGTAAAAAAAGAATAAATATTATCCTTGAGATTCATTTCCGGACTAATTTTTGCTTAAAGGGAGTCATTCTTAAATTGTGAAAAATCAAAGACTTAACTGTTGAAAAAAAAATATTACAATATCCTAAGCCATTTTATTGCTGCTTCATTGCTTTTCTTTTCTTTTTCGTCAGTTTCGGCACAAGTCCCAGTTGCAAATTTTACGGGTAATCCCTTAGCAGGTTGTTCACCTGTAATTATCAACTTTCAAGATTTATCTACTGGTAATCCCACTTCTTGGAGCTGGAATTTTGGAAATGGCAATACATCTGTTCTTCAAAATCCAACTGCATCTTATTTTACTCCGGGAGCCTATACCATTTCACTTACAGTTACAAATGCAAACGGTTCTAATACACTTACTCGAACTCAATACATAAATGTGTATGAGCCGCCAACAGTCAATTTTTCAGGATCACCGCTAAGTGGTTGCTTTCCATTGCGAGTACAATTCACGGATTTGTCACAACCCGGATTAGGGAATTCGAATGTATCCTGGTTTTGGGATTTTGGCAATGGAACAACATCAACACTTCAAAACCCAATGGCAACATTTGTAACAACTGGAAATTTCACAATCACATTAAGAGTTACAAATGATAAAGGATGTACCAGAACAATCAGCCGGCCAAATTATATTACTGCAACTACTGGAGTAGTTGCAGGTTTTACACATACGCAGGCTACTGTGTGCAGCGCACCGGCTATAATTGATTTTACCAATACATCTACAGGCCCTCCAACTCTCAGTTATATATGGGATTTTGGTGACGGGTCACCATTTTCAGGAGTTACAAATCCTACACATACTTATCTAGTCAACGGAACTTTTATTGCAACATTAATTACAACTAGTACGGCAGGATGTGTTGACACCTTCAGAAGTAACCCAATAGTGATTGGAGGATTTGTTACTGATTTTAATAGTCCTGCATCAGTTTGTATAAATGAGGCGGCTACGTTTACTAACACTTCAACTCCCGTACCAATAAGTTCATTTTGGACATTTGGCGATGGTGGCACTGCCAATTCAATTAACGCAACCTATAGTTATGCTGCACCAGGAACGTACAACGTTTGGCTTTATAATACATATTCCAGTTGTATTGACTCTATACTTCATACAATAACAGTTAATCCAAGACCTGTGTCTGATTTTTCTGCACCAATCACTTCAAGATGCGAACCACCTTTAACTGTAAACTTTCAAGACTTATCTACCGGAACACCTATTAGCTGGCAATGGGATTTTGGAGATGGTAATACATCCACTCTTCAAAATCCATCACACACATATACATCTTACGGAAGCTTTACAGTTACATTAATTACAACGAACGGATTCGGCTGTACAGACACAATTGTAAGAACAAATTACATTGACATTCGAAGAGCAACCATAAGCATTCCATTATTGCCAGTAAGAGGTTGTATACCTTACACAATTTCTCCGGTTCCAGTAATTTCGTCTGTAGATGCCATTACATCCTATAACTGGGATTTTGGTGATGGAGGCACATCGACATTACCCAATCCAACATATACTTATATAGCACAAGGAACTTATACAGTTCGTTTGATAATTACAACAAGCACTGGATGTAACGATACATTAATAATACCCAACGCAGTAAGAGTGGGCTCAAAACCAGTAGCAGATTTTTCAGCAGCGCCTATTCCTGTCTGCGGAACTCAACCTGTTTATTTTACAAACCTTACTGTTCCTTCCGATGAATGGATTTGGGATTTTGGCGATGGAGGTTCTTCAACATTACAAAACCCGCAACATAGCTATAGCGATACTGGTTATTTTTCAATCAGACTTATTGCAACTAACAATGGCTGTCCAGACACACTTATAAGAACAAATTATGTAAGAGTTCTTCCACCAATTGCCAGATTTACACCAGTGCCAAATTGTACCAACAGACTTGAATTCAGTTTTACAGATCAATCTATTGCACCACTAACATGGGAATGGAATTTTGGTGATGGTTCACCGGTATCTACAATTCAGAATCCCACACATATATTTCCTTCCTATGGCAATTTTACTGTACAACTTATAGTAACAAATGGCGGATGTGCAGATACAATACAACAGACCATAACTACTGTAAATGAGAATCCTGATTTTATTGCTGACCGTGTAGTTGCCTGTAGAGTGGCTGCCATTGGATTTAGTGCCATAAATATCAATTTGGCAAACATCGTTAGTTATAGTTGGGACTTTGGTGATGGCAATACTGTTACAACAACAAACAGAAACGCTTCTAACACTTATACCGCTAGTGGTACTTACACAGTAGTGCTTACAACTACAGATATTAACGGCTGCATAAATGTTGTTACAAAAAATAATTTTATACGTATCAACGGGGCTCTTGCGAATTTTAGTGCAACTAACATTGCAGGCTGTTCGGGACTTACAACTACTTTCAATGATCTTTCAACCACAGATGGAGTAAATGCAATTATAAACTGGCAATGGGATTTTGGCGATGGGACCATTCAAAACTTTAGTGCTCCCCCATTTCAACATACTTATAACACGGTTGGTTCATTTACAGTTAAACTAATCATTACAGATGCAGCAGGGTGTATGGATAGTTTATCTATTGGCAATCAGGTAAACACTTCGGATCCAATTCCTGATTTTGTAACAGCAAACACTTTAACCTGCCCAAATGCAACTGTAACATTTACAAATACTACAACACCAACAGGATTAGCCAGCCAATGGGATTTTGGTGACGGAGGAACCTCTACTTCATATTCGCCAACATATATTTATACCGCTTCAGGATTATATACTGTAAGACTAAGAGTACAAGATATATATGGTTGTGCTGATTCGATAACTAAAACCTCTTATATCCGGGTAGATGTGCCCGTTGCTGATTTTACCAGGAGTGATTCTGCCAGTTCCTGTACGCCATTTGAAGTGCAGTTTACTAATACGTCAACCTATTATACCAATGTACTTTGGGACTTTGGGCCGGGTGAAGGAACTTCTAATCTTTTTAATCCTGTGCATTTTTATAATTTACCTGGAATATATCCAGTAAAGCTGCTTGTACTAAGCCCCGGTGGTTGTCTTGATTCAATTACCAAAAATATTTATGTATATGATACTGCAGGTTCAGTATTGAATTATACGCCAACAGCAGGATGCAGTCCTTTTCCTGCAACTTTTAATATAACATCATCTGTTCCTGCTACTTCCTATTTCTGGGATTTTGGAGACGGCAATACAGCTATTACTACAACGCCAACAGCAAATCATATTTATACAAATTTTGGAAATTTTTTACCTAAAGTAATTTTAGAAGATCCTTCCGGTTGTTTGATTTTACTACAAGGTGTAGATACATTTTATATAACTGGTGCGAAAGCAGATTTTGGATTTGACTCATTAGTGTTTTGCGACAGAGGGTTTGTTAACTTCTCAGATTCTACAACATTTAATGACCCCATTGTTAGCTATAGTTGGGATTTTGGCGATGGTGGAACTTCCGCTTTACAAAATCCATCACATCAATATGCATCACCGGGATTATATACTGTACAATTAGCTGTGCAAACACAACTTGGTTGTACAGATACTTTAACAAGACCGAATCTTGTAAAAGTGGTACAACGACCATTAATAGATATAGCCGGTGATTCTATTGTATGTTTAAATTCATCGCTATTACATGCTGGCATTTTCCTTCAACCAGACACATCAATAGTTACCTGGCAATGGAATTTCCCGAATGGCAACACATCGATTTTGCAAAACCCTTCTTCTCAAACATACACAACGGCAGGAACTTTTTCAATAACAGCAATAGCTACGAATAGTACAGGGTGTAGAGACACCACACAGCAAACAGTATATATAAATCCATTACCCGTAGTAAACATGCCAGGCCAACTGACTGTTCAAAATGGTTTTCCAGTTACACTGCCTGCAACGTATTCTCCTAATACAATAAGCTGGATATGGTCTCCTGCTACTGGATTAAGTTGCGCAAATTGCCCCACTCCCGACATCGGACCCAAGTTCAGTACATTCTATCAAGTATACTTTACGGATGATAATGGCTGTAGCAATATTGGACAGCTACAGGTTACTGTTATTTGTAATAATTCTAATCTCTTTATTCCAAATACATTTTCTCCAAACGGAGACGGCAGTAATGACATTTTTTATCCAAGAGGTAAAGGACTTGAACGAATCAAAACATTCCGCATTTTCAATCGTTGGGGTGAAGTAGTTTTTGAGAAAAGAGATTTCCCAATAAATGATGCTTCTGCAGGATGGAATGGAACATACAAAGGCAATAAACCGAAAGCAGATGTGTACGTATACCAGGCAGAAGTATTTTGCGAGAATGGAGAGATTATTAAACTAAATGGAAACATTGCATTGATATTATAAACATGACAGGAAAGAGGCGTATAAGACATTTAATCATTACACTAGTTTGTTATTGTTTTTGCTATACAGCAAAAGCGCAGGACATTCATTTTTCTCAATTCTTTGAAACGCCACTATTGAGAAATCCATCATTGGCCGGAATTTTTACAGGTGATGTGAGAGTACAAGCGGTGTACCGTGACCAATGGAACAGCGTAACAAATGCATACAGAACAGGCTCCGTAAATGGAGAATTAAAAATGCCGATTGGTAAAAGCAATGATTTCATCACCACTGGTTTGCAAATAATGTATGACAAAGCAGGAACTATAGGATGGACATCCACACATGTAATGCCAGCTCTTAATTATCATAAATCATTAAGCACAGACAAGAATAGCTATTTATCACTTGGGTTTATGGGGGGATGGATACAAAGAAGATTTGACCCTTCGAAAGCAACAACGAATAGTCAATATGATAATGGCGGCATTGGCGAGAATTTTTCTAACACTCAATTTAGCTATCTTGATGGAAGTGTAGGCATGAGTTATAATTCCAATCTCGCTTATAACCCTGATAATAATTTTTTTATCGGAGCAGCCTATCATCATTTTAACAGGCCCAATCAAACTTTCTTTTATAGAAATGCAAATATTGAATTGCAACCCAAATGGGTTTTTTCCGGAGGGATAAAACTTGGTGTTGCGGATAATGCGTATATGACAATACTTGGCGACCATTCCAAGCAAGGTGGCTTTTCTGAAACAGTTGCAGGCATGATGTATGGTTTAAAACTTGGAGATGATCCTATAAATCCTGATTATACCATTCATGCAGGTGCATTTTTAAGATTGAACGATGCTATTATACCTGTTGTAAAGCTTGATTACAACCCTTTCTCATTTTCATTGAGCTATGATGCCAATATTTCAAAACTTAAACCTTCGAGTTATGGCCGTGGCGGTTTTGAAATTTCTTTTTCATATATCGGATTTAGAAAGAGTAAAGGAGAATATTTGCTTTGCCCAAGATTTTAAAAAATACGAAAAGCAAACAATTATATCTTTATATTGTTAAAGAAGTTCATCAAAAAAATAAATAAATGCCATTAGAAATTGGACAACAAGCACCCGACTTTACTTTATTTGACAGTGATAAAAAAGAAATTACACTTTCTGAATTAAAAGGAAAACCAGTTTTATTACTGTTCTTTCCTTTAGCATTTACGAGTACCTGCACTACAGAACTTTGTTCTGTAAGGGATAATATCGGTTGGTATAATAATATCAATGCAAAAGTTTTTGGTATTTCAGTAGACGCACTACAAACTCTTGCAAAATTTAAAGAAGATCAGCAACTCAATTTTACTCTTCTCAGCGATTTTAATAAGGATGTTTCCAGATTGTACGAATCTATTTATGAGCAATTTGGGTATAATATGAAAGGAGTTTCAAAAAGATCTGCATTTGTAATAGATAAAGAAGGAATTATACAATATGCTGAAGTGCTAGAAAATGCTGGAGAGATTCCAGATTTTGAAAAAATTAAAGCCAGTCTAGAAAAAACCCAGTAATATTTGTTAAAAAATCGAAAATTTACGAACTTATTGTATTGATAATCATATAATTATCAATAAATCGTAGTTTTACGTTGCACAAATAAAATTTTAGGCCTACTTTTCGAATAATAAAAGTAAATTTGTTACGTTGAGACGGCTAATTACGATATTATCCTTTATACTGTTGATTACCATTCAGTCACAGGCACAATCTATTAGGAATAATCCTACCGGAGAAACTGCTGACAGAATTGTAAAACTGTATCCAAATCCTGCAACATCCTATGTAACATTTGATGTTCCCAAAGGATTTGAGAAAACTCACACCATTCAGATTTATAGCTTCCTCGGTAAAAAAATGTATGAAAGTGTAAATCTTTCTCAAAAGCTTACAGTTCAGCTAAATGAATTTACCCGTGGACTATATATATATCACTTAGTTGACATTTCCAGTGGTAAAATTGTAGAGTCTGGCAAGTTCCAGGTTTCCCGTTAAAATTTATTTTCCCTTTTTATTGAACCTGAACAATCAGGAATTTAAGATAATGTGTATTATCCATTCCTCTTATTATAGGATGATCGCCAGATTGTCTCTGAAATAAAACCTGTCGAAGTTTTCTTTTGGCATCTTTCGCTGCAATATCAATTGTGTGTAAAAACATTTCTTCATTCACCAGATTAGTACAAGAAGATGTAACGAGAAAACCACCGGGCCTCACCAACTTCATGCCTCGAAGATTAATTTCTTTATACCCTGCAATTGCTTTTTGAATTGTTTCCCTGTTTTTAGTAAAAGCCGGAGGATCTAACATTACCACATCATACTGTCTTCCCTCATTACTCCATTGCTTCAATACATCAAATGCATTAGCTGTTTCGAAACGACAACTATCCTGCACATTATTCAGTTTTGCATTTTTATTTGCTTGTGCCACTGCATTCTCTGAAATATCAATCCCTAAAACAGATTTAGCGCCATACATTGCCGCATGAATTTCGAAAGTACCAGTATAGGTAAATGCGCCAAGCACATCTGCACCTTTTACAATATGCTGAATAGCTTTTCGATTATCCTGCTGATCCAAAAAATAACCTGTCTTCTGTCCGTTTTCAATATCTACATGAAACTGAAATCCATTTTCTTTAATAATGATATTCGTATCAAATGGTGCAGATAAAAACCCTTTTTGTTGTGCTAAGCCTTCCAACTCTCTTACAGGCACATCATTTCTTTCGTAAATACCTTTTGGCTTAAATATTTTATTCAATGCATCAACAATTGCTGGCTTCCAGTTATCAATTCCCAAACTCAAAGTCTGTAATACAAAGTAGTCGTTGAACTTATCAATAATTAATTGTGGCATCGAATCTGCCTCTCCAAAAACCAGTCTGCAATTTTCTGTGTAGCCTAATTGCTTACGATAGTCCCAACATTTCTTGATCTCCGTATAGAAATATTGTTCATTTATTTCATCAGCCTTATTCCTGGTTAAAAGCCGCACCAATATCTGCGACTTTGGATTTATATAGCCTTTACCAATAAACTTTTTGTCGTGACTGTACACTTCCACCGTTTCGCCGCCTAACACTTCGCCATCCACTTTATCAACCTCATTATTAAAAATCCATGGATGTCCATTGGCCACTCTGGGAGTAATCTTTCTGTTCAGGTAAACTTTAATCATAACGGGCTGCAAGATACAGGTTGAGAAGTGCAGTTGCAAAAAGCAGCTTTTTAGTCAGTTAGGCATTCCTGTCATTCAAAATAGCCGGTATTGGCTTATAAAATGGTCAATTTGTCCCAAATCCGCCATTGGCAATGTTCTTGACAACCTTACCTTTGCCCGCCGGAATGGATTATATAGTTCGGGCGGGTACTAAATTTTATAAAAATGGTAGAAAAAGATATGAAAGATCAGGAAACAAACATTAATAACGACGGCAGCATTGATATAAATGCTGATGAAAACCAACATGGAACTACTCATCTGAATGAGCCGGTGGAAGAAGAATCAGAACTGGAAAAAATAAAGGCTGAACTGGCAGAGGAAAAAGATAAGTTTCTACGGAAAGTAGCCGAGTTTGATAATTTCAAACGCCGCAATGCAAAAGAAAGAATTGAAATGATACAAACAGCTGGCAGAGATGTGATAACAGACATGCTGGATGTATTGGATGATTGCGACAGAGCACAGAAACAAATAGAAATATCTGACGATTCTTCAAGCATTAATGAAGGAGTGTTGTTGGTTTTTAATAAACTTCGTAATACACTACAAGCAAGAGGCTTGAAACCTATGGAAACAATTGGCGAAGAATTTAATGCCGATCTGCATGAAGCGGTAACAGAAATACCTGCACCTACTAAGGATCTGATAGGAAAAGTGGTGGATGAAATATTGAAAGGGTATTATCTGAATGATAAAATCATCCGTCATGCAAAAGTTGTAGTCGGCAAATAAAAAGAAACATGTCAAAAAGAGATTATTACGAAATATTAGGTGTAGGGAAATCTTCATCAACGGATGAAGTAAAAAAAGCATATCGCAAAGTGGCTATGCAACATCATCCCGACAGAAATCCAGGAGATAAAGCTGCTGAGGAAAAATTTAAAGAAGCTGCTGAAGCATACGAAGTACTAAGTGATGCTGATAAAAAAGCACAATACGATCGTTACGGTCATGCTGGCGTTAGCGGTAATGGCCGTGGTGGATTTAGTGGTGGCGGAATGAATATGGATGACATCTTCAGCCAGTTTGGTGATGTGTTTGGTGAAGATCTTTTTGGAAGTTTTTTTGGTGGCGGACAAAGAGGCGGACGCAGCCAACAACGCAGCCGTGGCGTAAGAGGCAGTAACCTTAGAGTGAAATTAAAATTGACCTACGAGGAAATTGCAAAAGGTGTAACGAAAAATATTAAGGTAAAAAAATATGTTGGTTGCACTACTTGTAGCGGAAGTGGAGCAAAAGATAAAGGCAGTGTGCAAACCTGTAGCAGTTGTAATGGTAGTGGACAGGTAAGAAGAGTACAAAATACTTTTCTGGGGCAAATGCAAACAGTAACTACCTGCCCTACTTGCAATGGCGAAGGCACAACGGTAACTGCAAAATGTGCAAGCTGCAAAGGCGAAGGAAGAGTATATGGAGAAGAAACGGTGAGTATTGACATACCAGCCGGTGTGCAAGAAGGAATGCAAATGAATGTAAGTGGAAAAGGTAATGCCGGTGAGAGAGGCGGCATGGCCGGAGATCTTATCATTCTTATAGAAGAAGAACCACATAAGGAATTACACCGTGAAGGATTGAATGTGGCATATGAGTTACATCTTTCTTTTACTGATGCAGTTTTTGGAACACAGATAGAAGTACCAACGATTGATGGCAGAGCTAAAATAAAAATACCTGCGGGCACACAAGGCGGAAAAATATTTAGATTGAAAGGGAAAGGTTTTCCTGCGGTGAATGCATACAACAAAGGTGACCAGTTAATACAAGTAAGCATCTGGACACCACAAAACCTGAATGCAGAAGAAAAAGCAATGCTGGAAAAATTAAAAGAGTCTTCCAACTTTAAACCACATCCTGATAAGAGTGAGAAAAATTTCTTTGATAAAATTAAGGAGATGTTTTCTTAATAATAAGAGATTATCCTCCCCTTTTCTTCTTCACTTTAGTGTATAACGTTTTTGCCTGCTGTACTAGTTCAACAAATTCCTTTTGTAACAGATCGTCTTTGCCACAAGAGGTTTGCGCCATTGCTACAATCTCGTTCCAGCCCATCGTTTTTAAGAACGGAGAATTGCGAAGCAGGGAACCAAACATGGCAACTGCTGCTGAAAAGTGACAAGTCTTTTCTAGCTTTTCAAAAGGCACATAATTAAAGCTGCAAGTATACTGATCTTCTAATTTTTTTGACTTACCGGGTAGTTGGTATTGCAGGTTTATCTCCGCCAGTTTACCATCTGTAAAATTATCTTTAATAGCTCCTTTATTAATTTCAGTTGGTACAATTTCAAATAAGGCAAGCATAGAATGGCCCGATCCTATTTCTCCCCCTTCAATGATGGATAAAGAATCCCGCAATGCCCCCACTTTGTTATCAAAACCAATAAGCCGGTATTCTTTTACGTATTCCGGATTAAAATCAACGTTCATATACACATCGTCTGCCACAGCATACAATGTCTTGGTAAATTCTTTTAATAAAACTTTTTCTGCCTCTTTAAAATTATCGAGATAGGCAAAATTTCCATTACCCTTTTTGGCAAGTGTTTGAATTTTTGAGTCTTTATAATTTCCCATACCTACACCCAAGCAGGTCAAATAAATACCTGATTCTTTGTGCCTGGATATTAATTCATCTAATTCCTCTTCTGTCTTCATTCCTACATTAAAGTCACCATCCGTTGCAAGAATGACACGGTTATTTCCATCTTTTATAAAATGATTTTTTGCAACACTATAGGCCAGCTTTACGCCTGACTCGCCGGGAGTATTTCCTCCGGGTTCTAATTCATCAATTGCTTTTAATATTTTTTCTTTTTCGCCACCACTTATTGTATTCAGCATAACTCCTGTTACTCCACCGTAAGCTACTATTGCTACTGAATCTTTATCCCGAAGATTATTTACCAACAACCGGAAAGCAGATTTAAGCAATGGCAATCTGTTGGGCATATCCATCGAACCGGATACATCAATTAAAAAAACAAGATGACTTGGCGGCAAAGAATCGAGATCTAATTTTTTAGAAGAAAAATTAATATAGAATAATTGACTTTCCGGATTCCAGGGACAATTACTGAGTGTAGTTTTTATTTTAAATAATTTATCCCCCTCCGGCGGATTATAATCTAAATTGAAATAATTTATCATTTCCTCAATACGAACCGCATCTGGCGGAACTAAAGAGTTCAATGTAATAAACCTCCGGATATTGCTGTAAGAAGCCCTGTCTACATTTAACGACATGCCTGTATTAGAAAATCGTTTCGCTTCTATAAAATGATTTTCGAGCAAACTGGCATAGGTTTCGTCGCCATTGTACCATGCTCTTAAATCTTCTTTTTCTAAATTTTTTGTAAGCGAAGAAAGTTTATCTCTTCTAGAATTGGCAGCAGATGCAGGCAAGGATTTTAATTTTACCCGAACATACTGATCGGCATTTACAAATATTCTCTCTGTTATATAGCCTTCCATCGAAAAACTAAACGTATCTACTTGCTGATTGGCAACGATGCCAAAAGTTCCCGTATAACCACTTCGGAAAACATAGCCTGTTTTGTGTTGGAGAATAGTAACATTCTGCAATACATTGCCTCCTTCATCTTTTACCTCACCCCGAACATAGAACTGTTGGGAGCATAGGGACAAATGGAATAAAAGAAATAGTGCTGTATGACAAGCAGCTTTCAAAAGTTGAATTTAGTCCTATAAAGTACAAAAAAATAAGCAGAGCAACTAGTAAATCAAACAACTTGGTAAATCTCCTTCCAATTTCGCCCTAAACCATCATAATCAAGGCCATAGCCAACCACAAATTTGTTAGGGATATCGAAACCCACATAATCAAGTGTTAGCGGAAACTCTGTTGCTTCTGACTTGTGAAGCAACGTAGCAATCTTCATAGATTTTGGTTGCTGATGAATAAGCTTTGGTAAAAAATTATGCAAGGTCTTACCAGTATCAACAATATCTTCAACAATTATTACATCCTTTCCAAACAAATCATCTTCGAGACCTATTGATGTTACTACATTACCGGAAGATTTCATTCCCTTATAAGATGCCAGTTTTATAAAACATAATTCTGCTTCAATATCTAAATACTTGAAAAGATCTGACGCAAACATGAATGAGCCATTCAGTATGGCAATAAATAACGGCCTCCTCCCTTTATAATCTCGATTAATATCAGCAGCCAGTTCCTTTATCCGTTGCTGAATCTTTTCTTCGGGAAGATATATATCAAAAGATTTATCATGAACTTTTATAATTGCCATATCAGTTTTGGTTAGTTGCTTATTTAGTTTTGCTTACAACATTTATAGAATACTTCTCTTTTAATGCCAGCTTCGGCATACTGGTTGATTTCGCCTTTAGACTCAACTTTTCGCCAACAGCAGGAACATTATTTTTTTTAAGCCAATTTAATTCTTGTAAACTTTCTAATCGAATTGCTTGCAGTTGAGCAATATCATGCAATGTTTCTCCAATCTTTACTAAATGAAAATCTTCGTTTCCTGTTTTTCTTTTGCGTTGAATATAAATCAGCTGATCTTTTTCTGCTTCAATAAAAGGACGCATATCATTAAATTCAAACAGTTTGGAAAGATCAATATTATATTGCTTTGCTATTGATAAAAAAGGTGTTCCCTTTTTTGCAAAAACAACTCTTGTTTCATTTATTTTAAATTCTCCTTCAGGATATGTAGGAGATGATTTTATTTCCACTTTCACTGTTTCAGCCTCTTCTACTGTATTATTCGGCGTTACTTTTGTATTTATTTCTTCTTTTACAACTTCATTTTTTGGAATCCCACCTTGCAACTTACCCAATGCGATCAACGTATAGTCCTGCAACTGATAATCTTCTACCAGTTTTATTAATACCTGCGGATACTTCGGATTAGTAGCATAACCAGCTTTTTTCAATCCATTTGCCCAACCTTGATAGTCTGTAGGTTCTAATGAAAATAAGAAGGCATATCGCTGGCCATTTTTTAAAAAATCTGAATGGTCTTTATACGAATCTTCTGAAGAGGGATATTTGCGAAAGCATTCGCCTTTGGCATCATCATCATGTTTTACTGATTCACCAGTCCAATTGGATTTACATTTAATTCCAAAATGATTGTTGGAAGCCATCGCCAGTTTGCTGCTACCTGAACCAGACTCATGAATACCTTGTGCCAGTGTAATGGATGCGGGAACTCCAGTTCGTTGCATTTCAGCTATTGCCAATTCTTTATACTGGCTGATATAGTTCAATACTTTTTCCTGCTTTTGCGCAATAGCATTTACCGTAATAAATGTAAACAAAGCAACGAAGAGGTACTTAAATTTCTGCATGGATATAATTAATTCAATTTTCTAATCAGGTATAAACCATCTCTTATGGTTAGTACCACTTTATCAATATCAGTTCGTTCTTTAATAAATTCATTAAAGGTTTTTATACCTATAGCACTTTTCCCTTTTACATTTTCCTCCAATACCTGCCCATGAAAGAAAATATTATCTGCTAAAATAAAACCGTTTTTTCGCAACCTGGGTAAAACAAGGTTAAAATATTCAATATAGGCGGGTTTATCCGCATCAATAAATACCAAATCCCATATTTCATTCATCTCGGGAATAATAGATAACGCATTACCAGTGTGAGAAATTATCTGATCTACATAAACAGATTTGTCAAAAAAAGTTCTTGCCTGCACGGCGTCTTTTTCTCTTAACTCGATTGTATGCAATTCGCCGTCGACAGCAAGCCCTTTTGCCAGGCAAAGTGCACTGTAACCTGTAAAAGTTCCAATTTCAAGAATTCGCCGAGGCCTTATCATGCAACTAATCATTTCAAGAACTTTGCCTTGTAAAGGTCCACTTAGCATTACAGATTCAGCATGTTCCTGTACCGTAAAATCATTTACCTCTTTTAGCAACATATCTTCTGCTGAAGAAAAGTTTTCGGCATATGCTTGAACTGATGGATGAATTAACTCCAATTAAAATAGTTTGCAGCAAAGGTAAACTTATACTGCGTGAAGTTGACTAGTTGCAACCGTAGACTTTTTTGAAATAAACCAAAGACCAAAAAAGGTGAAAATTCCATTAATAAGTATCAGTTCATTTCCTATTTTATAACCATTAAAAATACTATCTGATAAAGTTTGTAAACCGAAGCTTATATGCAGCTTAGCTTCATACCAGGCAGGATTGCTCAGCATGTCAAGCCCTAAGGCCATCATAGGGGCAATAATGCATACGGCCCATATTAGTTTCTCGTTGAGTCTTCTCTTGGTTAAGATTCCAAATGCAAATAAACCAAGTAACGGACCATAAGTAATACCAGCAAACTTCAGAATAAAGTCAATAATTAATTTATCGTCTATCCATTTATACAAAAGTGTCATCAGGAAAAACACAACAGCAAAAGTAAAATGCACCTTAAGCCGGGTATTCTTTTTTTCTTTTTCACTTGCTACAGATTTTTTTATACCAAGTATATCAATACAGAAACAGGAAGTAAGTGAAGTAATAGCACCATCTACACTTGGGAAAAGTGCAGAAATTAAGGCAATAATAAAAATTATACCAATTACACCACTGAATGTATCACTCAGTGCAATAGTAGCAAACAAATCATCCGGTGGTACATTGATATTGTTTTGCGCCGCATATAAATAAAGTATACCACCGAGTACAAGAAACAACAGATTTACCACCATAAGTACAGCAGTAAAAGTCATCATGTTTTTTTGAGAATCCTTCAGATTTTTTACGCTGATATTTTTTTGCATCATTTCCTGGTCAAGCCCCGTCATTGCAATAGCAATGAACATACCGCCGACAATATGCTTTAAAGCAAATGAACCTGAGTTAACATCCCAGTTAAATATTTGTGTGTACCCTTTATCCGACATCATGGTCCAGGCACCACCTAGATCAGTTCCTAATGCTTTTGTGATAACAATAATACAAACAACCAGTCCTACCAGCATGCCTGTTGTTTGTAATGTATCCGTATAAATAATAGTTTTTACACCCCCTTCAAAAGTGTATAAGAGAATCAATAGAAGAATAACCAACGTTGTGGCATAAAATGGAATACCCAGCTTATTAAAAATGAATATTTGTAGCACACTTATTACAAGGTATAAACGGGCAGTAGCCCCAACTGTTCTTGAAAGAATAAAAAAGAATGCACCAGCTTTATGAGCATTAATACCAAATCTCTTTTCAAGATAAGTGTAAATACTCGTCAGGTTCATTTTATAATACAATGGCAGTAATACAAATGCAATAACCAGGTAGCCTAATAAATAGCCCAAAACAATCTGGTAATAAAAGAAATTGCCGCTCCCTACTCCACCCGGCACACTTACAAACGTAACACCAGAAAGAGAAGTGCCAATCATTCCAAACGCTACCAGCATCCAGTTACTATTCTTATTACCAATAAAGAATGAATCGTTATTTGAATTTCGGGAAGTGTACCAGGCAACGCCCAACAATAATGCAAAATATCCAACTACAAATAGGAGCAATAACTGTGCAGACATATTTTCTTTTTTCTATGATTAAAACAACAACTTATTATTATTGTAATAATAAGTTCTGCTAATAATTTTTGAAGATAAAGAAATTTACATTCTCTTTATTGTAATTTACACGAACTATGTCAATAACTTCTCTTGCTGTTTTTTGTGGATCAAAGCCGGGTAATAACCCATTATTTGCAGGGCATGCCGCAGAATTGGGTGAGCTGCTGGCAAAGCATAAAATAAAACTAATTTATGGTGGTGGCAGTGCCGGCCTGATGGGAATTATAGCTGATTCTGCAATGGGGAATGGCGGAGAAGTAAAAGGTGTTATTCCTAAACTATTGCTGGAATGGGAAGTGCAACATCGTGGAATAACTGAACTTGTTATTAGCAACGATATGCATGAACGAAAAAGAATCATCTTTAGCTTGTGTGATGCAGCCCTGATATTGCCCGGTGGCTTTGGCACTCTGGATGAGTTATTTGAAATCGTAACCTGGAATCAGCTTACCATTCATGATAAGGAAATTTATATTCTCAACTCAGGTGGGTTTTATAATCATCTGATTGACCATATCGAGCTAATGAAAAAGGAAGGATTTCTCTACGAGGAAGCACAAAAAAGGATTACCATTATTGATAATCCTGCTGAGCTAATAAAATATATAAGTTGATTATCTCCTTCTGTTCCGTCCTTCAAACAAGCCAATATTGAAACCAGCTCTGATCAATGGAGCAGCCCTTACACTAGTTCTATTAGTATTAGGATCAACAGCTACATTTACATACGGAGAGTTTTCGTTTTTTATCACATCAAATAAAATTGCCACATAATAAAACGTATTTGAACCGGGTTGTCTGCCCTGGCAGTAACCACCACCTACTAAAAAAGAATTGACATCAATCGTTTCTTTATAGGGAAGATAGCTTGCACTTGCAGGTGCAGGAGTGTATTTGAGTTTAATAAAATTATGTTCAAACTGACCTTGAAGAAACAGGAAATTAACTGGATAAAGTCTTGTAAAGACTCCACCCCCATATACGGTTTGTTTTACCTTATCATCAAACTCAAGATAATCTCTCTGACTGGTAGAAATAAAATTAACCACTACTCCCGCATCTACAAAATTGGCCAGTTTATATCCAAAAATTGGATTAGCACCAATTATTGTTGAGCCATTAAAGAAAGATAATGTTACGCTTCCACCTGTAAAAAGGTTTTCCTTTTTAAACCCCTTTTCTTCTTCCTCTTCTTTTTCTTGTGCAAATAAGGCTGCCGATAAAACTACTAATACTACACTAAAAAATATCTTTTTCATAAGTCAAAAATTTTTCCTGCATTTAAAATATTATTCGGATCAAAGGCTTTTTTTATTTCCCGCATCAACCTGAAATTAGCTTCTCTGAAAATTATATCCATATAAGGTTTTTGAATCAACCCTACACCATGTTCACCACTTATAGTTCCACCGAGCCCTTTTACCAAGACAAATAGTTCCCGCAAAGCCTTTGTCATTTCTTCATTGCCATGGCTGTTAGGGATTCCTTCTTTTCTGATTCGTATGTGCAAATTGCCATCTCCTGCATGACCATAACAAACCACTTCAAAATCGAATTTCTTACCTAACTCTTTTACTCCTTTAATCAGTGCGGGCAGTTCCGCTCTTGGCACTACTGTATCTTCTTCAATAGTATAACCAATCAGCTTCACTGCTTCTGCCACTCTTCTTCTAAGCTTCCACAACTCTGCTTTCTGCTGAGCATTATCTGCAAAATAAATTTCTCCTATATCATATTGTGTTAAGAGTTCCCCAATTGCTTCCATCTCTCCCATCATCACATCCATATTATTACCATCCACTTCTATTATTAGGTGTGCAGCTGTATCGTCGGTAATTGGTATTGCTGTACTGTCAACAAATTTGCTGACAATCTTCAACGATTCAATTTCCATCAACTCCATTGCACTAGGTACAAAACCTGCTCTGAAAATAGCAGAAACTGCTTCACCAGCCTGTTCAAGATTTCTAAAAGGCACCAGCATTAATAAATCAAACTCCGGAAGTGGAATCAGTTTTAAAACTATTTTACTAACTATACCTAACGTCCCTTCGCTACCAACAATTAACTGTGTTAGATTATAACCAGTGGAGTTTTTTAAAACATTAGAGCCTGTCCAGATAATTTCGCCGCTTGGCAATACCACTTCAAGATTAATTACATAATCTCTAACCACACCATACTTTACTGCTTTTGGACCGCCACTATTTTCTGCTATGTTACCGCCAATAAAACAGGATCCACGGCTACTTGGATCAGGCGGATAAAAAAGTTTCTTTTCTTTCACTGCGTTCTGTAACACTTCCGTTATTACACCTGGCTCAGTTGTTATCTGTAGATTTCTTTCATCAATTTCCAGAATAGAATTCATTCTTTCCGTAGATAATAATACACCGCCTAAATGAGGCAATGCACCACCACTTAAACCAGTACCAGCTCCTCGTGGCGTTACAGGAATTCTATCTTCATTACAAATTTTAAGTATGGCACTTATTTCTTCAGCCGTTCTTGGTTTGATTACAACCTCTGGCAGATAATGCAGATTTTCTGTTTCGTCATGTGCATAATTATTCAAGGTTTCTTCATCAGCAAAAACAAAACCATCTCCAACGATAGACTTAAATGTTTCAATATGTTTTGCAGAAAGGATATACTGAGCAGCAACTTCCATTTTTGAATATTTACTTTTAATATGCTGTAAAAATCGGAATAAATCTGCAAAGAAATGTAAGAGACTAATAGTTCTTAAAAGATGGACACATAGACTCACGGCGATTACCTCTGTAACGGTCTACTACTCCTTGTTTAATAAGCGAAAACTCAAAGGCTCCCCGAGTATTATTGAAGTTTTTCAGAGAAGATGTTGTAGCATCGTAAGTGAATGTAAAAGTGATATCTTTTATACCAAGGCCAACCATAGGAATGATGGCGTCTTTATACCTGTAATAAGCTCCAGCAATTAATATCTTTTCACCATCACCAGAAAGATTATAATGTGCATTTAGTCCACCAACAATCTCATACGAATTTGCTTGCAAGGATGCATAAATATTGGGGTTTACGATAACTCTGTCGTTCACCATAAAGCTTCCATTCAAAAAGCCGGTATAACGAACTGGTATACGGTTATCAACTCCTGCAGATTCATTAAAGAAAGATTCTCTTGGCCTGTTTACATGCATTGCAGAAAAACCTGCATTCAGGTATGTTTTATTATCTGGGAAATAGGCATAATTCATACCTACCTGCATATCCAGGTAATTAGTATTGTTGAAATCCAAATTTGGCGCTGCACCGGTTTGATGTACATCAAAAAACTTTCCATTCCATTGAGACGGAAATGTAAGATTAGCTGTATTGATATTTTTATTAGCCCAACCAACATTAAAACCAAGACTTAAAAGGCTTCCTGCATTCAATGTTTGATGATATGCTGCTGAGCCATAAATTTTTGTAGATGTAAGAGAACCTGTTCCTGCCACATCTCTGAGTATAACACCTCCTAATCCCAACCATCCAGTGTTGTCACTATTTTGCATGGTTTGAAAATCGCCAAATGCACTCATCGTTTTATATGGAAATTCAGTAATGGAAGCCCACTGATTACGATAGTTAACACCCAGACGATAATCTCCATCAGGTATAAATCCTGTATTGGCAGGATTGGTAAGCAACGGTGAATTCATGAACTGAGAAAAATGTAAGTCCTGAGCTGAAGCTGAAATGCATAAGCTATGTGCTACAAACAATATAATAAGTTTCCATATGTTTCTTTCTTGCTTCATATTCTAATTACCTCATTATCTTATTAACGTAATATCACCTTTTTTAGTTGTCTTGGTGCCGTCAGAAAATTCAACACTTAACGTATAAACATATACATCCATTGGCTGTACAACACCTTTTAACTTTCCATTCCAGCCTTGCGAAATGCTATTGGTTTCAAATACTTTTTGGCCCCAACGATTCCAGATAATGAATTGCATTTTTGCAATACCAAAACCTCTTACAAATACGACACTATTTTGATCGCCACTTTGTGGGGTGAATGCATTGGGCACATCCACAATTGGAACAATGATAGCTGATACATCTCTACAAATAGTACTGTCGCAGCCAATAGCATTATAAGCTGTTAAACAAGCAGTAAATGTTCCTGTTGTATTATATTGATGCTGTACTGGCGCCCTTGAATTTGTCAATAAACTATCTCCATCACCAAAATCCCATTTATACCTAACAGCATCAGGAGAAGATAAATTAGTAAATGTTGTTGGCGTATTTTCAATTGCAGGAACAGGTGCAAAACTAAAATCTGGTGTTGGTGAATCAAATACTGTAATTGTAAAAGCTGCTGTTGTATCAGACAGATTACATGTATTTGGATTGTATGCAATCAGAACTACATTGTATGTTCCGGCCATTGTATATGTATGTACCGGTTCAAATGCAGTTGAAGTGGTTCCATCACCAAAATCCCAAAGCCATGTTTGACCAGCTTGGGATGTATTATCAAATACAGCATTATACTGTAAACATCCTGTGGCTGGTGTGGTAAAGCTTGCAATTACATTTGCATCAACACTTAGCGGAGTTGTTATCGAATCAGGAGCATTACAATAAGCAGTGTCTTGCAAAATAAGTTTTACATTATATGTTCCTGGATTAGCATAGCTATGAAGCACAGAACCACCACCTGCTACAACTCTTGGAGTGCCATCACCAAAATCCCAAATAAACGACTGTGGACCAAAAGGCCTTGAAGGAGGTGCTACTGATAAGTTATCGAATCTGTATTGAAATGCATCGCACGGCGGTAATTTAACCGGATTAAAACCTAAGGTTGCCCTTAAATCGCCAACCCTGATATTGATATAAGAAGTATCACGGACATTACAAGTGTTAGGGTCTATTGCTATTAAACGTACGCTGTAAGTTCCTACTGCATTAAAAGTATGTGAAGTATTAGGCGTTGCAGTTGTAATGTTAGGTGATCCATCGCCAAAATTCCATTCATAGCTTTGTGCATTACCAATTGTATCTACAAAATCTACTGTAAGTGGAACACAACCTGAAGTATCTCTTGGCACTCCAGCTATTGATGATCGAATGTTACCCGCAACACCAGCAAGATTCATTGCAATTTTTACCATTGTTAAGTTGCATCCCCCAGCTGTGTTATTATTTGTTGACCATGCGCCAGGAGTAGTAGGATACACTGGTGCTGTTGGTGCTCCTAATTTACAATTACCACAAATTGCCTGGTAAATAACGCCATTCTCATCAAACCTGCTAGTACCACCATCCACATGGTCAGTACCTCCTTGATTTGCTGTATTATTCTCTCCAAAAAAACTTCCAAATAATTGTGCAGCTGCATCTTTTTGTAATACAAAAAAGTAGAGATCTCTTCCGTCGGTTGTTGGCTTAAATGCATCTGGTGTAACAGGTAATCCCAAAGTTCCCGCACTAAAATATTCATTCGTAGTTCCAAAAAAACCACCCCAACCAGAAACGTAGACGTTTTCACACCTATCTACTAAAAATGCGATGGGTGAAATATTGGGAGTAGATGAACCAGAACCAAATGCAGTAGAATATACGTAGGCCGATAAATCGGGTTGCAATTTTGCAATAAACTGCTTGCCTCCTGGATTATTGAAGGTAGCATTTTGTATAGGCCAACTTCCAGTAGTTTGTCCCATTACATATGGAAAGCCTGTCCTGTCAAACTGAATTCCAAATACTTGATCACTTCCGCTAGTACCAACGTAGGTTGTCCTAATTATTGAAGCTCCGTTATTACTAATAACAGACACAAAACCATCAATACCACCAAAATTTGAAGTGCCTATTGTGCCAGCTGTATTACCCGGAAGGTTTGAACTTTCCGTTCCGCCTGCTACAAAAATATTACCTCCGGGTCCAATAGATAAAACATAGGCAGCATCATTACCAGAACCACCTAAATAACTTGCAAAAGTAACAGCGCCGACATCCGGTGTTAACTTAAGTAACACACCATCTTGTAAACCACCTGAAGCAGTTTGAAAAGCAGATGCGGTGGATGGAAAATTTGTTGACTGAGTAGTAGATGCTACATATATGTTTCCTGCACCATCTAAAATAACTTCACTTCTGCCATCATCTCCATAGTTACGTTGCAATGAACTTAACCCTCTCACGGCATTTATATTTACACCATCATTACCAGAACCGCCAATTTTTTTGGAACCTATTATATTATTTCCTGCAGCATTTAGTTTAGTAACTACAATATCGTAGCCCCCACCTCCACCCTGCCCACTCGGGTTTACTACTGGATAATTACTTGAATTAGTCCGGCCAGCAATAACCAAATTACCCTGAGGATCTACAATAAGGCTATGCGGCTGTTCATCACCATTTCCGCCAATATAAGTTGCATAAATACGATTACTTCCATCTGGAGAAAGCTTAATAATTCCTATATCAATACCAACTGTACTTCCTCCCTGAAAAACAGTTTGATATGCACCTGAAGATGTTGGGAAACCGGAGCCAAAAACAATTCCACCGCCATACATACTACCGTCGGGCCCATAAGTGGCAGTAAAACCCCAATTGTCTGCAGTGCTTCCTGAAAAAGAACAAAAAACAATAACGGGATCAATTATTAATGTGGTAGTAGGGTCATAATTCTTAACATCAAACCGCAGCACATTATCTTTTACCACATACTTGCACTGTACCTCCCTTTTTCCATTCACATCTGTTTGATAAGTATAGGGAGAAGATTCCCGCATGTCACCAATAGAGGTTTTAATTACAAGCTCTTTATTGGCTATTTGCAATTTTTCTATGCCTTCATATTTCAATGCTATTTTTGAAATGTCTGCTCCAGGTTTTACCACAATATCATATTTCAGATAACCATTATTGGTATAATATCTTACATCTACATTTGGGTATACTTCTTCCAATGTAACGGCCTGGTATATTTTACAATCACTTGCCCATTTCGAAGCATCATTACCTGTAAAATAATTATTGTAAGTAGAAATGGGTTTTTCAGCTTTTGTTTTCATGGCAGGCGATGCTCCTATAAAATTTACATCCCAACTATGTGATCGAACTGTTATTTTATCATTTGCTGTGACCATTGAGCCATCTGGATTTAAGCCATGCCTGAAACGGGCAAGGTTTGCATAATCTCCTGCGTTGTGTTGCAAAACTGTAAATCCGCCATCATTTCTTAGAAAAAAAGCACCGTTGCTAACAGTACCCATATATTGTACACGACTGTCCCACTGACCTTTATTTTCGATAAATTCAATATTTCCCTGTGCCGATAAATCAGCAAAGCCAAAAACCGCCGCAATAAAAAAGGTAATTATTCTCAAGAGGGTAAACTTTGTATTAAAATAACAAAAAATAACCAGAAATGGATTGAAAAATTGTGTTAAGAAATGTCGTTTCATGTGTTAATCTTACTTTTTGAATATTGTCACATGTTATTCGCCATAAAATTTGCTTCGCTGATAGAAAATAGCTCGAAAATTTATGGCTCATTTCATAGTAATATTTTCCAATCTCGATGATATTATAGAATTCTGCCTAAGAAATCTTACTCCACAGTACGGATCCTTTCTTTTGTTTAAGGAAGTTATTTAACAGCAAATTTTCTGCCGAACTTAAATCTGGATCTTTATCCAACAAATTCGCAGCAATATTTCTTGCTACATCTAATACTTGCCGGTCTTGGACTATGCTGGCCAATTTAAAGTTTAACACACCACTTTGCTTTGTTCCTTCAATTTCCCCCGGTCCTCGTAATTCAAGATCCTTTTCTGCAATTTCAAATCCATTATTGGTGGATGTCATAATACTAATTCGTTCCCTTGCATCGTTACCTAATTTGGACCCAGATAATAATATACAATAGCTTTTATCTGCCCCCCGTCCTACTCTTCCTCTTAGCTGGTGTAGCTGAGATAAACCAAATTTTTCTGTGCTTTCAATTACCATCACTGTTGCGTTGGGTACATTTACACCTACTTCTATCACCGTTGTTGATACCATAATCTGTGTATCCTTATCAACAAATCTTTTCATGTTTTGTTCTTTCTGCGCTGCAGGTTGTTTGCCATGCACCATACTTATCCAGTATTTTGGCTCAGGAAAGTATGCTTTCACATTTTCATAACCCTGCATCAGGTTTTCATAGTCCAGCTTGGCACTTTCTTCGATTAATGGAAAAATTATATATATCTGTCTCCCTTTATCAATTTCTGTCCTTATAAAACTCATCACCTTACTTCGCTGCGATTCATAACGGTGAACAGTAGTAATTGGTTGCCGGCCTGGTGGTAATTCATCAATTACACTATAATCCAAATCTCCGTAAGCCGTCATTGCCAATGTTCGTGGAATTGGAGTTGCTGTCATAACAAGGATATGTGGTGGCACAGTCGCCTTTTGCCAAAGTTTTGCTCTTTGCGCCACACCAAACCTATGTTGTTCATCAATTATTACAATTCCTAGATTTTTGAACTTAACTACTTCTTCAATTACGGCATGAGTGCCAATTAAGATTTGTAACTGACCATCTATAAGTTGTTGCAATATTTTTCTGCGGGCAGCGGCTTTTGTTGAACCTGTTAGAATTTGCACCGGTACATCCATTTTCCCCAATAATTCACTAATGGTTTTAAAATGCTGCTGTGCTAAAATTTCTGTTGGAGCCATCAAGCAGGATTGACAACCATTATCAGCCGCTAGTAACATGCAAAGTACTGCAACGATTGTCTTTCCGCTTCCAACATCACCTTGTAGCAAACGGTTCATCTGCTTCCCTTTGGCCGTATCATTTCTTATTTCTTTAACTACTCTCTTTTGTGCACCAGTTAATTGAAATGGCAAATGCTTCTCATAAAAGGTATTAAACAAATCGCCTACTTTTTCAAATACTACTCCCTTCGAAAAGCGATGCCGCTGACTTCGCAGCAAATTCATCCGTAGTTGTGCAAGAAATAATTCTTCGAACTTAATACGGTTAACTGCTTCAGTAAACTCGTCCGCATTTTGCGGAAAATGTATTTGCCTATAAGCCTTGAAGCGGTTTATCAGTTTCAATTTATTCAGAATACTTTCAGGTAAATTTTCCGGTACATCTTTTTCATGCACCATTCCCATTAGCAGTTGTGTCAACTTACCAATTTGTCTTCCGCCTAATCCTCTTGCCTTTAATTTTTCAGTAGTAGAATAAACTGGCTCAAGAAAGTTTTTTCCTGGTTGCTGATTTATTGAAAGTAATTCTGTTTCGGGATGAACAATCTGCGGTTGGCCATTATAAAAACTAACTCGCCCATACACAAGGTAAGATTGACCGACCTCTATTGACTTTTCTACCCAACTCAAACTTTGAAACCAAGTCAATTCCATACGACCGGTTTTGTCTTTTACTTCTGCCACTAATCTTTTTCCTTGCCGCTGCCCCATCGCCTCTAAACTAACTACAACAACAGCCACCTGCACAAAATCCATTTGGGGACTTATGTCTTTTATAAAATTAATTTTTGTACGATCAACATGACGAAAAGGAAAATGCTCCAGTAAATCACCAAATGTAAAAATGTTCAATTCCTTTTTTAAGAGATCAGCCTTTTGCGGGCCAACTCCTTTCAGGTATTCAATGGGGCTTGATAATATATGGGATGATGATGAGATAATAGATTCTTTGGGGCAAATTTACGTATGTGAAATTTACGGTACAGCTTTAGCAAATATCCTACCTTATATCCGAAATACTGCAAGCTTATAGGGTAAATACTATCTTGTCAATAAAATTTTAAAAAGCACTTGTCGTTTCTGTTAATGATTTCTAAATTGTAATCCTAATCCAAGCCCTGTCTAAAAACCAGGATAATGAAAAACCACCTTCTTCAGTTACCACAACTTGATTTGCTTTTCCGTGAATACAAGTTTGCCCTGCTCTGTTTTGTTACAGCCTTTGTTGTAACACTCATTACTATTCCTCCTATCATCAGCCTGATAAAAAAATACAGTTTGTATGATGTGCCAAATGCCCGCAAGGAACATGCATCACCTATTCCAACCATGGGAGGAATTGCAATAGTAGCCGGTATGCTAATGGCTTTACTGCTATGGTTTCCTTTTAGTAACAGTATTCAACAAATATGCTTTTTCTTTTCCATAACAATTTTATTTGGTTTGGGAATGATGGATGACCTCAAAGACCTCTCCGCTAAATATAAATTCGTAATACAGTTTGGCCTTGCTACTTTAATTGCATTATCCGGCATCCGTATTACTTCTTTTGAAGGTTTATTCGGAATAAATGAATTGCCATTAATGGCACAATATACAATTACAATTGTTGCGGTGGTAGGCATTACTAACGCATTTAATTTAATAGACGGAATAGATGGCCTTGCCGGAGGAATTGGCTTTATGAGTCTTGTAACTTTAGGAATTTTTCTTACAATGTCGGGAGATGTGAACACAGCCCTTATTGCATTTGCCTTGGCAGGTGGGATGATGGCCTTTATGTATTTTAATTTAAACCCAGCAAGAATTTTTATGGGTGATACCGGTTCACTTGTACTTGGATTTGTAATAGCAGTCTTATGTATCCGGTTGATAGAAGTAAATCAATTTGTTTCCAATCCGGTGTTACCACATGCACCTGTTTTTGTTTTAGGCATCGTTCTCATTCCCGTATTTGATACGGTACGGGTATTTGCAACAAGAATATGGATGGGTAAATCACCATTCTCGCCAGACAAAACACATATACATCATTTACTTACCAACCAAGGATTCAGTCATGGTTTTACTGCAAAACTGATTTGTTTCTTTCATGGTTTTATACTGATGGAAGTCTACTGGTTACGTTTTTTCAGGCAGGAAATTGCGTTGGTAATTTTAATTGCTTTTATGTTTGCTGTAATTCTTATTCTGAAAAATGCAGGAATGATTTTCAAAAGTATCAGCAACATACATACTTCGCCAATTAATGAAAGCTGATCAAGTTAAAGTTGATTCTACAAAAAATTTGATAAAGTTTAATTATTCAGCATTCCCCCATTCTACTATTTTTTCAGCGGCTTCAATTACATTGCCACAATATTGTAATAGAAAATCAGCAGGGAATTTTTCATGTAAAGGAATACTATAGCTTGCCGAAAGGGCTTTTGCACCATCAAAATCAACATATGATAAACGAGCAGATAATTCTTCAGCAGGTCTGTTAAAATCTACACCTGGAAGAATCGCTACGCCGCATTCATCTAAAAGTCGGTCACAAAGTATGCTACCATCCGTTATACCTCGTTTTACTAATTTTTCACTAAGTGGTGTAAAATCAAGGAAAAGATAAAAGCCACCTGTAGGATCATTTACGCTGATGTTTCCATTCTTAAGAATAGCAGCAGTTTCTTTTCCAAGCAAAGCCAAGATTTTTCTTACATGACTTAAATAATTTTCAATTTCTGATCCGCATAAAAAAGCCTGTATTGCCGCATACTGAATAGGTGCACTCACAGATGTGTACGTTTCGCTGGCAACGGCTGCCATTGCATCCATTAGCCAATGTAATTTTACGGGGAAGGAAAATGTACCTAACCTCCAACCGCCTGCCCCGCACCATTTAGATAAACCAGAACTGATAATTGTTCCTTCAGGATAATATTTTGCGATCGATACATGCTTTCCTTCATGATGTAATTGCCCATAAATTTCATCCGATAGAATATAGATATTATTTTTTCTGCAGGTTTCAGCCAATTGCTTCACACTTTCAGCACCGTAAGTTATTCCATCCGGATTGCCGGGATAATTAAGAATCAGCAAATAAGGATTACCATCCGGTCTTTTATTTCTTTGACAAAAATCTTCTAATTGTTCAGGCAATAAACGCCATTGATCTTTAGCCAACGTTTGAATAATATGAATGGTGTTACCGATAATTTTCGCCTGAGGTAAATAAGAAACCCAACTAGGACTTGGAATGATTACTTCACCTTCAAAAACCATTTGCAACAGAAACAGTAATTCCTTTGAACCTGGTCCAATAATTACATTTTCTGGTAAAATATAAACACCATCTTTTTTCCGATGAAATTCTGCTACCGTTTTTCTTAGCTCTGGCAATCCTTGTACATGCAAATAATCTTTCTGTGGTGCATAAAGTCGTAAAGCATTTACAACAGGTTCAGGAACTGGGAAAGGAGATTGCCCTAAACCTAATTTATAAATATGCTTACCCTTTGCAGCCAGTTCTTTGCAATGCTGATTAATACGTAATGTCGGAGATTCTTTTAATCCAATAACATTTGGATTTAATACAAATGTTTTTTTTCTACTCCGTTCTCATTGCTACTCGAAGTTATCGACTGTATTTTTGTTGAGCTCTTCATTAAATATTTCGTTTAATTCATTTTCGAAAAAGAATTGTTTTTCTCCAAAAGCTGGTTTCAAATCATCAAGCCAAATAGCTCCGTCATTATATTCTGCAAAGAATGGTTTTGCCACCCAGTCAGGGTTTCTTCCTTGCAAAAATCTAAAAGTCATTATCTTTTTTCCATTTACTTCACTTACACCAAGCATTTGCACTTTGCCGGGAGTAGCACTCATACTTGGACCCCGTACGGTACGGCAAACACCACTTACCTGTTGATAAGCTTTTTGAAAAATAGTCCATGCCTCCACTAACGGAACTTTAAAATAATGCTGTGCACCCGTATCTCTTGCCACAAACATATAATAAGGAATACAATTTAAATTTACTTGCTGTCGCCACATTGTTGCCCAAATATCAGCATCTGCATTAATATTTTTCATCAATGGAGATTGTGTTCGGATTTGTGCACCTGTTGCCCTAACTTTTGCTATTGCTTGCTTTACTGCATCTGTTGACAATTCAGCCGGATGATTAAAGTGTGCCATTATAGCCAGATTCTTTCCACTCTTTACAATTTTTTCAAAAGTTCGTAAAGTATCTTCTGCATCATCTTCAGTAAGAAATTTATACGGCCAATAACCCAATGCTTTTGTACCAATGCGAATAGTTTGCAGGTTAGGAATATCCGCTTCTATTAATGCATCAATATAAGTAGCGAAAATTTTATTTTTCATGATCATCGGATCGCCACCGGTAAAAAGCAAATCGGTTACTTCTGTATGTTTCTGTAGATATTTTACCAGTAACTCAGTTTCCTTCATTGCAAACTTCCATTCATCCATACCAACGAACTGAGGCCAGCGAAAACAAAAGCTGCAATAAGCATGACAGGTTTGTCCCTGACTAGGAAAAAACAACACAGTCTCCCTATACTTGTGTTGCATTCCGGTCAACTTGTGACCATCAATCATTGGAACATTATGTTCTAATTGTCCGGCAGGATGTGGATTCAAATCCATACGGATTTCGTTCGCTACTTTTTTTATTTCATCTCTTGATACACCACTATCAAGTGCTGCTTCCATTTTTTTATAATGCTCAGGCTTCAGCATTTCTCTTCTTGGAAATGTCAACGTAAAAATCGGATCATCTGGAACATTGTCCCATTTTATCAACTCATCTACAACGTAGTTGTTAGACTTAAATGGCAATACATGCCCTACCACATCAATGTCTTTTATTTGTTCTTCTGTCAATCGGCTTAATTGAGGTATCTGTCTGTAATTATGCAAAGCATATGATTTATAAACAGATTTTTTTTCAGTTGGCGTAGCAATCATAAATACAATTTTTTAACGATGAAAAATAATACAGTTATAGTGACTGTATCATCTGAAAATATTTTCAGATATAACGAATATGCGATTCGTAAGATAGTTGCTAAGATAACTTTTAATAAGTAATTAAAAAACCGGTTGAAGGTATTGAACTGATTATCAGATGTATAAAAATATTATACTAATAATTTGAACGTTTCAAGAAAATTAATCATTAGTAAATCGATTAACAATCTTTTGAATATGCTGAATGCTATTGTTAGTAGCATCACCTACTTCTTGCAATTTGCAAAATGCGGCCCCTGCAGCAGTGCTAATAATATCTTTAGACGTATGCTTATGGATAATGCCATAAATTAATCCTGCCATAAAACAATCTCCACTTCCAACTCTTTCAACAATACTTTCTGTTTTAAAAAGTGGCGAAACAGATTGTTCACCAACTGTATTCAATGCAGCGTAATATTCAATTTTATCATTATTTCCATCAAAGCGAAATGTATTAGCTACCCATTTGCAATTGGGAAATTTTTCGAAAATATTTTTAGCTGTATTCGTTGCTTGCAAAAGATAATCTAGCTGTTGACCTTTTTTATGAATGTTATCATCCACAGGAATTTCTAGTAAAGAATTTGCTGACCATACGTTACCCATTATTACTGTGCAATATTTTGCCAGTGCTGTCATTACTTCAGCAGCTTTTTTTCCATACTGCCACAATAATTTTCTATGATTAAGGTCTACAGAAATAGTTATACCTTTTTTATGTGCTGCCGCTAATCCTTCAGCGCAAAGTGCAGCTGCTGTTTCACTAACTGCGGGAGCAATAGCACTAAAATGAAACCAGGATACATCATCTAGCACTTCATCCCAATTTACAATGCCTGTTTTTTGAGTGGCGAAAGAAGAGTTTTTTCTGTCAAAAACATTTTCAGCACTTTTCATGTCAGCACCTTGTTGCAAATAGTATAAGCCAATCCTTTCTCCAGAAAGTTGAATTGCTGAAGTGTCAATTTTTTTTTCTTCGAGGTAAGCAATAATATCTTTTGAAATAATATTATCAGGTAATGCTGTAAAATATTTTACCGGTAAGCCCCAAACAGATAATGCCGTGGCTACATTTAATTCTGCGCCACCAATAAAGACAGGCATCTGGTTATCCTTTAACCATACCCCGCCATGTGCAGGTGGTAGTCTTAAAAGTAACTCACCAAAACATAATACTTTTTTCATGCTTTAATCAAAAGCAATAATAAGAAATTGCCTTGTTATTTTATTGTTGCAACCGGAACAGGATCCATATCAGTAAACTCTTTATTC
>Ga0209170_1000089_pt1 | contig 49100 bp, 45 predicted proteins | sample KloWWTKNB14_bulk_FD_187178 | JGI IMG/M metagenome (GOLD analysis project Ga0209170, IMG submission 187178) | Active sludge microbial communities from Klosterneuburg, Austria, studying microevolution and ecology of nitrifiers - Klosterneuburg... | ecosystem: Engineered > WWTP > Aerobic digester >...
GAAATGGGCGATAGTAAAATGGGATTGCATGCAAGATTGATGAGCCAGGCTTTGAGAAAATTGACCGCAACCATTTCTAAAACAAATACCATTTGCATTTTCATCAACCAGATGAGAGAAAAGATAGGTGTGATGTTTGGCAATCCTGAAACCACTACTGGTGGTAATGCATTGAAGTTTTATGCTTCTGTACGTTTGGATATCCGCCGTCAGGCACAAGTTAAAGATGGTGATTCTGCCATTGGTAATCATGTAAAAGTAAAAGTGGTAAAGAATAAAGTCGCACCACCTTTCCGTGCAGCTGAGTTTGACATCATCTTCGGGCAGGGTATTTCTAAAACCGGTGAGATTGTAGACATGGGTACTGAATTAGGTATCGTACAAAAAAGTGGAAGCTGGTACAGCTACAATAATGATAAACTGGGGCAGGGACGGGACTCTGTAAAACAATTAATGGTAGATAATCCAGAACTAGCCAACGAAATTGAAGGTAAAATAAGAGAGAAAATAAAGGAAATGCAGGAAGCTTAACTTCCTTGTTTACAAAACATTACAGATGGGTTAGTTTGTACACCCTCTTGCCAAAAGCAGGAGGGTTTTTTATCGTCTTATACCAACTGTATTTATATATTAGTCTTTTCTCTTACTGTATAATGCCGATGTAGCAGCCGTTTAATCCAATGTAATTGAATTATTACGGAAGCACAATCGGTATTAACAATAAATTGATAGATAAAAATAGGTTCAATGTTTAAACATTGTATATTTGTTTTGCTGTTGTAACCAAATAGTTTTGATAGCCGATTAAGTAAGCATGGAAAAGAGTATTCAAAAAAACGTTGGAACAAAAAAATGGCTGCATATCATTTTTGGTATTGGCCTGCTGATTTCATTTTTCCTTCCTTGGGTTAAATGGAATGAAACTTTAGTAGCCGGATTTGATATGCCTGCGGGAAACTTCTTTACTAAATCTGTAGCTGAGTTTGGTCCTGCTAATCCTTTTCCACAGCTTGATTTTACTTTTTATATTTTCTGGTTAATTCCTGTTCTAATAATAGTTTCCCTTTTCCTTGTGTTTACAAATAAAAGGAACAATTTTCCATCATTTGTTGCAGGAGCTTTATCACTTGCCCTCGTTACTGTTTTTTACCTTTTTACAAAAATCATAATCAGTTTTGGAATAGGTACTGACGTTTTTCAAATGCTTCAATTGCCTTCTTATATTGCAGTAATAACAGCCATCGGTTTTATTTTGACAGCTTCAGTTGCCAATCAATGGGTTAAAAAAATTGCCTGGCTTTTTTTAGGTCCGGTTATTGCCTTTTCTGCATTTAAATTCGGAGAAAAGAAAGTAATGGCAGAAACGTATCAAACAACTGACAACGTAAAAGCGGATTACACCATCTCAGCTGTTGAAATGCTGAATGAATTTGTAAAGTCAGACAGTTTAGCTAATGTCAAATACAGGGAAAAGATTGTAATAGTAAACGGAACTGCATCGCAGGTTGAAAAAAAGAATGACTCTACTACAAATATCCGGTTTGATGATCCAGAAGGCTCTTACATCGTATTCTCTTTTGAGAAAGATCAATATGAATTAGTTAAAGATATTAATCCCGGTGACGAGGTATCATTGAAAGGATCCTGTAGTGGTAGTATTTACAGCGAAATATTGGAAACTATACAAATAAGTTTTAAACGATCAACTTTAAATAAAAACTAGAACTAACAAATGAAATGAGCTATGATAGCAAATTTCATTTGACTTTTTAAAACAACAAAAACAAACAAATGAAAAAAACAATTCTTGTAATGGCATTAGTTGTAGCTACCGGCCAGCTTTTTGCACAAAAAAAAACGACCTCATCTGCAACTGTAACTTTTGATGCTACCACAGCAAAAGATGCATTGCCAAAAGCTACCAATAACTCTGTTATAGGATCAGTTAATACAGCAACAGGCGAAGTTGCTTTTGAAGCAGCAGTAAAAAACTTCTCATTTACTAATCCTACGCTTCAGGGTCACTTCAACGGAGAAAAATGGATGAATTCTGATACCTATCCTGTTTTTTCTTTCAGCGGAAAAATTGACAAACTATCTAAAGTAAACTTTAGTAAAGACGGGGTATATAATGTTACTGTAAATGGTAATATGAAAGTTCGTGACGTAAGTAAGAATGAGAAAATGGAAGTAATTGTTACAATTGTAGGAGGCAAAATTAAAACTTCGTCTTCTTTTGAAATTGAATTAACTGATTATGGTATTACGGGTGGAGCAATTGATGCAGGTAAAGTGGCGAAAGAACCTAAAATCACAATGTCTGCAGAATTTTAAATAATTTGTTACCTATAAATTAGAAAGCCTCTGTATTTTCAGAGGCTTTCATCATTTATAGAATATATCTCTTCCCGTCTTTCAGTAATACCGAATAAAATAGTATGTAATTCAAATGTTATTTTACTAGTCCGTATTATACGTTTACTATTTTCGATAATATTATTATTGGTTTATCTATGTTTTATATTTGGTATAAATTGCATCTCCACAATGGCTTTTAATTTATATAGTCCCTTTCCTCCTGCCGGTGATCAGCCGGATGCAATTCGTCAATTAACAGAAGGCTTAATAAATGATGAAAAATATCAGACTTTATTGGGGGTAACTGGTAGCGGAAAAACTTTTACTATCGCCAATGTAATTCAGAATGTGCAGCGGCCAACATTGGTGTTGACACATAACAAAACACTGGTAGCACAGTTGTATGGAGAGTTTCGCCAATTCTTTCCAGAAAATGCTGTTGAGTATTTTGTTTCTTATTACGATTACTACCAGCCCGAAGCTTATATGCCGGTAAGTGATGTGTACATCGAAAAAGATTTAAGTATTAATGATGAATTAGATAAACTGAGGCTAAGAGCTACTTCAAGTTTACTCAGCGGTAGAAGAGATATAATAGTTGTCGCTTCTGTAAGTTGTATATATGGTATGGGCAATCCAACTGATTATGAAAATGGTATTATACGTATCAACAAAGGACAAACTATTTCCAGGCAAGCATTTCTTCATGCTCTTGTTAATTCATTATACAATAGAACCACAATAGAATTCAACCGGGCTACTTTTCGGGTGAAAGGCGATACGGTAGATATTAACTTGCCATATGTAGATTATGGATACCGTGTTACATTTTTCGGAGATGAGATTGAAGAAATAGAAAGCATTGATGTGTTGAAAGGGAAACGTATTGCTGTAATGGAAAATGCGGCCATCTTTCCCGCAAACTTATATATTGCTCCAAAAGATATTCTGCAACAAGTTTTATATGAGATACAAGATGAAGTAGCAGCACAAGCAGAATATTTTAAACGAGAAGGGAAATATATTGAAGCGCAGCGACTGAGTGAAAGAGTAAATTATGATATTGAAATGATCCGTGAGTTGGGTTATTGCAATGGCATTGAAAACTACTCCCGTTTTTTTGACAGAAGAAAACCTGGCACAAGACCATTCTGCTTACTAGATTATTTTCCAAAAGATTTTTTAATGGTGGTAGATGAAAGTCACCAGACCATTCCACAAGTAAGTGGCATGTATGGTGGTGATAGAAGCCGTAAATTAGTTTTAGTTGATTATGGTTTTCGTTTGCCCTCTGCATTGGATAACCGCCCACTCAATTTTCATGAGTATGAATCCCTATTAAACCAAACCATTTTTGTTTCTGCTACGCCGGATGATTACGAATTAGAAAAATGTGGAGGTGTTGTGGTTGAACAAGTAGTAAGACCAACAGGATTATTAGAACCGCCCATTGAAATCCGCCCAAGTGTAAACCAGATTGATGACTTATTAGATGAAATTGATAAGAGAGTAAACATGGGAGACCGTGTGCTTGTTACAACACTCACCAAGCGAATGGCGGAGGAAATGGATAAGTACTTGCATAAGATCAACATCAAATCAAAATACATACATAGCGAAGTTGATACTTTGGAAAGAATAGAAATTCTTCGGGAACTGAGGTTGGGAACAATTGATGTATTGGTTGGTGTAAACCTTTTAAGAGAAGGATTAGACCTACCAGAAGTTTCGTTGGTTGCTATTTTGGATGCAGACAAAGAAGGTTTTTTGCGCAATGAAAAATCATTGACACAGACAGCAGGCCGTGCCGCCAGAAATGTAAATGGTCTTGTTATTTTTTATGCGGATAAGATGACAGAAAGTATGCGAAGAACAATTGATGAAACCAACCGCCGTAGAGAAAAGCAAGTTGCTTTTAATATTGAAAATAATATAACACCAAGAACAGTTATCAAATCAACCAAAGAAGTCTTTGCACAAACATCTGTGCTAGATATTAAAGGATATGATCCAGCTAATCCTTATGCCATTGCACCAGATGAAGACTTGATAACTGTTGCAGCAGAAGAGCAGACAGAATACAAAACCATTCCCCAGATGGAAAAAGCGATTACAAAGATTAAAAAGACAATGGAGAAAGCGGCAAGGGATTTGGATTTTATGGAAGCGGCGAGGTTGAGGGATGAAATGTTTCGGTTGCAGAAGGAGTTGGGGGAGATGAAGAAATAAATCTCTTGCAATAAGAATTATTTTTTGAAAAAGGGGATATAATTATTTTGAATAAAAAATAAAATACAGCATGTCTAGTTTGTTTAAAAAAAGCATACTATTTTTTTTATTTATCTTTTTAAAACTGCCTTCATTTTCGCAAGACATCCTGACAACAAACTTATTCAATGCTGTTGTTTCAAATAAAAAAGAGGAAGCGAAAAATTTAGTTATAAAAGGTGCTAATATTAACTATGTCGACTCAAACGGAGCCTCACTTCTAATGTGGGCGGCATATAAAGCTGATATAGATCTCTTTATCTGGCTTCATAAAAACGGAGCAAGTTTGGTAGGAAAAGGTGTAATATATCTTGATACTTTAAAGAGTTATTATGGTAGTTTGTTATGTATCGCATCTGGAGAAGGTAAGATTGATTTATTAAGTTACCTTACGGAGGATTGTAAATTAGATATTAATGAACCAGAATATAACCCAGATTCGAATCAGAAAAAAGGGTGGGCCCCTATTACTTGGGCCGTTTCAAAAGGAAATTTTAATATTGTTAAATTGCTGACACAAAAAGGTGCAAACATTAACGCCGAGCCAAATTTACTTGAGCTGGCAAAAGAAAAGAACTATTTAAATATATCCCGACACTTTAAAGCAAACGGGCTGAAACTAAAATCAAATACAGATTTTAAAACAATACTACCTACTGCTCCAGCAGGACTTTTTCAATTATACCCAACAGAAAGTAAGAAATATTTAATAGGCTATGGAATAGTTGAGAGCTCTTTCTATATCTGGAATTCAAAAACATTGGAATTAATACAAAGGTTTCCTGTACCAGAATTATCCATTAGTTCTTGCTACAGTGAAAAAGATAATATTGTATATTATATAGGATTATCAGGAAAAGACTCCTCTGTCAATATTTATGGACTTGACTTTTCCATAAATAAGAAGTTTTTGCTCTATAAATATGATATGAAAGTAGATGAACCAATGGGACTAAAAATAATCTTAAGTAAAGACAATTTGTTTTTTCAGATGAAAGAAATGATTATATCATATTCACTAACAGATAAAACAATTGATACTGCTTTCGTCAGTGTAAGTAGAATAAATGATATAATCCTGAATCCAATATCAAATAAACTTGTTATTCAAGAAGAAGCCAGAGTTGTCCAGTTAGATATTAAGGATTTCACAATAAGTAATCGTTTATTTGATCTAACAGGCAAAAATGTAAAAAAAATTATTGTTGTTGAAAATAATAATAAAATTGCTTTACTTGAAAAAAATAAAATTTCGGTTTTAAACAATGTCCTTGCTCTGGACTATCATATCCCTATCGACTCTACACTTGAGTTTGAAGAATTAGGCTCAATTGATACTGGTTTTATTCTCTTGTCAAAAAATGAAATTCGATTTGTGGCTAAAAGTGGCTATCAAGAAACCATTTTTATGATGAAAAATGCAATCTATGATTATCTTAAAACAAAAAAAATTCCTCGATTTCCTATAGCTACTTTAGATAAAACAAGTTTTGCCTTTATTGCCGATTGGTCACTTGGGTCCATATACAAATTAAATTTTATCACACACAAATTAGTAAACAATAAGGATGAGATAGCGATTAGTTCTACTTATAAGTTTAATAAATCGAAAAATTTCATAGTTAAAAATGATGAAATTCTGTATTCACTAAGTGATATGCGAAATATTGAAATTCCAGGAGCAAAGGATTCTAAGCTCTACTTTTTGAATGATGAAATATTTGCAGCCTATGATACAAGTCAAGTTACTTTTTTTGAATTACAAAATTCTGAATGTTATCTTTTAAAGACAGTTAAGGTCAAAAATATTTCCATAGTCCAACGGGTATATGGTAATTGGGATTGTCTTATTTATACTAAAGATGGCAAATTTTATGTTTACAAGCTCCTAGGTAATAATATTAAAGTGCTTGATACGCAAGCAAATATTAGGGCGAAGGCCTTGTTTCCCTCGAAAGCGAACAAGTTTTACTCTTTAGATAGTAACGGAAAAATATTTTCACATCTAATAGAAAAAAATGCGGATAGTATTAATATAAAATCAGTTGCAACTGAAATTGAGCTACCACAAAAACCTTCTAACATTGATATTCAAAATGATCTTGTTGTATTTTCAGATTCATCCAGTGTGGTATATGCCTATAAAATAAATACCGGCAAATTGATTAAGATCTGGAGCCCAAGGTATGAGCTAGATTTTATTCAAGATATAAAAATTTCAAAAGAGGGTAATTTTATTATTTTGACAACTTCAATCTTTTCAAACCGTATTATTGTTATTGATATTTTGAAGTCTGATATGTATAGTAAAACCATGTCTGAACCAATTGTGGGAGTCGACATTGCAGATTCGATTATCATAGTTAATGGTATTTCTGGTTTAAGCAAATATCTAAATATTACTTCATTGAAATCAGAATATGAATTGTGTACGACTTATATGGAGGAGATTTTGTTTTTAAAAGATAACTATTTTGCTACTTTTTCTAAACGACTAAATAAATTAATAGGGTTTTCAAATAATCAGCTAGATCATATCACCTTCGATCAGCTCGACATCAAATACAACCGCCCCGATAAAGTACTCGAAGCAATCGGTTCAACGGATACAGCTTTAATAGATTCTTACCGAAATGCATACTACAAACGAATTAAGAAACTTGGCGTAGATACCACTTCTTTTAAAGAAGGGTTTAGTATACCCGAAGCTGATTTTAAAAATAGAAAAGCTGTTGAATATGAACAAAAGACCAAACAACTAAAACTACAAATTACCGGCAATAGCACCGAAAACCTTGATCGTTTTAATGTCTGGGTAAATGAAGTTCCTTTGTATGGGCAAAAGGGAATAAATCTTAGGAATAAAAACAAAAAGAATTTTGACACTACCCTTTCAATCAATTTATCCGAAGGTGATAATAGCATTGAAACTTCCATTACTGATGTAAACGGTATTGAAAGCTACCGCCAACCTCTATTTGTAAAATATATTCCCGAAAAAAAGCAACCGGCTAAAACTTATTTTATTGGTATTGGCATAAATCGCTTTGCCGATAGTAGCAATAATCTTTCCTGGAGTGTAAAAGATATCAGGGACCTGGCTCAAAAATTTGGATCAAAAAATGCTGTTATTGATACTTTGTTTGACGAAAATGTTACCAAAGAAAATATCGTTGCACTAAAAAATAAATTGCTCACAACAAATGAAGAGGATAAAGTTATTATTGCTTATTCCGGCCATGGCCTCCTAAGTAAAGAGTATGACTATTATCTTTCTACTTACCCTGTAACCTTTACTCAACCCGAGCAAAGTGGTTTACCTTATGATGAATTAGAAAACTTACTGGATGGAATTAAGGCTCGAAAAAAATTGATGTTGATTGATGCCTGCCATAGTGGCGAGGTAGATAAAGATGAAATGAAAAATTATACAGTGGCTAAAGATTCATTAGATATAAAAGGAGTAAAGGGTATTATTCTTGAAACTACAGGTGATAACAAACTCGGCATGAAGAATAGTTTTGAAGTCATGCAGGAACTCTTTGTAAATGTTGGAAGAGGTACTGGTGCTACGGTTATTTCCGCAGCAGCAGGTACACAATTTGCTTTGGAAAGAGGTGATCTAAAAAATGGAGTATTTACTTATTGCCTATTGGAGGCAATGAATAGTAACAGCACAATTAAAATTTCCGATTTAAAGAAAGTGGTAACAGAAAAAGTGCCACAGTTAACAGGCGGTTTACAAAAACCAACTTTTAGAGCTGAAACACAGCAATTCGACTGGGAGCTTTGGTAAACACAGCTAGTTCGTAAGTTTACGATACCGTACAGAGTACTTGTGCCTGATTTTACAAAAATCAATATATCAATCCTTGCAAGAAGATATATGCCTTTATATCTTAGCATAAGAATATCAGAGAAACCAATTTTATTAAAATCCAATAATCTAATTATTATGAAAAGAAGAGTTCGTAAAATCGCTAACTTTTTTGCCTTTAACTTATTGTTCTTTGCTTTGTACCTGAATTTTATCCATAAGGATAAGCAAGGTGCTCCAGGTGTAATGCCAGTAGCTACTACAGAGCAGCCAGCTGCTTTTAGCGGAACAACTGTATTGGTAGATAACCCGGTTCAGCAACAGCAGTTAATTGCCCCTGTTTCTCAACCATCAGTTATAAAAGAAGAAAAAGGTGAATTGAAATTATCAATTAACTAATCTCTGCAGCGTTAACATATCAGCTACCCTGTTTTGCCACGGCGAAACAGGGTAGTTGTGTTTTTAGATTAGCCTCCGTTGATTTCTTTACCTTAGGGGCATGGAAAAGAAAGTTTTTTTATTAGATGCCTTTGCCCTGGTCTTCAGAGCTTACTATGCGTTGATCCGCAGTCCCAGAATAACTTCAAAAGGCAAAAATACCAATGCACAGTTTGGGTTTACCAATGCTATTGTTGAGTTGATCAATAAACAAAAGCCTTCACATATGGCTGTTTGTTTTGACACTTCGGCTACAACGGAACGGCATACAGATTTTGCAGACTATAAAGCCAACCGGCAGGAAACTCCGGAAGACATCAGTGCTGCAGTACCAGATATAAAAAAAATAATTGAAGGGTTAAATATCCCTATCATATTCAAAGATGGTTATGAGGCCGATGATGTAATTGGCACACTGGCAAAACAAGCCGAGAAAGCAGGTTATGAAGTGTACATGGTAACACCTGATAAAGATTATGGACAATTGGTTTCTGAAAAAATTAAAATTTACAAACCAGCATATCAAGGTGGAGATGTAGAAATAATGGGGCCGGAAGAAGTTTGTGCCAAATGGGGAATCAAAGATGTAAGCCAAGTTATAGATATGCTAGGTATGATGGGTGATGCGGTAGATAATATTCCAGGTATAAAAGGTGTGGGAGAAAAAACAGCTGCAAAATTCTTAGCGGAGTATGGCTCATTAGAAAACACACTGGCGAACGCCGACAAGATAAAAGGTGCCATGGGTAAAAAAGTACAAGAGGGAAAAGAAATGGCCATTCTCTCAAAAAAATTAGCTACTATTATTTTGGATGTTCCTGTAGAGTTTCATGAAGAAGATTTTAAATTGAGTGAATGGAACAAAGAAATGTTGAGTGAAATATTTGCTGAGCTAGAATTTAAAACCTTAGGTAAACGATTGTTAGGAGATAGTTTCACTATTTCTACAACATCAAAATCCATAATAGAAAAAGAAATACCACAAGGAGTACAGACTGATCTGTTTGGGAATATTGTTGAGCAGCCAGAAGAAAAAGTAGTAAGGTCTAATGATACAATTGTAATTGATGAAGAGCTGACAGATATAGTATCGGTTGATAAAAACATCAATAACACTCCCCATAGTTATAGGTCTGTAGAAGGAGAAGTAGCGATTAAAAAACTGGTTGCTGAATTAAATAAGCATGATGAAATTTGTTTTGATACGGAGACTACAGGCATTGATGCCAATGAAGCAGAACTTGTTGGATTAAGTTTTTCCGTAAAGCCAGGCGAAGCATGGTATGTTCCATGTCCGGAAAATATGGAGAAAACAAAAGAGATCCTTTCTCATTTCGAACTTTTGTTTACGGATAAAAAGAAAACATGGATTGGTCAGAATACAAAATACGACCTGCTGATATTGAAATGGTATGGCATTGAAGTAGCCGGAGAATTATTTGATACGATGTTGGCACATTATGTAATTGAACCTGATGGTAAAAGAAGCATGGATGAATTAAGCCAAAAATTTTTGGGTTACGAACCTGTTTCCATTGAAGAGCTGATTGGGAAAAAAGGTAAGTCGCAGGGAACAATGAGAGATGTAGAAATAGAAAAAATAAAAGAATATGCCGGTGAAGATGCAGACATCACCCTGCAATTAAAAAACATTTTTGTTCCGCTATTAAAGAAAAGAGATGTAGAAAAGGTTTTCAATGAAGTAGAAAATCCACTTGTAAAAGTATTAGTGGAAATGGAATACCAAGGAATAAAAGTAGATGTTGATTTTTTGAATGACTACTCTAAGGAATTAGAAAAAGATGCGAAGACTGCAGAAGAAAGTGTGTATAAACAAGCAGGCGTACGATTCAACCTTGCATCACCAAAACAATTGGGCGAAGTATTATTTGATAAACTAAAACTGGACGACGCTGCTAAAAAAACAAAAACAGGTCAATACAAAACAGGTGAAGATGTATTGTTAAAGATGGCTGTAAAAGGACATCAGATTGTTGATGACATCCTTACTTTCCGGGAGTTGACAAAACTAAAATCAACTTATGTTGATGCTTTACCTCAATTGATTAATTCGAAAACAGGAAGAGTGCATACTTCCTATGCACAAGCGGTTGCTGTTACGGGAAGATTGAGTAGTAACAATCCGAATTTGCAAAATATACCCGTAAGAACAGAGCGAGGAAGAGAAATAAGAAAAGCTTTTGTGCCAAGAGATAATAAGCACATCTTGTTATCTGCGGATTATTCGCAAATTGAATTAAGAATTGTTGCAGCCATCAGTGGCGATAAAAATATGTGTCAAGCCTTTTTAGATGGCACCGATATACATACTGTTACGGCATCAAGAGTTTATAATGTAGAAGCGAAAGATGTAACCAAAGAAATGCGGTATAAAGCCAAGAGTGTAAACTTTGGCATCATTTACGGTCAAGGTGCATTTGGGCTTGCCGATAATCTTGGTATTTCCAGAACAGAAGCAAAAGAAATTATCGAAAATTATAAGAAGGAATTTCCCGGTATTCAAAAATATATGGATGACACTATCAACTTTGCCAGAGAAAATGGTTATGTAGAAACATTGATGGGTAGAAAAAGATGGTTAAGAGATATTAATTCCGCCAACTTTACTGTTCGAGGTTTTGCAGAACGAAATGCCATTAACTCACCGATACAAGGAACGGCTGCTGATATGATAAAGTTAGCGATGCAAAAAGTGCAGGCCGCCATGCAAAATGAAAAAATGCAAAGCAAAATGATTTTACAGGTGCATGATGAATTAGTGTTTGATACATTGATATCGGAAGCAAAAGAATTAAAGCCACTAATTATTGAAAATATGCAAGCTGCAATGAATCTTCCGCACAAAGTGCCCATCATTGCCGAGTGTGGTGAAGGAAAGAACTGGCTCGAAGCACATTAATTTTCCGATGTCATAAACAGATTTGGACTAGCATAAGTAGGTTTGCATATTATGAAACCTGTAGTATATTATTGTTATGACGCTTATTGTGGCTGGTGCTATGGTTTTAGTAGGGTTATAAAAAAAATAGCAGAAAGATATAAAGACAAGCTATCCTTCGAAGTGCTGTCTGGTGGAATGATTCCGGCAGAAAACCCGAGGCCGATTGCGGCAACAGCTGATTATATCAACGAGGCATATCATCGGGTAGAAGAATTGACCGGAATAAAATTTGGCGAAGATTATCTCTGGCATATTCGCAATCCAATCGAAAGTGATTGGTTTCCGCATTCAGAAAAAGCGGCGATTGCTTTATCCATTTTCAAAGAAATATATCCTGAGTTACAGGTTCAGTTTGCTGCGGACTTACAATATGCGTTGCATTATGAAGGAAGAGATTTGACAGATGATGAAGCTTACAGACATTTGCTGGAAAATTATAAAATTGATGCTGAATCATTTTACACAAAACTTAAAAGCGAAGAGTATAAAGAAAAAGCACACTACGAGTTTTCGTTATGCAAGCAATTGCAGGTAACAGGTTTTCCGGCTGTGCTTTTACAAATCGGTGAAACAAAATTCTATTTGGTTGCAAGAGGCTATGCAACTTATGAGGATATAGAAGCAAGGATTGAAAATATATTAAAGGAAGTAAATGCCGGATAAAAAAGATATTACTAACAGAGAAGATCTTTTGCTGCTAATGCAAGAGTTTTATAAAAAATTATTGACCGACGATTCTATAAACTATCTTTTTACAGATATAGCGAAGATTAACCTTTCCCATCACTTGCCGGTGTTAGTAGATTTCTGGGATTCAATTTTATTTCAATCCAATACCTACCAGAAGAATGCTATGCAACCGCATCTTGCCCTTCATCAAAAATCTCCTTTGCAAAAACAGCACTTTGAGACCTGGCTTCGATATTTTAAAACATCTGTTGACGAACTGTACTCCGGAGATAATGCCTTTATAATCAAAGAACGGGCAACCAGTATTGCCACGGTTATGCAGATTAAGACTATTCAAGCGTCAAGATAGGTTACCCCAATAATCCCCATTCTTATATTATAATTTTTTATGGTTTGAATATTTTGTAAATTCATTATCCAAAAACAAAATCAACAAATCATGAAAAAAATTGCTCTGATCTTTAGCGCAGCTTCACTGCTGATGCTTGCCTGTAACAGTGACAAAAAAACTGAAGAGGCCAAAACAGATTCCCCAACTATCGAAAACAAAACAGATAGTAAGACAATGGAGATGCCGGACTCCGCCACTATGATGAAAAACTTTCAAGAATATGGCACTCCTGGAGACATGCATAAAATGATGGCCACTTGGGATGGAACATGGAACAGTGACTTAACCATGTGGATGGAGCCCGGTGCTCCTGAAACAAAAAGTACTTCTATGGCTGAAAACAAAATGATCATGAATGGTTTATATCAACAAAGTACCCATGCAGGCGAAATGATGGGTATGCCATTTAATGGACTAAGCACTGTAGGATATGATAACCATGAGAAGCAATTTGTAAGTACCTGGATTGATAATATGGGCTCTGGTATAATGGTACTGAAAGGTCCGTGGGATGAGGGAACAAAAACAATGAACTTAAAGGGCAAAATGACAGACCCTGGAACAAAAAGTGAGACAGAAGTAAGAGAGACATTTACTATTGTAGATAATGATACACAAGAAATGACGATGTATGTAAAAATGCCTGATGGCTCAGAATTCAAAACAATGCACATTAAATTCACCAGAAAGAAATAATTCTTAAAGAAAACGATAAACCCTGAAGATTTCCTTCAGGGTTTTTTAGTACAGTTCATTTGCTTTTTGAGAGACTCAATCTACCGGTTTCCAAAGCTCTATTTTAGTACCCTCAGGATCAGGCCATGTAGAAAGTAATTAGCTTTCACTAAAAATTTCATTTCTACTTACTTATTTTTCCTGTTTATCCAATATCCGAATAAAGCAGCTGTAAAAAACATCAGTATACTATATATAGCTGGTGGAATAGACATTGCAGAATTGTGAAGTACACTCAATGCTACATAAATTGCCAGTGTGCCGTTGTGTATTCCTATTTCCATACTTATGGAGATAGATTGTTTTTTTTCAATACTCATTAATCTGGGAATAAAATAACCAAGTAAAATACTAAACAGGTTGAATAGTAATAAAGGCAATCCGAGATTCTTGAAATTACTGGATAATACTTCATTTTCTTTAATGAGAATTGCTACAATTATAATTAGAAGAACAAGGACAGAAACAAATTTTACTAGTTTGTGAATTTTTACTGCGAACCCAGGTAACAATTTATTTACAAGCATTCCAATCGATACTGGTAAAAGCATAATGGCAAAAACTTCTATTACTTTTTTGAACTGTAAGGGCACATACTGGCTCGAATCCATAAAATGATCTAAAGATAAATTGACAATTAAAGGCAAAATGAAAATCGAAAGCACACTATTTATTGCAGTAAGAGAAATATTTAAGGCAACGTCACCTTTTGCCAGATAGCTATATAAATTAGAGGTAGCTCCGCCTGGTGAAGCAGCAAGCAACATCATACCAACAGCCAGTGCAGGCTCCAACTTAAATACTTTTGCCAGGAAAAAACAAATAACAGGAAGCAAAAACATTTGGCATATCAATGCCACTACAACTGCTTTTGGATACTTTACAACTCGTTTAAAATCATCAAAAGTCAAAGAAAGGCCTAATCCAAACATTATTATACCAAGGGATATTGGAAGAAAAAGCAGGGTAAATAGTGACTCATTCATAAACTAAATGCTTTAAGGGAATTAGTAAAACAATTTATTTATCTGTCTTCACACTGCAGCCTTATATTTTTTTAATTCATAATTAAATGTAAGAATATATAGCACTAATTCTTATATAATAATTGGTATTTAATTGTCGTTAACAATAAACGGCCTCTTTTATTAAAGCCCATTTTCTTTTTGGAATACATCATCAACTGGCTCCCATAGTTCAATTTTATTCCCTTCGGGATCGAGTATCCAACCAAACTTACCATAACTAAATTCCTGCATTTCCCCAACGATAGTTACACCTTCCTCTTTCAATATTTTTAATAATTCAACCAGGTTCTCTACTCGATAATTAAACATAAATTGTTTTTCACTGGGATTGAAATAGGCGGTATCTTTTTTAAATGCACTCCATACTGTATAGCTTATATGTTCTTTATCTTCTTTTTCTCTCCATTCAAATACAGTCCCGTAGTCATTACATTTAATTCCAAGATGCTTTCCATACCAATCGTACATTTTTTTCGGATCATCCGATTTGAAAAACATTCCACCGATACCTGTTACTCTTTTCATGTAATTAGTTTTATAAAAGAAATTAACCTGCCTGTTCGTAAGCTTTTTTTATCCAGCTTATTAAATCTTTATTTACAGCTTTAGCATCTTCAACTTTAATTCTGTGAGTACACATTGCATTCCATTTTTTCCCATCTTCAACTATGCCAGAAGGCTCCACTCCTTTAATATTTAAACCTACATCCAGCCTATCTTTAGTGGATGGCTGAATAATTGCAAACTGTTTTTTCCTTCGAAGGCTTAGATATGCTTTTTTTGGCGCCAACTCCACATCCTTTCCAAACTTGTTTACTTCCGCTATTATTTTATCGTACCATGCCTTCAGATTTTCCTTTCCCTTGTATTGTTCTGTAATAAGGTCATCGCTGTTTTCAGTAGCACCTGCATGGCTTTGTTTGGCAAAATGAACAATGGTATTAGCATTGCCATGTGTAAAGCCATGTTTATCTTTTAAAAAGCTGACTAATTCGCCATGCTTGGTAAAACCACTTTTGTTTACAATGGCAACCCATTGATCCAGTTTTTTACCTGTATTCTTTTCGATGTTGGTTATCTGGGTTTGAGTGGCCTTATCAATATTTTCAGAGCTCATAAGTTATCGCTTTATATTTTTTTCATAAGTAGCAATCCATTCAGCAGGTGTAATTTTTGAGGCTAGTTCCCCGATAAGATCAAAGGGAATATCTTCCGGCTTTTTATATCGGATACAGCTTTTTCCCATCTCTAATTTTTTGGGTGATGCTTTTGCATGTGCTGCCTGAAACCACTTCAGCAATTTCGGGTCTGCATACACACCCATATGATATACAGCTATAAAATTTTTTTGAGAAGCTATGCCCATAAATGGCAACGGATCTTTAGGGTTGCAATGGTAGCCTGCCGGGTAAATGCTGTGAGGAACATCCCACCCCATCATGCCATAACCCATTCCTTCTTTATAACCTTTTGGTAGATTTTTCTTTATTACAGCCCGAAGTTTCTTAAACGCTGCCTGTCGTTCTACGGGTATTTCCTTTATATATTCATCCGGCGTAGCTGCTTTTGATTGCATAGAAATTGTTTATTACTGAATTTATTTTTTTATCCTTGAATAATAAAAATCGCTTTTCTTTTCGGGCATGGACGGGCCTCCATCTATAAAAGCATGGATTGAATCTTTTGTTATTAATTGGTAAGTAATACGTTTAGGAAAATCATGTTCCGGGTTTTCGGCCACAAAAGCTGTGTCAGAAATAGAAGTGATTCTAAAACCAACTGGTAGCTCATTATTTTGTCCTGCCGCTTTTGCTTCATAATAAAAAGAAGTATCTTTTTTATAAAGTTTTATTGTTTCGAAAGGGATAATCGTATCTCCCTTTATAAAATCAGAACGACCTTCCATCAGACTATCGTTTACTAATTTCCACTCTTCTGTTACAACTCCATCTTTTTCCGCCATCGCCCAAGAACCATTGAGCCATTTAAAGAGGCTTACATTTTTTTCCTGCGAAGGCTCTTTGCTTTTACATTGAAAAAAGAAAATTATAACTAGTAATAATAGACGCCGTGTATTTCGTTTCATACTTTTTAATCTTTATGCATTTTGGTACTTAGCAGGAATATTATGCAATGCAATACGGTTTCCTTCCGTATCTAAAAACACAGCCATATCACCATACTCATCAGAGATAGTAGTTTTAGGGACAAGTATTTTACCACCAGCTTCTTCTACTCTGTTAAGTACAATTTGTAGATCCGGATTGCCATCAAGATAAATCAATGGGCCATCTGTTGCTGATGGTTTATAAAAGTCATCTGATATTTGTACCAATGTTCCGCCAATTCCTTCCATCGGATTATCAATTGGGAACATCCGCATTTTAATATTCTGAAACTCAAGTGAACTCATCTTCATATTAAAAATGAATTCATAAAATTGTTGTGCCCTGTTTATGTCTGTGGTTGGTATTTCAAACCAGCTGATTGCATTTTTCATTTTTAAAAATTTATTTAAGTTATCGTTTTTTTCTTCTGTATTCCAAATCGTATTCTACCACCCATGTTTTACCCTCATCATCACTTTTTTCTCCAAACTGCCTTACTTTATCATTAGTCAGTTTGGTAAATGTGAGCCTCCGCATAAACAACTCCCCTTTAGGGCCGGTTACCTTATCTGCAACGAAAATTATCTTACCGTCACTTCCATCACCTTTCAAAAACTCGGTTGTGTTGCCGGTATTATCTGTCCAGGTTTGTTGCCACTGCCTGGAAGCTGCATTGTACGAATTAAAACTTTTGCCAGTATAAGTGAACCCCTGGTTTGGTGTTCCGGTCCATTCTTCCAATATCACACAGCTATCAAGAATAATACTGATTTTACTATCGCCGGATTTATTTCCATTTGTAGCAAATGCTTCCCATTCTCCAACCCAAAAATCAAACTGACGAAATTCTGGTTTGCTGCAAGGCATCTGCCCGGTTACATTTACCGGTATTAAATTAATTAATGCCAGAAGGACAATTGCTGAGTAAATTATTTTTTTCATATACAACAAGGTCGAAAAAACTATTAAGAAATCACTTCCTTCTGTCATACTATTTTACCTGTTGCACATAAAAAAGGCTATCTCGTTTAAAACGAGACAGCCTTGCAATTATTTAATTGTAAGTTTAGTTCTGACGATTTCCACCGCCGCCTGTACCTGCAGGACGGGCAGGCCGCATCGAAGGTTCAATAGTCTCTTTCCAAGTTGTAAACTGCTCTGCAGTAATCATCATTTTTATCATTTCATCTCTCGCATCTGCATACTTCTTCCTTTCTGCCATCATAGTTTCTCTATCCGGTCTTTCGCCGCCAGCCATAATTTCTTTCATTCTTTCGTTTTGAGCTTTGTACAATACAGTTAATGCAGTATCCAACTTGCCAGCATTGGCAGGTGTAAGTTTAAAAGCACTGTCTAATACATGAACAATTTTTGCTGCTTGCTCTTCTGGTGTTTGGCGTTGAAAACCACCGCCCTGTGCAAATGTGGTGAAATGAATAGCTACAATAGCTAGTACGGTAATTATGATCTTTTTCATGTGTTATTATTTTTTATTTGAAGTCAGGTAAGTTTGACGTTGAAAAAATAAAATCCGTTCATAAATGGTAAAAAAAAATTTCTGAATAGCTGTTTGCCAGAACTAAAGTATCTTGCAGCTCCTTAATTATTATTAAATATATGGAATACAGCAAATTAGTAGCAGTAACCGGGTTGCCGGGATTATTTGAGTTAGTCAATAGTAAGTCAGACGGAGCCATCGTAAAGTCGCTGACTGATAAAACAACAAGATTTGTATCTAACCGCATTCATAGCTTTACACACCTCGAAAGCATTGAAATATATACAGTTAGAGATAATGTGAACCTGGTTGATGTTTTTAATGCAATGGAAAAAACAGGCGGTTCATTACCCGATGATAAAGATGCGGCTGCGGTTAAAAAGTATTTTGAGAAAGCATATCCTGATATGGATTTTGAAAGAGTGTATGCCAGCGATATGAAGAAGATGGTGAAATGGTTTGATGTGTTGAAGAAAAACGACGTTGAGATTGTTCTTTCAGAAATTCCAGAAGAGGAAGAAGAAGAGGAAGAAGTAGCTGAACCAGTTGCGGAAGAAAAACCTGCTAAGAAAGCAAAAGCAAAAAAAGAAACTGCGGAAGAAGAAGTAGCTGAAGAAAAGCCAAAGAAAACTGCAAGAAAGAAGAAAGCAGACTAAAGAAAGAATACAAGAACCAAGCTACAAGGATCAAGGATTACTCTTGATAGTTGTAGCTTTTTTATTATAAATAATTACTGAACTATGAATTACAGTGCCGATATAAAAAAATTGCCAAGACAATTTTTGCCAGCTGATTTCACTATTACCAATTGGGAAAGCCTGCATCCGTTTCTTATAAATCTGGATGAACGAGAAATCAATTCATCTAGTGATTTAAAACAATGGTTAAAAGATGCCAGCGAACTGGAAGCAGTAATAAGTGAAGATGCTTGCTGGCGGCAAATAAAAATGACTTGTGATACAGAGAATAAAGAACTGGAAGAATCCTTCAATTATTTTATGATGGAGATTCAACCAAAAGTGCAGCCGTACTCTGACAAGTTGAATAAAAAATTAGTAGAGAACCCTTTTACTAAAGAATTGGATGCTGATAATTATTTTACTTACCTGAGAAATGTAAAAAAGAATATTGAACTCTTTCGTGAAGTAAATATTCCGATAAACGCAGAATTGAATGTAATGCAACAGCAGTTTGGTACTATTTCCGGAAAAATGACGGTAGAAGTAAACGGACAGGAATATACGTTGCAACAAGCTGCGAAATTTTTAGAAGATGAAGATCGTTCTGTTCGTGAAGAAGTATATCATAAAATAAACAAGAGAAGGTTAGAAGATAAAGAAGCATTGAACAAATTATTTACTACGCTTTTGCAAAAAAGACATCAGGTTGCAGTAAATACTGATTTTGAAAACTACCGTGACTTTCGGTTTAAAGAATTGGGAAGATTTGATTACAGCAAAGAAGATTGTTTTCAATTTCATGAAGCGGTAAAGCTGCATGTGATGCCGTTGGTAAACCAGATCTATGAAGCGAAGAAAAAGAAATTAGGACTAGATACTTTACGTCCTTGGGATGTGGAAGCAGAACCAGCGGGAATACAACCACTTCGTCCGTTTAAAACTGGCGAAGAACTGACGGAAAAAACAATTGCCTGTTTTGATGAATTGTCCACTGGACCCGATGGGAAATCATTCTTTGGTGATTGCCTTCGGAAGATGAAAGAACTTGGTCATCTTGATCTGGAAAGTAGGAAAGGAAAAGCACCGGGTGGATACAACTGTCCATTAGCCGAAAGCGGCGCACCATTTATTTTTATGAATGCAGCAGGGCAATTGGATGATGTAACAACGATGGTACATGAAGGCGGTCATGCAATTCATTCTTTCCTTGCACATGAACTTGAGTTAACAGGTTTTAAAGAATATCCAACGGAAATTGCTGAAGTAGCCAGCATGGCAATGGAATTATTCAGCATGGATAAATGGAATGTGTTTTTTGATTCACCAGAAGAATTGAAAAGAGCAAAAGAACAACAATTAGAAAGAGTAATTACTATTTTCCCATGGATAGCAACAATAGATAAGTTTCAGCATTGGATTTATGAAAATCCCAATCATACCGAAGAAGAAAGATCTGCACAATGGATGATAATTGCTGAAGAATTTTCTTCACCGTTAATTGATTTTTCTGGCTTGGAAGAATACCGCCGCTATGGATGGCAGCGGCAATTGCATTTATACGAAGTGCCGTTTTATTATATCGAATACGGAATTGCACAACTAGGCGCCATTGGTTTGTGGCAGCAATACAAACAAGACCCTGAAAAGGCGATGAATAATTATATAACAGCCTTGCAACTTGGCGGAACAAAAACTCTTCCTGAATTGTTTAAAGCGGCTGGTTTGCAATTTGATTTGTCGCCGGAACATATTAAACAGTTGATGAAATTTGTTAAATCAGAATTGGAGTCCCTTTAAAAATGAAAAATACCACAAAAGTGGTATGTCCTAAATTCGGTAAAGTGATTGCGAGACCCTATTTTTGAAGAAGAAAATTAAATGCCGATAAAGCATTTTTAAAATAGCTACTAATCAGAGCCTTAACCAAAAGTCCCGTTGTTTCTACAGCGGGGCTTATTTTTACTGGCAATTTTTACAAACCCCTTCCACAACCACTTCCACATGACCAGCAGAATAGCCTTTGGGTAATTTTATTTCCGGCGTCACCACATCATCAAGGCAATAAGTGGTATTGCAAGTATCGCATACAAAATGAATATGATGATCATGATGATGGCCTTCACCACATTCATCTTTGCAAAGTGCATAGCGAATGGAATTGTCTGCTGTTGGTATTGTATGAACGATTCCTTTGTCAACAAATACCTGTAAAGTTCTGTAAACGGTTACTCTGTCAAATTTTTCTCCAGCCCTTTTTTCAATATCACCATGTGATAATGCTCCATCTTGCTCCAGAAAGAGCTGTAGTATTTTTTTACGGCTGTCAGTAATGCTAAGGCCGTTTTGCTTTAGTAGTTTTATAAGCCTATTATTATTTATTATTGTTGCTTCTTTCGGCATTGTATAAACTTACAAAAATTATTGAAGAGGTTTTTTAACTTCCTTTTTAAGCCATATCCTGGCATCTTTTATCATTTGCCTCACTTCCTTTTCTTTTAGGCCGTCGTATATTTTCCTTACGTCTCCATTTCTATCTACCAATGCCCAGAATTGTGAGTGAATGAATTGGTCGTCAATATTCACCAGATTATTAGCTGGATCGTCAACCGTATAACTTACTCTTGCTGCATTGTACAAACTATCTTTTCTACCTGTTAAAAAAATCCACTTCTTTGTATCTACTTTCATTGAGTCTGCATAATGTTTCATCTGTGGAACTGAATCAGTTTCGGGGTCGCTGGTATGCGAGAGAATATAAAAATCTTTCTCATCCTTTAATTCATCATAAGCGATCCGCATATTATTATTCATATCCGGGCAAATGCCTTTGCAGCTAGTAAAAAAATATTCAGCCACATACACTTTACCAGCCATATCTTTTTCAGTTACCTGATTTCCATCCTGATTGGTAAAGGCAAACGGCCTGACATAGCTTACCGGATTTACTTTCCTTTCGCCAAAACCAGGTATAACCAAGGTTAAGATAAAATAAAAAGCAAGTGCCAGAACAACGAAAAATCCGATATAAAACAGTTTCTTTTTAGACATTCTTGTGTATTAGGCTGCAAAGGTACGAACAGTTGCCCTTTATCTTTTGCAACAATGTTGCTTTTTTCTATATCTTTGTCGGCTCATGAAATTAAAAATTAACTGGGATGCATTAGGTATCGGGGCTTCATTGGCCTGTGCCATTCATTGTGCCCTGTTGCCATTATTCCTAAGCAGCCTTCCTTTGTTTGGTGTAAACATTATTCACAATACCGGCTTTGAGGTTGGAATGATTGTTCTTGCCTTTTGTATTGGTTCTTATTCACTATATCATGGGTTCAAAAAGCATCATCATAGTTTTACACCTTTGTTGCTTTTCATAATTGGATTTATTTTTTTGGTGGTAAAGCAATTTTTTATTCATGTTGAAACATGGTTGTTGATTCCTGCTGTTTTCTTTATTGTTACTGCACATCTTATAAACTACAGAAGTTGTAGAGTGCATAACCATGCACATGCTGATGATTGTGATCATTAAGGCCCCCAATCCCTAAAGGGGAGAATAAATGGCTTTCACTTGTTTCTGTTAACTTTATTCTATTAATATATTGCTTATGAAATCTTCCTTTCTACTATTGCTTCTTTTTTGTTTTATGAATTCTTTCGCCCAATCAAAAGATGAAAAAGAAATAAGAAATATTCTAGCCACACAAACAGCCGCCTGGAACCGTGGAGATATTGATCAGTTCATGAATGGTTATTGGGAAAATGACTCATTAATGTTTATTGGCAAAAGTGGTGTTACATATGGGTGGTCCAACACACTTAACAATTATAAAAAGGGTTATCCTGATATTGCTGCAATGGGTCAGCTAAACTTTGATCTCATTCAAGTAAAAAAATTATCTAAAAAATATTATCATATAACGGGCAAATGGTTTCTAAAACGTTCTATAGGTGATGTAGGCGGACATTATACACTGGTATTTCAAAAAATAAATGGGCGTTGGGTTATTATTTCCGATCACAGTAGCTAGTTTCATTATTTATTCCAGACTCTATATAAATAGCGAATTAGAAAGAGTAGTGAGATTGTCATTACTGTATAAAATAGGATAGGTTGAACTATTGGCTTGCCAGTTGTATAACCCAATTGAAAATAAATACCAGCAGTTGCACAACTTATAATCCAAAGTAAAAACCAGGCAATTGAATTCAAAATCTTGATAAAAAATTCTCTAACTCCTTGTTGCTGATTTTGTTCCATAATAAAAGTTAATCTATTAACAGATTTTTAAAATCGGTAGAGTCTCCATTAAAAACATTAAAATCCACTTTCCCGTTAATTCCGTTTACTCTTCCTTCATCACTATGTTGCCAGAAACTCCAGCCTCTTTTTATGCGGGGATGAGATGGCTGATAATAATGTGCCACCCATAAAGGATAAGCATCAAACTCATCTCCCAAATTTCTTGTGTAAAAATCGACATTGGTATAAATTATTGGCCTTACTCCGTAATGATTTTCCACTATATCTAAAAAAACCTTTGCTTCTCTTTTTAATTGAGTAACAGTAGCACCATTTAATTGTTCAACATCCAACACCGGCGGCATATCGCCAGTTTCTAATTCTACCCGTTTAATAAAATTTTCAGCTTGCATTCTTCCATCTTTTGATGCTATAAAAAAATGATAAGCACCCCGAACAATTCCATTGTCTTTGGATTTTTTCCAGTTTCTTTTAAAAAGTGGGTCTGTATTTCCAATTCCCTCTGTGGCTTTGATGAAACTAAAACAAAGCTGTATCTCTTTTATTTTCATCAGCTTTACTTCTTCCCAGCTAATTGTAGATTGATATTTAGAAATATCAATGCCATGTATTGAATAATTTTCTGGTATCGCAATACCAAATTCCGGATAACGTACAAATCCGGGTTTTTTGTAAAAAAGGGTTTGAAATAAAATTAAACCAGTTGTAATACTAAGAGCAGCCACTACAATAATGGTAATTATTTTTCTTGATTTACTTTTCTGTCGGCTAGATAACATGTGGCGATTATGTATTTGATATTGTTTCCAGCAAATATAATTATACCATATTTTGCAGGTTGTTAATTCTGACAACAATGATTTCTGTTTTCATGGGAGTTTACAATACATTTACCTATATTCAATTGTATGACTAAGTTCTTCTGGAGAATATGGTTTAAACTGACTGGTTGGAAGGTTAATGGCACCTTCCCTTCAGAAATAAAAAAAATGATTTTACTTGTTGCACCGCATACAAGTTGGAAAGATATTCTTGTAGGTCTGGCAACCCGATCTAAGCTAAAGATCTATAAAGCAAAATTTCTTGGAAAGAAAGAATTGTTTGACGGGCCATTTGGTTGGTACTTCAGATGGCTTGGCGGTGTTCCCGTAGATAGACATAGCAAACACGGAATGGTAGAGCAGGTTGTTGAAATGTATAACAATAACGAAGAATTTATAATTGCCCTTTCACCCGAAGGAACCAGAAAGAAAGTAGATAAGCTACGAACAGGTTTTTATCATATTGCCAAGCAAGCTAATGTTCCGATTGTAATGGTGGGTTTTGACTTTAGTAAAAAAGAAATTATTCTCAGCCAAACTTTTTATGTATCTGATGATGAAGAAGCAGATTTTAAAAAGATTATTGATTTCTATGCTCCAATTAAAGGTTGTCATCCTCATCTGGGTTTGGCTCATCTAAAAAATGATTAAAGGGTAAATTTATCAGTTGGAATATTATTAGATTTATTAAACACACTAACTTTTAAAAAAAGAAAATGAATTATATTAAATCAGGCCTTTTTGTTTCTTTCTTTTTTGCATTGGTAAGCTGCTCTTCAAGTAATGATGAAAAGAAAGAAGCACAGAGTGTAAATACAACTAAAAAAGAACCAGTAGCATCTGTTAAAACTTCTAAACATGTGCAAATACCAAACAGCCATTTGTACATTATTCCACCTGCAGGATTTGCTGTAAACGAAATAGCAGGCTCTATAGGAAAAGGAGAAGAGTATGCCAATTTTGGCGTTATGAAAATAATTAGTGGCTATACTCCCGAAAAATATTTTTCAGAACTTAAAATCGAGGCGGATAAAAATTTTCCTGGTAGCTGGAAGCAGGATGATATAATAGCAGATGGCCATAAAGCAACAATATACCAATATAAAACAGCTGCATTTACACAGTATTATCTCGCATTTACTGATGGCTATACCGACGAAATGATTATCGCAAACTTTGAAGAAAGTGAAGCTAATACAGGCAAAGAAATGTATGAAGCGATGAAGACAGTGGTAGTAGAGAAATAGTTACAAAACCTTTAACCATTAAACAATCCTGAAAATGATATTGAAAACCAGGCTGGCTGCAATATTTATTTTGCTATTTACTTGTAGCGGCATTAACGCACAAATAACAAACCTACATCGAACTGCTAATAAAATTGCTGATAGCCTTGTTGTTGAAAAAATAATTGGCACAGATACTGTAAAATATGTGAATCAGAAATATTGTAAGGAAGGATGGAATGTGTTTAACCTTACTTCTGTGAAGTATGTATATGTTGATTATAAAAGCAATGTTGTTCGGGGTATTTTACTTTCTGATACAAGTGGGTTAGTACGTTCGGGGGTTTATTTTCAAAATGAAAGTACTTTAAGTTACACCTGCATTTTTGGCCAATGCTCTTGCAAAGGAGAAATAGAATGTTTTAAGATGTTTGAAGCAAAAGAATGTAAGTATAACAAACTGTGTATTGGTAATACATGTTTTGGTACCCGGCCATACGAAATCCCTAAATTAAAAAAAAGGGTGGAGAATAACTGATTTTCATAAGTGTTAAGTTAAATAAAACGGTTACAATGAATAAAGCTTTGTTATTAGTGGCCATCTTTTTTTCTTTACAAACGAATGCACAGCCGTCCGACTGTATAAATGAAATTAAAGAAAACTTGGTTGCATTTTCAAAGAAAAGCGTTTTTCTAAACGCTGCTGCTAAAAAGAAAATTGATTCTGTTGTTATTGTCTTTAAAAAAAATATCGGATGCAGAATAGTTATAACAAGCTATGGCAACAATTGCCTAACCTGCCAACAAACCTCATGGGACAGAGGCTATTCGGTAATAAAATATTTAAGACAAATAGGTATAGATTCTACTCGAATAATTATGTGGGCGGCACAAAACGTCGGAGATCCTTTAACTGTATTGATAAGACCAGGTTTGCCGGAAGAAGACGGCCCATCTTTGGTAGAACCTTATATTCCCTGCTATAGCTATCACAGCCTTACTAAAAAAAGGTGCAAAGGCTCTCGTAATCACTAAAAATAAATACCTCAACTGATGATGCTATTAAAATGAACTAATCTACCTCTTATTCCAAAATCCGCAATTTCGCATAATTCAACATAATTTTCTTTTCACCATTGTGTTCAAACTTAACAGTGGCGATGGGATTATGTGCTGCACCTTCTAGTTTCATTACTTCTCCAAAACCAAATTTCTGGTGCTCCACTTTATTTCCTTCTTGCAGATTGGATGTGTCGCTTTCGACAAAGTCTTCTGATGGTTTGTGCTCTACTACTTTTGGCACCGAAGATTTAGGGGGCAAATAAGAAGGGGTTTCTTTTTTTGAAGTAGACCTTTCATTAAAGTAGGTGCCCGATTGTTTTCTTGCACTGCCAGATTCACCATCATCTTCTTTATTCTGCCAGCCCTTCATTTTATTGAAAGCAGAGCCACCACCCCATTTATTTTGAGTTTGATTTTTGGAACCGCCTCCTGCAAAACTCCTGTCCATGTGTTGCTCCGGAATCTCCTCTATAAAACGACTTGGCTCATTTTGCACCAATTGACCAAAACGATAACGGGTATTGGCATAAGTAATCCATAATCTTTTTTTGGCTCTTGTAATTACTACATAAAATAATCTTCGTTCTTCTTCCAATTCTTCTCTTGTATTAATGGACATGGCATTAGGAAAAAGCATTTCTTCCAATCCTGCAGCGAATACACATTCAAACTCCAAACCTTTTGCAGCATGTATGGTCATTAATTTCACGGTATCTGCATTTGGGTCTTTATCATCTGCATCTGTAAGCAAAGTAATTTGTTGTAAATAAGAGCCGAGGCTTTTATCGACTAATTCTCCATCTTCATTATCGGGGCTTTCTGTCCATTCTTTTATGGAGTTTAATAATTCTTGTATGTTCTCATACCGTTGCACACCCTCAGTACTTTTATCGTTGAACATTTCTTTTACTAAGTTGGTTTGCTTACCCACATGAAACGCTACTTCATAAGCATTTTGTTTGGTAAGCATACTGGTAAAACTTTTAATCATCGTTACGAAATCCTGCAACGCTGTAAATGTGCCTGCACGGAAACCAAACTCATTAGCTCTTTGCAGCACTTCCCACATGCTGATATTATTTTCATTGGCAGCCAAGACCAGTTTATCAATCGTCGTTTTTCCAATTCCTCTTGCAGGATAGTTGATGATACGTTTTAAGGCTTCTTCATCTCTTGAGTTTACAATCAGCCGTAAATAAGCAACAAGGTCTTTAATTTCTTTTCGTTGATAAAAACTGGTGCCACCATAAATAGTGTAGGCAATTCCCATTCTACGCAATGCTTCTTCAAATGCACGGCTTTGCGCATTGGTACGATATAGGATTGCAAAGTCTTTATTGCTATAATGATTACGGAGTTTTTGTTCTTGAATACTATCAGCTACAAATTTTCCTTCATCATTATCCGTCATCGTACGAACCAGCTTTATTTTTTCCCCTTCCGCATTTTCTGTAAAGAGAACTTTTTCTATCTGGCCTTTATTGTTACTAATTACCTGGTTTGCCACATGCAGAATACTCTGCGTACTGCGATAATTCTGTTCCAGCTTCACCAGCTTTACATCATCATAATCTTTTTGAAACTGCAAAATATTTTGAATGGTGGCACCACGAAAACTATAAATACTTTGTGCGTCATCGCCCACCACACACACATTTTCATGCATAGCACCCAATAATTTTATTACTTCGTACTGGGCAGGGTTCGTATCCTGATACTCATCAATTAATATGTATTTGAATTTGTGCTGATACTTTGCTAATGCTTCCGGAACATTCTTCAACAATTCATAAAATTTAAGCAACAGATCATCGAAATCCATTGCTCCATTTTTAAAACATCGTTTTACATATGCATCATATATCTGTGCAATGGCAGGACGGTTGGCCCGCATATCTTCCTGCTGAATAGCATAATCATTACGATAGTCTGCCGGCCCAACTAAAGCATTTTTTGCAGACGATATTCTGTTGTAAACGATATTTGGTTTATAATGTTTGTCGTCAAGATTTAATTCATTGACAACAGTTTTTACTACACTTTTTGCATCGTCCGTATCATAAATAGTAAAATGACGAGGGTAGCCAATCTTTTCTGCTTCAAAGCGAAGTATTCTTGCAAATACCGAATGGAATGTTCCTATGTATAAATTTCTAGCTTCGCCATTACCAAGAATATGCTCTACTCTTTCCTTCATTTCCTTAGCAGCCTTATTGGTAAATGTCAGCGCAATTATATTAAACGCATCCACTCCTTTCGACATCAAATGAATAACTCTTGTTGTAAGTACTTTTGTTTTTCCGCTACCGGCACCGGCTATAATCATAATAGGGCCGTCGATATGTAAAACCGCTTCTTTTTGGCGGTCATTCAATCCACTTAAATAATCCTGCATGCTGCGAATTTACGATAGCGATGTTGAAAATTTGAGTAATAGAAACGCTGTTCATAAATAAAAAGCCGTCTCGCCTTAGGCGAGACGGCTTTTTAAAAGAAATTAATTTGTTACTTTTTCAACGGAACAATTCCTGCCATTTCACTTAGCACATTTACCAGATCAGATCCTTGCGGAACAATAAACTTTGTATTGTGTTGCAACGCTTTTTCTACGGCTTCTAGTTTTCTTAATACCTGTGCATTACCAATAAAGAATTCCTCAGCAGCTTCGTTTACCATTTTTATAGCCATAGCCTCACCTTCAGCAGCCAGAATATTCGCCTGCCTAGAACCTTCAGCTTCTTTAATTCTTGCTCTTTTTTCACCATCAGCTACAGTTTCTCTGGCCGTTGCATAGTCTATAGCAGCAATTTTTTCGTTTTCGGCTTTAACCACTTTATTCATCGTTTCTTGTACATCGCTTGGCGGGTCAATTTGTTTTAACTCTGTTCGTATAACTTCAATACCCCAACTTTTTGTTTCTTCCGTTAATGTTCGGTGAAGTTCCGCATTGATTTTCCCTCTTTCACTATTGGCAGATTTAAGCGTTAACGTACCAATAATATTTCGTAAGGTAGTTCTGGCAAGGTTTACAATTTGCCATTGGTATCTGTCAACATTATATTGAGAGCTTTTTACACTTTCTTCTGTCCCAATCACTCTGAAATAAACCTGAGCATCTACAGATGCATTCAGGTTATCGTTGGTAATGATTTCCTGTGCTTGTGCATCTACCATTTGCTCTGTAGTGTTCACTATGTACATTTTGTCAATAAAAGGGATAATCCAGTGAAAGCCAGGGTTTGCAAACGTCTTGTATTTTCCAAGTCGCTCTATTAATGCCCTGTGTGTGGGGCGGACAATTTTTACACCTAGTGCAAAAATTAAAAGTACGCCGCCGATGATATAAAACATTGTGTAGTCCATAAAAAATATTTAAAAAATTATAAAAAACAGTTGTGAAAGGCCGAACAACCAAGCTCAGGAAGTTACGAAATTTTTAGCAGACGAAAAATGAAAGTTTCATTGAAGAAAAGCTATTTTTTTTGTGGATGATAAACCTTCTCCGCTTTCTTTAATACAGTTGCTTTATCCAACGTCATAGGTTTTGTTTGTTGATTCAAAAACATACCCATCTGATCTTTATAGTGTGGAGAATCCGGATGCATTGATGCGCCGAATGTATTAACAGTTTCTATTATTGGCAAACTGCCGTCTTTAGGATAATGGACAAAACAGATATATGCATCGCCTGAAATAATTTTTCGCAAACCATTTTTATACGGCTCAGTATATTCCGCAGTCAATACATCTGGTAATCCCCAACCCGGACGGGCATCATCACCTCTTACTAATTTTTGAACATCGCCAAGCATCAAGTCTGTTTTACCAAAGTTTTTTATCATATAATCGTAAACATATTGATATGTTTCTATCGACTCAGATTTTGTTAATTGTCTTGCTGGAGTCCCAACCAGTTTTTTGCTTACATAATCATATACTAATAAAAATATTGCAGCGCCTTTGCTATTAATAACTGCTTTTCTATCCCAGTTTTGTAGAGTTGTAACCATCTCTTTTAATGTAGGGTAATCATTCGCAGTTAGATTTAACATACTATCAATGCCATAAGTGTATTTCAATTCTTTTGGTAACTGCTGATCAAATTTAATTTTTTTGAACGTATTGTAATCAATTTTTTGATTGTTGATTAATTCTGTTACTCTTTGGCTTCTGTTGTTATGATATGTTTCGTAGCCGTCGTTCTTATCAAATTTTTTCGGATCAAGATTATATTTTTTATCAGTGGCCAGAAATGGTGAATGATTTGTATTGTATAAATAACCCGATGGCGGATTTACATATTGAGGTAATTGCTGTACTGGTTTAAAAGTTGTCCATAATGTGGCAGCTGTATTTCCCGGTATAGTACTCTTCCAATTGTATTTTGGATCTGAATTTCGTACGGGTATTTTTCCATTGCTGATATAGAAAATAGTATCATATCTATCAGCATACATAATGTTGAACATTGGCAGGCTCGTCATACTCAATGCTGAATAAAACTCAGAAAAGTTTTTTGCTTTATTCATTCTGTACCATTCTTCCAGTGCTTTAATATCCATTGTGGCAGGAACTCTTAATGAAAAAACTCCTTTATCGGTTTTAACGGTTGCACCATATTTACTCCAGTATATTTTTTTACCAATGGTGATTGGAATACCTTTTACTTTCAACTTCGCTTTGTCTTTTTCCAGATCAATCCATTCGCCATCAAACTTGTATTGATTTTTATTATTGGGGTTCATTTCTAATTGAAAAATATCCAGCTTATCCTGATAATTTACAGTATGTGCCCAACCTAAATTTTCATTGGTACCATGAAAGATTAAACAACCGCCGGGAAATAAACCGCCCAGCATGTTCCAACCCTGTTCGCTTTGCAGATGTGCTTCGTAAAATGCAACCGGACCTTCCTGCGGTTGGTGTGCATTAATAGCCAGAAAACTTTCGCCTGTTGTTGTTTTTGCCGAATTCATTGCAAAGGCATTCGATCCTTGTGGATTAAAACCGGGAATGGTTGCCACTTTGCCACCGAGTATTTGCGGAAGAGCTTGTTCTACTCCACAAAAAAGACTGATGGAAAAAACTACAGATGTCATGTATTCTTTTTCATCAAATGGAAAAGCTTTTTTGTATTTCACTTCTTTGGGATGTGCTTTTGCATACGCATTTAATCCGGCTACATATCCTTTTATCAATGCAACAAAATCAGGACTCAATGTATTCCATTGTTCATCTACTGTTTTGCGGATGCGTAATAACTGTACAACATAATCTGCCTCTGCCCCTTTTTTGCCCAATGCTTTCCCCAGCATTCCTTTTCCTGATTGCACTACGGTTTGTAATGTTCCAAAATCATCCTCTGCATGTGCCCATGCAATTCCGTATGCTACTTCCGGATCTGTTGGAGCAAAAATATGCGGCACACCAAAACTATCTCTTGCAATGGTTATGTTGGAAGGATTTATTTGGGCGGAAATATTTATTGAGATAAAAAGGAAAAGTGTTGAAAAAATTTTCATCATTAGGTTTTATTTATCCTCTAATGTATGATTTTTCCATTGCTCAGTAGAATTACAGAACCCTGAACGGAGCGTCGCAACTAAAGTTGATAGTAGTACAGTCGTTGGATAACAAATTATTTCCTCCGCTTGCTTCCTAAATACTTCTCATGTATAATTTCACTCATCGGCTTATTGTACACTTTTCCTTCTACCCATGAAATGATATCGAGGTAAGCAAAGGCTCTAGTTTCGAACCGATTTTTTTCCAAATGCTTGATAGTGTCTAATAATTTTTCAAACTCTGGTTTTATTTCTCTTGGAGACAAAGGAATGGATTTACGTAAAAATTTGAACATCGCTTCTTCCACCGTTGTAAGGTTTTTCATTTTAGCCATAAAGCGATAAACTGATTTACTTAATGATTCCATCAGTATATCATTTCCTAATTCATAATGTGCCATCAGGTGTACCACTCGGGCATAGCATTGCAAGTCGTAACGAAGATTTGTTTTGTCGTTAATAATTTTCTGCAAATAATCAATACAACGGTTATAATCACCGCTGCCAAAACAAAGCATGGCAAACTTGTAGTTGAGTACAAGAATACGATGTCGATCTACAAAAAGATGAAAACCTTCCAATTTTTCTTCTATTGGTTGTATCAATGAAAGCCCTTCTTTAAAAGTACCTTTCATAAAATGCTGATTGATTCTGGCTGTGCTTATATATATATAACTCTGAATGCGAAAACTATCATGATCTTTTACTCTATCTGTCTGCGCAACTTTTTCAAATTTCTTTAGCACTTTTTCAAACCCCCTAAAGTTGCGAAGATCGAAATGTGCATTTAGTAAATTATGAATGCCTTTGATGTAGTGTCCTGTTTCCACTCTTATCATTAGTGGTTGGTCTTCAAAAAGGTCAACCCACTTTTTTGTGTAGCGATAGTATTGTAAAAAATCCTGACGGATGAATGCATACCAGGTATAACTCTGGTAGAGATATAATCGTTCGTAAAAACCAGTTTCGCCCAGACTATCATTTGCAAGATTGTCTTTCATAAACCGGCGAATGTCTTTTTCATCCTCTTGGTTTCTTGCATGACCATGTTCTACATACCAGCTATATAACTTTAATGCAAGGTTTGATAACCTGGAAACAGATTCAATATGATGAATAACTTCTTTTGTTTCTATTGCCAACTTTTCTGCTTTATCGAGCATACTTCTGGTAATATGCAGATTCTCAATCCGCTTTTCCAAAGCAATAAATTGTGGAAGTATATTTATTTTCTGATTGGCTTTTGCAATTTCTTTTGCTCTTTCAATTATTCTTAGACTTTGAATAAACAGACCTTTCTTATATAATATATGTGCATAGTCAAACTGTTCGTTCAACTGTAAGTCCAAACTGTCAGCACTTTTTAACAAGCGAAGACTTGCCAAAATCTGTTTATATAAATGTGTTTTTAGATTAGCCAGCTGAGGCTTGGTAACGTCTTTTAGTTTTATAAGCAAGGCTTTTTCTTCGTACTCTTTGGATTTGTCCAACGCATCAAAAAGGCGGACAATTTTAAGGTCTTCATTGCCCGAACTACGTTTTATATAGAGCTTAAAATGCCTCTTTTCGGCCTTTTCCAGCGATTTTATTAGTTGAAATAATATGTCTGTTGAGTGGTTGGGCATCATAAAGAGTTTTACCTGAAATCCGCTGCCAGTAAGACTTTTGCAAATAACCAAGCTCTTTTGGCATGCTTAAATGCTGTCTTAAATGTTTTTAAGAACAAGTTACTGCTCACTACTTTCGTGTCAGAAGATTAAATCAAAGGCAAACAATCGTTAGAAGGGCAAGCGTCAGAGGTCAAAGATAAAGCGAAAATCTTCTCCCGAAGCATCGGGTCAACAACTACTCTTTAAGAATTTCATATGGCAAGCAATCGTTAGAGGTCAGTCCGTTTCTACGGAAGGACCTTTTTTTTGTAAAGCCCCGCTAAAGTAACAATAAATTAATATCAAAAAAGTTTTCCTGCCTCTTTTTTTGAGTTTATCTATACTAAAGTCCGTTTTGTTGAATACCGCCAACATGAAGATTAAATTGCAAAAAAGCTGAATAGTTATCTTCACAATCTAATCGCTTTATAATGACAATCCGCATATTTATAACTGGTGGTACTTTTGATAAAGAGTATAATGAAATTACTGGTCAGCTTTATTTTAACGATACACACTTGCATGATCTTTTGGATATGGGCAGAAGCAAGGTGTCGGTTGAAATAAGAACACTGATGATGGTTGACAGTTTAGAAATGACTGACGAGGACAGAGAGCTAATAGCACATCAATGTAATCAATGCGAAGAAGATAAAATTGTGCTTACGCATGGTACAGATACGATGAGTGAAACAGCAAAAATGCTGGCGCAAAAAGTAAAAGACAAAACTATCATACTTACTGGTGCTATGATACCCATAAAATTTGGTAGTAGTGATGGGCTCTTTAACCTTGGTAGTGCTTTAGCGTTTGCACAAACTTTACCAGTTGGAGTGTATGTGGCCATGAACGGCCGTTATTTTAACTGGGATAATGTAAGAAAGAACAAGGACTCAGGAATGTTTGAAGAAGTGAAATGAAAAGGCCATCCATTAAATAACTTTGAAGTTATAAGTTAAAAAAAGAAACCAAGTTTATAAATATCTGCAATTCAATAGCACTTCTCCATTTGTATAGCTATACGATTCTATTATCTTTACTACTTACATGCAAAGAAATTTTCAAAAATCAATAGCTACACTAGGTTACGATAAAAGTAATTCGTTAGTTTTCGTTTCTCTTGCCATCATTATTCTCCTACGTATTTTATTTACAGGATTGATGGGGTTAATGCCGCAGGATGCATATTATTTTTTTTATAGTGAAAATCTAGCTCTTTCCTATTTTGATCATCCGCCTGCGGTGGCGTATATGCTCAGATTTTTTACTGTAATTTTTGGCCAAAATGCTTTTGCTATCAAATTCGCAGATTTTACAATAACAGCTCTCACTATACTGTCTTTTTATTCTTTAAGTCAGCATTTTGTAAAAAAAGAGGATTTAAGCAAGCCGCTACTGTTGCTTATTTCTACGTTCATGGTAACAATACTTTCGTTGATTACCACACCGGATGTGCCATTACTATTCTTTTGGACATTATCAGTTCTTTCACTTTATAAAGCAATCATTCTTAATAAAAAATGGCATTGGTTATTAGCTGGCTTATGCATGGGATTAGCTTTCGACAGTAAATACACTGCGCTGCTGCTGCCTTTTGGACTTACGTTATTTTTGATTGTATCTGCCAATTACAGGAAGCTTTTATTTTCTGTATGGTACTGGTTGTCTGCATTGATTTTTTTAATGACGATATCACCGGTAGTTATCTGGAACATACAAAATAAATTTGCTTCTTTTAAGTTTCAATCTTCAAGCCGTGCCGAATCTGTTCAGGGGTTTGATATAAATATTAAATACTTCTTTGGTGTAATTGGCCATCAGGCGGCTATTCTTATTCCAATTTTATTTTTTGGTCTGCTGATTTTTTTATTTAAAGCAATTAAAAAAAACCGGTTACGTATTAAATTGATACAGCCACCAACTCTTTTTTTGTTATGCTTTTTTCTTCCAACTTTCTTTTTATTTTTTGGTGCTTCTTTTTTTATATGGGTAAAACTTAACTGGTTAATGCCTGCTTATATTACAGGTATCATCTGGGTGAGTCGTTATTTTTCATACAAATGGATACGTATGCAAGTAATTGTTTCAGTGATAATACATCTTGTTTTAGCATTTCAATTGATTTTTTATCCATATCCTGTTCAATCTGATGATACCTGGTACGGCTGGAAAGATCTTTCGCAACAAGTGGAAACTATTCACTCTAAACATCCCGATGCATTTATTTTTTCTGCTGATGGTTATAAAACATCCGCTATTCTTGATTTTTATCTAAATGAAAAAATATATCATCCCAATGTTATTGGCGAAGTAGCGTTACAAATGGATTATTTACCAAACGACATACCCACACTGGCAGGCAAAGAAGCAATTTTTCTTGATTCTTCTCCCCGTTTTAGTGATGAGGAAAGGTCAGGAATAATTCCTGATAAGCTACTTTCATATTTTAGCTCAGTAGAAGAGCTGGCCCCCATACTTATAAAGCGTAATGGTAAAACAGTACGAAAGTTTTTTGTTTACTTGTGTAAAAACTATCATCCAGAAAAAGTGCTTACGGTGAATTGAAAATAAATTGCGACTTTGCACTGTTTTTAAAACTATGGCATCTACAAAAAAAGCAGCAGTTGGTTTTATTTTTGTCACTTTACTTATAGATGTTATGGGCTGGGGTTTGATCATACCTGTAATGCCCCGGCTGATCTCCGAATTAAAAAATATTGATGTAAATGAAGCAAGCCCCTATGGTGCTTGGTTATTGTCTGCTTATGCTATAACGCAGTTTTTGTTTGCTCCTGTTATTGGAAATCTAAGTGATAAATATGGGAGACGTCCTGTATTATTAATATCAATGTTTGGCTTTGGTATTGATTATTTATTTCTTGCTTTAGCTCCTACATACGCTTGGTTATTTGTGGGTCGCATTGTTGCAGGCTTAACAGGAGCTAGTTTTACTACCGGCGCTGCCTATATTGCCGACATCAGCACTCCACAAACAAGAGCTAAAAATTTTGGAATGATTGGCGCAGCATTTGGTTTAGGTTTTGTGATTGGTCCTGCTTTGGGCGGATTATTGGCAGAGTTTGGTGTAAGAGCTCCCTTTTATGCTGCTGCTATACTTTGTTTAGTAAATGCAGTGTATGGTTATTTTGTGTTGCCCGAATCACTGAGCAAAGAAAACCGCAGGCCTTTTGAATGGAAAAGAGCTAATCCATTTGGTGCTTTAAAGTTTTTAAAGAAAAGACCTGCTATTGGCGGTCTGGCACTTACATTCTTTCTTATTTATCTGGCTGCACAGGCAGTGCAGGCTAACTGGAGTTTCTTTACTATTTATCGTTTTGGATGGACGGAGAAATTAGTTGGAATTTCATTAGCTGTTGTTGGTGTAACAGTTGGACTAGTACAAGGCGGACTAACAAGAATTATTAATCCAAAATTGGGCGACGAAAAAAGTATTTATGCCGGGCTCATTTTATATACAATTGGCCTTGTGTTGTTTTCTTTTGCAAACGAAGGCTGGATGATGTTTGCAATTATAGTTCCCTATTGCTTGGGTGGTATTGCAGGTCCATCGCTTCAGTCTATACTTGCGGGACATGTGTCTAACAATGAACAAGGAGAATTACAAGGAACACTTACCAGCCTGATGAGTTTAACTATTATTATTGGCCCGCCGATAATGAATAATTTATTCAAATACTTTACTACCGATAAAGCGCCGTTCTATTTTCCCGGCATCCCGTTTTTTCTTGCTGCACTTTTTATGCTGGCTAGTTTAATAATTACCTGGAGAGTGCTAAGTAAAGAAAGAAGAATAGCTGCAAAACAACTTAGATAACAGCTTCGGTTAATGCTTCTACCGTTTTCTTTTCGCTGCCGATAAATATTTTATTCTTTATGATTACAACTGGTCTTTTTAGAAAAGTGTATTCTTCCAGTATATACTTGCGGTAATCCTTTTCTTCTAGCTTCTTATCTTTCAATCCCAGTTCCTTATACTTCATTGCACGGCGACTAAATAATGATTCATAGCTGCCAGCCATTGCTTTCAATTCATCGAGTTGTGTTGGTGTAATCTTTTCGAACTTGATGTCCTGCATTACAAACCCTTTTTTATCAATCCCAGTATTTTTAATAATAGCCTGACAGGTAGTGCAGTTTCCTAGATGATATATCTTCTTCATAACAGCAAAGATGTAGTATTCAGAGAAATCTAGCTTGCTAAGGCTTAAATTATGACCGAAACAGCTTACCAGCCTTGTTTCCTGCATTCGTAAACAGAAGCTGAAAATTGTTATTATTTTTGCTTGTCCTTTGTAGCATTGGCGAAAAAGGAAATTTAAATTTGTGAGTTATGATTAAGACAGGTAATCCTATTATCAGCATTTATACAGAAATGACTCCCAATCCGGAGACGATGAAGTTTGTTGCGAATAAACTTTTATATCCTGGCAAGAGCATTGATTTTCCTGATATGGAAAGTGCAAAGCCATCGCCACTTGCAACAGAGTTGTTTGGTTTTCCGTTTATTAAAGCAGTGTTTATCGCCAGCAATTTTGTTACACTTACTAAAACAAGTGAAACAGAAGATTGGCAGGATGTGATTCCTACAATCCGTACTTTTTTGAAAGAATATCTGGAAGAAGGTAAAATGGTGGTAAACGAAGAAGAACTAGCAACTGTAAAACAAACCAGCAGTAACGAAGTATCTGCCGATGATGATGATATTGTAAAACGCATTAAAGAGCTATTAGATAATTATGTTCGCCCTGCGGTAGAAATGGACGGCGGTGCTATACAATTCAAAAGTTATGATGCAGGAACGGTTAATCTTGCTATGCAGGGAAGTTGCAGCGGATGCCCCTCTTCAATGATTACATTGAAAGCAGGTATTGAAGGAATGATGAAGCGGATGATACCAGAAGTGAAGGAAGTGGTGGCAGAAGCTGAATAAAACCCCTGTCCCCTAAAGGGGGAACTTAGACTTATAAGTCTTTCGCTTTTTACATGATGTTTTTAAATAATTACTCTTCCAATATAAAGAAATTTTGATTCTCCCTTTTTGGTATAAGAAATTTATAATTATAGTGAATATATCAGGGGTTTCCAGTTCACATTTCTTTCTTTTAGATAATTAATTACAAAATCAAAGCAGGTTTTATCTTTTCCAATCAATTCAGGAGGGAAGACACCTTTTTCGGTAAACATATTTTTTGCAATTAAATTTACTGCTGCGGTGCATGTATAGCCAGTTGTTCTTGCCATTGATGATGTTTTGGTAGCAGCATCGTATTCATCATACAAATTATACTCAACAGTCTTCTCATCTCCTTTCACAATTACTTTCATTACAGTGAACTCTTGTTCTTCTTCTTCCAGCTTCCATTCGTTTAGCAACAGCTTTGATGTAAACTCTAATGGAGTAATATCAACATCATTCACTCGTATTGGTGCAGTGTCAAAAAAACCTGCCTGCTGCAATGCGATGATCAAATCAATATGACCTTCATAGCGTAGCGTCTTTTCTTTCATATCCGGAATATGATTCATTGTATAGATCAATGAACGAAGACCATCTGTATTAAAAGTTTCGAGCTTCCCTGCTTTTTCAAAATCCATTATTTCCCTGTCGCTTAATGCAGGCTTTGTAACAATAGATCCGTTTTCTACTAATCTTGCTGGCCGGATATATTCTTGTATTACATCTACAGGTGAGAAAGGTGCTTTATATTCAAAAGGCGGCTTTCTTACTTTTGGTAAACCGCCAACATAGCATTCAAAAGATGTGACATTCATTTCTTCATTATATCTTCCCAAAATAAAATTACTCATACCCGGCGCTACGCCACAATCCGTAATGGCAGTTATATTTTTTTCTTTTGCCAATTCATCTAAAGCCAAAGCATCTTCTGGAAAGAAGGAAATATCTACAACATTCTTTTCTGCATTGATAACTGCTTCTAGTGTTTTATAACCCATAAAGCCTGGCACAGCAGTCACAACCAAATCAAAAGGGGAGAACCATGTTTTGTATTCAGTAAACTGTGAAAGGTCGGCAGCGACTATTTCAATAGTATCGTTTCTGGTTTTTACTTTCTCCAGATTAAAAGCATTCAGGTCGAAACAAGTTACTTTATATTCATTGGCAAGATCCAATGCAATGGCACGGCCTACCATGCCAGCCCCTAATACAGCAATCGTCATAGTAAATAATTTGAATGGCAAATTTACAAAGAACTTGATAGGTAGGTTTGTTATTATTATTACGATTCTTTAAATCCCTTATTTACAATATTTCCAAATAGATTAATGGCAAAAATTTTATGCTTATTAGAGCTTCACAAAAGGAACTGCTTTTTTTATGTTATATTTCATAAATACCAATTATTTTTATTATTGAAACCGAATTAAGAAAATGTCATCACTCTCTATAACAACGATACAAACCAACTTGCATTGGGAAGATAAAGCCGCCAACCTGCAAATGCTTGAGCAAAAGATTAGCAGCATTAAAAAGAAAACAGAAATGGTGGTACTTCCTGAAATGTTCAGCACAGGCTTTAGTATGAAGCCGGAACTATTTGCAGAAACAAAAGACGGAGAGACGTTACAATGGATGAAAAGAATATCGGCAGAAAAAAAAATAATTCTTACCGGTAGCATTATTGCAGAGGAGAAAGGCAACTATTATAACCGACTTATCTGGATGCTCCCCAATGGCGAGTACGGAATTTATGATAAACGACATCGCTTTGCTTACGCAGGGGAAGATAATCACTACACTGCTGGTAGTAAAAGATTAATCGCATCTGTAAAAGGATGGAGAATAAACTTACAGGTCTGTTACGATTTACGTTTTCCTGTTTGGGCAAGACAGCAATTGCAGTTAGATGAACCTGAGTACGATGTATTAATATACGTAGCCAACTGGCCCGAAAGAAGAAGCCATGCATGGAAAACATTATTGCAGGCAAGAGCAATAGAAAATCAATGTTATGTAGTAGGCGTTAACCGTGTGGGAAATGACGGCAACGATATTTACCACAGCGGCGACAGTATGATAATTGACCCGATGGGAGAAGTGTTATATGCAAAGAAGGATGAAGAAGACGTTTTCACAATCACTTTAGAAAATGAATATTTGCAATCAGTAAGAGAAAAACTTCCTTTCCTTAAAGATGCGGATGGATTTATGATAATAAACGACGGCGAAGATTAGTCTTTTTGTTGCGTCTTATCTTTATTGATTAGCTCTAGTGCTTTGTCTAGTTTGTAATCAGTTCCCTTTTTTACATCTTCAACTGTAGGTGGAGTAAACACTTCGGGTTGCACACCTCTTCCATTCTTGGGGATGTCTTTATCAGTCACCAACCGGAATAATGGTAATCTAAAACGAAGCCCTGTTTCTGGAAGCTTCACATCTGGAATAAGCCAGGCCGAGTTTCCGTAAGCACCGCCGCCAGTTTCTTCTCCTATCACCGTCACATTTTCTTGCTTTATAATAGAGTTTACAAATAAAGTGGTGGCAGAAAAAGAATTACCTCCTGTAAGAATATATACTTTGCCATCATAATGATGATTCTTTTTGGGTTTGTAATAATGCCGTTCAAAGAAACCAAAATGGTAATTGCCATCTTTTTTCTTTTTGGTAAGAAAAGTGATAAAGAGTTTATTCCAGAAATGATTCTGAATGTAGCCTTGATAAGAACTACCTTTTCTTATAGCATATAACGAGTCGCTTATTTTGAATTGCTGCTTAGCAATAAAGCGGCTGATAAAAGTGGAATTCGTAACGCTTCCACCACCATTACTGCGAACATCAATAATTAAATAATTGATATTATTCTTTTGCAAAGCCTTGAACGAATTCTTAAAGAACATTTTCAAACCATAACCCTTACCAAAAGAAGCAAGATCCATCATGGCTGTTTGACTTGCTGTATCAATTTTTAATAATCGTACGTTATCAGCAGCTTGCTTTCTTCTTTCTTTTTTGGATGGTTGTGGCAATGCAGGTGTGAAAGGCCTTGTGCCAGTTCTCGCAGATGTGTCCCGGACCGCTTTATAAGCAGGTATTGTAATTGTTTTCGACTTGCCAGTTGAATCTAAATAGCCAAATGTATATGTATCTGAAATGCCAAAGAGAGTAGTATAAATAGAACCAAAAAAACCTCTGTTGCTTAGTGTTTGATATTTATGTGTGCGGTTATAACCATCGGTTGAGATATTTGCAAACATCGTATCAACCAGTTCCTCTTTTGTACGTTCATTGATGCGGGTGATAATGGTTCCTCTTGTTAATATACTGTCTCGCCGGTTTAGATTGCCAGTAACTACCATTGCTTCATCCCACACTTTTACGGTTAGTGGAAACATTCTGCCAAGCCTTGTTGTATCAAGATAGCTATTCCAGGCTTTGGAAGAACGTACTGTCGTATGCCCACAATTTATTTGTGCTGTTACGTAGTTCAGAATTTTTTTAAACTGCGGCTCTGTCATAGAATCTTTAATCTGTTCCTTTCCCCAGTTGAAATAATGATCCATACTATCCTTGCTGGTGTACCAATACAAACCGGGATGATGACTTTCTAATACTGATTGATAGATAGTAAAATCTTTCTGTAACTCTTGCGGAGAAAATTTATGATACGGCGAAAATGACGACTTGCTTACGCCGCAGCTGGTAAGTACGGAAGTAAAGAAAAGCAATGTCGTTAATCTCCTCATAATCTCTGTTGTCAAAAATACAGATTCTGTATGCTGTGAAATGTTATTTCATCTGTGTGCTTAAACCACTTATCCCATATGATTCCAGCCCTGCGCAGTTATTTTATGTTTGCCACCGCCTTTTGTAAGAATATTTGCACCTTGGTCTGCATCTGTCATGTATCCTATCACACTGATCTGTTCATTTAAAACCAACTTATCATGATCGGCTTGTGCAATAGTAAATAGTAACTCGTAATCTTCTCCACCACTTAACGCACAAGCAGTAGGATCTATTTCAAATTTGTATGCGGCCTTTTTCATTTCTTCTGCAATCGGTATTTTTTCTTCGTACAATACACAGCCAAGACTGCTGTCTTTGCATAGATGCAGAATTTCAGAACTGAGTCCATCACTTACATCCAGCATAGCTGTGGGAGTGATTTCCTTTTCTTCAAAAAACTCAACAATATCTTTTCTTGCTTCTGGTTTCAACAGTTTGCCAATAACAAAAGATTCACCTTCAAGGTCGGGTTGCACACCGGGGCTTTCCATAAATATCTTTTTCTCTCTTTCCAGAAAAAGCAAACCAACATATGCCGAACCAAGATTTCCACTTACACAAAGTAAATCTCCGTTTTTAGCAGTGCTTCTTTTTACAAACATATCAGGAGCCACTTCGCCAATGGCGGTAACAGAAATAATAAATCCTTTTTGAGAAGAAGCTGTATCGCCACCTACAAGATCAACGCCATATTTATTACAAGCCGCATACACTCCTTCATAAAACTCATCTATAGCTTCCAAGCTGAAACGGTTACTAATGCCAACGCTAACGGTAATTTGAGTAGGCGTAGCATTCATCGCATACACATCACTAAGATTTACAACTACACTTTTATAACCGAGATGTTTTAATGGTGTGTAAGCAAGATCAAAATGTACACCTTCTATCAGCAGGTCTGTAGTTACAATTGTTTGCTTACCATAATGATCGATTACGGCTGCATCATCACCTACACCTAATATGGTAGAAACGTTTTGTATCTCAATATTTCTTGTCAGGTGTTCTATCAGGCCAAATTCGCCAAGATCGCCGATTTCTGTTCTTTCCATACTCATAGTTCTTTTTTATTATTAATTACTGCCACCATTTCATCATGAATCTTTCCGTTTGTCGCCAGTACTTTATGCTGATAAACAGAAAACTTATTACCCTGAAGGTCGGTGACTTTTCCTCCTGCTTCTTCAACAATTAAATAACCTGCTGCACTATCCCAAGCTTCCAGTTTATGCTCAAAGAAACCATCAAATCTTCCTGCGGCCACCCAACAAAGATCAATGGCTGCCGAACCCAACCTTCGAACTGGCACACCTTTGCGAACAAATCGTTCAAATATTTCCAATGGTCCGTTCGGTTCATTAATATAAGTGTATGGAAATCCTGTTACCAGACATGCTTTTATTGCTTGTGTTTCTTCACTCACTTTAATAGGCTTGTCATTCAATGTTGCGCCTTTTCCTTTTTCAGCAAAGTAAAACTCATTCATATGCGGATTGTAAACAGCCGCCATCACAATTTCTCCCTCATGTTCAATACCGATAGAAACACAATTTAACGGAATGCCATGGGCAAAATTAACCGTACCATCAATGGGATCGATAATCCATTTATACGTTGAATCCTGAATCAACTCACCACTTTCTTCTGCCAGTATCTGGTGATCGGGAAAAACGGTTTTAATAACGGCAATTATTGCTTTTTCAGCTGCATGATCGGCTTCAGTTACCAGATTATTTACTCCGGGCTTATTACTAATCTTAAAATCATTATTAAAAAAACGAAGAATTTCTGCTGCACCGGCCTTTGTGGCCTCAATTAATGTGGATTTAAGCATGTGCAAAGATACCACCATCACCGAAAGGGGAGAAATGAAACTGACATTTTGAATAACAGCCGAAATCTTCTTACTTCGTATTAATCTTGGAACTTTCAGTTATTATAGTCAATTACAACGTTAAGCTTTTTCTGGAGCAATGTCTTTGTTCTGTGCAAAAAGCTATGGCTGTCATAGATGCAGAGGTAATAGTAGTAGATAATAACTCTTCTGATAACAGTATTGAATACCTTACTGCAAAATTTCCGGCAGTAAAATATATTACTAATAAAGAAAATACAGGCTTTGCTAAAGCTTGTAACCAAGGGCTTCAGCAGGCAAAAGGTAGCTATATTCTCTTTTTGAATCCTGATACCATTATACCAGAAGATTGTTTTACAAAATGCGTCTCCTTTTTTGAAGCCAATAAAGATGCTGGCGCAATAGGAATTAAAATGTTGGATGGTAGCGGTAAATTTCTAAAGGAATCAAAACGTTCTTTTCCTTCTCCTTCCACGTCGTTATACAAATTGTTTGGGCTCGCAAAATTGTTTCCTCGTTCTAAAATATTTTCAAGATACCATCTTGGACATCTCAACGAAAATGTAAATAATGAAGTGGATGTTTTAGCTGGAGCTTTTATGATGATAAAGAGAGAAGTACTTGATAAGGTAGGCGGCTTTGATGAAACTTTTTTTATGTATGGCGAAGATGTTGACCTTAGCTATCGTATTCAGAAGGCAGGGTTTAAGAATCATTATTTCGCTGAAAGCAGTATTATACATTTTAAGGGAGAAAGCACAAGAAAAGGCAGTATGAATTATGTGCGGATGTTTTATAATGCCATGAGTATTTTTGTTCGCAAACACTATGGCGGCAGTAAGGCTGGAATTTTTAGTTTCTTAATTCATGTTGCTATTTGGTTCCGTGCCGCTCTTTCAACAATAGGAAGTTTTATTCGTAAAAATGGTCTGCCAATCATTGATGCGGGACTTATTCTTCTTTCCTTTTGGCTTATGAAAAATATATGGAGTGAATATGTACGTACAGACATTCAATATGAAAACAAATTATTGTGGATTGCATTTCCAGCTTATACTATATTCTACCTCATAACAGCATATTATGCCGGACTTTATGACCGCTGGTATAAATGGAGTGAGCTTTTTCGTTCATCAGTAGTAGCAACCATTGTCCTCTTGGCTGCTTATGCAATGCTGCCCGAACAGTATCGCTTTTCAAGAGCCATTATTTTATTTGGAGCAATGCTGGCATTTGCATTGATAAGTTTACTGCGTCTGATACTCATTCAATCAAATGTATTAAATAGCAACAAGGACAGGGATGAACACACTCAAACAATTATTGCAGGATCTGTAGAAGAGTTTGACGCTGCAAAACAATTATTGAAGGACGCAGGTCTAAAACAAAGAGTACTTGGCCGGATTGCAGTACATGCAGATGATAATGATGGTATTGGCAGCGTTAAGAATATTAAAGGCTTGTCGTCTGTTATTCCTTTCCGAGAAATAATATTTTGTCAAGGAACATTATCATATGCAGAAATAATAGAAGTAATACAACAACTACCGCCATCAATAAATGTAAAGATTCATGCACATGGCACCACAAGTATTGTTGGTAGTAATTCAAAAGACAGTTCTGGCGAAGTGGTTTCAAAAGAAAATGGCTTTAAACTTTCAGATCCATATAATCGGCGTTTAAAACGGCTACTTGATGTAAGCATTTCCATTTTTTCAATTATTACATTTCCTGTTCATTTAATTTTTGTAAGAAAGCCATTGTCCTTTTTAAAAAATTGCTTTCAGGTTCTTTTTGCCAGAAAAACATGGATCGGCTATGCCGTTCCTGAAAAAAGTCTTCCTTCATTATATAATGCAGTTATTAGTTGCAACGGGATACCAGCTGATAAAAAACAAGCGTTACCAAAAGAAAGCTTGCAAATGATGGATTACTGGTATGCTAGGGATTACGAACCTATTAATGATTTGAAGTTGATTAAGAGAATGTACCGTAGTTTAGGCGGATGAATTCAATACAAGGCTATTTTCACATCGGTTTCAAAAAATACATTGCGTAACTTTAAACCAAACCTTTAAGCTTTACATGGCGAATATTATCGACATAAAACTACCAAGAGCAATAGCTGCAGCATTACGAATACCACCGAATGATCCACGTCGCCAGCAAATCAAAGTGTTAAAAAAATTATTAAAGAAGGCGAGGTTTACAGAGTTTGGCCAGAGATATCGTTTTGATGACGCATTGTTGAGCAAGCATCCAGGGAAAAAATTTCAGGAACTGGTGCCTGTGCATGATTACAACAAAATCTATGAAGAGTGGTGGAAGAAAACATTAGATGGTGTGGCCGACGTAGCTTGGCCAGGTAAAATAAAATATTATGCACTTAGCTCCGGCACTTCAGATGCGGCAAGCAAATACATTCCCGTCACCAAAGAATTATTGCGTAGCAATACCGTTAATTATCTACGCCAAATATTGAGCCTGATAAGATATGATGAGGCTAATAAAAAAGCAATGACCAAAGGCTTTTTATTTCTTGGCGGAGCCACTGATTTAAAGAAAGGAAAAGCTGGCTGGTATGCCGGCGACCTTAGCGGTATACTAGCGAAGAAAAGACCATTTTGGTTTCAGACTTTCTATAAACCAGGCGGTCGCATAGCGGCTATGTCAGACTGGAATCAAAAATTAAATGAAATAGTAGAACATGCAAAGGACTGGGATATTGGTCATATTGTTGGTGTGCCAGCCTGGTGCCAGATGTGTATGGAAATGGTAATTGAACGTTACAAGGTTAAAAATATCCATGAAATATGGCCCAACTTTAGCTTCTTCGTTCATGGGGGTGTCTCTTTTGAACCATATAAAAAAAGTTTTGAAAAATTATTGGGTAAACCAATTGTGTACATCGAAAATTATTTATCCAGCGAAGGATTTATTGGGTATAAAACAAGAGAGCATGCAAAGGGTATGCAACTTATCCTGAACAACAATATCTTTTTTGAATTTGTACCATTTGATGACAAAAATTTTGATAGTGATGGAAAGATAGTTGACAATCCCGATGCAAAAATGATTCATGAAGTAGAAGAGGGAAAAGAATATGCCTTGCTGATGAGTACCAATGCTGGCGCCTGGAGGTATATTTTGGGCGACACCATTAAATTTGTTGATCTGGCAAAAATCGAACTGGTAATTACTGGGCGTACCAAACATTTTCTTAGCCTTACTGGCGAACACTTGAGTGTGGAAAATATGAATAAAGCGATTGGGCTGGTGAGTGATGAATTCAATGTTAGTATTCCAGAATTTACAGTGGCGGGCATACCGCATGGTACCTTTTTTGCACATCGCTGGTATATTGCAACAGATGACAAAGTAGATAAAGAAAAAATCAGAAAACGAATTGATGAGAATCTCCGACTGCTAAATGATGACTATGCCACCGAAAGAGACAGTGCACTAAAAGAAGTATTTGTGGAAGTGTTATCAGAAGACCAATTTATGAAGTTTATGGAATTGAAAGGGAAAATAGGAAGTCAGCATAAATTTCCAAGAGTAATGAAAGGAAAAATGCTGGAAGAGTGGGAAAAATATTTGAAAGAAGGTTGTTTGTAAAACCAGCAGTACAAAATTGTTTTGTACTTTGTAAACATGATTGAAGCCGTATTAAAAGGCCTCGGATTTGGGTTACTGCTTAGTATTGCAGTAGGACCTGTATTGTTTTCCATTATTAAACAGAGTTTGAATAACGGCTACAGAGGTGGTTTTGCTTTTGTATTTGGTGTTTTCTTCAGCGATATTACCCTTGTTCTTATAAGTAATGTTTTTACCCAATTGTTTGATAGCATTCGAGTTTATAAAACGGAAGTTGGAATTGCCGGCTCTGCTTTTTTAATTACTATGGGTATTTTTTTTCTGTTCTTTAAAAAAGTGAAGGTAAACGAAGAAGGTAAACAGGTATTCAAATTCAGAAAAAGGGATTTTGCAAAAATATTCGCCTCTGGGTTTTTTATGAATAGTTTAAATCCGGGAGTCTTCATTTTTTGGATCACTACTTCTACAGCCGTAATTACACATAGTATTAACGAACGCATCATCATCTTTGCCACTTGTTTACTTTTTATGGTTAGTTCAGATACATTGAAAGTAATGTTGGCTGGAAAAATAAGAAATAGACTTACGCCACACAACATTCATATTATTAATCGCATTAATGGAATAATATTGATTGTATTTGGTATTGTACTAATTTGGGGACTGATGGTTTATGGTAAACGACTCTAAAAGAAAAAAAATAAAAAAGCAAACCTTCCTTCGTAAACTTTGGAGATGGACCAAACGCATCTTTTTATGGATCTTCATCTTCCAGTTTTTCTATATTATACTTCTAAAATGGGTTAACCCTCCAATCACCGTTACGCAGTTGGTTAGTTGGATTGGTGGGCATGGCCTAAAAAGAGATTATGTAAGAAGAAGTTCCATTTCACCTAATGCTAAGCTGGCAGTAATTGCTTCAGAAGATCAACTATTTCCAGACCATAGCGGCTTCGACTGGAAGAGTATTAAAAAAGCAATGAAGTATAATGAGAAAAAGCCAGGAAGAATAAGAGGTGGCAGCACCATCAGCCAGCAGGTAGCAAAAAATGTTTTTTTATGGCAGGGAAGAAGCTGGATTCGAAAAGGGCTTGAAACCTATTTTACATTTATGATTGAATTAGTTTGGGGCAAGAAAAGAATTTTGGACGTATATCTTAATGTAATAGAAATGGGTGATGGAATTTTTGGAATCGAAATGGCCGCCAATAAATATTTTAATAAGCCTGCAAAAAACTTAACAAGACAGGAAGCAGCATTAATAGCAGCTTGCCTGCCAAATCCTAAAAGATACAAAGTAAAACCAGCATCAGCATTTGTTTTAGGTC
>Ga0209170_1000090_pt1 | contig 48869 bp, 71 predicted proteins | sample KloWWTKNB14_bulk_FD_187178 | JGI IMG/M metagenome (GOLD analysis project Ga0209170, IMG submission 187178) | Active sludge microbial communities from Klosterneuburg, Austria, studying microevolution and ecology of nitrifiers - Klosterneuburg... | ecosystem: Engineered > WWTP > Aerobic digester >...
CCTGGAAAAGGTACATGCGTAATTGGAGACAGGCTCACCCAAAGGAGAGTTAACCTTGGGCCAATATTATTATTGCGTAAATTTAACAAAAGGTGAGTACATGAGACCCCATGCGTACAATCAGGGGGCCAAACTCAGCGAGTTCAGCTCGGACTCGCATGGCATCATGCAAGCTCTGGCTCTGTTGCTGTCTGACGGCAACGGCCGTGGCGGTGGCGACTTCAACGCACCGGACCCGGATCCCGAAGGCATCATCGGCCGCTGGGCTGGCGACAACATCGCTTTGCCCGGCGACTATGGGGACAACGACAAGTTCCTCCCCGAGGGCTACGTCAACGGTGAAGGCGAACCCAGCAACCTCTACGAGTACGCTCGGGACAACTTCGAAGACATTTCCGACAAGGTGATTGCTCGGATCAAGAAAGCCGCGGATGACGCGGAGAAGGCAAAGGAGACCCCTGCAGAATGACCACGACCACTACCCCCGAGACCGAGAAGCCGACCATGGTCAACGTCGCGTCTGGCATCATCGCCGGCAACACCCAGGCTCTCGTCGGCCGCGCTGAGGTCATCTCGACCGAGCTGCGGACTACCTCCAACCTGGTTCGCCAGGCCATGAAGGATCGGCACGCGATCGAAGTGCTGCTCGGTGCCGCACGCGAGAAGCTCGAAGACGCTCGCGACCAGATCTTCCTGAAGAACATCGACGACATCAAGGTGCTGGGCTCCAACGAAGACCTGCGCGAGGCCAACCTGCGCCGACAGCTCGCCGACGAGACGGCCGCCGTTCGCAACTACACCAAGGCTCTTCACGAGCTGGACTTCCAGCTGAAGCTGGCCACCCGTGAGCACGAGTCGGCTCAGCACGAGCTGCGCGTGATCGAGTCCGTTTCCCGCATCGTCGGCGTTTAAGAAGGAGGCTTGGATGGGCATCCCTAGTGTGCTGTATGATACGGTCTCACGGATCGTTTCATCCCAGCCTTCCGCAGAACTCAAGGAAAGCCACCGGGTTGCAAACGGGATTGCTTACGATCTTGTACTTCGCAACTCTTGGAGATTTTCCAGCCCGCGCATTGTTCGGGTTAGCTTGCTAGAGCATCACGACAAAACTGTTGAGATTGGCGTTATGCTGGTGTTTCATCGGTTAGCCACGCGTGCTGCGTACCGCATGATGCTGTCGCCTCACGGCTTTCCGCTAGACCTTGGCGACACCCTCTGGACCGTTCAGCAACTGCACGACTGCTTGCCCCACGTCCTGACCGGCTGCCTAGAGGGCGCCATCCACGACGAGATAGGCCAGACGCCTACGTGTCTCCAGTGCCCTAACCAGCTGCGCTGTCTTACACGAGGTAGCGCACCTTGAGCTACCCGCCGCTGTCCTACGAAGAAAGCCGAGAGCTTCTTAACAGCGTTCGTTACGCTTTGCAAGACAAGGCGGGCCCTACTACAGTCAGTCTTATCATAGGCGCACGTGGAGATCTAAAAGGCGTGTCGCTTGGTGTTCGTTTCCGGTACATGAAGCAACCTTTTAGAGTCAGGATGCGGGACGGCGACACCACGTGGCGCGTGCTGATCCCAACAGGCATCGAAGGCCAGCGCAAGAACACCGTTCGGCAGACTTATCTGGCTCAAGATGGTGCCGTTTACAACGACCCAAACCACCCGGATGTGGTCTGGCACCCGCAGCAATGGAAAGCCATGCTGTGGGTCATCTACAACTGCGGCTTCCCCCGAATCCGGGGCCGGCAGGGGCGTGTGAATGCCCAGTGTAAGTACTGCCCCAACCAGCTAAGCTGCATGGCCGAACCCTCATTTGGGCCTGGAGGTACGTGATGGGTGATCTCATCAAGCTCGTCTCCTTGTTTCGAGACGAGATTCGCACCCACCCGGACTTCAAGTTCGTCGAGTTCAGTAACAGCTTGTCTCACGCTTGGTGCAAGTTCGACCACTTGAACGCTGATGGGACCTTCCGGTGGCGCTTGCGTGCCAACCAGGACCAACACGATTTGGACCTGTACCGCGGGCCCATCGGCGTCGCGCCCAACGGTATCCCCGTGCATCCTCGATACGACCAGTACCAGTATCCCATGCTCGGTCGCTCGGCTATGCCTACACCGCCAACCAACTGGATCAAGTGGGGCAGCTTCAAAGACAATCAAGAGTTGATCCAGCACGTCATTCGGACGGTGCGGGGCTGTCACTGGAGCTGGGTTGACCACGAGGCCCCCGGCCGTGGTGACTACTGCACTCGCTGTCCTAAGCAGCTGGAGTGCCTCATCATCGACGTGACAGACTTTCACAAGAGGTGACCCATGCCCTTGAAAAAAGAGCAGGACGCTCTTGACCCAGGTCGCCCTTAAGGGCGAAGGGGTGGACTACCACTAAAGCTTCGGCGTCGGCCTGGGGGTGGGCGCCGAGGGGCACCGGGGTGGGTGCCGGGCTGGTTGTGCGGCGGGGTCAGTTTGAATTGACCCCGCCGCTGCCGCCTGCTTTATCAAGCATTTTTGCAAAAATGCTTGACAGCAGCATAGACTCCGTTTATGCTTATTGAACTCCTGTGTCCCCACACAACTTGAAGGCCCCCGCTAGTGACGACTAGCGGGGGCCTCTTGTATCAACCACCAAATTCTCATGCTTGACAGCAGCGAAGGACTTAGGTTAAAGTCATGCCAGCTGCGCGCTTGAGTGTGGGGACACGGAAAACGACGCAGTCGGGTGACAGTGGCTCATACGTCTACTTCATCCCAGGAACCCACTGATTGCAAGCGGTGGCACCCTGTTCTCTTCTACCCCAGCCGCTTCGAGCGGCACCTTTGGTGTGGTCTAGCCCATGGCAGATCGTCCAATAGGGGGTAGGGGGACACGGTAGTTCCTGGGTTCTAGCTCTCACCGTCTACGGCGCTTCGCGCCGAACCAGAAACTACTAGAGCGCGTGCGCGCGAGGCCGGCCCGATTAGGGGTCGGCCGTTTTGTTTTCGGAGGTACAACCTATGAGCACCCTCAACGACTTGATTCGAGAACGCAACGAGCTGGAAGACCAGCTGAAGAAGACGGCGAAGCAGTTGGCCCAAGCCACGGTGTGCTTGCGGCTGTTCGTCAGCGACGTGGACTCTGCCGGTGGCGTACCCATGCTCGAAGAAGACCCCGAAGAAGGCGGCTGGCCCGACCTCATCCCAACCTACAATAGGGCCGTCCGGTTCGTCCAGACGCAGCCTGCCTATGACGGAAAGCACGGTGACCTCGATGCCTGAACCGTACAAGGGAACCATCGAAGTCCTCGACATCAACGTCGAGCAGGACATCCAGGACTGCATCGACGAGTTCAAGGCCGCCGGTGCGTCCGAGGTCAACCTCGTGAAGCGTAACCAGGTCACCAAGTCGGCGGTCCTCATGGTCACCGCCCCGGAAGGCCGCGACGAGTTCCGCAAGAAGCTCGCCGAGATGGGCGGGGGCATCTTCTGATGGCCGACAACGTCAAGCCGATCCCCAAGTGTAGCTTTTGTGGCAAGACCCAAAACCAGGTCAAGAAGCTGATCGCGGCCCCTGGTGTCTTTATTTGCAACGAGTGCGTCGACCTCTGCTGCGAGATCCTTACCGAGGAGAGCGACGGGTCGTTCGGTTGGAAGCCTAAAGACCCCATCGAGCTTGAAGGACGTACCTGGCCCGCGCAGGTCATGTGGCCGGCACCCCGGCCCAAGAGCCAGCTGTCCTGGCTGTTCGACTTCGAGACGACGGGTGACTTCTACCCTTACCAGTCCAAGCAGGAGCCCAAGCCGCAAGCCCCCCTTTGAGATCGGGGTCGACGCCCCTAAGTGGAAAGCCTACTGCCTCGGGCGTGACGTGGTCCCTTAAAGCATGGCAGCGGGTCGGATAATCAGGAAACTCCGAAAGGGAGGCAACATGCGCCAGTGGCAAATGGTGACGCTCGCGATCGCGGTGAACACGCGCGCTGAGGACGGAAATGACGAGGTGCGGACAGCCGACCCAATGGCCGCGGTGCGGTGGGCGGTGGACACACTTCGTGCTGCTGCCACCGCTTCGCGCGAGGCGGACCCGCGGACCTATTTCGACGACGTGCAAGGGGTGGAGGTGCGACGCGTGGAACAGCGCATCTACTAACCGGCTCACAACCCTGATACGCTCACTTGATGCGGCTCTAGCCGCGGAGTATAGATGAGAAAACCCTACCTGGAATGGGCGCTGGCCCCCGAGGGCTACGACGGCCCGATCATGGTTGACGAGGAGTTCTTCTCCGACCTCGACACGTACCTGGACAGCTGCGCCAGCAACGAATACGAGGACCCGTACAGCCGGGAGCCTGTGATCTGTGAGCCCGTCTTGTTCCCCCGCTACGATCTTGTGGCGTGGTTCAAGGAGAACACCACGGAGTGCGACGACGACGGCGTGATCGACTATTCGTGGCTCGCGCCCGTCCAGGAGCACTTGAATAAGGCGACGGCGGAGGCCAACGTAAAGGGCACCAACTTCTGGGAGTCCACCAATCAACGCCCACGGATCGACCTTGCGGAGTACGCAAAGTACCTGGCCGTCTACTCTGCCCCGGCGACTTAGCGGATACCAGGCATTAAGCGAGGAGACGGATATGCCCGAGATCACACGATACCGCTGCACGGCCGAGGCGCCGTGGACGCCCGACAAGGGCTGCTTTGCCGAGCATGAGGACGTGGAGACCACAGACAAGGCGTGCGGCTGCTGCGAGCGCAAGACCTGCCGCGTCTGCGGCCAGACCTGGACCGTCGAAGTGCCGGATTAAGCGGCTCCTAACCAGGAAGCGACGAGACGATGGATCCACGACACCCAGGTCCCAACGCTCAGCCCGGACTACGTTTACTGGAAGATCATGAAGTGGGAGACCCCTGAGGCCTTCCTGGATCAGCTCACCACCGTGCTCGAAGGTTGCGTCTTCTGGTACCACGAAAAGCGAGGAGAACGACAGCCATGTCAAAAGTGCCCGAACCAACTCTCTTGCCTGGCCCTCGGCTCTGGGACGACTACCCAGTAGATCGCATCTACTTGCGGCAGTTTCCAATGTTGTTCTGGCACCGTCTTCGGGACGAGTATCCAGCTGAAGCCCGCAAGATTCTCACCATCACGGCCCACCGACTACACTTCGAGTGGCATGTGCCTACGGCTCCGGCCAACGTGCGGGTGCACATCGAAACTCAGATTCGCCATGAACGCATGAAGCACATCGAGCATCGACGGCTTACGGATGGGACTGCAGTCACGCTAGAAGAGAGCCGCCGAGATGTACCAACCTACCTGATAGTCGGCGTCCATTTTCAGTGGAACAAATCTAACATCGACTACCACATCGCCGATCCGGGCTACTTCGGGAGACACAAGGTCCTAGTTGGCCAAACCCGACCCTTGACCTACGACTTGCGTAACGCCATCCTGGATGACAGCGGGCTTGTGGAGCCCCTTGCCACCCAGCTGCTCGACCGACTGCGCGGGTGCATCTTCGAGACTTCCCTAGTGGCTGTAAGCCGAGGCCACGCGCCTAGCTGCTGCCGCTGCCCCTGGCAGTTCAACTGCCTTACCGAAACGGAGCGACAGATCCATGGACGCTGAAACCACCACTGAAGAGCCCCTGACGCCCGAGCAAGAGGCCGAACGCCGAGCCATCTACGATGAGGCGGTCGACACCGACAACCGCCTTGGTGGGGCTCCTGTGCCCAACCAGATAGTCGAGATCGACTACACCAATCACCGTGGCGAGCGAGCGCTTCGCAAGATTATCCCCAAGACCATCGAGTTCGGCTCGACCGAATGGCACACGGACAACCAGTGGCTGCTCAACGCCTGGGACATCGACAAGATGGCCGACCGGAGCTTTGCCGTGGGCTCGATTCACAGCTGGCGGAACGATGCTTAACGGAGGCCATAGCCGGTGGACCTACCCGGCAGACAAGCACGCGCCTCGAAATCTTGTCGAAAGCAATCGGGGTCATTTCTGGCGGGGCCCGCGACAAGCTCGCGTCGCCCCTAAGCCGTTCGACAAGCAGTTCCACACCAAGAAGAACCGCGGCTGGAGTCGCAACATCGAGCGGAAAGCAATCGATCAGGCGTAGGTGTTCAGCGAGCAGTTTGGCAATGTCTTCACATCGCCGGGCGCTGACGGAATACCGCAAACCTCGACCAAGTCGTCCGACCGGTGCGTCGGAACTGAGTTGGTGAAGACCTTGTCAGACCCCGTTTGCGCAGCCATCGTGTTGAGCAACGGGGTCGGCGGCCAGGCACACGGTGCAGAGGGCGATCGCAACAGTGGGTTGCAGATGACCACCGGGTTGTTGTTGCAGAACGTGTTGTGGCTGCCCACAGTCCACATTCCGGTCACCGGGTGGGGCGTCGGGTGGGGGTGAAAACTACCGTGTATGCTATCTCCCGGACCACCCGGACCTAGTGCTCGTGCAATCGGCTTACCCATCGTGTATCTCCTAGGCCTGTGCAGGCCGGACGACGTGATTGTAGTCAAACCGTAGCTCGGCGCTCGTGGTTGGTACCACATCCTCAAAAGCTCCTTCGACCACGCGGTAGTCTTCGTTCTCGACCATGCGTCGTTTGACGGTCCCGTCAAACTCGTAAGCTTGGTCACTGTCCAAGCTTACGTCGGCCGGCGGCCGGATGAGCTTGGCCCAGCACGTCACAGTGTCCGTCAGGTCGTGGGTGTACGGCCCAGCGCCTAGGTTCTCAACCGACTCTACGGCCACCGAGTCGACGCCTAGGTCCACCACGGACCCCGCATCACCGCTAGTGTACGTATTGGTCTTGCGAACCGTGTAGGCCAGCGTGTAGCTAGTCCCAACCGACGGCCGTGCGCGCGGAGTGATTGTCGTCTCCGTGTGCTCGGTGGGCAAACCTTCGTCCACAAGGGTGTAAGTCACGTCGTTTAGCCAGGTGATTTGGCCACCAGCCCACTCCCAGTGGTAGTCTCGCGTGTACGTCAAGATCTCGTCGGTGAGCAAAGCTACGACGGTCCCAACGATCGCCGGCGTGTCGCTGTCCCCCGAGCCACGGGTGACACTTACGGTCTCCCTCTTGAGCCAGGTGACCTGCCAGTCTTCTTTCGGGACCCAGTAAGGCTCAGAGATCGGAAAGTCGACCTGCCAGTGCTCTAGCGACAAGCTAGCAGTGCTCGTGAAGCTAGGCTTGAAGCTTACCAAATCGGTTTCGCCAGCTCCGCGGACTACCCGACCTTCTAACACAAGGGTGCCGATGGCCAGATTCACTTCACCCACCGTCGCAGGTTGCTGCGGCCAGTGGTAACGGGTTTCACCGCCGACCGTGACTTGGATGATCGACCCGATGACGTTGGGCGGGATGCGGGCCATTAGTCTGAATCCAATCGAGTAGGCTCAATGAGGGTAGCCACGACAGCAATCGTACCTACGGGCGCCCCCGAAGCAGTGAGCGGAAATTCCCACCGGTACAGACCGGTGAGCCCCGCGTGAGGCACCACTGTAAAATTGAGCTTGTAGATGGCTCCGGGTGACGACAGCACATCGACGACGCCCGGTGCAATCGCAGGCGGATTGGCCCCCGGGGGTAGCGTGTGCACAAACCGGCTCATGGGCGTGACAATCACCCCAGCAGAGCTAGGAACCCAAGGCGCGAAAACCGTGGGCAAGAAGCCGCTCGGGTTAGGCGGGCCGATGGGAAACGCAGCCCCCGTTAACGGTACTGGGTTGATCAGCCCCGGGCCGCCCGGCTTGACGCAGCCGACTACCTCCAGGGTAATCGTCCCCCACGAGCACGGGGGAAAGGTCACCGGAAGCGCCAACATCGGGTAGGCTCCCCCCATGTTCTCGATCGTGAACGAGTCCGAGTAGAGGTTGCCCACGTTCTTGTGCGTGCTCAGGGTCACCGCACCGATGTTCCCCATAGCATCCAGCGCTTGGTTCAACCTCAGAATGTTGGCTGGCACGTTGCATCTCCTCTAGCGACAGCTCCTCGAACCAGGCGTCGCAGTTGTTGAGCAGCGCGCCCGCGGTCTTCAGATGTAGATGCCTTGCGGTCCACACGTCGATGTTCCCATCGGCGCGGAACTTCACCCAGCTGCCCGACGCACGATGCGTGATTGTCACGCTGGTAGTCGGGCCATCCGACGGCGTCGTGATGTCCAGGTGCTCGGCAAGCCGGGCAAGCTTGATCAGGTTTTTCAAGAGCTTCAGCATGGGCTCGATCTTAGCAGACAACCTTTACGGTTGCAAGGAGGTATCCTATGGGCCAGTGGTCTGACAAAGTCCAGGAGATCCTGGAGACGTTTTCGCACCTGCGGGGCGACCCGTACCAAGGCGAGCCTTACGCCCATCTTCAGGACGTGCACGCCGACATGGACGAGAGCGACCTGGCCGAATTGCGGGACTGTCTCGACGACGTGATCGTCGACATGAAAGACGGCCCAGTCCGCAACGAGGTTCAGCTGTTGTTCGGCGAAGTCAACCGAGCCGTCATCGAAGCCGAACGCGCGAACCCCAGTTGACCCGGTTGGGGTGTTGGGTCGGTTGGCCCACAGGGGCCTTAGCGTCCAGGAAAAGTAATCTAGTAGTAACTTGCCTGGACGCCTAGAAATTATTGGAATTGGAGGCCCTCCATGGTTGACTGCTGCTCAACCTCCTGCTATCATCTCACCTACCCCGTCTCCGTGGATAGGACACCGATGAAGCAGCCCTACTACGTCGTCACCACCGCTGAAGACGCGCAACAAATTTGCGAGTACCTAGCGGGTGAGAGCCTCCTGGCCCTCGACGCGGAGACATACCCAAACGGTCAGACGGGCCCCAAGGCCTACTATGACCCCAAGAAGGCTGAGAAAAAGCTCTGGATTTCGGACCCGTACCTCAACAACGTGAGGCTCATCCAGATCCGCGCTCGCGACAGCGAGGCGTACATCTTCGACCTGCAGCAGCTGGACGCCGATGGCTTCAAGCACCTACTCGACTTGCTTGCCAGCCCGACTGTGACGTGGCTTGGCCACAACCTCAAGTTCGACTACCGCATGATTGCAGTCAACTTGGGCGTTCGACTGGGCAAGGTTTGGGACACGATGCTCGCAGCCATTTGCATGGGCTACGCGACAGGCGACAATGCTTTTTGGTCCCGCGGGGCCGGCCTCAAGGACGTCACCCGCGACTTGCTGGACTTGCACATGGACAAGACCGAGCAGGCTAGTAACTGGGGCGCTCGCGTGCTAACCGAGCAACAGCTGCAGTACGCAGCTGACGACCTTCTGCACTTGTTCGACTTGCACGACGTGATGGCAGAAACCATCGAGACCGAGTTCGGCATGACAGGCGGCGTGCAGCTGGAGTTCGACGTGATGCCGGTGGTTGCCGACATCGAGATGAACGGCATTCACTTCGACCCTGTCATGTACGCGGCCGTGCAGGAAGCTGCCAAAGCTTACATCCCGGCCCTCGAAGAGAAGCTGTGCCGGTTCATCGACTGGCCCATGATGCCGGTGCCGCCGCTGGTTCGCCTCAAGACTGGCCGGGTACTGCAGCCCAAACCCAGTAGCTTCGAAGACGGTGGCAAGAGCCCGCTAGACTCACAGCCTTTCATGCTCAAGGCTCTCAAGGCCAAAGGGATCCCGTGTGAGAACCTCAAGGGCGATCACCTGGAAAGCCTCGCGGACTTCTACCCGATTCTCAGTGACTTTGGCCAGTACAAGGACCTCAGCAAGCAGCTGAGCATGTCGTACCTCGACTGGGTCCACCCGGTGACGGGCAAGATTCACAGCGAGTTCAACCAGTCCGGCGCCAGCACTGGTCGCTTCACAAGCAACAACCCGAACCTCCAGCAAGTCCCGAAGATGGACATCGAGGTGCCTGAAGCTCTCATTGAGAAGTTCAAGGCGGTCATCGCGCCGTACTTCGACAGCAAGAAGGGCAAGTACCTGCTCAACTACCGGTACTGCTTCATCGCCCCGGAAGACTGGGAGATGGCCTCGGCCGACTACTCCGGGCAAGAGATTTGCGTGATGGTGGCCTTGTCAGGCGACCAGAACCTGATCTCGGTTCTCTGGCAGCCCGAGCTGTGCGAAGACCCGTCGCAGCCGGGCTCGGGCATCATGATCCCGAACATGAAGGCCGACCTGCACGCTATGACGGCAGAGCTGATGTGGGGCAAGACCCACGGGGTTACTTGCTGGACGGCCAAGAAAATGGAGTTCCCGGGCATGCCCGGCAAGAAGTTCCGAGACATCGCCAAGAGCATCGTTTTCGGCAATGCCTACGGCAAGACCGGAGCCGGCTTGGCAGCCGACTGGGGCATCCCGCTTGAAGAAGCAGAAGACATCATCGAACTGTTTTTTAAGCCCTACCCGACGCTCAAGAAGTGGCTGGTTGGTCGTGGCGAGTACGCGGACAAGACGCGGATGGCTCACTACGGTGTGCCTGAGACTGGCATCGTCCGGTTGCGCATGGTCAACAGCGATCGCCACACCGACCGCGGTGCACTCAAGCGCGCAGGTATGAACACGCCTATTCAAGGCTGTCTCAGCTACAACAACCGGATCCTCACCAACCGGGGTTACCTCAAGATTGGTGAGTTAAATGACGGCATCGTCAAAGCTGAAACAGTCTGGGACGGTGAAGGTTGGCGCACGTTCGACGTGTTGAACCGAGGTCCTGCGCAGCGTGTGGACGTGGTGCTGGGCGATGGTCGTATCGTTGAGGTTGACGATCGCCACAAGTTCTTCACCCATACACCGGGCAACAAGGGCGTCAAGGAAACTCACATCGATGACATCAAGCCTAAGAGCAAGCTCTGCACCCCTAAGCGGGGTGTACCGATCGAGTTCGAGCGGGACTTCAAGTCATTCGTGTGGGAGTCTAAGACAACTGGAACACGAGTAGCCATCGAAACCGAAGAGCAGCTTGAACAGGCTTGGTACTGGGCAGGCTACCTAACGGGTGATGGTAACCTGTTCGATCTGAACCCAGAAAACGGGTCCGCGCGCAAGCGTTCGGTGGTTTATAGTTTCGGTTACCACGAGCGAGACCGTATCGATGGGCTGAAGGCCTGGGCAGCTAGCCTCGGTCTCCACACACACGAACGGGACACAGCTGCTGCTCTGGGGCGCTCACTGCAGGTCACAGTATCTTCTGCTGGCCTCGTTGAGATGTTTCGTTGGTTGGGCATGACTTGCGGAGCCGTCTCGAAAACCAAGCGAGTCCCTGAGCGGCTCTTTTCAGAGACTGCTCGGAATCGTCAGGCCTTTGTACAAGGCTTGTGGGACTCGGACGGTAACCAAAAGACTCAGTGCTTACACATGATGAATCGTGAGCTTCTAGCTGACGTTCAGCAGCTGTACGATACGCTGGGTTTAGCAGGTCATCTGTCAGAGGTCTACGAGTCCGGCGCCGCCCAACTGACGCTGCGAAAGGCCACGAAAAAAGGAGGCGGTGGGGCCGTCTCTTACGACCCTCGGTATGACTGCGTGCACGTAACAGAAATTCGTCGCCTTGACACCATCGAGGACACGTACACCCTGGCTGTGCACCACGAAAACCATCGCTTCTTCTCGAACGGCGTGCTCTCCAAAAACACTTCAGCCCTGATGATGAAGCTAGCGTTGGTCCACTTGCGTCGCGAGCTGGCCGGCACGGGTGCTGAGATGTGCGGCACTGTCCATGACGAAGTTCTCGTCCGTTACCCCCAAGCCAACCGTGACCAAGTCCGGGCAGGCATCAACGCCGGCATGAAAGCTGGCAGCAACATGTTCCTTCGTGACGTGGTACCCGACAAGTGGTCCATTGGCACGGGGCGGACTTGGTGTAAGTAGGAGGCCCCGTGAGCGAACCCACCCCTGAAGAGAAGCTGGCCGCTTTTGAGGCCGACGACGAGACCGACGACCTGCCAGAGTTCGGCGAAAACGCAGCCGAACTTCCCAGCGTCATCGCCCTGGAAGACAACTTGCTGGGTGACAACTTCGTGAAGGCATCGCTTGACGCCATCGTGAACCTTGACGTCATGAATAGCTTCAACCAGTACGATGCCGAAGGCAAGTTGGTTAGCTCAGGCATGGAGGCTATCCAGGCTTTGCTGGCCCACCACGGCTTCGTCATCGACCGGTACCAGTTCGGCCCGACCATCGACCGCGCCGGCCTCGACAGCGAGCCGTACCCGTCGGGCACCAAGCACATTGGCTTGCTCGGCGCCGAAGGCTCGATCTTCCCCACGGACATCATGATCATGGACTCGGCAGCCGAAGTCGCGGACAACCTCCGGGACAGCCTAAACCAGGCTATGACCGATGGCTCCCGGCTCGACGAGCTGCAGTACGCGACCGTCATCAAGGTCGTCGACTACCCCAACGGCGACCAAGAAGTCGATGAAGTCGAAGACGTGCTGGAAGACTGGAAGGTCAACTACGCGGCCGAGCCCGACGAGTCTACTACGAGCGAGGAGGCCTAGATGTACATCAACATCCAGTCCGCCGAGCGCTTGGCCAAGGCTCTAGGTTCTGCAGGTGGGGCCATTGGCGGTAAGGGCGATGCCAACGCCTTGACCACCGCCATGCTCTTGCAGACCGGCAACAACGAGCTGGCCATCACTGTCGTGGACAGCTCCAGCCACCAGCTGCGGCTGTCGGTACCTGCTCAAGTGTCCATCCCCGGCAGCATCTTGATTGGGGCGGACTACTTCCCCAAGATCGTGAATCGGTTGGGCAACCACCCGATCCAGCTGCGGGTCGTCGGCAACAAGCTTCAAATGGAAGTGGCTAGCGACAAGCATCACGCGGACCTCTTCCAGGGCGACCCCGAAGACTTCCCGCTGGATTCCCAGCTGCCGCCCATCGTGGCCACGGTCGATGGCGACGGTCTCAAGGAAGCCCTGGATGCGGTCATGAAAGCCGCGACCGACAACGACCAAGAGATCATCTTCTGCGGGACAGCCGGGCAGGATGGTACGGGCGGTAGCCTGTCGGTTTACACGACCAACTACTTGACCACCAAGAGCCGCTTCCAGCTGCTGGAGCTGACCTGCAACTTCACGTTTGGCATCCCAAAAAGCGTGCTGGCCGGCGGCAAGCTGCCCAACTGGTCGGGGGCCATCAACATCCACGTGGGAGAAGGCAAGGTCGTCTTCTCGAAGGAAAACGAGCACCTCTTGGTGCGTCGAGTCTTCGAGAACAGCGACGTTGAGACCATCGAGACTATCATCGGCACCACGCCGCTGGGTAAGCTCGTTGTTCCGATGCAGCTCTTGCGTAACCGCGTCCACACCATCGCCATTGGCAAACAAACTTGCACCATCAAGGTTGCGGGCAAGGTGGAGAAAAACCTGGTGGTCGCGGCGGAAAACGCCGGTGTTGGCTCCTCCCGCATGGAGGTGCCTATTTCGGGAACAATCGCTGGCACTACGTCCGAGCTAAAGCTCGACGTGGCGCTGTTCGAGCGTGCCCTCAAGACCATCGACGGCGACGATGTCGTCATCGACTTCGTGGACTACGTTGGCGACGGCGAGAACATCTCGTTGCGGTTCGCCAACGAGGCCAACCCCGAGAAGCGGCAAACACTGCTTCTCTGTTTGCAGTAACCCTGCAAGAGGAGATCACCCAGATGACCAAGGAAGATCTGATCACCGCCGTCGCCGAGAAGGCTGGCATCACCAAGACTGCTGCAAACGACGCCATCACCGCCACCGTCGACGCCATCACCGACGCGCTCGGTCGCGGCGACAAGGTCACCCTCGTGGGCTTCGGCACCTTCGAGGTTCGCGAGCGCGCTGCCCGCGAAGGTCGCAACCCGCAAACTGGTGCCAAGATCCAGGTCGCCGCCAAGAAGGCTCCTGCCTTCTCGGCTGGCAAGACCCTCAAGGACCGCGTCGCCGGCGCCAAGAAGTAGGGATCCATGTCGAAGCTCACGAAGCCCAACCTACGCATCGTCTGCACAGGCTCCCACATGGGAGGCAAGACATCTTTGGCTCGAACCCTTGCGGCTCGGCTGGGGATGCACTCGATTACTCACTCCCGTCCCACCGAGGCGGCTAGGCTTTTGGGACACACCCAAGCGTCGGCTGTCCCCGCGTGGGACATGGTCACGTTTCAGTGGCTAGGCCTGATGGCCCAGGTCGCTGCTGAGCGTGCCGCGTGGGAAGAGTTCGAGGGTTACGTTGCAGACCGCGCAGTGATGGACTTCGTGGGCTACTACATGGCCCAGGTTCCGCCCGGTCACCGTGATAGTATCACGGTGGGCGGCGACCCTTTTCTTGACCTACCCTACGTTCGGGCAGCACAAGCCTACGCGCAGGCCTACGACCTAATTCTGGTCTGCCCGCCCCTGTCTCAAGCACCTACAGCCAACGGAATGCGCCACGTGTCTGACCCGTGGGTCATCCACCAAGAGCTGCTCGCTGCGTTGGGTGCCATGAACTTGACGTCGAAGATTCACGTGATCCAGACTGATGGCCCCGAAGCCCGAACCGACGAAGTGCTTGAAGTCCTCCGAGAGCGGAGGCTACTGTAGGAGGGCCTTTTGTACACCACGCTTCCAGGGCCCAACCCGCTCATGTACGACATCTTGGCACTGTTCTTGAAGTCCCCAGCTGAGTACGGGGTGACTCGTACTTTCAAGGCCACCCACGGCTTGATGCTTAGCAACACGGTGTATCCAAACGTCGCGTTGGGTACCACGACCCTTCACCGTGTTGAACTGGTCGGACACACAGGTGGGCCACTATCCAAGGACCAGATGGGTCCAGGGCGCATCAACTTTCTGATCGAGTCCCGGGGATCAGGGGCCTTGGCAGTCACGCTGGTTCGTGAGGTTGAGCTGCAGAAGTTCACAGGCGTCATCCCTTCCAAAGACCGGGCCGGCCTTGCTGACTTGCATGGAAGCTGGGGCACGTCTCGCGTGTTCGCAAATAGCGAACTTATACAAGCCTTCGGGAACGCCGACGGCTTTGTTTCCTGGCTGTCTTCTTGCATCGCGAACAGCGACGTCACGCCCGAACGCCGTGGCCGCTTCACCCCGTGTCAGACCTGCGCCAAGCAGCTGGCTTGCCTGACCGAGGAGGAACGCCGCCGTGGCTAACAACGACGCCACCATGACTATGCTGAACGCCGCTCGGGGGTATCTAGATCAAAACCCTTATGGATTTCGGCCTTTGAGCTTTCAAGACCGTCGGCAAAACAACAAGAGTACCATCGGTGACCTTAAGTGGTACGGTGAGCTGAACAACAAGCGTACCGCACAAGTCGAGCGATTTGATTTTCACGTGCTTGCCACCAGCACGCAGGGTTTGATCATGCAGGTCAGAAACGTGCTGAATCAAGGCCAAGTTCAAGGGATGCGTTTTAAGAACGGCGACAAACCCATTGTCGAGCTAAAACCTCCTGTGGGGCTTTACACCCAGCGCGAGTGGAACGTTATCGACTGGTGGGGCACAATCGAGCGCGAACGGGGTACTTTGCCTACTGCTCTGGTGCTTGCTGAAGCACCAGAGCAGTACGCGAGCATCCAGGGTCAATGGATAGTCGACATGGCCTGGCACTGCGTGTTGGGCTGGATGCGGCGTGATCGTGGCGTTCAAGAAGCCTGCAAGACTTGCCCATACCAGTTGAAGTGCATTGCACAGGGGAGCGAACCATGATTCCAGATTGGCTCCTCACGGGTCTTGGTTGTCTTGTCGAAGTGCAGCGGGGCACCAGCGTGCTGGAGCTGGGTGGTTGGGGCATGGGCGATCTGCTACCCGACCAGGTCTTCTCGCACCAAGCTAGCTTCAGTTTTGGGGCCGAGGTTGCTACCAAGTACGGGTTGGTCATTACCAACCCGGTCGACCATGGCTACAGCGTCGAGTTGCCTTGCCTGGAGACCCAGGCCGGCCCCACCATTCGCGTTGCTCAAGCGGCTGTCGAGTGGAGCGCTAAGGCTTGTGCTCAAGGCGGCATACTGCTAGCTGTGCTGCCAGACACAGTCCTTATGGACTCTAGTCCTGCTTTGCTGGAGTTGGAAGACTGGCTCAAGCGGTACGGTACGCTTCTGTACAAGCTGATCACGCCGGGTTACTACGTGCTGATCTACAAGCACGGCGTCAAGATGAAGGATCGCGTGACCGAGCTGGTCAGCTTCCAGACAGGCGACGAGTTTGCCGAGTGGGCGCTGGACCAGCCTGTCTTCAAGACAGGCGTCTGCACTGAAGACCCAGGCCCGCTGCAGCTTAAGCACTGGGACATCACCGTCGTCGACAACGCAGAAGACGGCCGATTTGTTGCGGATCCCCACGATCCTGACGTCACCCAGCTTTACATGGCCAAAGGTGAGGTGCGGGTTCGCTGGGCTGGTCTAGCGCCTGCACTAGAGTGGGCACAGCACCAAGCTCTGCAGCAACCACCGGAGCCAAGCTGGGACAAAGCTGTTAACAAGTTCCGGTCCCGGATGCGGCTAGACGTGTTTGTTGACCTAGTGCAGAACGCTCCGCTCAACCAGATCCTCAACCTACCGGGTAGCTACGCAGTAGCGCTTCAACGACCGCTGGCAAAGCACCTACAACGCTTCAAGCGTTCGCGGGATCGCCTCACGTCAGCCTACCCGGAGAAGTCCACCCTGGACAACCGCTACTTCACGCTGGGTCCGGGCGCCCGTCTACTTGGTCCTGACGGCAAGCCTTGGCGCGTGTTGTTCTCAGAGCCTGACTTTGCACACCGGAAGCCGCCGCGACTACACGTTGAACCGGACGTGTAGCCGTGCGGAGCCTGAACTTCACCAACATGTGCAGCGAGTACTTAAGGACTGGGCTAGCGCCAAGCCGTGTCATGGTGCTTGCAACGCTGGTGGTGACTCTCAAGCACGATGGCGTCGAGCTGGAGAGCCAGGGGCCTGCAAACATCACGTCAGTCGACAACGTCATCGACACTTGGATCACGCGCAGTAAGCAAGCGTTTGCAACCGTAGAAACACGGTCTGACACTAGCGACGGCGCGAGTTTCCTGATTAGCTTGATGACCGAAGACAACAGCGAGGGCGGACGGTGGTCTTGGCTTAGGCCGGACGGAATGCTGGCCGACAATCCCGAAGCGGCTGTCTGGAAATGGCACCCGAAGCTGGACCCTATCAGGTTTGGCAACCAGATGGCCAAAACCCTACTTTCCTGTGGACAAGCACACTTTGACCATAAGGCAGGCCAGGAGTCGTTTTGTCATACTTGCCCGTGGCAGTTGCGCTGTCTTTCAGACAGGACCCCCTATTCAGCCTGATTATCTCTATGTTACACTCTGTGAAGCAGGTGCTAGCAAAGGAGGCTAATCGTGATGATTACTGCCGTCTACGTCTCAGCTAAGGAAACCTTCGAGCAGGTGTTCCGCGGACTGGAACATGAGTCCCAGTCCGCGTGGGCAATTGCCAAGGTCAGCTTTGCAGGCCCCAACGACGACGAGATCGTCGTCGAGACGGGCATGCGTGGTCGAGAGATTCACCTCAAGATGTACCAGGGCTCTAGCTTCTCTGTGAAGCTGGTAGGCATCAACCTGGTACGTTGCCTCCGGTCGGGTGGAGCAGCACTCTGGCTGCGGCCCGACGGGCAGCTATCTCGCACAGAGGTCCAGTGGCACGTCCCGGACCGGGAAACCGGGCGGTTCGTTGGCGAGGTTCTCGCAACCATCCGGGCGGACGCCCTTCCGCTGTACCGGGACTCCCTTGGGACGTTCGTCATGTGTGGCGACTGCCCCAACCAGCTGGAGTGCTTCGCCCGAAACTGATCACGTTACGTCTTGTAACAAGCCCCTGCAGCTTTGGCTGCAGGGGCTTTATGCTTGTCTGCCGAGGGAGTATACTAGACCTATGCCGTCAGGAGATTCCCAGCCTTTTAAGCTTCCCGAACAGCCGTCCGTTGTGCAGGTGCACCTGGGCGGCATCCGCGTCATGGAGCGCATCAACGGGCATCCCTGCGAGTGGTCAATGGCCGTCGACTTCAAGTACGAGGAGCTGGGTCAGGGCGCCCCGTGCGCGACGTGCCCGAACCAGCTGAACTGCATCGCTAAGCCGGGGGTGACTTATACCCTTAGCAAGAACAGCGACCACATTAGCTTTAAATTTGACGTCATTGGCGGCTGGACTGCTGAGCCCTGATGTCTGACTTCAGCTTGTTCCTCAACGGGCACCCGTGCAGCTTGAGCATCAAGCTAGACCACGCGCTGGACATCCGCCAGATGCACGGCAGGCACATCTACCACGGCGCCACAGTCAAGCTCAAGTGGTCAGAAGGTCTGCCTGCACATGATGAACCTTGCAAGACCTGTTCCTACCAGCTTGCCCGCAGGCAAGCCGTGAACTACACGCTTAGTGCAGGTGGCGGTGAGTTCACAATGACCAGCATGGGCACCTTTACTCGCGACGGACGAGAGGTGAAACAAGCTTGATCCACTTCGACGAGTACCACTTCAACATCATGCACGATGAGAAAGGGCATCCCCACATGTCCTACGGTTCTTCGGGCAGCTGGATGACCTTCACGACCATGTACCCGGGAGCCCGGGCCAACACCTTGAACCTGGCTATCACGCCAGACATCGTTGCCTTTGTCGAGCGACATCTCAAGAAAGAGATCGCAGTAGTTGGAGACACGTTCTGTCGGGCCAGCGTGGCTGAGCAAAGCTTTGCCAACGGTGACATCCCCAAAGGTATGTACGACAGCTGCCGCCAGTGTCCCTACCAGCTAACCTGCACGGTTAACAACCCACCGGTTAGCCACTGGGTCACCGTTGACCGCCAAGGTGACACCGACAAGCTACTTGACCTAATCAACAAGGAGGCCTCGACTCATGGATCGCAACTGCAAGATGTGCCGGCTAGGTTGCGGCCAGGCCGTCCAGGGGTCAGGACCGCGAAAGCCGAAGCTCACAGTCTTCTTGGATCATCCTGGCAAAAAGGACACCGAAAGCGGTAAGCCGCTGATGAGCAAAGCTGGTCAGGTCCTCCGGGATGCCTTGCGTAACCTGGTGGGCCTCGACCCAGACACCGAGGTGTTCTTCGACTACGTCTTGCGTTGTGAACCCGATGGCAAGCAGAAGCAGCCTGAGTACACGGCCTGCAAGCGCTGGACGACCGAGACTCTTCGAGACATCGACACAGACGTAATCCTGATTGCTGGAAGCCACGCCTTCGAGCAGCTCTTGCCACACGTGATCCAGCAGGAACAGCAGATCGACCCCAAGTTCAACATTAGCAAGGCTCACGGCAAGACCTACCAGCACCTAGGCAAGCTGTACTTCATCACCTGGAGCCCGAACGTCATCGAACAGAACAAGGTCTACAAGGGCGTCGGCGAGGGCCGAAACATGGTTGCTAAACCCTGGTTCCCCCGAGGTTCGACTCCTGAGCTGTTTATCCGCGACATGAAGAAGCTTCGAGCGCTGCTCGAAGCTCGCCAGGCACCGGCCAGTGCAGGGCCCTGACAGCTGGGCCGGCCGGCCCAAAGACGTGGAGACCATTCGAGTCTCTACGCTCAAGCCCGAGCTGCGGGCAATCTTCAAGACCTTGATCGGTAAGCGCCGATGGACTACCCACCCCGAACTCGAACGGCTTGCAGCGCTCAAAAACTTTCGCTTCATGCCGGACCCACCCAGAGGAGACCCCAATGACCTTCGACCTGAATAGCATCCTGGACACTCCGCGGGCACCGGCAGAGCCCGCACCCGAGACCCCTCCGGCTGCCGAGGAGGCCGCCCCGGCGAGTGCTCCTGCAGCCGTTGTTGAGAAGCCCACCGAGGTCGTCGACGTGTCGAGCATCATCGGCCCCGCGGGCGGCGGCCAATTTGACTTCAAGACCCCCGACAGCATCCAGTGGGACGGTTATCCACGGGTCATCTACAATCTCAAGCTGCACATCTTGAACCTGCGCCAAGCGTTACGGACCACCGAGCGCGAAGTCGAGCTAAACGTGCTCAGTCTCAAGGCCAAGGACTGGAAGGGCATGGGCACAAACAACGACGAGCGAGACGCTCGCCTCAAGCTGATCCTCGCTGATGACGCAGATCACCAGAAGCTTGAAGAGCGCGTGCAGGCCTTGGACTTTGCCATCAAGCGGCACGACCTTGAAGCCGAGAAACTCGAAGGCGAGTTCAAGGCCAAGCGCCTGCGCTACCGGGCGGCCGTGGTCAACGCCGAACTGTTTGGCGGCATCCCGATCGACAACACGCGTGACGACGAGTAGGAGGTGCCCGTGAGCGACGACACCCCCGACATCCGGCTCAGGTTCAAAGCCCTGGACAACCCGGCGGACATGACGTGCACCCTGAACTGCGCTCACTGCAAGCTGCCTCACCCGGCCACGCCGGCCTACTTCGAGCAGTACAGCACACAGGCCGCCAAGCTGAAAGTCTCGGTTGACCAGATTTGGTGGTGCGGGCGCTGCTACCTTGCATATCTCAACCAGGGCCCGGACATGGGTCTCCCCAAGGTCCAGATGCGCTGTGATTGCCTGGAGCACGACGTGCCGCCCTTCCCGAAGCAGGAGAACGCCCCGACATGAGCAAGATCGTCCTGACCAGTCCCCAAGAGCTAACCGCTATGGGCTTCACCATCGATGCGGAGCCGACGCTGCTCGACGACCCGCTGTACCTGGAGTACCGCAAGGTCATCGACCGCTACATCGCTGCTACCGGATTTGCGGCCCGGCCGCCGTGGGAGTACCAGCGGCGGTATGCAGCTATGGCAGCTTGCCGCCGGCGTAACTTGCTTGCGCATGAGCAGGGGCTGGGCAAGACGTACGAGACAGTGCTGGCTGTACTAGCTCGTTACGGTTCGGCCCTGACAGGAGCCCAACCGGCTTTGCGTCGGGGTACTATCCAGATCGTAGCCCCGCGACACACGCTAAAACTAGCGTGGCTGCAAGAGTTCGCGCGTGTCGGTCTGGATCATCTCGTGGACGTGATCCTTACTGAGACCGACGTGCTAAACAGCACCAAGCCAATCTGGCTGCTTGGCTACGACTTGCTCAAGCAGCAAACAACCCGCGGGCGTCAGATGAAGCGCAACGGCCGCGTGCGTATCCACAAGTCGGGCGAGCAGCTCTTTTTCGGCGAACCCATGTGGCGGGTCATCCGCCGAGTGGCGCGGCCACACATGGTCATTTTCGACGAGATCCATAGCCTTCGCAAGGACAGCGACCGGACGGCCGCCGTGCTTCAGTACCGCCGTGGTGTCAAGAACCGCCTAGGGTTGACGGGCACGCCTGTCGATGGTTGGGTTGGTCACTTGGCCACCATCCTCAACGTTATCTACGGCGAGAGCACACATGTGTTCCCGTGGACCGAGAAGAGCTTCACGGACCTGTTCACCCGTGAACGCATGGTCGACTTGGACTACGTTACGGGCGAAAGCGGTCAGTCGGCTGCGAAGAAGCGTAAGGCTCCGGGCATCAACCCGGACCAAATCCCGGCCTTCTACGAGGCCACCAAGCACCTGATGCACCGGTTGATCTACCGGGACCCCGAAGTCTCGGGCAACGTCAAATTCCCGCCGGTCACCTACCACGTCGAGAAGTGTGCCTTGGGCAACACTCACGGGGACTTTTACTACGGCCTGCACGAGCAGGTTGTGGCCGAAATCGCCCGAGCCGTGGCAGCCTACAAGAACAACCCACTCAACGCCAACCGCCTTCGCCAGAACGTACTGACCCAGATCGGGTTGCTTCGGCGAGCCGCGAGCTGCCCGTGGGGCATGGCTGCAGTCCCGGGGATTCCACTACCCAAGCCGATGGATGTCGACAAGGTGACTCGAACCATCGAGATCTGCCTCAAGGCAAAGGCCGAAGGCCGCAAGGTCATCGTCTTCACCAACTTCGTCGACACAGGTCGGATCCTGACACAGGCTCTAAAGCAGGCCGGAGTGGACACCGTTCGAGTGTACGCGTCCGACAAGCTGGAGAAGCCGGTCCACCTGGACCAGGACGCACGCGAAGACCGCATCGAGCGCTTCTTGGAAGACCCAGGCATCACGGCCTTGGTTGGCAACTTGGGGCTTCTGTCTACGGGCTTGACAATGGTGGAAGCTTCCGTGATCGTCAACTTCGATCATGACTGGCGAGCCAACACCTACAAGCAGGGTATCAGCCGAGTTGTCCGTCCCGGTGGCCGCATGGCCGGCGTCGACGTGTACGACCTGCTCACCGTCCAGACGGTGGACATCTACGTGTTCACGGCTCTCATGAACAAGGTCAAGGCCACGGCCGAGATGATCGACCGCCAGTTCAACCTGGAGAACCTCCCGACCGAGGAAGACCTGCTGGAGTTGGATCCTATGAGCATCGCGCAGGCGCTGCTCTCGGGTGAGCTGCAGGGGGAATCCGCATGAGCACGTTCGGGTCGTGGGGGCCTAACCAGTGGCAACTGACAAAGCTAGACCCAGATGACCTCCAGATCGACGACATCGCCCAGTGGGACTGGCCAGAGTTCCAACTCTGGACGGACATGGGCGATGGCGACTACTGGCAGCTGGACGCAAAGCTCACCAGTTACGACTGTGCCAAGGGCTGGCCGGGGGCGGGCCCGGACCTCGCCTACAAGCGACCGGACGGGACGTTTGCCGACCTACCCAAAATCGGCTCCGAGAACCCCGGCACCGCTGACCTATGTACTCGCTGCTCTAACCAGTTGCGGTGCATGGTCGGCGGCCGTCCTCGCTTTAACCCTGTGCTCGCGGAGGTACGCTGATGCAAAATCCAAACGTCCAGATCACAGGCAACGCCAATGTAAGCGGCAACTTGTCGGTCAACGGAGGTCTCACGCTGAGTGGCCCAAACAGCGTACAACCAGCAACCACACCGGCACCCTCAGGTGCTATCCGTATGAACAAGATCAGTCCTCACCAAATCGCTCCAGGCAACCTAGCCTTGAGTGGCTTGCACCTGGTTCCTGCGGGCGCCCAGCACGGCGACATCCGTTGTCCCATCTGCGGCCAAATGGGCTACGAAGGGCTGGCCATTGGCACGCCGAAGACCGTCCTGGCTTGTAGCTCATGTGCGATGGCAGCCATGGCTACCATCGCAGGCACCTTTGCAGAGCACATGTTCCCGCAGGACAGCTTCAAGGTCTACCGAGCCCAGGCACTTGATCACAGTCCCGAAGCGATCCTCAAGGTCACGAACTGGGCTTGCTGGCGCAACCAGGCCGGGGCTTACGTCGTCGACACAGCTGGTAAACGCTGGGACTTGCCTGTAATGGGTTCAGGCGTCGACAGTCGGGATCACGGCAACTTGCCCATCTGCAAGACCTGCCCAAACCAGTTGGCGTGTCTTACAGGCCCCAGTATCCACGACAAGGCCAGCTGGGACCTTGTGCTGACCCGGAAGGGCACCACGGTCATCCTGGAGCCTACCTGATGTCCAAGCAGCCGGGCATGTTCCCCGTCACGGGCTACTCGGCCGGCGGCCCGGACACCACTATGTGGTTCGAGGACTGGCGGTGCGGGCACAGCCCGCCCTGGGTAGGTAACGCCGAGTTGCTGCTGCCTAGCTGGGGACTGCTAGAGTTACCCATACTGCCGCGTGAAGTCGGTCGTTTGGAAATCTGTGAGCGCTGCCCCAATCAGTTGTCCTGCTTAAGCGGACACCCCAACAAGCTCACCAACGAGATCGTGCGCGGGCTAGAGCCCGGACGCGAGTACTGGTAAGGAGACACCGCCAACATGACCACCACCAAGACCAACACCCTCGCCATCGAAAACCGCCCCAAGACTTGGGCTAAAGTCGTAGGTCAAGAAATCCCCGTCAAGATCCTGACGCAGAGCCTGGCCATGGGTGAGATCAAGCCGGCGTACTTGCTGATGGGTGAGACGGGCTCAGGCAAGACCACCTGCGCCTTGCTGCTGGCCAAGCGGTTGGTCTGTGAGGCCCCTGACGAAAACCAAGAGCCATGCAACCAGTGTCGACCCTGCAGCTTGGTCGACAGAGGCATCTGCGAAGACGTGAAGTGCGTCGACGGCGCGTCTGACCGGTCGGTGTCGTTTGTGAAGGAAGTTCTCAAGCCTTACCTCGCCAGCACCCCGATCGGCGGCAAGTACCGCGTGGTCATCATCGACGAGGTGCACCAGTACCTCAAGGACGCCATCTCGGCTTTCTTGACTTTGCTGGAAAACCTCCCGAAGACACACCCGCGCTCGATCGTCATCTTCACTACGACCGAAGGGGACTCGGTGGACGGTGCCATCAAGAACCGCTGCCTTCCGCTGAACTTCTGCCCCATCCCGCCGGAGCTGTTGGCCAAGACCTTGTCGGCCCAGATCGGTGTCGATGAAGCCGGCTTGTTGATGCTGGCCGAAGAGCTGGGCGGTAGCTTCAGGACAGTCTGGTCCGTCATCGAGAGCTGGCAGTACGCTGGTGAAGAGCTGACCGAAGAGACCGTCATGAAGCTGGTCCAGGGCGTCCCACGGCGCGAGCGCGCCGAGCTGCTTGCGGAGTTGGGGGCGGGCAACCTCGACAAGGTGTCGGCACGTTGGAAGAAGTGGATCAACGCGGGTGCAAGGCCCACAGTCATCTGGAGGGGCCTGCTCAAAGACGTCGCCGACGCAGCTTCCAAGAACCCCGGCGGGGCCAACTGGAAGAAGTACCTAGCGGTGCTGTCGGGTTCGCGCCCAGAATCGGCCATGTTGCCAGCGCTATACACCATGTGTGGGCTGCCACTGGATACCCAACTTGGCGAAAAGCCGGGACCAGCGGAAGGGCAGCCCACACCTTTCGTCACCACCCCGGCGGTCACCACAACCACCGCCCCTCCGGTTAGCTTGTCTGCAACGACGGGTATCAAGGCCGAAGGAGACCCCCTCGTTGAACGGCTCATGTTCCTTGGTTGCTGACCTCTTGACAGGTTTCTGCAGACAAGCTAAGCTGAGCAGGCAACCTTAGCGCACAGGAGAGTACCTTCGTGGCTTCGCTTCAGACTCAGCTTACCGCGTGGAAAAATGCTGCTGTGGAAGTCACGCTGACTCTCCAGAATGGTGCAGCGATTTCCGGCATCATCACTGACGACGGCACGGTAGGTGACTCGATCATCGTGAAGGGCGCTGACAAGAACGGAGTCGCGATGACGACGAAGGGGACGACAATCCCCAAGTCCGTGATCTGCACCGTTCCTGAAAACTAGCGCGATGGCCGCGTACCGCAAGAGCGGACTCGACCTTAACTGGATGAACCCTCTTGAAGACCTGCTGACCGCAGATCCCCTTCCTGTGGGGTCTCCTCCCGTCAAGATCGTTACCCGCCCCGCCCGCACCAAAGCTTGCCCCGCTTGTGGGGACCGGTGTTGGTCCGAGGTTACGGACCACGAAGCTTACCGCGACCCCTTCCTGGTTTGCGGTCACTGTCAGGCCGTTTTTCGCACCAACTACAAGCCTCTAGATCTCCAGTACGCTTGGCGCGATGGGATCACGATGCCCGATGAGGTCCTTGACCAGCATGCTGATACTCGAAGACAAACCCGGTGGCACCGAGCGACTCTGGAGTTACCTGAAGATCCAATCCAACTTGACGACCGAGCAAGTCTCGTCGTTGATGTTACCGGTCCCCGTTCCCGGCGGATACGAAGAGCTGCTGAATAGCCAGGTGGTGACCTGGTGAAAAGCATCTACGACTTCGACCCGACCTTCCCGAACGCCGACTTTCGAGTCGGCTTCATCGGATCCCACTGCGTAGGCAAGACCACCCAAGTCAAAAAGCTGGGCCGGCTCCTGCGGATCCCCACCATCACGGAGGGGGTCCGCCAAGTCGTCACGGCCATGGGCTACGCTAACATCGGCGATGTACCCGACAAAGTTCTGATGCAGTGGAAGATCCTGCAGTACCAGATCAGGCACGAGCAGGAGTTCGAGCGCTTTATCTCGGACCGAACCACACTCGACAACGCCGCGTACTTCCACGCCTACAATCAGGACGTGGTGAGCACTCGCGAGTACTGGGCCTACATGGACGCCGCGCGGGACCACGCCAAGACGTACACCCATCTCATCTACTTCCCGCTGGCCTGGGACAATGTCGAAGCCGACGGCTTCCGGGACACCGACCCGGGCGAGCGGAAGCGCATCGATGACATCGTGCGAACCCTCATCGATGACTGGAACGTCAACCGGACAGTCTACACCGTCACCCAGGACGACCTTCGGGACGGTCCCGCAGCCCGGATCCACGAGATCCTGGAGCACCTGAACCTCTGGCAAGCCGCGCGCGAGCTGGGGGTCTTGACCCCGGGGACCACCCCGAAGGAGTACCAACGTGGATAAGACCCTGTCGCAGACCCAGTGGAGCGAGTTCCTGTCGGATCTCCGGCGTGTTTTGGCTATGGTCCCGAACGAACTGTACGCCCGCTCAGCGCGCAACCTGCTGTCGACCAGCCTCATGCGCATCTTGCAAGAAGACACGACCGACGTGACCGCAGTGGTCCAGATGATTACCGTCAAGCCGGATCCGCGGGGCATGCTGGTCACGCTAGCCCTTCCGGCAAGCTACATCGAAACGGGCGCACTGCAGTTGCGGACAAGCCAGGAAGTCATCGACCTGGGCGGTCACGCGCACAACCATACGGACGCAGAGACGGTGACCGTTACCTTGGCCAAGTTCGGCTTCGAGATGCCTGGCGATGCCTAAGCACGATCTCGACCTTGCTGATGGCGGCTGGCGGAAGTACCTCGGGATTCTAAACCCGGGGAGCCTCTGGACGTTCAAAAGCCGCGGAACAGGCGGTTCGGCCAAGTACCCCGGAAACTTTGTGCCCGAGATCCCACGGCAGCTGATCCCACGCTACACCTGCGCGGGCGACCACGTCGTCGATTTGTTCACGGGCTCCGAGACCACCTTCGACGTCGCCCACGAGTTGGGCCGGACGTTTGAGGGCTGCGACCTGCGTCCCCACTCGGCCCGGACGGCTGTTGGGGACGCTCGCTACTGGGTGCCCCAGACTGCTCCGCAGATGGTCTTCATGCACCCACCATACGCCGACATCATCGACTACAACGCTAAGCTGGGAGCCCAGCCCGGTGACCTGAGCCTACCGTGGAAGCAGTTCCTCAACGAGTTCGATGCGGTCGCCCAGAACGCCTACGACATCCTGACCCCCGGCGGAGCGGCCGTGCTGGTCATCGGCGACATGTACGAGAACGGGACCTACATCCCGCTGGGTTTCCACACGGCCCAACGCATGAACGCCGTCGGCTTCCAGCTCAAGGCCATCCACGTCAAGGACTTCGGCAACGAGGTCGCCAACAAAGGCAAGAACGCAAACCTCTGGTTCTTGCGGGCTTTGCGCGGTGGCTTCCCCATCTTGGAGCACGAGTACGTGTTCGTGTTTGCCAAGCCTGTTCGTCCCAAAAAGCCCACCCCCTAGCCGGTTGCCCCGGTTGGGGTAGTTGGATCCGGTTGGAGGTTACAAACCATGTCGCTGCCCTACGGAAACCCGAATAACCCAATCGTCGCTCACCGCCAGGGCTACGACATTACTCGCATGGACGTGATCCAGTGGGAGTCGGCTGGCGCTCCTTGGGGGCCTTGCCAGACGTGCAAGACGTGGATCCGTACGGGTCTTGACCAGTGCTGCGTGGGCAAGTCCGTGCCGGCAGGTATCCCGATGGACGTGCAGCTGTGAGCCACATCTACTTCGGAGAACGTGAGCTGATCGTCGAGACCGCCCCGTTCAACCGGCTGATCAACTGCCGGGAAGAAGGCTTCGAGAAGGGCTCAGACATTGAGATGCTCTGGCGCAACCAGACGCTTAAACGCGAAGTGCTGGCGTTCTTAGACCCGCCGGATCCCATCAAGGCCATCAAGCCGCGGCCAGACCGCCTGGTGCTCTTCTCAAAGGAGCCCACCAAACCCTGGAAAGCCTGGGGTGCTCAACACAGCATCGACATGACCGCGTGCTGGCACCCGGCTCCTGAGTTGTTCACAGCTCTTTTGGTTTCAGGCCACGCAGGCATAGCCCTGACTCAAGATGCGGCTGAGTGGTACGTTCGCATGGTCGGCACTAGTACCAAGCGCTTGAAGAACGAGCTGCTCAAGTTTGTGGCCGGCGGCCACACCAAAGCCAACCTGGAGACAACCATCTTGCTGGTCGGCGGCTCAGAAGAGCTGAAAGCCGAACACTTGCTGAAGGCCCTAGGCACCGCCAAGGGTTGTCGGCTGGCTCTAGAAGTCCCGGAGAAGCGAGCTATGCAGCTTCTTCACCCGACCAACGGTTACTTCGCCCGCAGTCTCGGCAACCGCCGTAACAGTTGGCCCGCAGCCCTCCAGGCCGTCCACGAAGGTGTCATCAACGTGACTCTCAGGCCGTGGTCAGCCGTGCAGATCTTCGCCCAGTACTGCTACGAAACTAAGGCCGGCGGTAAGCCGGAAGCCGACGCTTACGTCGAGTTGCTAGAGGCATGTGGCCTCTGGGAGCCCTTGGGGGAGGTTGCTGCATGATCCGGTTTCAGGACGCTGACCGTGAGGTTATCTTCGAGGGCGAGTACAAGCCGACCACAGGTCCGCTGCCGACGCTGCGATACCCCCTCGTGGGTCTCTGGCGGGAACCGGATGGAGACAAGAGGGTCATTAAGGCCCTCTTCAAAGCAAGCAAGGTGCCCGTGCACGGCAACGAACCTATCTTGCACCGCTACGAGGGCGTGAGCCATCAGGGCCACGCCAAGTACCGCTACTTCACAGTAGCGGGCCACGCGGGGATGGTGCTCTCCCCTCAACAACTTGGGCGTGACCTCGTTGGTATCGCTCAACACCTCATGGCCTCGGCAAACGACGAGACCATGAAGCCCTGGGTAGAGGGGGCACGAGAGGGGCTTTACGAGCTGGTCAGCGTGCCCGATCAGCTCGGTAACTTCGCTCCGATCATCCTCTGCCGAAAGGCAGCATCCCTCACATGTGAGACCCCGGCTTAGTTGCACGGGGCACCGGGAGCTTAGTTGCCCCGGAGAGGAGACACACGATGTCCGAACTCGTTCCGATTGGCCAGCAGGAGCTGGCAGCCGCCTCCGCCGGTGGCGTGGACCTGAATGCCCTGCTCGCTCAGATGCAGGCGATGAAGTCCGCGAACATGGGCGGGGCTGCTCCTGGCTACGACGCCAAGGGCAAAACCAAGATCGATCTCAACAAGAACGGGACCTTCTCGTTCACCAGCCCCTTCGACGGCAAGAGCTACGGCGGCAAGACCCTGACGGTCGCCGTGGTCAACGCGCCGTTCGGCCTGGAGCGCTGGCCGGGCGAAGGCGAGGTCATCCCCGGCCGCTCCGAAGACGCGAAGGGCCCGGTCTGCAAGAGCATCTGGTACACCGACGCCACGACCAAGGCTCGCTCCAAGAACGGCATGTTCGCACGACCGGCCTGGTCGCCGTTCCACGCGGTCAAGATGCTGCCGGATCTGCATGGCTCGGCAGGCCACGACGGCCTTCAAGGCGAGACGGCCTGCGCCACATGCCCCTACGCCCAGAAGGGCGCCAAGGGTCACTGCAAGCCGGTCGGTAACATGGAGATCGTCATCTTCGCCGTTGGCGACGATGCTCTCCCGCAGCCTGTCTATGGCTACGTCAAGCTTTCGCAGGTCAACGTCATCCAGTATGACAACTACCTGCAAGAGCTGGAGAAGATCTACAAGATCGAGCTGGCCCAGCTGGCCATCACCAAGCTCGAAGCCCTGAAGATCTCTGATAAGGGCAAGGTCTACGCGAAGATCCAGTTCTACGCGCTGAACCAGATCAACCCGACCTCGCCGAAGGGCCAGCAGGCGTTTGCGGTCATCAACAAGGCCGTCGCCGACACCAAGGCAATCCTGGACACCGCAGCCGAAGACGGCAAGGCAGCCCAGCAGCTATCCGCGGCTCCGGCGGGTGACGCCCCTGCGGCGGGTGACGCTGCTTCCGAGGATAACCCGCCCTTCTAGGGCGGGTAGCTAGGCCACGAGGAAACTGCCCATGCTGACGTGCCGAGACTGCGGGAAGTCTGAAGACCAACCCAACGTCAAGTTTTACAAGGCGCCTAACAACAAGCGCTGCGCGAAATGCCAGAACGCCTACGCTACAAAGTGTAGTGCGGACCGGCGGCAGCGTGGGCAGTTCCGCGTAAGCCGACCACTCAAGAACAAGGCTCAGGAGGCCCAGGAAGACCCCTCGGGGTTGTCCGGGGCCGACGAGCCAAGTGCAACCTCAGAGGATCCTTTCTCGGCCTCTGAGGAGCCTCAAGAACCCGTCGCGGTGAAATCGATTACTTCTGGCCCAAAGCGTCGTAAAACGATTACACCCCACCAAAACGAGGTACAAGCGGAGAAGCCGACTCAGATTGGCATATCGGAGACCGTAGGGTTGCCCAGCCGTCGACCCGACCCGGGCCCGCTACCGCGCCTGCCACTGTCGACTATCCCGCTTACGGCTCTGCCAGCCGCCGAGCCGAAGCCCACGACGACCCTGGCACCCGGTTGGGTTCCCGGGCAAGTTCGCCCGTTGGGTTCCCCGAAGAATCAACGCGTCTTGCTTAGCGAGTTCCACCGGCTGGAAAGCAAGATCCACGGGCTTCAGGTAAAGCTGCAAAACTTTTACCGAGAGCGCTTGCAGCTAGCCCAGAGTTGCTCGCACCAATGGGCCGACGGTGCTGACGCTATTGGCATCGACCCCTACCTCGACCGCCCTCGCTGCCGCGTCTGCCAGCTATTCGTCTAGGAGAAACCTGTGTACCGTAATGAGTTCGCTGACATGCTCACCCGTTCTGACAGCGCTGTGAAGGCCCTGCAGCCCCGGCTCCAATTCCACGGGATCGACATCCCTGTGCACATCGCGGGCACCGAGTCCAAGGGTGACTCGCTGATCATCAAGCTCGCTGTCAACCTGCCCGAAGCCCCTCGCGGCGAAGCTGTTTAGGAGAAGCCCCATATGGCCAAGATTCCTACCACTCACTTGCTGGTCTTCGACTTCGAAACAGGCGGCCTCGACCCCTGGATCGCCAAGGCCGAGCCCATCGAGCTGGCCGCCATCATGCTCAACAAGGACACCCTCGAAGAGGTGAGCCGGTTCGAGCCGAGGCTGATGTGCGTCCAGGACGCCACCAATCTCAACGAGAAAGCCTTGAGCGTCAACGGCAAGACCGTCGACCAGATCATGGCGGCCGAGAGCCCCTGGACCGTCTTCCCGCAGTTCGTGAAGTGGATCATGGACACAACCGGCGGCGCCGGCAAGGTCATGCCCGTCGGCCACAACGTCCAGTTCGACATCCAGTTCATGAAGTGGGCCTTCTTGCAGTACTGCGCGCCCATCGAGTACGACATGCTGTTCGACTACCACAACGTCTGTACCTTCGTCTTGGCCAACGCCTGGAAGGGCCAGATCACGAAGGAGCTGTCGTACTTCAACTTGGTGTCCCTCACCAAGCACTACGGCATCCCCCATGCGGCTCATGAAGCCATGGGCGACGTGGAAGCAACGGCCGAAGTGCTCCGGCGGCTGTACGCCGAGATGGGCAACGCGGCAAACGCCCTCAAGACCGCAGACGTCACGGGTGGTTTTCCAGTAGCCTCCTGGAGCAAGTAAATGCGCTCAGGAACGTGTGCGATCGAAGGATGCGTTAACACGCAGCTCGCCAAAAAGTTGTGCGCTACGCATTACACGCGTCTCCGCAAGTACGGCGACGTTTCAGCGCACGTTCCTGTTCGTCCTCAGCGTAAACGGGGCGAAGGCAACATCCACAACGGCTACAAGCGGTTGTACAACTCTGATGCGTGCGGACCTACACTCATCTTTGAACACGTACTCGTGATGCAAGAAGTTGTAGGGCGGCAGCTACGAAAAGGCGAAACCGTACACCACAAAAACGGTGATCGACTGGATAACCGGCCTGAAAACCTGGAGCTGTGGGTAGATCGTGGGCAACACCAAGGTCAGCGTGTTTCTGATCGCATCGAAGACGCCCTTTTGCTTCTTGGGAACTATCTTGATGACCCCACACAATGGCCTACCCATCTACAAGAGTTCCGCGAACCCCTTCGCGGGGCGCTTTTAGGAGGGATCAAGCGTGACGTATAAACTGACTTTCGACGGGCATGAAGCCCGGGTCAGCCCTCGGCTGCCTGGGCCTGTGGCCGACGGCCTCTCAGACGTTCTCAGCTACACGCCCACCGGATCCGAGTTTGCCCCCTCCCACGAGCGAAACCAGTGGAAGGGCGGCAAGTTCAACGCCAAGGCTCGGTGGGATGGCAAGATCCGGCTGTTCAAGAAGAACCATGCGGCGGCGACCCACAACAGCTTTCCGTCGGGCTTGCTCTCCAACGCGCTGGCCTACTTCAAGAAGCTGGCCAGCTTCCCCGTGCCCACGCTCACGCCCAACCCGGTGACCCCTCCGGCTGCCCGGACGCTGCACGGCACCCAGGTCATGCTCAAGGGCCAGCCGATCACCATCGAGATCCGCGACTACCAGCAAGACGTCGTCCGAGAGCTGCTGGCTGCCGACCTGGGCCGAGCCATGGCCGAGAGCCCCACCGGCTCGGGCAAGTCCATCATCCTGGCCGAGCTGTGCTACAAGTTCCCGACGCTGCCCATCCTGGTCACCGTCCCGACCCTGTCTCTTCTTCACCAGACGGCTGCTGACTTGTCACAGCTGCTAGGCGAAAAGGTCGGCAAGGTCGGCGACAGTGAGTGCATCCTGGAGCGTATCACGGTCGCTACCATCGACAGCCTGCGGACCGGAACCAACAAGCTCGCCAAGGATAGCCAAGCCACAGCCCTCAAGAAGTCTGGTCTCATCACCTGGCTCAACGGAGTAGCGGTCTGGATGATCGACGAGTCTCACATGTCGGCCGCTGACAGCTACAAGGACGTCTCAGCTCACCTCATCAACACGCAGTACCGCTTCGGCGTGTCGGCGACCATCCGGCGTGAAGACGGCCACGAGTTGGTGTTCCACGGGATCATCGGTCCCTTGGTCAAGCGAATCACCCCAATGGAACTGGTGAACCAGGGCTACCTGGCCCGGCCCATCATCGAGATGCACGTCGTTGAGCACACGTACGAGCACGAAGGGTCCAAGAAGCCGCCGTACAGCGAGATCTACCAAAAGCAGGTCGTCAACAACGACGAACGCAACAACCTGATCCTCCAGATGGCTTACCGCTGCATGGACGAAAAGCGGACCCCGTGTCTTATCCTCATCAGCGACTTGGAGCACGGCGACATCTTGCAGGAGATGCTCTCCCACCTGGGTCCTACGGCCTACCTCAAAGGTGAAGACGACCAAAAGGTCCGCACCCAGATCGTCGAGCGGTTTCAGGCGGGCGAGATCCCCTTTCTGGTAGCTTCGACCATCTTCGACATCGGTGTCGACATCCCCGAGATCCGAGCCATCATCCTGGCCGGTGCGGGCAAGTCGGCAGCCCGGGCCATTCAGCGGGTCGGCCGCGGCCTCCGCAAGAAGGGCAACAAGACCGAGTGTCTGATCCTCGACTTCGAGGACCGCGAGCCCTACTTCTTGCTGGAGCACAGCACCCAACGCAAGTGGTGGTATGAGCACTACTACCCGACCTGTGTTACCAAGTGGAAGCACGGCAAGCTGCTCACCGAGCTGTTTTAGGAGGCCTCATGCCCGACAAGCCCAGCACCTACAACTACACCGAGCGCATCCAAATCGTTGACCACGAGCATCCGCGCTACGGCCAGATCCTGTTTGCCCGCGCTGTTGAAAACGGCTGGGTCGCCCTCAAGCCTAACCTGGAGCAGCACCCGACTGAATCGCCTGTCATCGAGCTGGTCGCCAGCCAAGTGCAGCGGGTGGTTTAGCCATGAGCTGGGCCGAAGCCAAAGCGGAAATCCTCGCGAACGTCTCGCTCGCGAGCATCGCGGGTACGCGGTCCAGCCGGATGCAGTGCCCGTTTCACCACTCGGACGCACTGGACATGCAGCTCTTCCACGAGGACAACCGCTGGAAGTGCTGGGGTCGCTGCCAAGCTTCGGGTGACATCTTCGACTGGTACCAGCTGGAAAACGGCTGCGACTTCAAGACGTCACTCAAGCAGCTTGCTGAGTTCGCTGGCATCAGCCTTATGCCCTCGAAGGAGCGGACCGAGGCTCTCATGGCGACCCAGCGGTTTTACCACGAGGAGCTGAAGAACCACCCGGAAGTCATCGCGTACCTCAAGCGGCGTGGCTTCAGTGAAGAGCTGATGTTCCGCCGGCAGATCGGCTACGCTCCCAACAAAATCTGGCCCGACAACGTGCCTGTCCGTGCGCTGGAGCAGGTCGGCCTTATCAAGCCTTCAGGCTACGGCCCGTGGCCTTGGTTCCGCGACATGATCGTCTACCCGGTCTACGACAAAATGTGCAACCAGGTCCAGATGCAGGGCCGCGCGTTCCCGCACACCGAAGAGGACACTGGGCCGAAGTACCTGGCTCTTGGCCAGGACGTCGAGATTCCCGGGCGGTCGATCTACCAGTGCCTCGCTGGTGAAGAGATCTTGCGAGACAAGCTGACCAAGTGGGCCTTCCTGTGTGAAGGCTGGCCTGACCGCGAGACCCTTACGGCCTGGAGCCTGCCTGCTCTTGGGTTGTTCGGCAACAAGGGCTTGGAGAAGCACTCACACAAGCTGGGCCACCTAGAGCAGTTGTATGTCTTGCTGGACCCTGACGAGGCCAGCCAGAAGAAACTTCTAGACCAGCTGTACCAGCTGGCCATGCGCATCCCCACGGTGGACATCCGCAACATCGTGATGCCCGGGGACCTCGATCTCAACGACTGGGCTCGCCAAGGTCGGTCTGCGGAAGAACCACTGGACCCCGTCCGGGATGAAGCTCGCATCGGCGAGTTGCGCGAATGGGCCCGCAATGCTAAACCGTTGGTTGAAGAGCTGATCATCCACTGGGCTCCTCACCGCTGGCGCGTTGAGATGCTTGTGAAGCTCATCGCACGCCAACCCGAGCCCGACCGGTGGATCCACCGGCTGGCCCAAGAGCTGAACCGTTCCGAGGAGGCGGTCCGCTTGCTCATCGAAGTCCTCGCCCCACCGCCCCTCTAGCTTAGGAGAACGCTCGTGTCTAAGATCACCCACATCGGTCAGCCCCAGTTGGCAGGCAGCACCCGCCTCGTCGATGCCCAAGGCAAGAAGATGGCTCCGCCGGACCACGCGGCCCAGATGCCTGTCCAGATGTCGATGGACCCCGAGACGGGCTCGGTCGCCATCGTGGACCGCCGTACCAACTCGCAGGTCCTGTTCGGAGCCTCGGGCATCATTGGCTTCCGGGATGCTTTCGGCACCCTGATCCAGACCACAACCGACGGCAAGCTGATCATCAAGGCCAACAGCATCGAGCTGGTGACCGACACGCAGGCCGACGGCTCGCCCGGCGTCAAGGTCGTGGAGCTGACGGTCGGCACCCCGGATACCCCGTCCGACGAGACGCAGGTCCCAGAAGACACAGCAGCTCCTGCGGAGGGCTGATGTCACGGCACTCCATCCCGCATTTCGGTTCTTTCCTTGGCCCCGGAGTGCCTTCAAGCCCTCTTGAAGGCGACATGTGGCTTCGAGGGGACACAATGTACGTTTGTATTAACGGGGTGGCCGTAAAGCTGGTCTCTGCGGACACCTTCGCAAACCCAAACAACTTGCCCAGTGAAGACATGCTCAAGGCGGTGTGTGGTGGAGACTGAAGAACCCTTAAAGCATCAACACGTCATCGGCGTGGACGAGGTGGGCTGGGGCTGCGTCGCCGGCCCCATCGTCGTCTGCGCTGCTTCAGTTCCCTTCGGGCACTGGGATACCTTGCGAAAGCAGGGCTTCCGGGACTCGAAGCAGGTCGGCAACCGGCTGGTGGTCTCCAAGAGCCCACGAACCCGCTACACCAAGAAGACGTGTGACAGCCTGGCCCAATGGCTCAACGAGCCAGAACAGCAAGGCTTGGCCACCTGGGCGATCGCCGAAGTCGATGCCATCAAGATCGACCTCGACGACAACCCAATGGCCAGCAAGAACGCAGCGTTCAGGACAGCCATTATGCGCTTGATGCAGGCCAACGGCTGGACCAGCGATGACGTCACCATCATCGTTGACGGCAACCAGCTGATCCCACTGCCCCCGACGTTCGTCCAAGAGGCCATCCCCAAGGCCGATGACAGCGTCATGCCTGTAGCCGTCGCAAGCATTTTGGCCAAGTCCAAGCGAGACCAGTTCATGCGCCACCTGGCGCACCAGTACGGGACCTTCGGGTTTGAAAACCACGTTGGTTACCCGACCCCACAACACATGAAGGCCGTGTTCACCTACGGCCCAATCAAGGGAGTGCATCGGATGCGGACCATCAAGCCAATGGTCTTGAACTGGTACACCAACGAGTACTGCTACAAGCAGCAAAAACGCAACCCGCCGCCAGCCTGGTTGGTGAACACGGGTTGGTTGGGAGAAGCTTATGCCCGCTAGACTTTACGCCGTTTCGGACCTGCATGGCATGCGCGAGGAGACCATCCGAGCGCTGGCCAAGGCCCTGCTCATTACGCCGGACGGCGACTGGGTGGCCGAGGACGTCAAGCTGGTCGTCATGGGCGACTGCATCGACCGCGGACCCGACAGCAAGGGCGTGACCGAAGACTTACTCAAGTGGACAGCCCAAGCTCCGCACTTCGGCTCCGAAGTTCGGCTGCTGATGGGTAACCACGAGCACATGGTCTTGGCCGCGCACCACAACGAAGAACTTGCACGGGACTGGTGGACCCACGGCGGTAAGCAGTGCCTGGACAGCTTCAGCATCCAGTACGGCCCCACGTACCAGAAGCAGTATAGCCGGGCAGTAGTCGAAGCCATCCCGGCCTACTTCTTGGAACTGGAAAGCTACCACCTCGACGAGCCGACCGAGACACTGTTTGTCCACGGCGGTGTGCACCACCTCCAAAGGCTAGCTGACCTCGATAAGTCTGTGGCTCACTTGTGGCTCCGACCTCAAGACTTCTTGCCGCAGCTTACCCCTGAGATCTTGCTGGCCAACTACGGTGCCAAGCGCGTCATCTTTGGGCACACGCCCGTGTTGGGTGGCCCTACCCAGTACCTGGGCGGCCTAGCCATCTGCATCGACACGGGCTCTTGTTTCAAGGGCGGCCGGGTCACTGTCGTCGAACTCACAGGTGGGGTCCCCAAGACTGTCGCCGTGTCCTAAGGAGAATCCCATGTCCGAAACCACCCCGCCCGTCGACAAGCCTAAGCAGGTCTGCGTCATCCGGCAGATGTACCCAAACCCTGACAACCCGGGTACGCTCAAGAAGCTGCGGACAGGCAAGTACGTGGCCCAAGCAGGCCACGCTTACCAACTCGCCGAGTGGGAAGCGCGTAAGCGCCTTATCTTCACCCCGCACGCGGCAAAACAAGCAGCAAATGAACCACACGCCCGCGCGTGGGATGCTTGGAAAAATGGTTCAATCGCTAAGGTTTGCGTCTACGTCAAAACTGAGGAAGAGCTACTTTCCCTCTGGGAGAAAGTACACGCTTCCGGGCTTCCGTGTGCCCTGATCCAAGACTCGGGCCTGACTGAGTTCGGTGGCAAAAAGACCTACACGGCCATAGGCATCGGACCAGCCTACGACTCTGAGCTGAAGCCGCTTACGGGGCACCTGCCTCTGTTTTAGAAAGGAGCCCTCGTGGCCGAAGAACCCACTCGCGAACAGTTGCTCATCGAGGCCCGGTTGCGCGAGCAGCTGGGCCCCGAACGTAACAACTACGGGCGCCGCACCACACAACCCAGGTCACGTGAGCAGCCTCACTGGCACGAGCTGCAGGCCGGCTACAAGTATGCGATCCCTGTGCTACCTGCGCAGGGGCGTGCGTGGCCGGACGACGTCTTCTCAGCCTACTTCACTGACCGGTACGCGTTCCAGTACCCCTCCGACAGGCGGCACTTCTGGCACAAGCAGGGCAACCCGACATTCACGGTCCGACTCGTGTGCACCCCAGTTCGCCGGTCGGACGATTGGGTACTGGTCCAACGGATCTCTGATGGCTTCTTGGCCGTGGTCCCGCGCGCCAAGCTCTACTTTTTGGACAGCGATGTCCCATCCCCTTTCTAACCCCAAGCGAGGAGCCTTCATGTCCACCATCGATTTGCCTGATGGCCTCCCCGACTTCGGGGCAATGGCTGCCGGCAAGGCCGCAGCTACTGTCGGCCTGACTTCTGGCTCCGGGCGGGGTCATTTTCCGAACCTGAACCCACAGCAACAGCAGATTGTCGCTGCGCCCACCACGGGCGTTGTCCAGTCGATTGCCGGCGCTGGTTGTGGCAAGACCACCGGGGCCCTTCTTCCGCGGGCTCAGCAGCTCTACCGGTCTAACCCTGGTCTCATCTACATCCTGGCGTTCAACACGTCAGTGAAAGAAGAGCTGGAGTCCAAGATCGAGAAGCTGTTGGATCCCGCAGCTGCAGCCAAGATCAAGCCCAAGACAATCGCTGGCCTGGCCCGCGGCTTGGTGTTGAACAACCTGCATCACCTGGGGCTTCCCCGAGATTCCAACCTAGTCACGGCCGACTGGGTCATCATCAAGTTCCTCAAGGAGCAGATGGAGGTCCAGTCGAGCATCCCTGTCGCGCAGCGGATGCCGCACTTCCAGCCAGTCTTCAACTCGTTCAGGGACAACGTCATCAAGGCTTTGTTCGACGCCGAGGAGAAGGCCACGGCCCAGGGTAAGCCCATCGAAGACGTCGCGAAAGAGTACGACGACCTTCGCAACATCGATCCGCTCTACATCAAGAGCTTCATCTTCTGGAACCGGGCTATCCGGCTAGCATCCGGCAAGCTGATGTGGCGCGACCTAGTGCCACTGGCCAGCCACCTGCCCGCCGAGTGCTACGAGAACCTGCACGTCAAGCACGTGCTCGTTGACGAAGCTCAGGACCTTTCAGTTGAGCAGCACGGCATGATCAAGAAGCTGGTGGAAACCGCTGAGTCGGCAACCTTCGTCGGCGACCCCAGCCAGTGCTTTGTTGCTGGCACCCTCGTCGAGACCGAGTACGGTCCCAAGCCCATCGAGACCATCGAGGTGGGTGAAAAGATCCGTTCGGCTTCGGGTGGCGGTGAGACTGGTTTCTTCGCTGTGAAGCGCATTCATCGCAAGCTGGCCCAGGGCGAGATCGTCGTGATCAAAACCGAAAGCGGCCGCGAGATCCGCTGCACGCCGGAACACACGCTCTTCACCCGGATGGTGCCCGACGTCAACCGCCACTACGTCTACATGATGTATCGGCAGGACCTGGGTTATCGTGTGGGCATCACGCGTGGGTACCGATCCACCAACGGCTGTCTCATCAACGGTCTGGATGCCCGGGCAAGGCAAGAGGGTGCTGACCAGGCCTGGGTTCTCAAGGCTTGCGCCAGCAAGTCCGAAGCCTTGGTCTGGGAACAGATTCTCTCGACCAAGTACGGGCTGCCCCAGATCTGCTTTGAGGTCGGCGAGTATACCGAGATCGACGGGGCTGGTGTCAAGTTTATCTTTGGATCCGTGGACACCCAAGACGGTGCTTACCGTCTGACCAAGGACCTGAAGCTGACTCTGACCGAGCCGCATTGGGTGTCTTCTCACGGGGACAAAGCCGCCGTGGTGACCTACCTCACCACCAAGCGGGGCCCACGCGCTCACCACGCCCTCCAGTGGGAGACCTCCGACGAGCAGCTGGCCAACCAGGTCAGCGCGTCGGGGCTCTCGCTGCGCGCCGCCAAAGGCCTAAAGCATGGCAAAGACCGCTGGCGTGTCAGCACCACGCGGGCGGACTACGGTGACACGCAGGCCCTTGGGCAGACGGTCGCTCAAGCCGCCGGGGTGCCTCTCGTCGAGCGGTTCAACCTCACGGGCGGCAAGTCCTGGGAGATGACCAATGCGGGTAACGTTTTCGCGGGGATGCAGGTTCCGGTGCTGACCGAGACCGGCATCGCCGTAGACGTGATTGCGGAGGTTACCTGGGAAACCTACCGGGATGTGGTTTACGATCTCGACGTCGAGCAGGTTCACAACTACTCGGCGGGCGGAATCGTCGTCCACAACTGTATCTACAAGTGGAATGGCGCGCGTCCCGACCTGTTCATGGGCATTCCCAAGCAGTACCCAGGGACGCAGGTCTTTTACATGGAGATCAACTACCGCTCAGACCAGCCCATCTTGGACCTGGCCAACCACGTGCTCAGGCACCTCAACAGCCCGATCAACTTGAAGACGCCGTACCCCCGCAACGGCGAGCCCGTGCGGACTACACGCGCCGACAAGGACGATTTGGTCAAGGGCGTGCAAGAACTCCTGGAGAACGGCGTCAACCCGGACGACATCGCCGTGCTGGCCCGAATCAACGCTCACATGCTCGACTTGGAGGTCGCCTTCAGCAACGCGGGTATCCCGTACCAGTGCTGGAGCGGGTCTTTCTTCGAGCACGCAGCCGTGAACGACATGCTGTCCTACTTCCGGGTCCTCCGGTCCGACCTCGACTCGCAGCAGTGCGTGACGGAAGATGACTGGGAAACTGTGGTAGGCCACACCAAGTTTTTGGGGTCCAAGACCATTGAAGAGACTTGGCTGCGTAGCTCTGGCGACCCGCTGGCCGACGTGTCGGTCCCCGGAGCTTGCCGGTCAGCCAACCAGCGTAAGCTGTGGCACGACCTGGTCAACTATCTCGACCGGCTGAAGCGGGTATACGGGCACATGCCTCACGCGTTCGCGATGGACGTCTTCAAGCGGTTGGAGCCTGTCTGGGCCGACCGCTGGGCTGACGACCCCAGCAAAAAGCGAGAAGCTGGTGAAGTAGCGGGTGCGTTGCTGGACTGGATCTCGAAGTACACGACCATGGAGGACCTGTTCGCAGGTCTCTCGACGCTGTCGCGTAAGGGCTCCACGGGTGTCGTCCTGTCTACGGTCCACAAGGCCAAGGGCATGGAGTGGGACTACGTGTTCCTCTGGAAGGTCGGCAAGGGCTTCCCGCAGACCTATGCTTGGTCTGACCCCGAAGAAGAGGCTTGCATCTTCTACGTGGGAGCTACACGTGCCCGGCACATCCTAACGCTCTGCTACGAGAGCTACCCTCAAGAAATCCCGTACGGCTTGGACCAGGCCTTGTGCCCGGCTCAGTACGTCGTCACTGAGTCTCTCCCGTCTGCAACTCCTGGTTCTCTCGATTCGGGAAAAGCCACATGGGGCATGTACAACGTGTGCCAGCGTTGTCCGCGGCAGCTGGAGTGCCTCGTGGGTAGCCAAGCGTCTTAAAAGGCGCTTGGCTACTCGCTTCTCACCCTCGATTACAATTCGTGAAGGAGGCTTCTATGCCTACTGCGGACGCTCGTCTGCATGCTATACTCGTCACCTACCGCCGCCGGTACCCGGAGGCGAGCGAAGTCGACCTACTTCGCAAAATTGACGCCAAGATCGTGCAGGTTCTCCTGGAGACCATGGACATCCTGCCCATTAGCCAGGACACCACCCGCGGGTTCGTGGAGATGATCAGGGCCCTTGACCGCAAGCTCGTCGAACTCGGTCAAACCCAGTTTCACGAAAACCCCAAGGTTGACCAGGCCCTGACGTGGCTGTTCTCAACGTCCGCACTAGACAAGGTGCCCGGCTTCCTCGGCACCTCCTACCGGACGTTGCGCGAAGAACTCTGGTCGCAGGCCGCAGTAGCCCACACAAGCTAAGACAGGAGACCCTTTCATGTTCCTCACCGAGCTTCCCGCAGCGGTCCAAGACGTCGCAAGTACTCTGATTCCGATCTCCCAAAACGCCACGACCGTTCTTGCGAAGCGCTACCTTTGCAAGGACGACCGCGGTCAACTCATCGAAGACCCGGATGGCATGTTCTACCGCGTGGCGGCTCACCTGGCTCGGGAGAGCGGCAAGTTCGGCCTGAATGAAGAAGAAGTCTTCCGGCAGCAGCTCACCTACTTCCGCCTAATGCGCGGCACGTTCTTCGAGCCCAACAGCCCGACTCTGGCCAACGCCGGCACGCGGACAGGCCAGCTCTCGGCTTGCTTCGTGATCCCCGTTACAGACGCCTTCTCGAACATGCGCAACGGGTCGGACGACGGCATCTACGATGCTCTTCGCAAGGCTCAGCTGATTCAGCAGACCGGCGGCGGCGTGGGCTACGACTTCTCGGACCTGCGCGAGATGCTCGCTTTGGTCGAGACCACCAAGGGCCTGGCCTCGGGTCCGCTCAGCTTCATGGACGTCTTCAACTCGGCTTGTGAAGCCATGAAGCAGGGCGGCATGCGTCGCGGTGCTCAGATGGGCATTCTCCGCATGAACCACCCCGACATCATGACCGACCCGAGTCGCGACACCAAGGAGTTCAAGCACCAGGGCTTCATCCAGTACAAGGAAGACCTGACCAAGCTCACCAACTTCAACGTGTCGGTTTCGGTGTCTGACGCCGAGCTGGACAAGATCACAGGCACCGACCCGGACCCCGACTATGAGCTGGTCAGCCCACGCACAGGCCCGACAGGCCAGAAGCTCAACGCCAAGAAGGTCTTCGCCGAAATCATCCAGCGGGCGTGGTCGACCGGTGAACCGGGCATGGTCTTCATCGACCGCATGAACAAGCACAACCCGACACCCCGGCTCGGCCGCTACTCCGCCACGAACCCATGCGGGGAGCAACCGTTGGTCCCTTATGAGTCCTGCAACTTGGGCTCGATGAAGCTCGACATGTACGTCGACGCGGACGCGCACTTCATGAAGTCCGAGTTCGAGGCCGACGTCATTGACGTGATCACGATGATGGACGACGTCGTCGACGCCAACCAGTACGTCCCCGGCGTGCCGGAAATCCAGCAGGTCACACTGCAGACGCGCAAGCTGGGCTTGGGCATCATGGGTCACGCCCGGATGCTCTTCAAGATGGGCCTGGGCTACCACACAGAAGCCGGCCGCAGCGTGTCCGCCTACGTGTACGCGCTCATGGACATCGCCTCGAAGGAACAATCAGTCAAGCTGGCTGCCGAGCGCGGGGCTTACCCGTACTTCAAGGCCAACTGGAACGAGTCCGTGGCCTTCTTCACGGCCGACTGGACAGAGCGGGCTGCACAGGCGCGTGAAGATGGCTTCGACGACCTTGCTGACCGTTTGCTCGCCCTGATCCCGTTGATGGCTCAGTATGGCATGCGGAACAGCACGACGACCACGGTGGCCCCTACAGGGACCATCAGCATCATTGCTGAGACCTCTGGTGGGTGCGAGCCTGAGTTCGCGCTGGAAATCATCCGCAACCAGGCCGGCTCGATCATGAAGGAACTGAACCCGGTGTTCCACGAGGCTCTCGTGATCACGGGCTTCGACGAAGCCGAGATCGAGAAGATTCTCGCAGTCGTCGGTCAATACCGCGGTTCGTTGCGGGAAGCCCTGACCTACCAGGAAGACCCGCGGGTTGTCTTTGGTCAAGAAAAGGGCGAAGCACTGCAGGTCATGGCCGACATCTTTGTCGTGGCAGGTGACATCGCCCCGGGCGACCACATCCGCATGCAGGCCGCTCTCCAGCGGTACTGCGACTCGGCGATCAGCAAGACCATCAACTTCCCCAAGGAAGCCACGGTCGAGCAGGTCGAAGAAGCCTACCTGCTGGCCATTCAGCTGGGTTGCAAGGGCGTCACGGTCTACCGCGACGGCTCCCGCAGCTTCCAGCCCCTGACGGCCGGCAACCGTGAGAGTGGCGAGGTCGTGGCAGCCAAGGACCAGGAAATCGCTCGGCTCAAGGCCGAACTGGCCAAGATCCCAGTGGCTACCGCTCCGAGGACCCGCGCCGGTCGCCTGTTCGGCTTCGCGGACCGCATCGACACGGGCGACGGGCGCATCTACGCGTCGGTCGGGTATGACGGCGAGGGCATCCGGGAGGTCCTCATCGAGGTCGGTAAGTCTGGTGGCGTGTTGAACAGCTTGGTCGAGGCCATTGGTCGTCTGATCTCGCTGGCCCTCAAGTACCGGGTTCCCCGGGACGAGATCGGCAGCATGCTGCGGGGCATCCGCAGTGCCAACACCTACGGGTTTGGGCACAACCAGGTCCTGAGCATCCCCGACGCGGTTGGCAAGATGATTCAGGAAGCCCCGGCCAGCATGGCTGCAAGCACGTTCGGTAATGAGCCGCTGAACCGGGCCAAGCTGGACACCCCTGGTGGGCGTCCACTGTACCAGGTTCCCCACGGGGATGACCTGGCTCGGGTCAGGGTCCACAACGTGCACGACCTGGGTGAGAGCCCGGAGTGCCCGCAGTGCGGAAGCGCAATGAAGTTTGGTGAGGGGTGTCGCGGGGGCACCTGCACTAACTCTGGTTGTGGTTATGCGAAATGTTAAACAGAGGGGGCCCTTCGGGGCCCCCTCACCCGTAGGAGGTGACCGTGGGCGCACCCCGCGACAACAAGAACCCGTTTATGTGGCTTTGCGTGCCCGGCGCGGTGGTCAATCTTGTGCGGGGTACTGAGAGCCTGGGGCTGCACATGATCGTCACGACTGAACGAAGCAACGGGCCTGTACGCATCTTGCGGGTGGCCAAATTCTCGGGGTCTTACGACCCGGCTGATTATGACCAAGGCAGCTTGTATAGCTTTTGGGCTTCGGACGGACTGGAACTGTCAGATGGCTACGACTGGATGAGTATCGGTCAGCCAACCACTAGGATCGATGTCCCAACCCAGAAGGAGGCCTACGAGTGACTATCACCGCTGAAGATGTGCGGGTCTACACTGAAGCCCAGTGTTGGGTGCTGGCCTGGCACCTAGCTCAGCTTCTTGGGGATCGAGCCCGGATTATGGACTTCGACGAGCACGTCCTGGTGCAACTAGACGATGCTGACCGTTACCTCGATGTGACCGGCATTCATACAAAGGCTGAACTCTGCGAGACTTGGGAGTTTGGGTGCAGGCTGCGGCCAATCGCCTACGACTTAAGTAAGCACATTCTTTCTGACAACGAGCATCCTGAAAACGTGCGTGCTTGTGCAACTGCACGTGCCTTGATCTTGCAATATTTGCCGAAAGAGATTTGCTTATGAGCCCACGACCCAGTCTCAAGATGCCTACCGAGTTCGGCAACGTGCTGAACTACACCCTAAACCAAGCCAACAAGACGCCCAGCTGGTTGGCCCTACAACTGGGCTACACGCCCGGTTACATCAGCCACTTGATCTATGGCACAAAGGAACCTAGCGAAGAGCTGATCGACTATATAGCTGGAGCACTTGAGCTGGGTGCAAGCGACAAAGCTGCGTTGCTCGAAGCCTACAAGCCTCAGATACGTGTCACAGTTCACGTCGAACGAGGCCAGAAGAGGGCTCGCGTCCAGGGAACCTTACCAGCCAAACATGCCCAGGCGCTACGAGACTTCCTGGCTTCGCTTGACAGCTAACAAGCATATGAAGTACCCTGATCCGTGGGTATGTAATACACCAGACGAGCATAAGGCCCGGAGAGATCCTGGGTAAGAGGTAGTATGGCTCCTCCGCGTAAGGACAAGGACGGTTTCAAAGTTTGCAAAACCTGCGGGCAAGAAAAGCCAGTAGCCAACTTTCACGAGATAAACAAAGAACGCTATAAACAGCCTGTATATCGTCCTCACTGTAAGCCTTGCCATCTTGTAAATGGACGACGGGAGTACCACACTCTTCGGTACCGAGCCCTAGTCGCTTACTCAGGAAAAGTTCCTAAATGCGCTTGCTGCGGTGAAAGTGAGTACGGCTTTCTTGCTATCGACCACATCAACAACGATGGTGCCGATCACCGCAAAACCCTCAACAGCAAGAACATCGTGCACTGGCTTTCCAGAAACAAATTTCCGCCTGGGTTCCAGGTTCTTTGCCACAATTGCAACACCGCCAAAGGGATCTACGGCCGGTGTCCTCACCAAGGCGAGGTAAACTATGGCCCACGTGACTAGATCCGGAAAACAATCCAAAGCCTGGCAGGCATTGGAATACAAGGTCGCCGAGTTGCTTCGTGCGGCGGGCTTCCGAGGCGCTAAGCGCGTGATCAAGGAGTCTCACGAATCTTTCCCTGATGTTGACGTTCCCGGCATCCCGGAGTTGGCGATCGACACCAAGTACACCAACGGCGGCTTTGCCCAACACACGCAGTTCATGGAAGAAGTCGAGACCTACGTCAACGCCTACCAGTTCAAGCGCAAGGGCAAGTACAGCTGGGCAGCGATGCCGTTCCGGCCGGGTGGCTCCAAAGACATCCTGGTGGTCCTCCGCCTGGAGGTCTGGATCGAGATGCTCAAGCGTCTGTACCTCCGGGAAGAAACCGGCGGCTGGCTTTGCCCTCGCTGCCCTAACACGATCGAAAAGGTCGGCGAGTGGGATGGGCACCACCACTACAAGTGTCCAAGCTGTCAGATGGCTTTTCAAACGTCCCACGTGGAGACGCCCGAAGAGCGCGAAAGGGTTGTGTCTCAGCGAGACAAGTCAAAGCCCCGTCCTCTCGTGTTGGACAACAGCTCCAAGACCCCGTCCGACGAGTTTACACCGCAGCCGGGCCAGCGTAAGTTGCAGGACCTTGTCCGGCTCAAGCAGCAGGCCACCGCTAAGCCCAAGGCCCGCCGCAAGAGCAAGAAGGAGCCCGCATGAGTCAGATCCAAATCACATCCCACTCGCAGCTCGGTGTCTTCGAGAGCTGCGCTAAGAAGTGGGAGTACGAGTACCTCCTCAAGCAGCGCATCAAGTCCGAGCAGAACTACTTCATCATCGGCGTCATGTGCCACGAGTCCATCGAAGAGCACAACACCAACGGCACGCCTGTGCTGGCCGCCCTCGGTGACCTTTGGACCCAGTGGCTACGCGACCGGCGTCTGGGTCACCTGCGGACCGAACTGGCCAACGTGGCCAACGACTTGTCCAACCTGTACCGTCGCGCGTCCGCAGGCTACACAGGCCCCGACCGCATTCGCAAGGCCGGCGACCTGGTTGCCGACCACCCGCAGATGACCAAGGCTTGGAAGGAAGCCATCGTCAAGCTGCGTATCGATGACCGCCAGGCCAACATCGACCGGCAGGCTCAGCAGACCCTCGGTGACACCTACAAGGCCGTCAGCTTGGTCACGTGCTACTCGGAAAGCTTCGCCATCATGCAGGGCTACCGAGACCCCGACTGCTTGGCTTCGATCGAGTACATCGAGTTCCCGCTGTCGGATCGCGTGTTCGAGGACGACAGCCGGCGAGTTCTTGTCGAGATCCTCAATCCGGTGACCATGCCCCGAACAGGCACCTACCTCAACGGCTTCATCGACCTTGTGGGTCGCCTGAAACCTGAGCTGGGCGGCGGCATCGTCCTGCTGGACCACAAGACCAGCTCGGGCGGGCCCCCGGACGAGATCGCCGTCAGTCACCACGAGCAGCTGCTGAAGTACGCGTGGGCGTGGTTCCAGCTGACTGGCGTGTGGCCGACACACATCGGCATCAACCACCTCCGGTCGGGAACCTGCGTCATCGCCCCTGTGGACCAGGACCTGGCGCTGGAAGTCATCGAACGGCAAGAGACGTTGCTGCTCTCGATGAAGCAGGGAATCTATCCCAAAAAAGACCCGTTCGCATATGGCAGCCCTTGTCTTAAGATGAGGGATGGTGTGGTCAGTGACCACTGCCCTCACCTGCTGAAGTGCCACCCGAAGGTGGCCATGCGGTTGGGACTGCTCGCGAAGCCCCTGGGCAGCGGACTGGAAGGGATCATCTAACCATGGTCGAACAGGATGGGAACGGCCGCCACATGGCCGAAATGGTGCGGGAAATCCGCAAGCGTACGGGCGTCGAGAAGTACGTCGTCGAAAAGGTCCTCAAGGCCTTCTTCGACGTGCTGACCGACTGGATGCTGGCGGGTGTGGCCTTTACGGTCATGAGCTTCGCTGTCTTCCGCACGCGTACGGTCAAGGCTCACACCAAGCGCAACCTGCGCTCGGTCACTGGCGAAGTCTCGGGCATCACCCGCGAGTTCCCAGAGACCACCCATCCTGTTGTCCACTTCTCTCCGCGCTTCAAGAAGCGCTTCCAGAAGGGCGAGGAATAGGCCATGCCTAAGCCCCATCCAGTACGCGACAAGTTCTTGAAGTACTTGCGGGGCTCCTACGCCCACGACATGGCTTGGATTGACATCTCGGGGGTCTACACCTCCGAAGAGGTACGCAGGGCCACCCGCGAGGTATCCAAGTCAGATCCGGTGCTTCACAGGATCTTGGACTACTGGATTCGCACCAGGCTACCTCGCATGCGCATTGCCGATGCTGTGCACTATGACAGCTCAACCGTCAAGCGGAAACTTGACGAGGCTGTTGACCTGATTCTACAAAATCTCAAGGCCGCTGACTTCAAGCCAAACGTGATGACCGCAGCTGAGCTGCGTGCCGCGGGCTACATCGAAGTCGATCGTGAAGCTTCAGATGAGCTGCTGCAGCTAGCCGCAGACCGTGAAGTCGAAGAGTTCTTGGACACGACGTCCAGCGAGCGGGTGTAAAATGTCCACTCCGACTCCCCCGCCCGGCCCGCCGAACAAGAAGCCCATCGGCCGCTACCTCCGCAAGGCCCCGGCAACCAACCCGCCCGTGACCGCGATGACCCTAGGCAACACCGCGGACCTGCCCGACGTCGTGCACGTGAAGTCGGCAATCGACAACACGGGCATGGGCCCCGAGATCGTCAGGCTCCGCAAGAACGGACTGACCATCGCTGAGATCGCCCAGCAGCTGGGCTTCTCGGTCCGGCAGGTCTCCGAGTGGCTGGAAAAGTACCGCGGCATGGGCGAGGACCAGAAGCTCCAAGTCCACAAGCGGTCGGTGTTCAACTTGGCCGACAACCTCGAAGAGACCTTCAAGGACATCTACGACGTCCTGGAGCGGGTCAAGGGCCAGAACCCTGACATGGAGCTGAAGGCTCTGGACAAGCTGCTCAAGGCCCAAGAGCGGGCCGCCAGCCTTGTCG